>WNGM01005863.1_pt1 | contig 12225 bp, 10 predicted proteins | sample 5400571 | NCBI WGS metagenome assembly WNGM01 (sample SAMN13153378, study PRJNA577476) | soil metagenome | isolation source: 100 cm soil or saprolite under Garry oak tree replicate 2 | place: USA:California | collected 2016-06-15
GGAGTGCAGCGTCGTTGCCCAGTTCGGCAGCGCGGACTTGCACTTGCCCCCACGGCGTCCACGCGTGCTTCCGCACGTGGGACTGAATAATCGGGATAATTTGCACGGCGCTTTTCATTACCCCGCCTCCGATCACGATGACCTCGGGATCATAAGCGTGAACCAGGGCAACGGCATCCGCGCACCAGACGCTCAGGCAGCGATCACGAACAGCAAGCGCCACTTCGTCTCCGGCTATTGCTTCTTCAAACAGTTCCTTGAAGCCCACTTTCTGGTAGTTCGACAGCGAACTTCCCGATACACCTGGCCACTCACTGATGATAAGGGGCAGCGACCATCCGCCCGCTTCTGCCTCTGCGCAGCCAATTGCGCCGCAGGTGCAGGGGCGCCCAGTGAACAGAATTGGGAAGTGTCCGCCAAGGCATCCGGCCTGGGCATGTTTTCCGCGAAGTAGCTTTCCCTCGATCATCGCCACACCGCCGAGAATCCCACAGCGACTCCTTTACAGTCCGCCAGTGAGAGTTTCGTCTTTTTTGCAAGCCGATCGAAGGTGTCCACTATGCAGGACAGCAAGGGTCGCAGGCCTTCTGCACAGTCGGCCGTAATTGCCTCGTTCGCCAGAATCGTCTGTTTTTCGACGATGCCGCAATTGGCGTGGCTGCCCCCCAAGTCGATTGCCAGAGCTCTCACCCGTGACCTCTTCTCAGCCTGTGGAAAGTGTTGCGTGGTTGGATGAAATCACGTGGTTTTTACCTTGATGCCGCAAATTCACCAGCCGCGCCTTAGGATCAAAGTCTGCAAGGCGCGACTGCACCCTAATCCCGTCAAAAAGAGTCAAGTTCGCGCCGAATATAGTGTCGATGACCAGATCCATGAAACCTCCACCCGAGATGCAGCACCAGTCATTAAGATACGGCGCATCCGTAGGGCACTTATATGCAGCTCCGAGTTCCAGTGGAAACGCTGTTTCAACAAAGTGTGCCTGCCCGATGGACCCTGGTTCCCGGCCTTGGCTAGATTTTTCACCCAAGTCGAAACCCGTGCTGATGAATCCGTACTGTACAGTCCTTTAGCTGTTGCGGGAGGCCATGCCGAGTATGCGCCCAACCAACTATGGTCCGGCCGAATATTCCATGTCGCGTCCACGTCGTCAGGTGAGAGCGCTCGCATCCAGTAATTGCTGTGGAGTTGCTCCCAGAAGAATCCGCTCATCTCCCGCTTCTGTGCATCGCTGAGATCTTCAAGCATGTTGTCCAGCACGGAAAGGAAGTCGTAACAGTGTCGGACCTCCAGGAAGGAGCCATCCGGTTGCCCGCATTTCCACCAGCCTTTCCCTGGAACGTACAGTTTTTCGTTGATGCGTTGCGCGAGGGTCTTGGCCTCAGCGCGCAATTGGGAAGCTTGCGAAGAATCACCGCGCCGTTCGAGCAAGTCCGCAACGAAGCGCATGGAAGACACGTTGCCGGCATTCATTCCGGCGGTTTCGTGCAGATAGGTGCTCACAACTTCGAGCAAGTTTTCCAGTTTTCCATAATCGCCCAGGCCGTGGGAAGCCTTATCGAGTTGTTTCCAATAGGTCGCGTGAAATACCAGATGATCCAGAGCTGTCTTGTCGTGAATGCGTTTGTCGAGCCACGCGAAATCGCCCGTTACTCGCAGGTAGTTTTGGGCGCATCGTACGATGGCCATGTCGTTCACCGCATACCATGGTCCGACGGCCTCACCGGTAACGTAGTCGGTCGCGAGATGCTCATGCATGTCCTGCACAAACCAGTTTTCAACCAGCTGGCGCAACGCATCCGGATCGAGCAGAGCAAGGCTCAATGAAGTCAGCGATGTATCCCAGGGGAAGCTGAGAGTCGGAAGCACCCGGCCGCCCAGGGTGAGATAAGTCGTTCCATACTTCGAATCTGGGGAAGCTCGCCGTGCAAATATCAGGTTTCTGAAACCCGCCTGATAGAGTTGCCACAGGGATTCGTCATCGGTTTCGAGCTGCGGAAGATAGCCGGAAAAGTCCGAATTCCCCGGAGTGAATGCCGACCGCAATAAGCTGTTGAACGCCTGCTCGTTCTCACGCGACACCTGGCGGAAATTGGCCTGAAGATCGTCATAGGCCGTCAGTGCGGCTTGCCTGTCAGGGTCGACTACGTTTACATGATGGATTTCTTTTGTTTCTCTGCGCCCGAGCGTCACTTCGACAACCAACATCCGACCTGAATCGACACCGCTCACCTTTGGCGAGATCCCTTGTACGGAAACCGCCTGGCTGTGCTGCGCTTCGAATACGAGGCAGCCGCGAGTTTCATCCCAGTGGATCAGGTTGTCCGGCTCTCCCGGCGAATACGTCATCCATTGTGTCGTCTTTTTGGCTACAGCTGCACGCATGTCGAAACCGAGTTTGATCTTCCGCGGCTCGTTGGCGAGGTTCTTGATGCGAATGGATTCAACGACGGCACGACGTTTCGGGGGCATGAACATTTCGGTCGTGAATTTCAATCCATCAGCCTGGGTTTCACGCACGACCCGGTGGGGGTGCCATGTGTAGGCGACTTCATCACCGCCGTCCGGATACGAAATGAGGATGCGGCCATTCAAGAACAGTTCACAGGAAAGGAGAAAGCCGGGACTCCAGGGCGCATCGGGAACTCCGCAACAGCCGAAAGGCGGCAATGACAGGGCCGTAATTCCGGAGACCGACTTTGCTGCTTGCAACTGGGGGAGAGGGGGGAAAGCAGACCCGCTGCGGCACCGGCCTTCAAAAAAGATCTGCGATTCCATGTCAGTTGCGTTTGCCTGCCCATTCGATCTCGCCTCCAATGTCGAAAACCGCTAGCACCCTTCGAACAGCCTGCATCTAGAATCCTTGCCCGACAGCATACACGAATTAGGCGCACTTGACGGCAGTATCTGTATCTTTACCACGCAAGTGAAGGAAACGATGATCTAAATAGCGTAATTCGGTCATTTCTGGCTTGCCTTTTCAGTGGAGAGTTAGTAGGGTTTAGCGGAACTTACGCGTTCTGGGGCCTTCGTATTTTCTGCTACTGCGACTTGCAAGGAGGCTAATATGAGGCAAATCCGGCCAATGAAAAGCTTCCGGATATCCGTGCCGTTGTTACTCACTCTCGGTTTTCCGATGCTTGCTTCACATCCTCTAGCGGCCCAAACCTGTACGGTGACTGCTGGAACGGGCACCCTGGATTCTTATTTCGATTCCGGATATACCGAGAATGGTCCAGGAACTCGGAAAGAGCCCTTAGGCATGCCCGGCTGGACCGGAGCTGACAGCACCTACTCGGTGCTGTTGCCGAGCGGCGATAGCGCATTTTTCTTTTCTGACTCGTATGTCGGTGAGTACCCGACGTTAAGCGGCGACGGAACAGTGAATACGAATTCCAACGGGCTGCGTACACGTGCTGCGAACTGCGGTGCTCCGTTGTGCAATCCGCCCACGAACCTTTATCACGCGCACAACAGCATTGTCGTGCAGAGCGCGGCCACTGGACAGTTGTCAACGCTCGTGGGACCCAAGGATCTCACTTCCGGATACTCGACCTCGTACTTTGTACCCGCGACTGCCGCCGTCACAGGTCACTTCTATTGGATGGGAGACTCAGTAGTGGTGCAGGTGGACAGCACAGGAACAAAGAAACTTTGGACCTTTGTGATGGAGTGGGACAGCAGCTTCAATTACTACGGCAGCGCAATTGCCCAGTTATCGTTGCCTAGTCTGGCCCTTGAGAGCGTCACGCCCCTGAGCAATGTCCCGTCCGGCAATGTGGTTCATTGGGGAACTACGATGTGGCTCGATGGAAGCTACGGCAACAACTATCTCTATGTCTACGGGATTGAGGACAGCGCGCAAAACGGCAGGTTTCCGTTCATCGCGCTCACGAATCCAGCCGTGGGAGTTTCTGGGGTCGCCAACACGAACAACTGGTACGTTTGGAACGGAAATGGCTGGGTTACCGGGCTGACCAACGCGGTGCAGATCATCGGCGCACCAAACGACCCGAACAACGCGGGCGATTACGTCAGCAGCGAATATAGCGTGAAGAAAATCCACAGCAGTGCGGGAACGACTTACCTGTTGGTGGCCCAAGACACAAAGGTCCCGTTCGGAACGTGGAAAGATATCACTCTGTATTCTGCCTGCAGGCCACAGGGACCCTTTTCGGCGAAAGATGTGGTGTATTCAACTCCGGAAACCGGCTCCGCGAAGGTACCAGGGATGACGTCGTCACAATCGCTCGCTGGGATTATTCTGACGTACAATCCGCATGCCCACCCGCAGTTCACCAGCAATGGCCAGCTGCTGATTTCTTATGATTTGAACGCGAGCAACAGCGGAGATCTCCTTTACGCAGACACATATCGACCGAAGTTTATTCGCGTGAAGATTGCCGGATTGAAGTGATCTGAGTCGCGATGAGCACCTTGCGAGACACTAAGTTTTAGATCGATCTTGCGCGAGTTCTGAACCTTTGTTAGAGAGCCCTTTTTGCGACTCGAGGTATCCATGAAACCGTTCACATTTCTACTTCTCTTTATCGGATCGCTTACGGGCCAGTCGGATATCTCTTCTTCCGCAGCCGCGACCAGCAGGCCAGGCACGATCCGGCCGCTGCCCGAGTTTGGTTATACAGATGGGTGGCTGGGAGCTGACGACGCCTACTCCATTTCGCTTACCTCGACCGAGAGCCTTTGGCTGTTCGGCGACACATTCGTAGGGACCGCCGAAACCAAGCTTAGGAATCAGGCCAAAACCATGGTTCATAACAGCATCGGCATTTCTAAATGTGAGCAGGGGAAGAACTGCACCCTGCGTTATTTCTGGAAGGCCCCCAACAGCCCTAAGCCGCGGTCGTTTTTCGATACCGGCACCGACGAACTATATTACTGGCCACTGGACGGATTTCTTGCGGGCAAGGCTCTCTATCTGTCTCTACTCGCGGTTCGCAACAAGCCCGGGGCCAGTCTCGGCGATGCTTTCGGATTCGAGATTGTCGGTACCAAGCTGGCTGTGATTGATAACGTGCACACAGCGCCTGAAAAATGGCATGTCGGCATTCAAGACCTTACCGACGCCCATCTTTGGCCCGGCGTCTCGATAGTACCCGATGGCAAGTACGTGATCTGGTATACGCAGGTCAGTGAAGGTGAGGGCCGCGGGTTTATGACGGAGATGCGCCTGCCACGAGATGAGATCGCGTAGCCTTCCGGCAACTGGGAGTACCTAAATAAAGATAACCACTGGGTTGCAGGACTGGCGAGCGAGGATGCGATGCACTTGATTGAACAACCAATCAGCGAGATGTCGGTGCGCTATCATCCCTCACTCAAAAAGTGGCTGGCGCTTTCGCCAGGGCCCGATTTCCCTTCCCCGCGGGCAGTTGTACGATTCGCAGATTCGCCCAGTGGCCCCTGGTCCAGTCCGCAGACGATTTATGAGTTCCCGGAAATGAAGCGCGACAACACGGGCTACGACAAGGACACATTCTGCTACGCCGTGAAGGAACATATCGAATTTACCGAAAACAAGATTGCCTTGACCTATGCGTGCAATTCGATGGTTCTGTCAAAGACAATGGCTAATATGAATATTTACCGGCCGCGGCCTGTGATTCTGGATCTCCCAAAATGAGAGCGTCCGGCGCAAGCTCGCCCTCCCCGTTCTCACTGGAACGATACAGAACCAACAGATCCCATATTTCTACCAAGAAATTAGCACTCTATTGTCTGTTTCTGCTGACTTGGGTTTCAGCGGTCAAAGCCCAAACGACCGTCGCGCACCCGCTCGCTGCAAGGGGTCGGAAAGCACCTGTAAGGGACGCTGTTTTTCACAGCGCCTCTCTCGAACGCGACATGCGTTATCGGGTGCTTCTTCCCCAACAATACGAAAGCGGTGGAAGGTTCCCCGTGCTCTATTTGCTGCACGGTCTCTACGGCGACTATCTCAACTGGGACACCAGAACTAACCTGGAAAATTATGCACTAGATCTGCGTCTGCTGATCGTAATGCCGGATGCAGACAACTCCTGGTACACCGATTCTGCGACAGTTCCACAAGACAAGTTTGAAGATTACATCGCGAAAGACCTGATCTCCGAGGTCGATGAGAAATATCGCACTATTCGCGTACGACACGGGCGCGCCATAGCCGGACTCTCTATGGGCGGTTACGGTGCTGTGAAATTGGCGCTCAAGTATCCTGGTTTGTTCGAACTTGCCGGCAGCTTGAGCGGTGCATTTAACGCTGCGCAGAATCTGGATACACTCAGGCCAGAATTTGCCGCCAAGCTGCGAGAGGTTTTTGGCAATGAGGGGAGTCGCGAGCGAGCCGAAAACGATGTCTTGCTGCTGCTGAACACTTCTCATCAGACTTCCTATCCGTATTTCTATTTAGGCTGCGGCACAGCGGATTTCTTTTTAGACACGAATCGAGCATTCGTGATGCAGCTGTCATCACGGAAAATCGCTTATGAGTATCACGAGACTCCGGGTGAGCACACGTGGGAGTATTGGGACCGGGAGCTACAATCGATGCTGCAGGTTATTGATCGTATTGTTGGCACGCCTCCCCGCCGCGTCGACGGGAGGTGAAACAAAACAATGAAGATCGTAGATGTTCGTGCGACCACCGTTGCTGTCCCACTGGAAGCGTCTTTGCGCCATGCCAACGGTGTTCACTGGGGGCGATTTGTCCGCACCATCATCGAGATTGAAACTGATGATGGTTTGATCGGACTGGGTGAAATGGGCGGCGGTGGAGAAAGCGCTGAAAATAGCATTCGCGCCTTGAAGCCGTATCTCCTCGGCCATGATCCCCTGCAACTGGAACAACTGTATTGGAAGATCTGCAATCCCACCGCCTCCCTTTACAACAACCGTGCACAACTACATGGCGCAATCGAATTTGCGTGTATGGATTTGGTTGGCAAACGCCTAGGGATCAGAGCCTGTGATCTGCTTGGCGGCGCACTACGCGAGGAAGTTCCTTTCGCCAGTTACCTTTTCTATCGCTACCCCGATGCACAGACCGGCTTAGGCGGTGAGGAAACTGCCGATCAGATTGTGGCGTCAGCCAGGAAACTGAAAAAGGAGCACGGTTTTCGCTCGCACAAACTAAAAGGTGGCGTTTTTGCCCCGGACCACGATTTGGACGTTTACTTGGCACTCGCAGCGGAATTTCCTGAGGATTCGCTTCGGCTGGACCCCAATGCCGCCTGGAGCGTTGAGGAATCTATTCGCATCGGACGCGCCATAGAGACAGTCCGGAATGACTACTTCGAAGATCCCTGCTGGGGATTGGAGGGAATGCGCCGGGTCCGGTCATTCGTTAAGATTCCCACCGCAACGAACACGGTCGTGGTTAATTTTGAACAGCTCGCCGCCTGCATCCGACTGAATGCTATAGATGTAATCCTGCTGGACACGACTTTTTGGGGTGGACTGCGCCAAGCCTGGAAGGCGGCGGTTGTATGTGAAAAATTTCAGTGGGGAATCAGCATTCATTCGAGCGGAGAATTGGGAATTCAGTTAGCCACCATGCTTCATCTAGGAGCCGCTATCCCCAACCTGACTTTTGCAGCCGATGCCCATTACCACCATCTCACCGACGACATTCTGAAAGGTGGCAAGATGAGGTACATTGACGGCAAGATTGCCGTTCCTACGGGCAATGGATTGGGCGTGGAGCTAGACCACGATAAATTGCAACTATACGCAGAATTGTTTCGGAGCACCGGCGGCTATGACTATGACCGCGACCCACAGCGCCCGCAATGGTTCGCCGTTGTTCCTGAAACGCGTTTCGCACAACCGAAGGAAAGTCGTAAGGCACCAAAAAAGGGGCGATCTCAAAATACTTCCGACCGCAAGTAACGCCTCCGATTTGTGTTCAAAAATCTTGGCCCAGTATGCAAAGACCAGCTTCTCAGGGACATTCCTTATGTAGTTACCTGCTTTCTTCCTTGCTCCAACATACCGCGTTCCACCCCAAAACCTATGTATCCTCGACATCCACTGCCTAAAGTGCGAGCGAGATTGGTCTGCCGCAAAGTGATGCCGCTGATCTCTGTTCGGATGGTTGCAGAGTTTGCGGTCATGATTGAAAGAGAAGAGACTATAGTTGCGAAGCCTTGATTTGAACCAACGCCGATTCGGCAGGGAAACAAATGTTCGGCAGTGATCTAAACTCTGGGCAGTTTTCCAAACCGCCGCCGAGCAAAACGGGTCTCACGGATGAAACCTCAGGTCGAGAAGCCGTTGCACCAAGGACGATCACCGCGCGGCCACTCTGGGCGTTGAGGAGAAAGAACTGCGAGTTCAGTTTGCGTTCTTTTTGCGTTGTAGGATCGGAAATGATGGGCAGTGATGGGTTGTGAAGGGGAGCTAAACTCTTGAGTTTTCAGCTATCTAGTTTGTTTGACGTGTCCGATCACAGTTTATGAGTCCGCTGCTCTAACCGCTGAGCTACGGGCCCCACGCTTGAGAAACATTTTAGCCTGAAATCGCCCAATTCACCCGTTTTCTGACCTAGATTCCTGCTTACCCCTTGGCGGAGAGGGCGTCTATCGCGATGGGAGTGGTCCTTCAGAGAGAAAAAAAACATTCGCATCGTTGTCTCTTGCGGAGAGGAGAGGACTCGATCATGCGCAACATGTGGAAGTGTGCTTTGGGAATTTTGGTGGGGTGCGGAGCGCTGGCGGGGAGCGCGGGCGCGCAATTCAAGAACGGAAGTCAGGCGACGGAACTGAATATTCCGCGCACGAGCCAGCGCGGAACGGTAACGCAAAGGATTGGGCTGACGGACATCACCATCGCTTATCACCGGCCGGCGCTCGGTGGGCGGGAGATCTGGGGCAAGACGGTGCCGTATGGGAAAGTGTGGCGCGCGGGCGCGAATGAGAATACGACGATTACTTTTGCAGACGACGTTTCCATCGAAGGAAAACCGCTTGCGGCGGGAATGTACGGACTGCACACCATTCCTGACAAGGATCAGTGGGCGATTATTTTCTCGAAGAATTCGACTTCCTGGGGCAGCTTCAGTTATGACGAGAAAGAGGACGCGCTGCGCGTAACTGTGAAGCCGCACGCGGCGGAGTCGTTTGAAGTACTGACGTACGTGTTCGACGACGTTAAGCCGGATTCCGCGGCGGCCACTCTGCGGTGGGAGAAGCTCGCCGTTCCTTTCCGCATTTCCGTGGACGTGAAAGCAGCGGTGCTGAAGAGCATCAAGAACGAACTGCGGAGCGTTGGCGGGTTCACCTGGGCCGGATTCGACGAGGCGGCGCAGTGGTGCCTGGACAACAATTACAACCTGGAAGAAGCGCTGAAGTGGGAAGAGACGTCGATTCAAAATGAGGACCGCTTCGAGAACCGGGAAACCAAATCGCGCATTCTGAACGCCATGGGGAAGAAAGAGGATGCGGACAAAGCGCTCGAGACGGCCTTCGCAAGAGCGAATGCTCAGCAACTGTACATCTACGCGCGAGGTCTGCAACGCTCGGGGAATGCCAAGCGCGCGTTCGAGCTGTATCCCCAAGTCCCCAAGAAAGACCCCAATCACTGGCTCAGCCACGTGGCGCTGGCGCGCATCGACTCGAACAAGGGAGATTTTGCTGCTGCCAGTAAAGAGATGACACAGGCTCTCAGCGCGGCGCCGGATCCAAACAAGCCTCAGCTGCAAGGGCTGCTGAAGCGGCTGGAAGCGAAGGACGACATCAACAAGTAGTTGGGATGCTTGTTGGTCCTTGGTCTGAAAATCCGAATATACGAAGTGCCCAGGCCCCCCGGCGGTCTCGTATGTGTGGCAAACACAAGGGTTGGAAACACACGTTTTTGGAAGTGTGGTAATAGCTGGACTTACGGGCGAATTTTCGGAAGTGTGGCAAGGAAAGGAGTTAGGGAAGAACAGGAAACAGGTTGAAATGACCCCCTGCCCCCCCTATGTTTTCGTAAAGGATTGAGACGACAGGGTTTAGGTGGTAGCGGTCGGCAAAAGGATTGAAGGGTAAGGAGTTAGGGTTCAACGGCGTTGAAATGTTTACAGGTTGAAGGTTGGAATGTTGGGGAAGCCGGCGACCCAAGCATGTTGAACGTTGGAAGGTTTGCAGGTTGAAGAAAAGAGACGACCGGAGAAAGAAGGAAAGAAAAGAGCCCTTCGAGACTCAGGGTAAACGGGCGGGGATGGGATTCGACAAACACGGGAGAGAATAGCAGGAAGTAGTCTGCGTGTCAATGTATTTCTTGGGTATCATTCGAATGGAGATGGTAAGTGGTTGGAACACCGGCAGATACGAGCGCACAGAGAGGAGCGTGAGGAGACGGAGCGAACGGGTTTGGGGATATGAGACGAGCAAGAAAAAAGCGAAGTCAAAAGCCCCACACGTAAACCCGACCTGTGGGCCACCCAGGTTCGTCTTAGGATTTAATCGTCCGGGCCACCCGTCACCCTATTCGTCTCGGGATTTATCGTCCGGGCCACCTATCCTCCTTTTCCGAGCCCTGGTCGTTCAACAGCTGCCAAGTCTACTCGGTCGAAGGAGCCGACGCCGTCATCTAATCAGTCCGAAGTTTCTGAATGAAGTCACGGGCAAGTTCTACCTTCGTTGGAAACCATGGTAACAAAATGCAGGAACAGAGGATCAAAAGAACGAAAGCATATACGGAGGCGCTTACCAAATATTGGCATCCATCCACCCTCTGAAAATGCGCGGCGGTCAGTCCTCCCGTGACGGAAATCAAAGGACACAGCCACTGGTGCTTGAATCCGACCACGAGTTCGGCTCGACAGGCCGGGCATTGGTGATCGAGTCCTTTGGCCAAATCCAAAGGCGGCAAGTCCTGGCTGCAGCTCGGGCAAGAGAATTTCTTCGTCTTCCAGATCGTCCTTGAGGGAACGATTGCTGCTTGTATCCGATTAAGTGAAAGACACCGTCGGAGCCACTGATAGTTCTGAGTCATTGTAGTGAGTTGCATACGACTGGCACGTAGCTCGCCGCACCTATCAAGCTCGCTGCCGTATTCCTGACAAGCAGCTGAATACCTGGTGGTGCCAAGCGGTAAAGCACCCCAAGCATTTTAATCGTTTTGTTGGTTGCAGGGAAGACTGCTGCCCCCGCCCCGGTTGCGCTGAATAGTACCGCACCAACAGCGGACGCACCGTACCACGCTGCCACCGTACACGGGTTATTGATGGCTTGAACGCCCGTGCGGTTGATTGCTCCAGCCAGTGCATTTGCTCTGTCGTCTAAAGTGCTTCCCGGGTTACCAACCGTGATTGTCACTGGAGTCCAAAACCATGCCCAGCCAGTCCTCGAATCTTCAAAGTATCCTCGATAGAAATAATACCCGGTAGTCGAACCCGTTTGGGCAAGAACAGTGCCATCGGGCAAAGTGGTGCACGATTGGTATTCTGCGGAACAGCCTCCAGTAAGGGCGGGGTTTGAAGGTCCTAGATCAGGAAATGGGAAACCTCCATTCGCCTGGTCCGGGCAGGGAAAAGTGCTACCGCTCCCCTCGTAGCTTACGTTCCATATATTGCAGTCGTCTTGCCCCAAGGGATCAATTAGGTTGGTGGGACTGTTAAGGACGTAGGCATAGCGGTTCCAGGATTGGGGATTCGTGATATCGACGGCGGCGAGGCCGGCGAGGTCGGGGGAAGCCCAGCGGCCCTGGTTGGGATCCTGTTCGCGGAAGAGGAAGTCGTAGAGGCCGGCGGTAGTGTCTTGGTTCTGGCCGGTGAAAGAAGGATCGAGGGCGCCGGACTGGGCGTAAGGCTCACCGAAGGCAGAGTAGGCGGTATCGGAATAGACCGTGTTAGTGGGCGTGGAGGAGAGGCGGGAAGAGCCTAGATGGTCGGTGTGGCGATACGCGGCGAGGCCGCTGGAGGTGTAAACGGCGGTGGCTCCGCCGGTGAGAGGCACGAAGGCTTTGATGAGGGGTGTGCCGTTCATCAAGGCGAGTTTACCACCGCCGGGGCCGTAAACGATTTCCGAGTTGGTGCTGCCAGTGGTCTGCTCGACCATGCGGTCGAGGGCGTCGAAAGTCAGAGTAGCGGAACCGATGGTGACGGAGTTGCCGTCGGCGTCCCAAGTGTAGGTGCGGAAGGTGTCGTTGAGGGAGTTACCGTTGGCGTCGTAAATTTTCCGAATCCCCGTCGTTTGCGCAACGAGGTCTACTCGGTTGAAGGAGCCGACGCCGTCATCTAATCAGCCC
>WNGM01003691.1_pt1 | contig 12223 bp, 9 predicted proteins | sample 5400571 | NCBI WGS metagenome assembly WNGM01 (sample SAMN13153378, study PRJNA577476) | soil metagenome | isolation source: 100 cm soil or saprolite under Garry oak tree replicate 2 | place: USA:California | collected 2016-06-15
AAGTTGCTCGATCCTTTGAACCTGCCTCCAACATCAGTACTGCCTGCTGGGGCTCCATCAAGTGGTCAAAGTGTTCCGGGTAGTGGTGTACCAGCAACAGGACCCTAACGAACCGTCAAAAGGTAGAGGTACCCAATAGAAGTCAAATTGACTTCTATTGGTATGATTTGTAACATCTAACCCTCTACGCAATCAAAGCACGTCACAGGACTATGCATGGCTATTAGCACACCTTCAACACATCCAATAAATGCGTCTCCAATTCAAGAGCTTCTACAGACGGCCTCTCTCTACCTGCACATTCCTTTCTGTCATACTCGCTGTCATTATTGCGATTTCAATACCTATGCTGGTATGCTCCCCCTGCGCGAACCTTATGTGCGTGCTCTAATCACGGAGATAGAATTGGTCGGACAGCTTGCCCAACTCGCAAACGGCACACCACGTCGTTCACGCACTATCTTTTTCGGCGGCGGAACACCCAGTCTGCTTACAGTAGAACAGATTACACGTCTGCTCGCTGCTTGCCGCAAAGCCTTTGCTGTTGACCACAAGGCAGAAATCACGCTAGAAGCCAATCCTGGCACACTCAGCTTTAAACAACTAACAGGCCTACGTGCTGCTGGTATCAATCGTCTCAGCTTAGGCTCTCAAAGCTTTGATGCCGAATTACTGGGCACATTAGGCCGCATACATACACCAGAAGAGATTGTGAATGCTCTGAGCAATGCTCGTACAGCAGGATTTAGATCCATCAATCTTGATTTTATGTTCGGATTGCCAGGACAGACGATGCACCACTGGAAAACAACTCTTGATCGGGCATTGGCTTTACATCCCGAACATTTTTCACTTTATTCTTTGATTATTGAAGAGGGCACACTTTTCCATACCTGGACAAACGAAGGGCGTATTATTCCAGGAGACGAAGATCTATGCGCAGATATGTATGAATATGCCGACGAACGTCTGCAAGCAGAGGGTTATGAAAACTACGAAATCTCGAACTGGGCATTGCCAGGGCACCAGAGCCGTCATAACTTGACATATTGGCAGAATCTTCCTTACATCGGTATGGGGGCCGGGGCGCATTCTTTCTTTGGAGGCAGGCGTTTTTCTAATATTCTTGACCCGCAGGAATACATTCAACTGCTTAAAAAGCAGCAGCGACCAGAGGTAGATGGCGAACTCATTGATCGTATACAAGAAATGTCTGAGACTGCTTTTCTAGCGCTTCGAACCGCACAGGGCCTGCATCTGCCAACATTTGAAGAACGTTTTGCCGAACCGTTTACCCAATTCGTAGGCACGCGCTTGCGCACAGTGGAAGAAGCAGGACTATTAGAGCAAGAACATGAATGGATCCGCCTGAGCAAACGAGGTCGCTTGTTGGGTAACGAAGTCTTTTTACGATTATTACCCGACTAATTAAGGATACACACGTGGACTTATCACGATCTACATCCTGGACAATATACGACCCTTTAACAAGATCCGAATATTCAGAATACCAACAAGCGGGTATAGGTTACCTCCACGCCCAATTGCTTATTAATCGGGGCATCAAAACACCCGAAGCCATGCGCAAATTTCTCGATGCTCGCTACGACCAGCTACTAGATCCTCTCACAATGACAGGCATGGCCAGCACGCTTGAACGAATTCAAAGTGCTCTTGCAGCCCGCGAACACATTACTGTCTTCGGCGATTTTGACGCAGACGGCGTCACTTCAGCAGCCTTATTGACTCGGGTGCTACGAGCGATTAAGTATCAAGATGCACCGCTTGATTACTTCATCCCTCATCGTATTTTCGATACACGTGGATTGAGCAAGGAAGCAATTGATAAGATCAAAGTCAGGGGTACCTCGCTCATTATCACTACTGATTGTGGTAGTTCCGATTTCGAAGAAGTAGCATATGCAAAAAATATTGGCATTGATATTATCATTACAGATCATCACCAGCCACCCGAACAACTTCCTCAGGCTTACTCTTTGATTAATCCCTGGCGATCAGACAGTACTTACGATGAACGCTACCTCTGTGGCGTAGGCATTGCCTTTAAGCTGGCACAGGCACTCTATCATGTATACAATCGAGAACAAGAGGCTCAGGAATTACTTGACCTCGTTGCAATTGGCACTATTGGAGACGTGGCGCAACTGCTGGGAGAAAACCACACTCTTGTGCGCCTGGGCTTGCAACAACTGAACCATACAAACAATCCAGGATTGCGGGCGCTTATCCAGATTGCAAATTTGCAAACTGGAAAACTGCGCGAACGCGACATTTCATACGTTCTTGGCCCTCGTATCAATGCCGCTGGTCGTATGGAGCACGCCAGCACCGCGTTTCATCTTCTAACCACTGATAATGCTGAAGAAGCTCGTATATATGCCCAGGAGTTGGAGGAGCTTAATCAGTCACGACAGCAGCAAACAGAGGAGTTGATGAAGCTCGTACGAGAGCAAGCACAAGAGCTATCCAGTGACCAGGTAGTTCTTGTCTACGGTAATAAAGATACCTGGCCGGAAGGTATAATTGGTCTTGTAGCAGGCAGACTCTCGGAAGAAATCAAACGCCCCGTCTTCGTACTCAGCCAGGACACAATGTCTAGCCGTGGCTCCGCGCGCAGCTATGGGGGTTTCAATATCATTGAGGCACTACGAAATCGTGCCGATTTATTCGAACGCCACGGAGGACATGCCCAGGCCGCAGGTTTCACTATCGCTAACACACATATCGAAGAACTACGTAAGCACTTGCTATCCTGGTATGAAAATATTCAATCACCTATTGAAGCTTTGACTGAAAACACTGAAACACCTGATCTCACAAGTATCATTCCAGAACAAGAGCCTCCTACCCCAACAGGCACACGTAAAGTTGACATGTTTGTCAGGAAGCCCGAAGAACTTACATTCGATGTTTACCGTAAACTAAGCCTGCTTAGCCCATTTGGCGCGGGCAACCCCGAACCCTGCTTTAGAATGGACGGCCTACGTCTTATCCGTCGTTGGGTAAGTGGTCCCGAAGGACGTCATCTACGTGTACGTCTTAGCATCAACAATCTTCAATTCAACGGCTCGTATTTGCGCGGAGGCGCACAGTTGAACTCCTTTCATGAAGGTTCTCGAGTTAATGTGATATTCTCACTCGAACCTGCCTGGAACACTCCTGATGGGGCAAACAGTCAGGATATCTGGCTTAAAATACTGTATATGGAGCAAGCGCTTAAGGATATACACCCCGTATCTCAGTAGCCTCAGCTACACGCGTTACAGCCAACAGGTACGACCCAATACGTAAATTTGTATCCTGCTCGTCGGCCTTCGCACGTGAAGCACGATAGGCGCGGGTCATAATCGATTCAAGTCGGTCGTTGATCTCATGTTCGGCCCAGAAGAAGCGCTGCAAATCTTGCACCCACTCAAAGTAACTGACCGTTACACCACCAGCATTCGCAAGAATATCGGGTACAATCATGATACCTCGATCATTCAGAATATGATCCGCATCCGGAGTTGTGGGGCCATTAGCAGCTTCGATTATTAAACGAGCCTTAATTCGCGAGGCATTTTTTGCGGTTAACTGGTTTTCTAAAGCGGCAGGCACTAATACATCACATGGAAGTTCAAGCAGTTCAGAATTTGTGACTGCTTCAGTATCTAGCAATCCCCGTAGGGTTCCATGTTCCTTAGAATGACGTAGTGCGCGGTGTATATCAATGCCATTTGAATTATGTACACCTCCGCTAATATCGCTCACAGCAACAATCTTACAGCCTAGTTCATGCAGTAAGCGAGCGGAGATGCTTCCAACATTTCCAAATCCCTGGACAACTACAGAACAATCTTCTGGTCGCATTCCCAGGTCTCGCATGGCTTCAATCGCTACGAATTGTACTCCCCGCGCAGTTGCTTCTAATCGACCTTCACTTCCACCAATAGCTAGTGGTTTGCCAGTAATTACGGCTGGGATCGAAAAGCCTTTGTGCATTGAAAATGTGTCCATCATCCAGGCCATGATCTGCGGATTGGTATTCATATCCGGGGCAGGAATATCGCTATCGGGGCCAATCAAAATAGAAATTTCTGTGGCATATCTTCGACTTAATCGCTCAAGTTCACTACGTGACAACTTGTGAGGGTCACAGATCACACCACCTTTTGCTCCACCAAACGGAATACCCACAACCGCACACTTCCAAGTCATCCACATCGCTAGTGCGCGCACCTCATCGAGTGAAACTTCAGGGCTGAAGCGTATACCCCCTTTAGCGGGACCACGATTGATATTGTGCTGTACACGGTATCCCGTAAACATTTCCACATCCCCATTGTCCATCCGTACCGGAAAATTAACGATCAACTCACGTTTGGGTTTACGCAAAATAGCCCGCATTGCTTGCGAGAGTCCCAGACGATCAGCCGCTTCATCAAACTGCGAGATCGCCATATCATAGGGATTAACGATATCGATAGCCATAGAAAAATACCTCCTGTCTTTCTCATGGCCTGTTCCCAAAGCCATGAATGCTGCTACGCATACTGAAGCATCAGCGCTTCACTTGGTGTACACTCATCTAAGACAAACGCTCTACAGTGACGTAACGTACAAAGTGTTCATAGCAAACGGTAGACATAGACGAAAGCCCGCCAGGGGAAGTCAGGCGGGCCTACAATTGTTTTTCAACTTCAGTATAACACCACACAAGAGAGGCTTTCAAGGTAAGCACAAATCCTGTAGCTTAATGTTGCACCAGATACACATTCGACCAATCGCCGAAGTAGAGACCGGTATTATTCAGACTAACTCCTTGCACCCAGGAAGGAATAATCGCGGACAGTGATTGGTGATCAAGAGGTAACCAGCCAACATCAGATATGGCAATTTGCTCAGCCTGATTGTAGAGTTGAATGCGCGCATCTCCCGTCATTTGCTCGGCCTGTATCACTATCTGATCGAACTGTGGATTGTTCCAATCACCGCTGTTATTTGAGGCCGTTGAAAACAGATTCAATGTGAGCCAGTCATATGGGTCCGGGAAATCTGCACTCCACTGGGTAAAACCGAATTGTACCTGGTGATTAGCAGTCTCGGTATTATAGGCATTCAGTTCTACAGGCAACAACTTCACTTGAATCCCTAACGCAGATTGCCACATCTGTTGCAGAGCAGCCGCCTCAGATTCAGATACCTGTGAGTTGGGAAACGAGAATGTGATCGGAGGAATTTTACTGACATCCGGATAGGCAGATTGTAAAGCAGCAAGTGCCTTACTCTTATCGTATGCCAGCCCCTGATAATTTGGTTGATAACCAGGCATTCCAGGTGGAATAATTGTTTGAGCAGGAATCGCTGAACCCTTAAAAATCGCCGTTGCCAACGCTTCTTTGTCCGTAGCATAAGCAAATGCTTGACGCACAGCAGCATTATTAAAAGGCGCCATCTTATTGCTAAAGAAAAGCAGGTCGGTTTGTAGTAACGATTCGCCGATATAGCCAGACATTCCTTTCGCACTAGCCAGGTCCTGCGGTGCAATATTCCACACAAAATTGTACTGACCAGCCTGGTAAGCTTTAAATGCCGTCGATTGATCATTGACAAAAAGCATATCAACTTCTGTCAACTTCGTCTTAGCAGCATACCAATGGGGATTAGGAACAAATACCATCTTTGTATTATGGTCCCACTCTTTGACCATGAACGGACCGGTACCTATACCATTGCCTGCCGCATGGTTCACCCAGTCTGTCTGTCCAAACTGATTAATAACTGTTTGATTCAGCGGGAAAGCAATTGAGTTTGCCATTATTTGCAGGAAATAGGCTGTTGGTTGCTTTAATGTGATCTGTAATGTGTTATTATCGATTGCCTTAACCCCTACCAACGTTTTAGTTTTGCTATTACTCACATCATCTGAACCAAGGATTGGACCTAAAAAGAATAATGCTATTGGCGATTTTACCTCTGGAAGAAGCGCTCTGGTCAATGTGTATACATAACTTTGCGCCATAACAGGAGTTCCATCCGAAAATGTAATTCCCTGCTTCAATGTGAAGGTGTAAACTTTATTGTCAGGGGAAATAACCCAGGTGGCCTGATCAGGCACGACATTTAAATTCTTGTCAAATTTCACCAGGCCCGTATAAATCATACCTACAGCAAGAGCCGAGTTGGAATCTGGCCCCAGCGCCGGATCAAGTACACCAATATCTCGTGTACCAACATTGGGGAAGGTTAACACCTGGCTAGATGCAAGCGAAGGCGTTCCATTTGCTGTTGGAGTATTCGTAGTAGCTCCTCCACAAGCTGCCAGGATAATTAGCAATGAGCTTAGGCGCAATATGGCGGTAGGGACCCTATGGATGTGCCTTGAGTAAATTTGATTATGCACTTATTACCTCACTTTCTGAAGAAAACACCAGAGAGGTAGCTACAAGAAAGGCCTGGTTGTCTGGTATTTTAGTATACCATATACTTCTGTTTAACCAGCAAAATGTACCCGATCTTTAGAGCCTGGTTGCTTCATCTTATCACAGTTGGCTTTACAATGATTACTAATTGACTTTTCCTAACCATGGACAAACTGAGAGAAGTACGACTATAATAATACGAGAAAACATTCTGTTCAACGGAGAGCAGGAGGAGAAATATGCATATTCGTGTCATTGGCGTCCCAATGGATTTAGGTGCTGATCGAAGAGGCGTCGATATTGGAGCCAGCGCGATCCGCTACGCGGGTCTCAATGACCAGCTGCGCCACCTCAATTACGAGGTAAATGACGTTGGTAACATCGTCGTACCCCAACCCGAAAGTCAGCCCATTGGCAATACCCATTTGAAATACCTCGAACCAATACTGAAGGTCGCCGAAGAGTTGGCTGATACAGTAACATCAGCACTCACTGCACAAGAATTTCCCCTTATTCTCGGAGGTGACCACAGTATCGCCCTCGGATCCATCACTGGCGTAACGCGTGTGTACAAAGATATAAGTGTATTATGGATAGATGCCCATGCCGATTTTAATACTGAGGAAACAACTCCTTCTGGAAATATCCACGGTATGATCCTGGCTGCTCTAGCTGGCCTGGGCAATAACCATCTCACCGGCATTGGTGGATGGGCACCTAAACTCGACCCGCAAAAAATTGTTATTGTTGGTGCGCGTGATCTTGATCTCGGTGAGCGTGAACTTTTACGCACACATCACGTCCACGTCTTTACTATGTCCGATATCGATCAACGTGGTATCTCAAATGTTATGCGCGAGGCTCTCTTCATAGCAGGAAAAGCTAGTGACGGCATTCACCTGAGCCTCGACATGGATGCTCTCGATCCAGTACACGCGCCAGGCGTGGGTACACCTGTACGAGGCGGCTTGACCTATCGTGAAGCTCATATGGTCATGGAGCTCATCGCTGACTCTGGTCACCTGATTGGGATGGACGTTGTTGAAGTAAACCCAATTCTCGATCGAGAAAACGCAACAGCGCTGCTTGCTGTTGAACTTGTCATGTCGGCACTTGGAAAGAAAATCATCTAAGCAAGAGGTGTGCTGGGTCTGTTTGATCCAGCGTGTCAACCTTTCGCCGGGAGAATGAGGGGATATCCTTCAACAATCTCCATTTGTAAAATATTCTAGAAACCAAATAGGAGGGAGCGTAAGTAGCAAAGATGCTACTTGCCAAACATAAAATGGATGCGAAAGTAATCTTTATGAACGGCGAATTCATACCCGCCGAACAAGGTGTAATTCCTGTCCGTACCCATGGATTCTCCTACGGAACCGGTTGCTTTGAAGGGATCCGTGGCTATTGGAATGAAGAAGATCAACAAGTCTACCTATTCCGGCTTCGAGAGCATTACGAAAGATTCCTTAATTCTTGCAAGATACTTCAAATCTCGCTTCCTTATACAGTCGAGCAACTTGTTGATATAAGCATTGAATTGATTAAGCGCAATGGTCAAAGGCGTGATGTCTACCTGCGACCAATGGCCTACAAAAGCGATCAGATAATCGGTGTGCGCCTACATAACCTGGAAGATCATATTATCATTACATCTGAACCAGTTGGCAACTACATAGATATAACCGGGCTCCATTGTTGCGTTTCATCATGGAGGCGAGTTGACGATAATGCGATTCCTGCCAGAGCAAAGATCACTGGAGCCTACGTCAACTCTGCTTTCGCTAAAAGTGAAGCCATGCAAAACGGCTTTGATGAAGCGATCATGTTGACTCACGAAGGTCACGTTTCCGAAGGCAGCGCCGAAAACATTTTCTTACTGATGAATGGCGAATTTGTCACCCCAGCCCCAACCGAAAACATCCTACTTGGTATTACTCGTGAGACAGTTATTGAACTGGCCCGACGCGAGTTTGGCAGAATCACACGCGAACGTCAAATCGATCGAACTGAATTGTATATAGCAGATGAAATTTTACTTTGTGGCACAGGCGCACAAATTGCACCCGTTATCAAAGTCGATCATCGTCCTATAGGTGACGGAACAATTGGCCCAATTAGCAAAGCATTGCAGCAACTATACTTTGATGTAGTACGAGGGCATATTCCCAATTACCGGGCTCAATGGTGTACGCCTGTCTACACAGCAACGTCTCAAGTAGCTCAACCCACTGGCAAAGGCTCAGAGGTATTAGATTAGAGCTTGCCCTTATGCTCTGGAAGAAAAGAGAGATGCTGTATATCGCATCTCTCTTTTCTTCTGAATACAACGAATTATTAACGTTTCGTATATTGTGGCGCCTTGCGAGCACGCTTCAAACCTGGCTTCTTGCGCTCCTTCATGCGTGGGTCGCGCGTCAGGTAACCAGCTTTCCGTAAAGCGGATTTCCACTCAGGATTCACACGTACAAGGGCCCGAGCAACAGCGTGACGAATGGCGCCTGCTTGACCATTGGTACCGCCGCCAACCACACGCACCATCATAGTATACTCTTTGTCTAGATCGAGCAAACGTAATGGGGCAGTCATAGTAGATGCAATGGCATCACGCTGCCCAAAATATAGGCGGCTACTTTTGCCATTGACGGTGATACTGCCATCACCATTTGGGTAGAGGCGCACGCGGGCTACTGCCGTCTTGCGCCGTCCCATGCCATAGTAATACTCACCTTTGATGGTATCGGCCAAGGTAGGTACTCCTCTCCTTTAGTTACTCTGCTTGAACAGCCTCTTTTGGCTGTTGCTTCAACAATGTTTCTGGACCTGTCCAGGGGATTGGCTTCTGTGCCTGGTGTGGATGTGTTGGGCCTGCATAAATTTTGAGGTGGGACATAATATCCGCTCCCAGCCTGTTATGCATCACCATGCCCTTTACAGCATGCTGCAAAGCGCGCTCAGGGTATTTTCCCGTCAGCGTCTGCCGCAATGTTGTCTTCTTCAGACCACCTGGATACTGGCTATGGCGATAATATATCTTTTGATCCAGCCGCCTGCCTGTTACAGCAATTTTCTCAGCATTTATTACAACCACAAAATCGCCACTCTGTAAGTGCGGCGTGAATGTTGGCTTATGCTTACCTCGCAAAATCTGCGCGATTTGTGAAGCCAGACGACCCAATACCTGACCCTCAGCATCGATAACATACCACTGAGGTTTCAAGTCAGCAGCCTTGGCACTATACGTCTTCATCATTGTTTGTTCTGCCCTCTTTTGCTTGTCAAAAATCTTCAGGATACGTCACCCGTACCAGGCAAAGTCCATGCGATGGAGATGCTGAACCGGGATGCGCCTTCTCAGCGCGTTGCACAATAGCGACAAATTCATCGAGACTCAGCCGTCTCTGCCCTACAAGCAACAACGTTCCAACAATCCTGCGAACCATCCCCGTGAGGAAGGCATCCGCGGTAAAATCACAAGAGATAAGTGCATCTTGACGCTTGCAACCCGCCTCAAGCATCGTACGGATACTGGAATGCGGCCCCAATTTCAACGGATTTGTCTCATCAGGACTACGTCCAAAGGCTCCAAAATCCTTGCGCCCCAATAATATCTGACACGCTTCATTCATCAAGTCAACTGCTAGCGGGTGCGGCTGATGGTAACTATACCTTGCTCTTAACGGTGATGGCATCTCATGGTTCCAGATGGAATAACGATAAGAGCGGCTCTTTGCGCTATAACGCGCATGAAAGTCATCAGATACTTCTTTTGTCCACTGTACAGCCACCGACCTGGGTAAAGCTGCGTTGATAGCCCTCATCCATACATGCGAAGTAAGTTCTGCTTCCGAGCTAAAATGGATCACCTGCCCACTTGCATGTACTCCTGCATCTGTACGTCCAGCGCCAAACACAACAGACATCTTGCCTGAGATACGCTCAATCGCCTCTTCTAAAGTTCCCTGTATGGTTGGCCCATGACCACGCGATTGGCGTTGAAAGCCGTGATAATCAGTGCCATCATACTCAATTCCACACGCGAGTTTCATGATTCAGCAAAGATCCTGGCAGAGCACGTTTTAATTCCTCTGCTCTTTTATCCCCATCAATCTTTGGATAAATATCGCACGCAAAAGGCTTTTTAGGACGCTCTTGCAGAGCTATTTCTACACCAGGGCAATTTGCGCCATCTCGGCAGCATCACCCATACGCTTGCCAAGTTTCGTGATACGCGTATAGCCGCCGGGACGACCAACATAGCGCGGTGCAAGCTCATCAAAAATCTTCTTTACAACTAATTCATCCGGAAGTGACTTCAAGATTTGACGGCGTGCATGCAACTCGATCACCATTGCCTCATATGCTGTTTGTAACGCTTCCTCTGCCTCATCCTCGTTTGAAATGATGCGAAGCAATTCTTCTCGGCGATCCTTAAACTTCTTCTCCAGGAACTTGCGCCCCTTATCAGTCAAAGGCGGCTTACCTTGATCAGCACGATCTTCATTCGAATAAACCTGCTTTTCAAGCGAGAAGCGACCTTTGCGTGCGAAAGCCAGGATTTGGGCAGCTTTCTCACTATCAGATACAACTGAAGCCATGTGTTCCTGGGAAGCAAGATGCCCTTTAATAGCTATAGTTAGTAACTTTTCAGTTTCACCACGAATAGCACGTGCGCGTGCCTCAGTGGTCTTTATCCGGTCATAACGGATAAGTCCCGCCATCAAGTTCCGACGCGCAGAACGTCGGCGCGGCTCTGGCATACTCATCCGATTACCGGCAACTCGGTGCCTCAACTCAGTCCTCCATTTCGTGATCGCCGTCCAGGTCGGCCCCAACAGCGCTGGTACGTGGATTCGGCAGGAAGTTGCGTAAAAGCAAACGCTCACGCAGCTCTTGCAAGCTCTTCTCACCAAAGTTTCGCACGCCAAGCAGGTCTTCTTCATTCATCGATAATACCTGGCCTACTTTTGTAATATTGCTACGCTTGAGGCAGTTATAGGCACGTACCGAAAGATCAAGTTCCTCTATAGGAGTATCATAAATCTTCTGCGGTATTGGTATACTGCTCAAAGGTGGCTTTTCTGGTTCAGCCAATATGGCCCGATAGTTGGCGAGCTGCGTAAAGTGGCGCACCAAAATATCGGCGCCCTGGCGTAATGCTTCATCCGGTAAGAGTGTACCATCAGTCCAGATATCAAGAACAATTTTATCGTAGTTTGTCATTTGTCCCACACGCGTATGCTCAACGGTATAATTCACCTTTTGCACTGGTGTGTAAATGGCATCTACTGGAATCACCCCGATGGGCTGATCTTCTTTTGAATCGGCGGGTACATAACCCCTCCCCGTTTCAACAACCAATTCCATCTCGAGGCGAGCATCTTCATTATCAAGAGTCGCAATATAGAGATCAGGATTAACAATCTCTACAGTACTCGGCGCCATAATATCCGCTGCTGTTACTACACGCTCTCCACTCACTTCCAGGCGCATCGATACTGGATGATCCGAATAGGAGCGTAGGCGCAGTTTTTTGACGTTCAGCACGATATCCGTAACATCCTCCATTACATGAGGGATGTCCTGAAATTCATGCTGTGCCCCATCAATACGAATAGAGGTCACTGCTGCTCCAGGGAGAGAAGAGAGTAACACACGCCGCAGCGCATTGCCCAGGGTCATTCCATACCCAGCCTCTAAAGGCTCAACATCATAGCTCGCATAGTTTCCCTGAGTTTTTGTATTTTTAATGCGAGGCAGAGTAATTTCTTCCAAGGTCAAACCTGCCTTTCTTTTCCTACCAT
>WNGM01005277.1_pt1 | contig 12222 bp, 12 predicted proteins | sample 5400571 | NCBI WGS metagenome assembly WNGM01 (sample SAMN13153378, study PRJNA577476) | soil metagenome | isolation source: 100 cm soil or saprolite under Garry oak tree replicate 2 | place: USA:California | collected 2016-06-15
CGCGTCAGATTCCAGGCGACCACGTGCGGGACGTAGTCCACGTCAGCCGCCTGCCTGCCCCTGCACCATCCGCTCCATCGCCTGTTTCGCCTCGTCGGGCGTCATGCCGGTGAAGTCCACCGGGCACTTCCCCATTTTCGCTTCGATGTCCCGGATGGGGCAGCGCGTGATTCCCTGCGCCTTCGCCTCCTCGATGAACGCGCGCATCTCGAGCGAGAGCGCGTCCGCTGCTTCCGCGTCCGCCCGAATCTGCTTCGCGCGCAGCTCGGTGAACATCACCATCATGGTCTCCGCGTCGAACTCGTCGGCCTCGATCATCGCCTGCTTGTTCTCGTCCATCACCCGCGTGGTGACGCGCCAGATCGCGTGGCCCCGCGCGAACCGCTCCACTGTGTTGCGGGCCAGCGGCCGGGCAATGAGGGGGACGAGCGCGAGCCGCTGCCATGCCTCTTCGGTCCAGACGATCGGGTCGGCGGCCACGCGCGGGCGCGTGCTGACGGCTCCGGTCACGGGGCACCGGACCTCGGTTTCCGGGGTCCGGGGTTCGGGATCGGCGTCGTGCCCCAGGACCTTCGTCGCCTGCAGCTGCTCCTGCGCCTTCACCTCGGCAAGCGCGATCTCCTCGGCCGTGCCGATCCCCATGATCAGCTGCATGTGGGTCGGCAGGAGCTTGCGGATCGCCTCGTCGAGCCACCGGCTCGTCACCGTCGCGGGGGCGCCGTTGCTGCGCTCCAGCACGTACTCCTCGACCGCCCGGCGCGCGATTCCCTGCGCGAACGGCGGAACCCTGAGGATCCGCACTTCGGCCTCAGGCGCCCAGGGCAGCCCCGCCACCCCGTCCTCTTCGATCCACGGAACGTCTTCCGGACGTATCCCCACCGTTCCCACCAACAGCACGTTGCACGGCGCCAGCCGCACGAGATTCTCGGCCTGGGACCCGAGCTCCGTGCCCTCGATGCGGTGGGCGCCGTGCCGGGCCACCACCAAGAGCGATGGCTCGATCTCCGCGACCCACTGCATGACGACCTGGAAGGGCTTGCCGACGAGGATCTGCGTCTTGATAGGGATGCCCGCGAACTCCTGCGCCCCCGCCATCACCTCGGCGCGCTTCAGATGCGCCTGGCACAGCTTCAGGAGGCCCTTGTCGATGATGTTGTTGTGGAGCGCTTCCTGCTCCTCGAACTTGAACACCTTCGAGGCCTGGTAGGACAGGACGTCCTTGATGTTGTGGAACACGACGTGATGGTATTCCACGTCGAACGCACTGCAGACGTACAGCGATCCGCCGAATGCCTGGGCAAGCTCGAGCGCCATGCGCATCGCCCGGTACCCGTACGATGAGCCGTCCACGCAGACCAGGTAGCGGCCGCCCTCGAGCGGCCGGTCGTCGCGCACGATCAGCGTGTCCTTCTCGACTCCCCGCACCACGCGCGACACCACCCCGCCGAGCTGCGAGTAGGGTTGGCGGCCGAGCCCGTGCGCACCGATGGCGAGCAGATCGTACTCCCGCCCCGAGGAGCCGACCAGGCGCGCCGCCGCGTCCTCCTCTTCGGCCACCAGCCGGCCGTTCTCGCCGACCTTCACGTCGCTGCGGACCTTCCCGCCGCCGTCGTACCCCGCGGCGCGGTTCGGGTCGAAGCCGATGAGCCCCGGCAGCCGGCCGGCGCCGCGATTCACCTCGTTCACGATCTCTTCGTAGTTGATCCCCTCGAGGAGCTGCCGCGTGAGGTCGACGCCCGCCGCCGCGCAGCGCTTCCCGACCTGATCGAGAAAGCTGTCCGCGATGAGCTGTAAGCCCTTCTCGATCAGCTTGTCGTGGATCTTGCGTTGTTTCTTGATCTCTTCCGGAGTCTGGAACCGGGCCGGGAGGCCGGTCTCGAGCTGGCGGAAGCGAACGTCGTGCAGCCGCGCGGCGTACACGTGGTTGGCGGTGAGCCGCCCGCCCGACCGCCGGCAGAGCTCGATCGCGCGGGCGACCGCCCAATCCGAATGCGGCGAATTGTCGACGGGAACGAAGATCTCGCGGTACACCGGCGCCTCCCTCGGCGAGGGCGGGCCGGAGCCCGCCAGAGATATTCGTCGTCGCTGCTCCGAGTCGCGGCGAGTATGAGCGCCGCCATCGGCCGTGTCAAGTTCAGCTCGGAACGATCTGCCTCCCCTCCTCGTCGTAGACCGCGATCGCGTCCACCGGGCACGCGTCACAGGCGCGGAGCAGCCGCTCCCGCTCCACCGCCTCCGGGCTCGCGAAGGCCGCAACCGAGTCGTCGTCCAGTTTGAAACCCTCGGGCGCCTCCTTCGCGCAGTCCGCGAACCCGACGCACTGATCGCGATCGATCACGATGCGCAGCCCGTACACGATGCGCTCCTCGAGGTTACTCACATCCCCTCCAGGCCCAGCTCGCTGCAGGCCGTGTCCATCACCGTCGGGGTGATCTCGGCGATGCCGTGGTCTCGGGCGTAGTCGCCGTAGATCCGCTTCACCATCCCGCGCACGAACCCGGGCACGCGCGCCAGCCGCTCCTGCGCTTCGGCAGTCCACGTCGGCCCGTTTCCCGTTTCCCGTTTCCCGTCCTCCGCGAACGCATTGTCTCTTCCCGTCACGACCATCCCCCGGACCGTCTCCATCGGCTGCGCGGGCACCGTCCGCCCACCGATCTTCACGCCCAGTGAGGCCACGAGCTGGGTCTCCATGGGGTTCGTCAAGATCGCCACGCAGCGACCGCACTCCGGGCAGCGGAACGCGGCGGCGAGCGTGCCGTCGCCCGGGAGCTGACGCTCCTCGAAGACCATCTGCCGATCGCAGTTGATGCAGAGGAACTTCATGGAAGTGCGGAATGCGGAACGCGGAATGCGGAGTGTCTCACGCCGCACCGCCGATGCACTTTGCAATCCCGTCCCACACGTCGGCGCGTGGATGAAATGGGATTCGGGCGAGCACGGGAACTCCGAATTCACGGGCGAGGTCGTCGGCCGCGCTTCCCGCGAACGGGCCCCCGACCATGTTCTCCACCACGCCGAGCGCAGTCGCACCGCGCTCGAGGGCTGCCCGGAGTGCCCGCCGCACAGCGTCCGCCGATTCCGGCGTCGGGATCGTCACGATGAGCGCGGCCGGGGGTGCCGGGAGCAGCTCGGTGAGCTCCGCGAAGCGCTGCACGCCGGGCGGCAGGTCCACCAACAGAAAATCGAGCGCTCCCCAGGCCACGTCCGCGAGAAATTCGCGCAGCACGGCGGCCTCGAGGGCGCCGCGCCACACGAAGCTCTCGGAGTCCGGACCCCGGAAGGCGAGCGGCATGCCGTCTCGCAGCAACAGGGCCATCGAAATGCACTTCACACCCTCGGCGCCCGCAGCCGCCTCGACCGCGTCAGCGTGCGCCGGGCGTGCCCCCCCGGCGGGCGCGTCGAGCAGCCGGGGGATCGTCGGCCCGTTCAGGTCCGCGTCGAGGACGCCCACCCCACGACCCGAGCGCCCGAGCGCGCGCGCCAGGTGCGCGGTCACGTAGCTCTTGCCGACGCCGCCCTTGCCGCTCAGCACCGCGACGACGTGGCGCACCGCGGCCATCCGGTCGGCCACGCGGCGGCGCTGGGCGCCGATCTGCTCGACCAGCGCAGAGCGGTCCGGTTCCGTCAGGTCGCGATAGGTCCGGATGTTGAGGGCCATTCGCAAAAGATGCGTTGCACGACGCCACGACGCCATGTTGCAACGATACATTCATGGAACATGGCGTCGTGGCGTCGTGCAACGCCTTCTTGTAGGTTTCGTCCCTTCATGATCGACGAGCTCAAACGGAAGCTCCAGGCCGAGGTCGAGCGCCTCAACCACGAGATCTCCTTCGTGTTGCCGAAGGAGATCGAGAAGGCGCGTGCCCACGGGGACCTGCGCGAGAACTCCGAGTTCAAGGCGGCCCTCGAGCGCCAGCACTTCGCCCAGGCGCGCCTCTCCCACCTCCGGCTGCGCCTCTCGAAGCTGTCGGGCGTCTCGGAGAAGGAGATCCCCCGCGACCGGGTCGGGTTCGGCTCCCGCGTCACCGTGCTCGACCTCGATACCAAGAAGACCGAAACCTACGCGCTCACCCTCGGCGAGTTCATCGACGGCGACGACGACGGCGATGAGATGCCGGTCTCCATGGCCTCCCCGCTCGGTAAGGCGTTGCTCGGCGGCAAGATCGGCGAGAGCATGGCGATCGCCCTCCCCATGGGCAAGCGCCGCCTCAAAATCGTGGAGCTCGTGACCGTCCACGATCTCGCGGAGAAGGAGTAAGGCCGCACGAGCCGCACCTAAAGATTCATGTGAAATACGACCCGGCCCTTGGGCTGTTGCGAGCCCACCCGGGGCTCTATCGTCATGGCCGCACCCATCACTCTCCCGCCTCCCTTCGGCATGTCGAGGGCCATGACCATCGGTTGCTCGTGGTCCATCGGCATGAGGGCCGCGCTCTTCATGCCGCGATCCGTGATGAACCAGATCTGATAGGCTTGGTCCGGCTCGTTCGGCGCAAGGCCGTCGCAGCGGACGAGCCACCGGTGGCGGCTCGTGTCCGCGAAGATCGTAACGCCGCCCACCCGGCCGCCCGTCGTGACCGGGACCCACACCACCTTGGCGTCCGGGCTGCGCACCAGCGCGAGCGTGTCTTGCAGAGAGAGCACGGCGCGCGCCAGGCGATCGCGCTCGAGCCGCAGCGTGGTCAGCGTCCGGTACCACCCGTATGCGCCGGCGCCGGCGAGCAGGACGAGCCCCGCCGCTGCAGCCAGGCGCCACGGTCGGCGGCGCGGCGCCAGGGCGCGCGCGAGCACCCGCTCCTTCAGCTCCGGACGCGGGATCTTCGGATGTGCCGCCATGCCCAGCCAGTCGGTCATTCCATCCAGTCTTTGAGGTGTTGCAGCGCCTCCGCCAGCTTCTGCTGCGCGATCCGCAGCCTCGTCTTCACGGTGCCCAGGGGCTGGCCCGTCCGCCGGGCGATCTCGCTGTGCGTCAGGCCCTCGAAGTACGCCAGCAGCACCACCCGGCGCTGCTCCTCGGGGAGCGTCGCGAGGGCTGCGTGGACCTGACGATGCAGCGGCCAGCCCTGGACTGCCGCCTCGTGCGGCGGGGGCTCCGGCGCCGGGTCTCCCAGCTCGGCCGTGGTCGCCTGCTCCCAGCGCGCCGCCTTGCGCCACCAGCGGCGCCGACGCCGCAGCGCGTCCAGCGCCCGGTTGCGGGCGATGGAGAGAATCCAGGGCACGAGCGGCCCGCGTCGCGAGTCGTGCTGGTCGATGCGCGCCCACACCTGCACGAACACGTCCCCCACCACCTCTTCCGCCTCGTCCTGGTCCTGCAGGATCCGGAGGGCGACGCCGAGCGCCCACGGGGCCAGGAGGTCGTACAACTCTCCCAGGGCCCGCTCATCGCGCGCCTTCAAGCGCCGGACGAGGGAGCGCTCGTCCTCCTGACTAAGACGTTTCGGATGGGTCACTTAGATTCCCATTGTAGCACGGATCCAGAGGCCGGCCAGTACCGCTCCGACGTACCGTACCGGGGATGGAGATCCATGGCGGGGCCATCTACTTCCGCGTGCGTGGTGGCGGTAGATTGGTGGTGCGGGGATCTACGAGTCGGAGAACGCGGGAGGGTGCATGGCGATTGACAACGACGGCGATGCGGAGCGGTTTTCCTTCGAAGCGTTTACGCGGCATCCGTTTTTCACCGAGGTGAATCGGTGGATCGTAGAGCGGGTGATCGACCCGGGCCGGCGCAAGGTCGTCGATCTAGGGTGCGGGCCGGGCGCGGTTACCAAGCTCATCCTCGAGCACCTGGGCGATCCGCACGGCGCCCGGGTGATCGGGATCGACCCGTCCGAATCGGCCCTCGCCAGGGCCCGGGCGGCGATTCACTCCCGCGTGGTGGAGTTCATTCAGGGGAGCGCCGAGTGGGTGTCCCGCCTCGTGTCCTCCGCCGATGCCGTGGTGTTCCTGAACGCGATCCATCTCGTCGGCGACAAGGCGCAGGTCATCGGGGAGATTCGCAAGGCCCTCAAGCGGGGCGGCGTGTTCGCGTTCAACACCACGTTTTTCAAGGGCGCCTACGTCGAGGGCACATCGGGGTTCTGGCGGCGTTGGGTCTTGCGCGCGGTGCAGGTGCTGCGGGAGCGGGGCATCGAGGTGAAGCATTCCACGCACGCCACCGCGCGGGAATTCCTCACCGCCGACGAGTACGCCGACCTGTGCGTGAACGCGGGCTTCGCGCGACCGAGCGTCGAGCTCGTGCGCATCGAGATGCCGCCGGAAAGTCTCGAGGACATCGGCCGGTTCTCGCTGTTCATCGAAGGGGCCTTGCCGGGCGTGCCGCTCGAAGAAGGCGCCAAGGCCCTGAAGGAAGGGTTGAAACGCGCCATCGAGGAGACCGGCCTCGACACGGTGCCGCGCAACTGGCTCGAGGGCGTGGCCGTCGCCGTCTAGCGCGCCCTACCCGGTGACGAATTGCAGGCGGCGGTGCGCCATACGGAGCGCCGCCTCCACCGCCTCCGGGGTCTCGCCGCGGGCGAAGATGAAACCGGGATAGCGCGACCCTTCCGGCCACGGCACGAGCGTTTGGCCCCGATGGGCTGTGATCGCGACGTCCTCGACCAGCGGCACGGCGCGCGCCTCCGCGACGCCCCGCACCTCCCGCAGCACCCCCCCCCCCGTTCCCGGGACCGGGATCATCATTACCCCAGCGGCCCGTTGCTCCCGCTCAAGGGCCGTGAGCGGCATCCCCAGCGCGTGCCGGATGACGACCTCCTCCAGCGAGAGCGTTTCCCGTTTCGCGTTTCCCCCTTCCCGCGTCTCAAACCGTAGCACCGCCCCGCACCGCCCGCCGATCGGCCGGGCGGCGAGCTCGATGAGCCAGGCGCCGCGGTCGTTGTGCCGCAGCTCGGCGTGAACCGGCCCTTCCCTGATCCCCAAGGCCGTCACCGCCGCTTGGGCGCAGGCGGCGATCGCTCGCTCCGCGCGCTCGGGCAGCCGCGATGGCGTGACGTAGATGGTCTCCTCGAAGAAGGGACCGTCGAGCGGGTCGGGCTTGTCGAACAACGCGAGCACTCGCAGGCAGCCGTCCGCCACCAGGCCCTCGAGTGCCACCTCGACCCCGGGGACGAAGTCTTCCACCAAGAAGTGCCGCGCGGGCTCGCCGCATGCCGCGACGTCCGGCTGCTCGAGAATTGCTTTCAGTCGCCCGAAGGCGGACACGAAGCCGGCGCCATCATCGGCGCGCATCACGCCTCGAGAGGCCGACAGCCGCAGCGGCTTGAGGACGCAGGGGTAGCGGACCCTGTGGGCGAGCCCTGCGGGGTCCTCCTCGAGGGCATGCAGCTCGAACGCCGGCGCCGGCACGCCGTGCTCCGCCAGCAGCACTCGCTGGCGGTGCTTGTCACGCGCGGCGAGCGCGGCCGTTACTGGGTTTCCCTTGAGCTCCCCGGCGGCGCTCAGCCGCTCCACAATCACGGCCGCGAGCACCGCCGTATCGTCGTCCACGCCGACGACCCCGGCGATCGGGTGCTCGCGTGCGAACACGGCCGCCTGCTCCGCGGCGCGGTCGAGGTGGGCGAAGTCGAGGGTCAGGAGTCCCGCGGGCTGGGACGACTCGAAGGTGCTGGGTTCATCCGACGCGACGGTCAGCGCGACCCCGAGGCGCCGTGCGGCCTCTACGAAAGCCGCCGTGCGATACGTGGTGGTGGGAAGCAGCAGCAGGAGCCGCGGACTTGAGGGGCGCGGCATGCCGCGCCCTTACTTCTTGGCGGCGGCGAAGTAGGGATCCGTGCCCGCTGAATGGTCGGTGATGTCGACCACGCCCTTCACTTCCGGGACGTGCTGCTGCAGCATGGCCTCGATCCCCTGGCGGAGTGTCACGTCCGCCATGCCGCACCCCTGGCACCCGCCCCCCATGCGGAGCATCACCACGGCGTCCTGCACGTCGATGAGCTCCACCCGGCCGCCGTGGCGGGCCACCATCGGATTCACCTCGCTATCGAACAGGCCGGCGACCCGGTCGTAGAGCGTGTCATCGTCCGCGACGGCAGCCGCGGGCTTGGGAGCGATCGGCGGCGCGCCGCTCGCGAGCGCCGAGCGGATCGCCGCGCCGATGGATTTCCCGACGGCGGGCCAGGGTGTAGCACTGCCCTTCACCACCGTGATTAGGTTGCCCGACACGATGAGCTCAGCGACGGCCGCCCCCGGGATCGCGAAGATCGCCTCGGCCAGCGGAGAGCCCTTCGCCTCCTCGGGAGAGGAAAACCGTCGCACTCCCGCCGTGTGCAGCGGTTGACTTACCAGGAACTTGCAACGCGCGGTGTCGATCGGCTCGGCGGTGATGCGGATCTCGTCCGGGTTCATACCTTTAGTATCTCCCCCTGCGCCCCGAGAAGCAACGGGAGGCGAGAGGGCGGTATAAGGCGGTAGAGGGCGGTAGAAGACGGTAAAGGTCGCTTACCACCTCTACCGCCCTCTGCCGTCCTCTACCCTCCTCTACCGCCTTCTATCGCATCCCGCATCCCGCCCGCGGCGGCGGGGACCGGGCGCAACTGGCGCGCCGCCTGCACCATGTTCCGTAGCGACGGCAGCGTCTCGTCCCAGCCCCGTGTCTTGAGGCCGCAGTCCGGGTTGACCCAGATCTGTTGATCCGCGAGGACTTCCCGCATCCGCTGCACCGCTGCCACGATCTCGTCCACGCTCGGGACGCGGGGCGAGTGGATGTCGTAAACGCCCGGCCCGATCTCGTTGGGGTACCTGTATTCCTTGAACGCTTCGAGCAGCTCCGAGCCCGAGCGCGCATTCTCGATGGAAACCACGTCGGCGTCCATCCGCTCGATCACCCGGATGACGTCGTTGAACTCGCTGTAGCACATGTGCGTGTGGATCTGGGTGGCGTCCTGCACGCCGCCCGTCGCCAGCCGGAAGGCGTTCACCGCCCACTCGAGGTAGTCGGCCCACTCGGCCCGGCGCAGCGGCAACCCCTCCCGGAGCGCCGGCTCGTCGATCTGGATGACCCGGATTCCGGCCTTCTCGAGGTCCAGGACTTCCTCCCGGATCGCAAGCGCGAGCTGCTTCGCGGTCTCGGACCGGGGCTGGTCGTCGCGCACGAAGGACCATTGGAGCACCGTCACCGGCCCGGTCAGCATGCCCTTCACGGGCTTGGCGGTCTTCGACTGCGCGAACGTGCTCCAGCGCACCGTCATCGGCCCCGGGCGTGACACGTCGCCGTAGATGATCGGCGGCTTGACGTAGCGCGTGCCGTAGGACTGCACCCAGCCGTGCTCGGTGAACGCGAAACCCTCGAGCTGTTCACCGAAGTACTCCACCATGTCGTTGCGCTCGAACTCGCCGTGCACCAGCACGTCCAGCCCGAGCTCTGCCTGGATTCGGAGCGTGCGGGTGATCTGGTCCGCGATGAACGCATCGTACTCCTGGGGCGTGAGCTTCCCATCATGGAGCTTGCGCCGCGCCGCCCGCACCTCGGCGGTCTGCGGGAACGACCCGATCGTGGTCGTCGGGAAGAGGGGCAGGGCGATCTGCTTCTTCCGGCGCGCCTCGTGCGTCGCCCCCCGCCGCATGTCCTGTTCCGTCACACCGGCCGCGCGCCGCTTCACCGCCGGGTCATGGATGCGCCGCGAGGCGCGCCGCGCCGCCAGCGCGCGCGCGTTCGCCTCGAGCCGGGCGGCGACGCTCACCGCCTGGCGCCCCTCGCCCAGCGCCCGGGCCAGCGTCACGACCTCTTCGAGCTTCTGCTTGGCGAACGCCAGCCACCCTTTGAGCTCGGCATCAAGCCGCGACTCGGCGTCGAGGTCGAGCGGTACGTGCAGCAGCGAGCACGACGGGGCCACCCACAGATCTTCTCCGCCGATCCGGTCCCGCGCCCGCTCGAGCAACGCGAGCGCCGCAGCCAGATCGGCCTTCCAGATGTTCCGACCGTCGATCACGCCGAGCGACAGGACCCGGCCCTTCGGGAAGGCGTTGAGCAGCGGCTCGAGCTGGCCCGGAGCGCGTACCAGATCCACGTGCAGCCCCGCGACAGGCAACTCCCGCACCGTCGGCAGGGTGTCGTCCAGTCCCGCAAAGTACGTCGTGAGCAGGATCCGCACCCCGGGAACGCGCTCCGCGTCGAGCAGGTCGAGCCGGTTGAAGCCCGCCTTGCGGGCCTTCCCCAATAGAAGAAAGGTGACCGGGCCGATCAACACCGGCTTCGTGTCGAACCCGAGCGCTTTCGCCTCCTGGAGCTCGTCGAGGGCCTTGGTCGATGATAGACGGAACGTCTGCCCCGGCTCGAACTCCGGCACGATGTAGTGGTAGTTGGTGTCAAACCACTTCGTCATCTCCATGGCGGTGACGTCCCGGCCGGCCGCCTGCGCGCCTCGCGCCATCGCGAAGTACGTGTCCAGGTCCACGGGGCCGCCGGACCATTCGTAGCGCGCCGGCACCGCGCCCACCATCGCGCAGGTGTCGAGCACGCGGTCGTAATAGGAGAAGTCGTTCGACGGGATCACTTCGAGCCCGGCGTCCAGCTGCAACCGCCAGTGCGCGGCACGCAGTTGGGCGCCGGTCTTGAGCAGGCCCGCACGCGAGATTTTGCCGCTCCAGTACCCTTCCGTCGCGCGCTTCAGCTCGCGGGCAGCTCCGAGGGGCGGGAAACCGAGGTTGTGTGCGATCGGCATACGATGTGGAATCTACCCGGCCCGCAAGGCGGCGGGAGTGGCCGCCCTAGTCCTTCAAGCTCGCCTGCAGGACCGGCGTGAAGAGCACCCCATTGGGGTGGGATGGATCTCCCCTGAACACGAAGCTCTGCGAGACGTCGAAATCCACGACCAGGTTCGTTGCCCCCGGCTCTATGTGCAGGGGCCCGGCGAAGTTGACCTTGATCCCCGACTGCGCGCCGCTCGGCACCTTCAGCGCCTGCGAGCTGGAGCCGTCGAGGAACGTGACCCCGGGGACGAGCGTGATCGTGGCTTGGTCCACAACCAGGCGTAACTGGGTGTAGTCGCCGGCGGGGATCGACGCGCTGCCCAGGAGCGCCGTCACGCCGTTCTGGAGCGTGAGCAGGTCGTACTCAGCGGTCGTGTCGGTGATTGTGAAGCGGTGGCCGGATTCCTCGGACCCGCCGATCAGGTAGACCTTCGAGATCGTGACCGTCGCGCTCGCCACGTCGCCGAGGGGCGCGTCAGTCAGATAGACGTTGAGCCGGCCCGACTGCGTGGTCGACTGCAGGCCCCCGGTGTTGCAGGCCGGAATGGCCAGCAGCGCAAGCGCGCTTACGAGCGGCAAGCTGTGGGTACGCATTGGTCCGAACCTCCCCGTCAGGTGTTTCCGCTCAGGGCTTGTGTTTCTTCGCGTGGCCGGGCGGGACCCAGGTCGGCGGACGTCCGTGCGTGTCGTCGTGACCGAGGCCCTGCGCCGCCTGCGCGGCGCTGGCGCCGTGGGCCATCCCCGCCTCGACTTCGCTCGGAAGGTCGAGAACATCGTCGGGCGTGCCGCCCGCCTGGAGGACACCTTCCACGAGCTGCACGGTCTGTTTCGGAGGTACGCCGAGCCCCGAGAGGGTGGCCGCCACGCGCAGCGTCGTGGCCGCGTCGTAGGGCGCATGGATCGCGCGCGCGAGGTCGCGCACCTGCGCCGCGCTGAGACCCTGGCTGAGCGCGTAAGCGGTGCCATCGACGAGATCGGCATCCGGGTTGCTGAGGCCCGCCGAACGCAGCGCCCCGGCCGCTTCGTCGAGCCGCGCGGCGAGGGCCCGCACCGCCGCGATCACGCGGTCGGACGGCACTCCCTTGGCGCCCCCTTCGACGGCTTTCTGGACGAGCGGCTCGACAGGCAGCCCCCGCGCCGCCACGCCGGCCGCGATCTCTGCGACGGCGCGCGCCACCTCGGGGGGCACTCGACCGGCGAGCCGGGCGGCCACGTCGGACTGGGCACCGAGCGGCACCGCGATGGCCGTGACGAGCAGGAGGACGAGCGCGGCGTGTTTCACAGGGCGCGCCCTGCGTGGGCGGTCACGGCGACCACGCTGTTTCGCCGCCCGAAGCCGTCGTCCACCGCCGGCGCGCCCGGATCGGCGACCCAGCGCTGCCCGTCCACCACAAATGCATACTGGTGCTGTCCCACGGGCAGCGCGAGAGTCGTGGTCCAGATGCCGCTCGTTCCGGCGGGCACGAGCGGCGCGGCGTTCAGGTCCCACTGATTGAACGTCCCGGCGACCGCGACGCGCTTCGCGCCCGGGGCGTA
>WNGM01003695.1_pt1 | contig 12221 bp, 10 predicted proteins | sample 5400571 | NCBI WGS metagenome assembly WNGM01 (sample SAMN13153378, study PRJNA577476) | soil metagenome | isolation source: 100 cm soil or saprolite under Garry oak tree replicate 2 | place: USA:California | collected 2016-06-15
GCATGTTCACCCAGGGCCGCTTTATACGCTGCTGTCTCTGCTGACTCATTAGGTGGAGTTGAACTGCCATGCGAATTGATATAATCCAGTTGTCCAGCTGTGATCCCTGCCTCTTGAAGCGCTTGTTTCAAGAGGTCTCGCAGCGGTGAACCGTCCTTTGGTAGAGCAGTCATATGGTGCGCGTTACAATTGGAGCTGAAAGCAATGAGTTCAGCATAGATGTGCGCATTGCGTGCCAGGGCCAGCTCTCGTTCCTCCAGGACCAATACCCCTGATCCTTCTGCCATGACAAAGCCGTCGCGGTTCTTGTCATATGGACGAGAAGCCCGCTCCGGGTCTTCGTTACGAGTACTCATAGCTCCCAGTACACAGAAGACGTCCATGACTGCATAAGTAATGGCAGAGTCGGTTCCACCCGCCAGCATACGGTCTGCTCGTCCTTCCTGGATGAGCCAGAATGCCTGGCCAATGGCGTCAGCGCCGGCCGAGCACCCTGTAGCAATGACGGTGCTTGGGCCGTGAAATTGATGATGCGCGGCTACCGCGGTGGCAGGAGCGTTAATCATGCGCAAACCGGCAGGAATTGCACCGTTTATCTCGGCGCTCAGGGGCTCTACACCTTGACTTCTCAGTTGGACCCAGAGCTTCTCGCCATTTTCCATGGAACTTATCGCCGTGCCCATGTACACACCAGAACGATCGCGTTCTTCCTCACTCAGCCCATCGCTGAGTCCTGCATCCTGGAAGGCGAGGTTGGATGCAGCAATCGCAAGTTGCGTACCACGATCCACGCCTGTACATTCTTCCGGAGTCAGACCCAGCTTTTGCGGATCGAAGTCCTGTATCTCACCTGCGATCTGTGTCACCAGTGAGCTGGGATCGAAACGTGTGATCCGCCGGATACCAGAACGGCCAGAAATGCAGGCCTTCCAGAAATTCTCTTTACCTATGCCATTGGCTGCCAGTACACCAAGGCCTGTGACAACTACTCGTCGCTGCATGCTTCCCTCCTCATGTAGATTCATGTAGGTTCATGTAAGTTCTTCCATAATTATCTTCTATAATGGCGATCTTTTCTACGTACTGATTCACCTTTTCCCTATGTATTGGCTCACAGTTTTTACATAAGCATGGATCAATCTAGATCAACGCCCACCGGTGCGCAGGAGAGATTCTCTTCCACAGAAGTGGTAGGGGTGACGCTGCACAATGAGGGAGTGGCAATGAGACAAGAAATCCCCATTTGTTGAACGATGAGATGAATAGGCGGCTGAGATAGTGAATTACGGATATTCCTTAGGATTATGCGGGACTTACTACTAGACTACATACAAGGGCTAAGATCTTCGCCTCGCGTTCGATGTTTCAAGCGCTGTGTACTTGCTGAGAGCCATTTCCTCCTGCAACAGCGTTGCAGGAGGAAATGGCTGTCAAAGGGGAAACGCTATGTCGCTTCCCCATATTTGCTAGGCGCGGATATCTTTTCGTTTCAGACCAATCGCGGTCACAACTGTAAGAACAAGAACGATTGCCCCCAGTGCACCCCATGCGAGTAGCACACGGTGGGTGGCATCTGTCTGACTAAAGGTTGAGAAGAGTGTGCCGTGATAGCTAGGGTCGCTGCCAAACAATGAGTCTCCACCTAGTTTGTCACTGTGTATGCCCACTGATGAGCCCAAAGCGACTATTGCCCAGCGTGCCGGGAAGAACACTGACAGCGTCTGCAAGACGTAGTCCTTGAGGGGGATCTCGCTGCCAGCAAAGATTATCTGCGGAATGAGAAGGAATGGGATCAAGCTGGTGGCGCTATCCTCATTAGCCGAGAAAGCCGAGGCTGCCAATCCTATCATCATGCCTGCCAATCCAGCCAGCGCTACCGCGATATAGCACTCCAGCAGGACTGGTAAGAAGACCCCTTGATGCAGCGGCTCGAAGATCTCGATGATCAAGAGCAGTTCGGCGCTTTGAATCAGGGATATAACACCCAACACGATCACCTTCGAGAGCAGGTAAGGAAAGATGCCAAGGTTCACGGTGCGCTCACGGCGATAGATGGCGTTCTCCTTGACAATCTCACGAATTCCATTAACGGTGCCGAACATCACTGCAATAAAAGATACAATGAAGAGCGCTATCTGGGCGAGTGAGCCTCCGCCTGTAAGAATAAAATCCTGCAAGGCTTTGTTGACGTTCCCGTTTGCTTTCTTGGTAACGTACTGCTGTCCGTTGGTATCAGTTTTTAGAAAAGTGATGATACGGTTACAATCAACCGAAGAGGTGTTCCCGTTTGTGTTAATTCCCAGAGGCTGGGAAGAACCAGCTGGTGCCTGCGGATTAGTTGTAACGGTAGTCTGGAAAATTTGCGGAGCACAGAGGACAACTTTGTTTGCGTCAAAGATGCCTGTTCCTATCTCGGCTCTGACTATCAGTACCAGGACCAGTCCAATAAGAGGCGCCTGCAAGAACAAGAGAATGAGGTTGCTCGTGTTATTTCTGAACAACTCAATCTGCCGCTGGAAGAGCAGGATAAACTGCTTAAAGGGATTGCCACGCTTGGGCCGTTTCAACTCCTGTACCTTTGGCCGGCCGTCGATACCGGCCGTTTCCCCCGTGCCACTTTTCAGTGGTTCCAGAACGTACTCCTGATACTGCTTGGAGACCTTGAAGCGAGCTTCAGCTTCTTCGGGAATGTTGCGGTTCTCTTCGGTTGGCTCCAGGCTGCTGTAAATTTCGGCGAAGTCGGTTTTGCCGAAATAGGCCTTGGCCTCTTCAGGGGGTCCAAAGTAGGCCAGGTGACCACCCTGACAGAGGAAGCAGACGTAGTCGCACGAATTGATGTTGTTGGTGGCGTGTGTTACCAGGACAATGGTATGTCCCTTGTCGGCCAGTTTGCGCAAGAGGTACATCATCTTACGATCCAGGCCAGGATCGAGGCCCGAGGTGGGCTCATCCAGGAAGAAGACACTGGGATTGGCGAGCAATTCCAGGGCAATAGAGACACGCTTGCGCTGCCCACCGGAGAGTTTTTTGATCAGCAGCTTGCGACGTACGGTCAGCTCAACATCTTCAAGCACCTCGTTGATGCGCTGCTGAATTTGCTCATCTGTGAAGTCACTGGGCAAGCGTAATTTGGCAGCATAATAGAGTGCGCGCTCGACGGTCAGGTCGCGGTGAATGATGTCATCCTGCGGTACGTAGCCAAGCTGAGTGCTGAAGGCGGCCAGGTTCCGGTAATAGTCCTGGCCGTTGTAAAGCACTTTCCCTTCCTGTGCCGGTCGCAAACCGTTGAGCGCGTCCATGAGCGTTGACTTACCGGCGCCAGAACCACCCACCAGTGCCACGAATTTGCGCGGGGGGATGGAGAAAGAAAGGTTGCTGAGCAGTGTGACGTTGTTGTTACCGGTCTTTTTAAGGTTAAGCGCATCGATACGAATAAAGTTACTCTCGTCGTACTGCGTCAGCTGGTTGGCTTCGTAGACGAGCTTATACGGCCCGATGCGAATTTCATCACCTAGCTTGAGAAGGTGGTTTGTGGTGAGCTCGGAGTTGACGTAGACATGATTGGTGCTGTTCAGGTCAAGGATGCGATAGGTGCCTCCCTCGCGCACCATGCGTGCATGATGTCCAGAGACCTGTGGATGAGACAGTACGACCGTGTTATCCGGCTTGCGTCCGATGCTGAGTTCGGGATCACCCAGGCGAATTGGACGCACCGGAGCCAGAATCTCCTGCTGCGTTCCCGTTCCATCATTGAAAACGAGTGTGATAAGTGTCCCATTCTCATCACCGATACGGAAAATATCACCGCGATTTAATGTTTTGCGGAATGGCTCATCTCCGCGAATTTTGCGACCCTGGTAGAGCAGGCCGTTGACTGTTCCTTGTCGATCAGGATGAGGATGGATCAGAACAAATTGATTGCCTTGACGTAGTATCTGCAGGTGCTGGCCGGAGATGATACTCCCCTCCCTGATAACAATGTCATTCTTGGTATCTCGCCCAATATTGACAACGTCCTTAACGAGCGGAAAGGACTGCCTGCTGCCATGGATATTACTGCTGACCTCGAGTGAAGGCAGGCCGATGGAAGTGGGGGATGCAATTTGCGTTTCATCTGGCCGTGCATTGAGCCCCGTTGTACGCATCTGAAATGGCTGCTGCTGTGCACCCGGTGGATATGGCGGGGCCGGTGGCTGCTGAAACGCCTGCTGGAATTGCTGTTGTTGGGGCGGAGGCGCCGGGAACGAGCGCTGTTGAGCCTCTACAGAATACTGCGGTGGCGCCGCTTGTTGATATGATGGATACACTGGTTGCGGCTGAGGTGGCGTAGCTTGCACTTCAGCACGGATAAGAAAGAGAAAAGTAGTATCGTCTCCCAAACCAATAGTGCTATTATCAGAAATACTTGCCTGCTGCACCTGTTGCTGGTTAACGGTAAGGATATTCTGGGGCGCAAGTTTCTCGATGCTCCAGGAGCCGTTATTCCAGAGAAGCCGGGCATGTGATCTTGAAACTTTCTGATCACCCTTCACAACGATGTCGTTGGTGGCATCCCGGCCAAAAGTTGTAATCGGCTTATTGATCTGGAAGGTTTTGCCTGCAAGGGGCCCCGTGAGAAACCTGATTGATCCAGAACTTGGTGAATTATGTACTGCGCTCACACTCTACCTCCTGCTTGATTGAGTGGCTGATTGACTGACTGGTCATGCCTTTACAATACAAATCAAGCTACAATTTGTTACTCTGCCATGGCAATTATATTATAGAGTTAAAGAACTGGCAATATCTGTCTGCTATCCTCTCTTCCTGACGCCAAACTGCCTGCAGCAGTTCTCACACATGGTGTTGTATCAGTTGCCGGGCGGTCAGCACCAACGCCTGACCGCCTCACTGCCAAGGGCAGTGCCCACAATAGTGTTGGTTGCGCGCCTGGCAGCCTGCGGCTGCCAGGCGCGCAACCAACCCAAAATGGACGAGCCGCCGCAGGCGGCGAGAAGTCCTCAAAAGTTACCTTATTTATTGAGGCATCATGACCGGATCATCCTGGGCTACAGATAAACCCAATCGTGGCTTCGTTGAAACATACATCCCCTCGATAGCAGTATCCGCAGACATTGAGGAACGCAAAAACACCTTGTGATAAACCTGGTACCAGGCCTTAGCCCGTTCCTCTTCCTCTGCCGGCAATTTCCCCGCCAGATCAGGCACTAGCAGTTCCTCTGGAGTTCTGGCAATATCTTTCTGATCTTCAACGCCGGATACGACATACAGAAATGCTTCATACACTTTGTCAGGCTCTTTGAAGTCATTATGGGTCAATTGCTGAGCCTGCCAGAAGTAGGTCTCTTTGCCCCTATACTGCTGGTACAGGCCCGAGACAATGATCATCAGGCGTAAGTAGGCATGGCGATAGCTGTGTTCATAGAAATGTAACGCCTGCTCTTCTGTGACTTCCCCCCGTAACATGCTGGCAATGCTCGCTGCCGCTAACATCGAACCATGCGTAGCCAGGTGTACGCCTGTTGAAAGGAGCGGATCAATAAAACAGGCCGAGTCCCCCACCATGAAGTAGCCGGGGCCAGAGATGCTGTCGGCTATGTAAGAGTAATCTTGCTCCACGCCCAGTTGATCTGATACAAGTGTGCCTGATTTCACGAGGTTCAATATTAATGGGCACTCGTTTATGGCTCCCATATAAATGTCCTTGAGAGAGGAGTGTTGCTGCCTTTTCTCTTTGAAGGTTGTCTTATGGAGTACCAGGCCCACACTCATCGTGCCATCATGCAGGGGAATACCCCAGAACCAACCGTCTGGCACGGAACCCACAGCGATAGATCCCTCAGGAGCAAAGGCCATCGTACCAGCGTCCTTCCAATATCCCCAGAGGGCTACATTCTGGAATGAGTCGTGATAGCGCCGGTTCTTCAGATAGCGCATCGACATGACGCCTGAGCGGCCAGAAGCATCTACTAGAATGTCAAAGGATATTTCCCCTTCCTCTTTTTCTCCAGCCACCTGGGCCCACTTAGCGCTGCGGGGCCTATCTCCATCGAAGGTCAGGCCGCGGATCTCGGCTCCCTCGTAGACCTTCACTCCCTGGCTCTTGGCATGTTCTAAGAGCAACTGGTCAAACTCGGAGCGAACCACCTGGAAGCTATACGGGTGACGCAACTTCGAAAAATCCAGTACCCATGAGTCCTGTCCCCAATCAAAGTATCCTCCTCCCTTGCGCTGGAAGCCATATGCTTCGATTTTCTCTCTGGCCCCAAGCAGCTCGAGGATCTCCAGACATGACGGGAGGAGTGACTCACCGATGTGATAGCGCGGGAAAACCTCTTTCTCGATCAGTGTTACATCAAAGCCCTCACGCGCTAAAAAAGTGGCAGTAGTAGAACCGGCAGGGCCACCGCCGATCACAAGAATTTGTGTAGATGAATTCATTCGGTCTCCTTCTCAGGTGTGTGTTGAGATGATATGCTCACTAATTTTTCTCTTCACTCAAACGAAGAGAAAAAAAGATTAGATCAATTGTCTTGAGAATCAGGTCAATAGACATTCTCCCTTTCTTGTACTTGAAACAAGCGCTGGTAGCTGTGCTTGCTTTTTAAAGTATAGTCTACCATTTGCGCTGCATGCAGTTACTTCGGTCACAAAAAAGGGATGGTAGTTTTCACTTTTTGTTTGCCTCTAGAGTATCATGTGACCGTCTTGAAAGCGTTACGAAAAACGTTACGGAATTGCTCTGCTCCATAATCTCTGCTATTTTAGAAGGAACTGTTCGATGAGCTGGTTAACGGTTTCAGCTTGCGAATACATAAAAAAGCGCTCCCCACCAGGAACGACATGGTAGCCCGCGCAATTGGGCAGTTGTTGAGAGAGCCAGTGCGTTTTTGCTTCCGGGGAGAGAACGTCATCAAGCCGGTTGATAAGAAGAATAGGCATGGTTAAGGCAGCCAGGCGCGCCCGCATGTCATAGTAGTGGATGACCGGCAGCACGGAGAATTTGTAGACGAAAGGCCATAGCTCTATTTTAGAAAACTGCTCCTCAATGAGATGACGAGGTAAACTGGGTATGGGTTTGGCGGCTGCACGCCTGGGAGCCATGATATAGTTGATCACGATGCGGCGGAGGAACCATGCAGGAAGAAAATGCTCGACAGGTAAGCGTACAAAGAGTTCGTGCAAGAGCCAGATGAAAGGATGGGGTGCAATTTCGTAATCTGCGCCCTGGGCGATGATGACCAGCGAGCGGCAGCGCTGCGGATAGCGCGTGGCGAACTCGAAGAGAACCATGGCCGCGTCACCATGCGCCACCAGGTCAACTGCTTCCAACCCTAAACTGTCCAGTACCTGGCTCAGCTCCTCTGCTCGCTCTACCAGCCCGACCGGCTGTGTCCGTGTCTCGTGGCGCCGGTACATAATGACCCGCCGCGTCTTGCTGAGAGCACGTACCTGGCGCGAATAGACAAATTCGAGGTGCTCGAGAATGGGCACAAAGACCAGCGGTTCACCTTCGCCTATATCTATCAAGGGCATGTCTGTTGTTCCAATTCTGGTTCGCTGCCACAGCGACTCAATGTATTGAACATCAGCATGAAGGGTGTCATCCTGGATGTAAGGCGTAGTTATAACGTTCGTGCTCACTTACTGTCTCCCATTTCTAGCGTTCCCACTATGCAGAAACTCTGCCAGATCGTTTATAACAGTATATAATACAGAGAAACCAATGGGAAGCTGCCAAACTGACATCCACTCATAAACAGGGGTGCAGGGGGCGAAGCCTCCTGCCGGAGCGCGAGGTGTCCTCGCACAATCTCCCCTCCTTCGCAGATCTGCCAGAAGAATTATGAGTGGATGTCAGGCCAAAGTTTGAGTGGAGGTAGCTAAGAGTAGCAAGAGTAGCGAGAGTAGTGGGGATAGAGATAGCAAAAAAGGAAAAGCCATGCCAATAGACAAAAGTGAAATAGCTCTGCATCAAACTCTTGTACATCAATGGATAGAAGCGTTCAACGAACACAATGTGAGCGCCATTGTCGCCCTCTATGCCAACAACGCAGAGCTCTTTGACTCCGGTATGAAGCACCCCCGGCGCGGACGAAAAGAGATCGAGCGGTGGTTCATCAACCGTTTTCAAAGCATGCCCTCACTTGCCTATATACCGGTATACCATCTCTTTCCATTATACCAGCTCTTCAATGAGGCTCAGGCGGCAGTAACCTGGACTGCTTCCGGAAAAACTCCCCGTCTTCTAGGACTACCCTGGTTCTCTCGCCCTTTTCAAGTGGAAGGCGTCAGTATTTTTACGTTCCACGATGGCCTCATCCAAAAACAGCGTGGCTATTACGATCACCTCTCGGTTCTGGAGCGGATTCTACCTCCACTCAAGCTACTGCCTGCCAGGCTGTAGGATGTTTTTGTAGAGTACGATAGCTCTTTGAATGATGTAGTATAACATTATGTGGCACTCAGGTGCTCGATAATTGAAGATTATCGAACTCTAGGAGGAAGGAATGTCCTTGCCATCACAGCCACCACCAGCCTCTGGTGTTCGGTTGGATTGGAGCGAAGTGCCATCCACCGTGCACCGTGCCATTGAGCAATGGTTGGGAAGCACGATTGTGTCCGTGACCAATCAGCGTGGGGGCTTCTCGCCAGGGGTCGCGGCGAGAGTCGACGCCGCAAATGGTCGCCGCGTCTTCATCAAAGTTGGAGGGCCCCGACCAAATCCTGACGTGCCCTCCATCTATCGGAGAGAGGTTGGCATTGCGGCAGCGCTGCCGGCCGATGCTCCAGTTCCACGTTTGCTCTGGTCGTATGACGAGGGTGGATGGGTGGCAATGATCTTTGAGTACGTCGATGGTCGGCCTCCTGCTCAACCATGGAAAGGAGACGAACTGGACCGGGTGAGCGACGCCCTTGTGGCCCTCTCTGCCACCCTTACTCCATCCCCCTTACCGGCAGCAAGCGTCAGTACGGCTGGCGAGGCGTTCTCGAACACCCTCTGTGGCTGGCGGCGCCTCCGTGACGAGCAACCATCCCACGTCGCCTACCTCCAGAGGAGTTGATTGCACGGCATCCAGCCTGCCAGGCCGCCGATCCGGATGCCATTACCGCCGCCGTTGCTGCCGTAGCTGGCTTCTTCACGCACCGGGCGCTGCAGCCCCCACCACCTGGTTTGCCCACAGTCCGCGCGTTCCAGGCAGCGCAAGGGGTTGTGGCGCGGCAGTGGGTTGCTGAGCGAGCTGGCTTATCACTGCCTGGTGCCACCCTGTGACCTATCAGGCGCCAGGAGGCCTGTGAACGTCCTAGCAACAGCTCTGAGTCTGCTAGCAGAGACACCGACTCTTCCCTCCACCCGCGTCAGTCGCTACGCGGGCAACGCCAAGGGGGAGAACACCAGGAAGGCGTACCGCATCGACTGGGACGACTTCGTTCAGTAGTGCGACATCCACGGCTGCCAGCCCATGCCAGCAACACCGGAGACTATCGTCGAGTACATCGATAGTCTCGCCTACGCCAGGGTCGCCACCATCAAGCACCAGCTCTCGTCGATTTCCGCCGCGCACCAGGTGCGCGGCTACAAGGACCACAACCCAGCCAAGTCGGCGGCTGTCGTCACCTCGATGCAAGGCATTCGCCGCACCCTCGGGACCGTGCACACGGAGAAGGCTCCCATCATCACCGCCGAGCTCACTCGCCTCATTGCTGCCTGCGATGAGCTGTCACCGCTCATGGGAGCGCGCAATCGTGCCCTGCTCCTCATTGGCTGCACGGGTGGCTTCCGCCGTTCCAAGCTCGTCGCCTTCGAGGTTGCAGACATTGCCGAGACGAAAGAAGTCCTCGAGCTCACTTTCCGCCGCAGCAAGACCGACCAGGAGGGCGCAGGTGCGGTGGTTCCCGTTCCGTATGGCTCATAGCAAGTTGCGTCCAGAAAGAGAAACATGGTAGACTACCAGTAGTGAACGAAGAGAAGATTCATGCTGGTTATGGCCCAAGACTTGGGAACGACTCATTCATACATCTCAGAGGAGAAAGAAAGCTATGCGTCGGAACATTGGAAAGATGCTCATCTCCCTTGCAGCCATCCTTACAGCTGTGGCACCTTTTCTCGCTGACTGGAACGACTCGCACCTCTTCAGTCCTCAGTGGTCTCCCCATGCCCGCTTTCACGGTGCTGTCTCTTTGGGGATGACGACGATCCTCTCATCGGTCGCACTCTGGTTGCTCTGGCGACGCTCGCCAGATCAGGACGCACCAGTAACTGTGGCTGCAGCGATCCCCATGGCTTATTGGGGCCCTTTCTTTCTTGCTCCATTCGTTCCAGGTACGGCCGTCGAGGACCCCGGGCATCGGTTGGTGCGGATCGTCGGGGTGCCATCTAACCTCATGGGAGCGGGAGCCACCATCATCACAGCTGGACTGGGGTGGTATCTGGATCGCCGATGGCGTAGCCATGCTGCGCCTGCGAACTGAGCGACACGAAGCGTGCTAGAGTCCATGGAAAATTTTATCACTGGCTGCCAATCGGTATCACACCCCCACACGTGCCCTGTCCAGGTACTGCGCAGGTGGCTGACCCTCTCCGAGATCAGCGAAGGCCCTCTCTGGGGGGAGGTCGACCGCCACAGCAACCTCGACGCCGATCGGCTCCATGCAAACTCCGTTGCCACCATCATCAAGTGCGCCTCCACGATCGCAGGACTGGATCCCGCCCGCTACTCCGTTCACTCCCTCCGTTCAGGCATGGCGACGGTGGCTGATGGTGCGCCCGAGTGGCCATCATGCGCAAGGGCAGCTGGACGACCCGGACGATGGTCGATCGCTACGTCCGCCACGGGACGATCTGGCAGGAGTGCGCTGCGGCGTATATGGGGTTGTAGCCCCTCACGAGGGTACGCGTCAGTCTCTCTTCAGGAGGCCTGTGAGACTCAGCACGACGGCTGTGGCAAGGATCCAGCCCATGATGATGAAGACCACACTCCAATCCTGCGCTACACCGTTCGCTATCCAGGCATCGCGTACATAGAGATTGACGACCGGAAGGAGGAGATCCAGGGTATAGAGGAAGGGCTGAAAAGTTGATGGTGCGGTCGACTTGTTTGCGGGGGTGAAGTCCCCCAAGTAGATGCTGGTAAATGACTTACGAAGTGAGCAGATCTGGCTCTCAAACGTGGAACATTGCCCTCAATCGTGAGCATTGGCGTGAACAAGGCAAGGAAAAGCGCTCTGCACCTGGCTTCTTCCATCGATACCTTGTAAATTGGCTCTGATGCACACCTTCCGTCCAGTGGAGCAGGAGGGCATCAGAGCCTTTACGGTTCCATTCTTCCGTCCTTTGCCTGCACCTCGCCGGGTTGCCAACCCCATGATCCAGGTTATCTTTCAAACCACAAGTAAAGATGGCAATGATATAATGCTGGAGCAACCATAAGAGAAAGAGATTCATATGGAAGACACGTCTGCTGCTCAGCAGATACATGCCATACTCAAAAAGTATGATGATTGGCGGGGTGAGATGTTGTCACGGCTGCGCGCTTTGATCAAGCAAGCTGACCCTGCCTTCGTTGAAGAAGTGAAGTGGAAAAAGCCCTCAAGGCGGCAGGCGAGTCCCCGTGTGGTCTCATGATGGAATACTCTGCTTTTGCGATACCCTCAAGAACGCCGTAAGATTGACATTCCCCAAGGGTGCTCAGATGAAAGATCCGCACAAGCTCTTGAACACGCGCAGAGACTAGCAAGACGGCTCGTGCTCTCGACTTTCACGAAGGTGATCCCATCAATGAAGCCGCGTTACAAGCACTCATTCGGGAAGCTGTGGGGCTGAACAAGTCACAAGCAAATGAGCCCTCATTCTATGAAAGCCCTCATTTATGATGACTTTTTAGCTTGTTTATCGAGTACTACTTTTTGTACCGAAGGGCTGACTGCCTTATCCGTGCGGTGAATACAGCCATACCAACAGCAAGGTCGGCGCATGCCCTCTTTGAGTTCCGTGCGCACCCTTTCAACGTGCTGCCTTCTGGTTTCTGGTTTTTGAACGGAGATCGCCCAGCATATCCATTCATTGCGCGCAAGAGGCGTAAGATCCTCCCATGAGGCTCTCGCCTCCGCGTCAGAAGCGAGGGTTTTCCGTAAGTCCTCTGGCAATTCGTGGACAACACCACCGGAGATGTCATTTTTGGTCATAGTCATACGTCTATACTACTACAAAATAGCCCTCT
>WNGM01003702.1_pt1 | contig 12210 bp, 12 predicted proteins | sample 5400571 | NCBI WGS metagenome assembly WNGM01 (sample SAMN13153378, study PRJNA577476) | soil metagenome | isolation source: 100 cm soil or saprolite under Garry oak tree replicate 2 | place: USA:California | collected 2016-06-15
CTGGTCGAGCTTTGCTCATGGCGCGGTGATGGCGGTCCTGGCATTCCAGATTGCGAGTGAACGCAGAGATCTGCTGATCGCAGTGGCTGTGCTTGCTTTTATTGGTGTAGCCCTAATCGCGCTGGCTCCGGCAAAGCCGTCAGGCGAGCGGCTATCGCCAGCCGGTGCGTAGGTCGCACTCTGGAGAAACAGGCCCTATCCAGAACTGGATCAGATCCCCCGGCGTGCGCGGCCACTCTGGTAAACTAATCCCCCGCAAAGGAGTTCCCACAATGACCTCAGCAGAGAAGCCCTCCTTGTACGAAAGACTTGGCGGCGTCTACAGCATTGCTACAGTAGTAGACGACTTGATCGACCGAGTCATGGTAGATCCCAGACTGAACGCGAATCCTCTGGTGGACGAGGCGCACCATCGCGTGCCGCCTGCGGGATTCAAGTACCTGGTGACCGAGATGGTGTGCTGGGCCAGCGGCGGTCCACAAAAATATACCGGCAAGCCGATGGCGGACTCGCACGCGCACTTGAAGATTACGAGCCAGGAGTGGGAAGCATTCATGGACGATTTTCAGCAGACGCTGGATAAATTCAAGGTGCCGGCTGAGGAGCAGGCCGAGTTGAAGGCGATCGTTGACAGCACCCGGTCGGATATTGTCATTGACTCCGCCCTCCGAGCGGTGAGCTAGAAAATGAGCGGCCGCGAACTCGTAGAAGTAAGGAATGTGGCGGATGCAGTCGGCCTGGTTCTGTCAAAGCGTTCTGACACCATGCGGCGCCAAGCTCGAAAGAGGCATCTGCAAGTAGTCGAAAGAATTGGTGGACCTGGTCGGGATCGAACCGACGACCTCTTCCATGCCATGCAAGCAGCATAGCAGCCGGGGATTTGTTTTCAATGGGTTAGCAACTGGAACATTGGCCTGAAAACGGTATATTGGGCGATATTTCCGGCCAATTTCCGGCAAACTTTTTAATCGGTAAAAACAACAGGGCTGCATGGGCGGGGGTTCATCAGCACTACTTCCCATTACGGAATCAGTGGCAGTGCGGCTCGTCGGCAAGCTATCTTTGCGCCAGAACACCTCAAGTGCTTAGTCCAGCACTTTCTCGCAGTCGAAGGCCGGGGGGTCGGCCTAGCGGTCAAGAGGATTTCTTGGTTTTCATACTGCTGCACTGGATGTCCTACTCAGCGTTCATTTTGTTCCGGTGGATTCCAACCGCCGATCTGCTGCAGAAGCGACAAAAGATTGTCAACGCCCCAGTGGTCGGTGAGCTTACCGGTTTGGCCCGTTCGCGCATGCCGGGCAAAGCGAAGTGTCCGGCGCGCCCGCCAAGAACCTTCGGGTCAATCCCCTTTTCGTCGTCCCGCACCCCAACCGAAGCTGCCGTTGGTCATATCGGATTTCTACTTCGATTTGCCGCGCGTGTGCGTGTCGGAATGCATTCCGCAGTGCCTCGCCTGTAATCCGAGAGACGTCGTCCCGAACTGGAGCGAGATCCCGCGCGGTGTGCCCTCCACCTGCACACAAAGTCCGGACAATTATTGTCGGTTTGGTGGGCAGCGAGTTCTTCTCCGAGCATGCTGATCGCTCGGGTTGCAGTTCCGGTCCAGCCTGTTGAAGAAGTCGTTAGTGGACATGCACGAGACGCCTACTATGTTGCCGCCTCGGAATGACTTGCGCCGTCATCTCGACACAGAGGTGCAGGATGATGTGATGGAAGGAGTGATGGATGGGGTGACTGAACCTGTGCCCGCACAGAACAAGCCCTCACGTCCAAAGCAAATTGACCCGCGAATCAATCCCAACGGCATGTCTAACTACGATCCGATGCTGATGATGAGGCGGGGCAGCACTATGCCCGTCAGCGCCGCGGCGGAAATGGACGAGATTCTACCGAAGCGCACGGGCAACTGAAAGCTGTTCGCATCCCCACCCAACACACCCACGGCGCAATACGGCGAGATCAAGCGCCCGGCTCCGAACCATCAGGGTTGGTACGTGGGGGACAAAGCGAAAGCACTCCCGATTGTGAATCAGAACTGCGGGCCATTGTCGCACGAACCGGAGAATCAACTGTTGCAGCGTGGATCAATGAACCTGCCGGATGTCATTTTCTGTTCGACCAACATGGATTACTCCAAGCCCATCGTGTTGCCGAAACACAAGCCGACCGAGAAGCCTGCGGAACCCCAAGCACCTCACGAATGGCTTCGACGAAGAGCTTGAGCAGCGGGAAGACCACGCCACGGATCAGGTGCACGACGACGAGGCGGCAGCGTACCAAGCGCTCCTCAATCAGGACTATGAACAGGTGGAACCGAAAGGAGTTGATGGGCAAGCCCTTTTGTTCCGGGGCAAAGCTGACGTGTGGCACCCGGGCTACTTCAAGAATTCCTTTCGCGAGTTCAATGCGCTGCTGGAGGGCACGACGTCGGAGTGCAACAACACGTGGAGGATCCGAAGTGAACAAATTGAAACCAGTTGATTCAGAGCCAGTGGGTTGACGCCCCTCTATGGTGCGTGCGGCAATACTGGCCGACAGGACTACGACTACACGCCAATTCCGCCCGCAGATCTGGCACGGGCGTGGTGGAACTATGTGGAACTATGCTGACCTGAAAAAGGGAGGGAGGTTCCGGCCGGGTCGGTCGGTCCGGACCCGCGCGGGAGGAGTGGAGAAAGTCACGCCGGAACCGATGAGCCTCCACGGCGACTTCCCAGAAACTTGGCACCTATTATGTTTGCGGGTTGCAGTGTAAGAAATGACCTTTACGCGCTAACCCAGCCTTCGCATCCTCCTTGTTCCACAAAAACCGCGATAGGCGGGTGTGCTATGTCCTGCGCACGATCACGTCGGTACTCGGCAGAAGGCGCTTTGCGTCTTGCCTTCGAATCAGGTCCCGGGGCTGTGGTTTTGAGTGTACCTGTGGCGTCGTGAAATCGTTGCATCAGCCTGGCTCGGCCACGCGCGAGTTGCGCTTTCACAGTTCCTTCGGGCACGCCCAGCGTCTGCGCCGCCTTTTGTATGGAGAGGTCATCCCGTAAGCGGAGCTGTAGAGCTGCTTGCTGAGAGGGGGGTAGGCTACCGGTTAACTTGATGACGATTGCACGCAACTCGCGTTGTTCAAGAGTCTGCTCCGGACTAGGCCTCGGATCAGCCAGTATCTCCGATATGGTCCACTGGCCCTTTGCCGCACTCTGGTCGAGCGATAGCATCTGGCCTCGAGGACGGCGCCGTATCTGCATACGTACTGCGTTGATCACAATCGCCATGAGCCAGGTTGACATCTTTGCACGCCCGTCGAAACGGGCGATGTGGGTGAAGGCCGACAGCATGGCGTCTTGCACAGCATCCTCAGCATCTTCGGGATTGCGTAGCCAGCGCATCGCGATTCGCCGGAAACGTGGCAGGGCGTGCGACAGAATATTGTCGAATTCCCGTCGACGTTCCGGGGTCGCTTCTTCTGCGATTCGCGCGCCTGTGGCGGCCACCGAGCGAAGACTACAGTCTTCAATGGCAGATGTCGCTGTAAGCATGTTTCGTGAATCTCCGTTTCTGCTATCGTTTACTTCGAATCGGATCTCACTGCGGCGCTTTCCAATCTGATACACAGCATTTCAACTACCAACACTAGGAGATACAGGTGTTTCCCGCGAAACGCCCTGGCCGCTGCTGTGCTTTGCAAAGAAAACCGTTCCTTGAGCACTTACTTCGCGGCGGCTTTCTTGTGCCCTCGCCGCGAGCGCTAAGAGGATTAGTATTGCAACAGCTAGAATCAGACCTTTTTTCATTTTCCTGTTCTCGTTCACCAAAATTTGAGTTTCTGTCTGAAGCTCTACCCGGACCAGTGTCACTCCGAGCTCTGTCTCCAAAAAGCAATCTCCGGTCCGGTTCGGAGGCAATGGACCGAGGAGAAGGCAACTTTGTCGGTCAGAATCACTTGCGCGCCTTCGACAGGAAATGGCCGGTCCCGGTTCCGCAATCTCACGCCAAGAACTTGCCTCATGACAGCGTCAAAGGTGCTGAACGGTTGCGACATCCGCACGACAGGGTTGTCGGCACCCTAAGCTATCGGCGTCACAACGGCAATTCCGCGAGCGTGTGCTCTGTCAAATGCCAACTGCTTGTCATTCTCGTTCCTTAGGACAGCAGGACAAATGGTTCCTTTCTCCGGCATGGGTAGCTAATCGACTGTCATAGAAAGAGATCGGGTGCGGGAGGCCATGTGCCTGGGTGTGGAAGAGTGCATGCCTTGAACGAAGAGGGGAATTCTATTGACGCGTGGCAAAGTCACCGCGACCGACGGTCTTGAGATCACCGCGGATCACGGCGAGGATGGCACCATTGTGCGATTGCATGGCCGCCTAAACATCGACTCCTCGCCACGCCTTCGCGATCAGCTTCTGGGCATGCTGCGGCGGCCATCGCCGGAAGGCGTGATCGTCGACTTAACGGAAATCTCTTACATGGATGCCTCCGGCATTGCGACCTTGCTCGAAGGACTTAAGATCGCGCGCAATCGTCAGACCACGCTGTGCTTGCAGGGCCTGCAAGGCCGTCTACGTCACCTATTCGAGGTGACGGGCGTGTTGGCTCTGTTCGAGATGAGTGGCTGTACAAGTATTTCCTCAGCGTCGAAGGTGTCTTGATGGCAACTGTTCTCGAAGACGTCGGAAAAAGGACCATCAGTGAACTCGACTACGTCGGGAGTTTGAACATTCAGTTGTGGGCGACGCTGCGCGCGATAGGCAACGCGTTGCCATTTGTAGGGAACCGTTATCGGTGGCAGGCATCCGTGCGCCAAATGCTGGAGATCGGCGTTGATGCGCTGCCGATGGTCTCCCTGATGGCGATTTGCACTGGGTTCATTCTCGCTATGCAGGGAGCCTCTGAGTTGCGCCGCTTTGGGGCTTTGCACTACGTCATTGATCTGGTTGCGGTCGGCTTCACGCGTGAACTCGGCCCGCTGCTCACCGCCATCGCCGTCAGCGGACGCTCCGGTTCCGCTTTTGCGGCTGAGATCGGAACCATGAAGGTGACCGAGGAACTGGATTCCCTTCGGGTCATGGCGCTCGAACCTGTGGAGTTCCTCCTGGCGCCAAAATACTTGGCGGCGCTGATCTCTGTTCCTTGTCTCAGTATCATGTCGAATGTTTGCGGCATTCTGGCGGGCGGCTTGTTCATGTTCTTCAGCACACATCTCTCCCCGTTCCTGTATCTCCACTACGTGTTCACCTCGATCCAATTGCGGGACGTGGTCACTGGACTGATAAAGAGCGTTGCCTTTGCCACCATCATTGCTCATGTTGGCTGCCTGGAAGGGTTCCGTGTTCGCGGAGGGCCCGATTCGGTAGGCCGCTCCACTACCAGCGCGGTGGTGAAGTCAACCTTCCTCGTCATCGTCGCGGATGCGGTATTCACCGCCATCTTCTACTTCACGGTGAAACCTTGATGCCGATCATTTCGATTCGCGACTTGGTGGTCGAATACGACGGGCGGCGGGTATTGAACGGGCTGAATCTCGACATCGAACAGGGAGAGACGATGGTCCTGCTCGGCGGGAGCGGTTCCGGGAAGAGCACGCTGTTGCGCCAGATCATCGGGCTTGAGCGCCCGAAATCAGGCAATGTCCACGTGAAGGGGATTGACATTACCTGCTGCTCGCCAGCCGAACTGAAAACCGTCCGGCGCTCCATCGGCGTTGCGTTTCAAAGCGCGGCTCTGTTCAATTCGCTCTCGGTCGAGGACAATGTTGCCCTCACCCTGCGAGAACACACCAGGCTCGCGCCGACCATCATCGAACTAATGGTCTGGATGAAGTTGGCCGTGGTTGGTCTGGCGGATTTTGGCAAATTACATCCGCAGGAACTGTCCGGTGGCATGAAGAAACGCGCCGCCGTCGCGCGTGCTCTCGCGCTTAGTCCCGAGATTCTGGTGCTTGATGAGCCTTCCGCGGGTTTGGACCCCATTGTTGCTGCGGAGTTGGACGAACTCATTGTGCTTCTTAAGGAAGCCTTCCAAATGACGGTCGTTGTCGTTACCCATGAACTGCCGAGCGCGTTCCGGATCGCCGACCGCATCGCGATGTTATACAAGGGCACGTTTAGCTCGGTTGGAACTAAGGACGAGATCAGGGCGAGCCAGAATCCCCGCGTCCGGCAGTTCCTCGACAGGATTCCAGGGGATATGGCGAAAGCGCCGGCGGTAGCCGCTTACTTCGAAAAATACTTGCAGACTCAGGAGGCAAACTAGTGACAACGGAAGCAAAGGTCGGGGCCTTCGTCCTGGGATGTTTTGCGGTCCTGGCGTTCACCGTCATCTACCTCATGCATGCGCAGTTCAGCGGCGATACGGTTCCATACCGGACTTATCTGCGTTATGCGGGCGGGCTGGAGCCGGGAGCTTCGGTGCTCTTTGGCGGAATCAACGTGGGGAAAGTGACAGGCGTGCGGCCTTGGGCGTCAGATGCAACGAAGATCGAGATTCTGCTGGCGGTCAAACAGAACACGCCGCTGAATGAAAAGTCCGTGGCCAAACTGGGTTTGACCAGCGTCATGAGCGGCGCTTCGCTGTCGATCACGACCGGCAGCAACGACGCCAAGCGTCTGCCGCCCGGATCGTCCATTCAATCGCAGGAAGCCGCCAGCCTGGATGAGATCGCCGGCAAGATGGCCACCGTCGCGGACAGCGCAAACGGCTTGATCGTACAGGCGCGGGGAGAACTGGAAGGGATCAGCGGCGACGCACGAACTCTCCTCGCCAACCTGAATACGGTGACGGGGAAACCCACTCAACAAAAGGTCCAAGCTGTGTTGGATCGCGTCAACGGAATGCTGGCGACCGAAGGTCCTAAGATCGATCATATTTCCGACCAATTGATCGCGCTCAGCCAGCACGCCGATGACACTATTCAGAACGTGAATGGCACCGTGACCGATGTGCGCGAGCCGATACGCAAAGACTTGGCTGAATTGCAGAACACCTTGCAGCAAGCCAAACAATTGCTGTCGGACATGCAGGTCATGGTGCGAGCGAATGACTACAAGATTGACGATACGGTGGAAAACCTGCGGACGGCAACGGACAACCTGGACCAGCTGACCGACTCGCTGAAGCAGCGTCCGTGGAGCTTGATTCGGATCAAGCAGCCGAAAGAGCGCGAGGTCCCGAAGTAAAAAGACCGCAAGGTCCCGCAGTAATAAAGAGGACGGATATGAATAAGCACCTGATAGTTCCTTTTGCGCTGGCAGCCCTGATCATCTTATTAGTTGGCTGCGGAGGCGCGGTGAAGTACCCGAACTACTACGCTCTCCACGTGCCGCCGCCTCCGGATCCGCCGGCGCAGGATGGTGTCCGAGCATCGTTGGCGATACGCGAATTCCGATCGCCCACTTACCTGCGGCAGGGAGCCATCGTTTACAAAACGTCTCCGGAACAAATCGGCTTCTATAATTACCACCGCTGGGCGGTTGATCCGCGTGAGTTCCTGACCAACGCCGTGGCGGATCGTCTGCGCGCGAGTGGAACCTTCACTCAGGTAAAACTGTACGACGGACGCCCCGACATCAATTACGTTCTTAGCGGGCGACTGGAGAAGCTTGAGGAAATTGACTACGAAGGTGGCGTCAAGGTTGAAGTTGCAATCTCCGCTCAGATGACGAGTCTTGCCACCGGTGCGACAGTGTGGACCAATGCGGTCTCCGAGGTTGGAACAGTCGGCCAGCACGATGTACCCGCCGTTGTATCTGAGATGAACCGGACGATGGAGCGGGCAATCGTGAAGCTGCTGACGCCGCCTCCTGGCCCCGCTCCGAGCAAGGGAAACTAATCGACAGGCGTTTCAGGAGGTTATGTCAGTGCAAAGCGGTTATGCTGCAACGATACCTTCCGCCGAGTTTCGACTTACCAGCACCGAGGGATTGCACGTCGCCTGCTCCCGGTGGGATAGCCTCGGCCCGGTGCGCGGCGTGGTCCAGATTGCGCATGGTATGGGTGAACATATCGGGCGGTACGTTGGCACGATCGAAGTGCTGGTATCGGCCGGTTTGACTGTCTATGGAAACGATCACCGCGGACACGGCCGCACTGCGCCCTCCGCCGCACATCTCGGAGATTTCGGCGAGGGCGGCTTTGACTCTTTAGTAGAGGACATGGTTCGGCTGAGCCACATCGCCAAGGAGGAGATCCCCGATGCGCCATTCATGCTGCTGGGGCACGGTATGGGTTCCTTCGCAGCGCAACAATACGGCCCCGCCAAGCCTTTGTCACTTGCTATAGTCTTGACACCACTCCGTCGACGTTCGGCTAACATTTCAAAGGCTTACAACTGGCCTAAGGGTTGCACTCTTCAAAAGGCGCTTTCGCCACCTGCGAGCAGCAAGAGCCAACCACTGCACAACGAAATGAAAATCCATTCCGACTCCACCGCGTTGACACAAGGAGCATAAGAAATGACCCCTGTCTTAGAAGTAGAAGAGCCATCAACAACCTCAACCTCCCTCAGCGCTTATGGAATAGCGAGATCCACCATTCAAGGGTCGCCGCTGAGTTCAGAGGAATTAAGAAAGACCGACGCCTACTGGCGAGCCTGCAAGTACCTGGCGCTCGGCATGATTTATCTCCAGGCCAATCCCCTTCTGAAGGAAGCACTGAAGCCGGAGCATATCAAAAATCGGTTGCTCGGACACTGGGGCTCGAGCCCCGGCCTCGCTTTCATGTATATCCATTTGAACCGGCTGATCAAGAAGTTCGATCTGGACATGATTTTCATGGCGGGTCCTGGGCATGGCGCGCCCGGCGTTCTGGGCCCAGGGTATCTCGAGGGAACGTACTCCGAGATCTATCCCGAAAAGAGCGAAGACGAACGTGGCCTGTACGAGTTCTTCAAACAGTTTTCTTTCCCAGGTGGCATCGGCAGTCACTGCACGCCAGAGACTCCCGGTTCGATCCACGAAGGCGGCGAACTGGGATATGTGCTTTCCCACGCCTGCGGCGCTGCGTTCGATAACCCTGACCTGATTGTCGCTGCTGTGGTTGGAGACGGTGAATCGGAAACCGGACCGCTGGCAACTTCGTGGCACATCAACAAGTTCCTGAGTCCCATTCGCGATGGAGCGGTACTGCCCATCCTTCACTTGAACGGCTACAAGATCAATAACCCGACTCTGCTGGCGCGCATCAGCCACGAGGAACTGGAAGACCTCATGCGCGGATATGGCTGGACGCCACACTTCGTTGAGGGATCGGATTCTGAAAGCATGCACCAGGCCATGGCGGCTACGGTGGAACACTGCATCACAGAAATTCGAGCGCATCAGCAGGAATGCCGTACCCGCGGCGTTGCGAAGCGGCTGCGTTGGCCGATGATCGTGCTGCGTTCCCCGAAAGGATGGGGCGCGCCGCGAGAAGTAGGTGGTCACTTCCTCGAGGGGTTCTGGCGTGCGCACCAGGTGCCCTTGACCGATGTCAAGAAGAACCCGGAACAGCTGCGCATACTCGAGAAGTGGATGCATGAGCAGAAACCGGAGGAGCTTTTTGGCCAGGATGGCAAGCTCGTTCCGGAACTCAAAGCGCTGGCGCCAACTGGGGACCGCCGTATGAGCGCGAATCCTCATGCCAACGGTGGAAGGGTTAGGAGGGCTCTGCGTTTGCCTGACTTCGCCGATTATGCGGTGAAAGTGGACCAGCCGGGAACCCTCGAAACCGAAAACGTCCCGCCTCTGGGCAACTTCCTTCGCGATGTAATGAAGGAAAACATGAACAACTTCCGGGTCTTCGGCCCAGACGAAACCACATCGAACAAGCTACAAGCTATCTACCAGGTCGCCAAGAAATTCTGGATTGCCGACTATTTCCCCGAAGACCAGGACGGTGGCGAACTGGCGACCGATGGGCGTGTGGTTGAGATGCTGAGCGAGCACACCATGGAGGGCATGCTCGAAGGCTATCTGCTGAGCGGCAGAAATGGTTTCTTCTCCTCCTATGAGGCCTTTGTCCACGTGATCGACTCCATGTTCAACCAACACGCGAAATGGCTCTCGATCTGCAACAATCTGTCGTGGCGCCAGAAGATCGCATCACTGAACCTTCTGATCACCTCGACGGTCTGGCGTCAGGATCACAACGGTTTCACGCACCAGGATCCCGGTTTCCTCGACGTTGTCCTAAATAAGAGCGCCGCGGTCACGCGTATTTACCTTCCGCCCGACGCCAACTGCTTACTGTCGGTAGCCAACCACTGCCTGCGAAGTGAGAACTACATCAATGTGATCGTTTCAGACAAGCAGCTGCACCTGCAATACCTGAATATGGATGCGGCTATCGAGCATTGCACCAAGGGCATCGGTATTTGGGACTGGGCCAGTAACGACCAGGGTGTGGAACCCGATGTCGTGATGGCCTCCGCCGGCGACATACCGACCCAAGAGGCGCTGGCCGCGACAGTGCTGCTGCGGGAAGAGTTCCCCGACATAAAGATTCGTTTCGTCAACGTGGTGGATCTTTTCAAATTGGAGCCCAGCAAGAACCATCCGCATGGGCTAACGGACCGTGACTTTGATTCTCTCTTCACGGCTGACAAGCCGATCATTTTCAACTTCCACGGCTATCCTTACCTGATTCACCGTCTCGCATATGCTCGCACGAACAGGAACTTGCACGTGCGCGGTTACAAAGAAAAAGGCAACATCAACACCCCGATGGAGCTGGCGATGAACAATGAAATTGATCGCTACACCCTGGCGATTGACGCCATTGACCGAATCCCGAGACTGCAAAAAATCGGGGCGCACGCCAAAGAAAAATTCCGCAACCAACGAATCGCCTGCCGGGCTTACGCATACAAGAACGGCATCGACAGCCCGGAGATTACAGGGTGGAGGTGGCCGCACCGGTCTGAATGACTTGACCGGGTGTAAGGGGTGGCCGGCACGAAAAGAAGGCGGCCATCACAGCCTCCTTCAAACAGAGTGGACCGCCTGCGAAAGGCAGCGCGAAAGGATCTTACATGAGTGTAGCAATCGCAACTCCCATTTCCCGAGTACAACAAGACATGGATCTGACCAGTATCAATACCATTCGCACGCTTGCCATGGATGGTGTGCAGGCGGCAAATTCGGGACACCCCGGAACTCCCATGGCGATGGCACCGGTGGCCTATTGCCTGTGGCAGCAGTTCCTGCGATTCGATCCGCAGGACCCCGTCTGGCCAAACCGCGATCGGTTCGTGCTGTCGATCGGGCACGCGTCTATGCTGCTTTATTCACTGCTTCACTTGACGCAAGTCCGAGCGGTCAGCAAAGACTATGAAACCCTTGGCGAAGTATCGGTGCCGATGGAGGCGATCAAGGCATTTCGCCAGGTGGATAGCCGCTGCCCGGGACATCCGGAATACCGCTGGACGTCGGGCGTCGAAACCACAACGGGACCTCTCGGCCAAGGCGTCGCCACTAGCGTGGGCATGGCGATTGCCCGGCAGTGGCTGGCTGCGCGTTACAACCGCCCGGGCTTTGAGGACCTGTTCGACTTCAACGTCTACGCCCTGTGCGGAGATGGATGCATGATGGAAGGCATCTCTGGCGAAGCTGCCTCGATCGCCGGACACCTGCGGCTCTCAAATCTCTGCTGGATTTACGATAACAACCACATCACGATCGAAGGCAACACTGCGCTGGCCTTTAGCGAAGACGTGGCCACGCGCTTTATCGGCTATGGCTGGAACGTGACGCGGGTGGGTGACGCAAATGACCTCAATATGCTGGCCCGCGCGTTCCACAACTTTCAGAGTACGAACGATCGCCCGACGTTGATCATCGTGGATAGCCACATCGGCTATGGCGCTCCGCACAAGCAGGACACCAGTGGCGCCCACGGCGAACCGCTGGGCGAAGAAGAGATCCGGCTTGCCAAGCGAAACTACGGCTGGCCGGAAGACAAAAAGTTCTATGTGCCGGATGGAGTCTACGATCATTTTCTTCAAGGCATTGGAAAGCGGGGTCAACAGCTACGTAACGCTTGGTTTGCGCGAATCGCTGAGTATCGCAAGCAGTACCCAGATCTAGCTGAGGAATTATTCCGTATGCAACATCGCCAGCTCCCGGAAGGATGGGACCGCGACCTGCCCACATTCCCGACAGATCCGAAAGGCCTCGCGACCCGCGAATCCTCCGCGAAAGTACTGAATGCAGTCGCTAAAAACATCCCCTGGTTCATCGG
>WNGM01011597.1_pt1 | contig 12200 bp, 9 predicted proteins | sample 5400571 | NCBI WGS metagenome assembly WNGM01 (sample SAMN13153378, study PRJNA577476) | soil metagenome | isolation source: 100 cm soil or saprolite under Garry oak tree replicate 2 | place: USA:California | collected 2016-06-15
GGCATACCGTCCCTTCGGCGGTGCACGGCAGGGCCTGGACAAAAAATCGCGAAAACAACCCCATGCAAAGTAGAGTGAACCCCGGCTCGCAGCACTCCTGCTGCGCTGCGTCCGGGCGCGAGAAGAAAAATGCGCCGTCATCATGGCCTAATCTCATCCCGCTCTATCTAGCGCGAAGACGCGCTTCGCGCTTCTGCCCGACCATGACGGAAAACCAATCCTTTTTTCCATCCTATTTCCTAAGCCGCGCGCACGCCGGCCAGGAAGACGTTGACCTCGCCTGACAGTTGCTCGGCCTGCTTGGAGAGATTGGAGGCCGCGCTCAGAACGAGGCCGGCGGCGCCACCGGTTTCATGGGCCGCCGTGCTGACGCCACCAATATTCGCCGTTACCTCCTGCGTCGCCTGCGCGGTCTGGGTAACGTTGCGCGCGATCTCCGCCGTAGCCGCACCTTGTTCCTCGATCGCGGAACCGATCGTTGTTGCAATCGCGCTGACTTCCTCGATCGTGGCGGTGATGCCCTGGATGGCCTCGACAGCTTCCTTGGTCGCGCCCTGGATCTGGGAGATGCGGGTCCCGATCTCCTTGGTGGCCTCCGCGGTCTGGCTTGCGAGACTTTTCACCTCGGACGCCACGACCGCGAAGCCCCTGCCGGCTTCACCCGCGCGAGCGGCTTCGATGGTCGCATTGAGCGCCAGCAGATTGGTCTGTCCCGCAATACTCGAAATCAGCTCCGCTACGTGCTCGATCTGCTGCGCACCGTCGGCAAGCGCGCGCACGATGGTGTCGGTCCGGCGCGCATTCTCGACGGCGCGATCGGTGATCTTGGCGGATTGTGCGACCTGACGGCTGATTTCGCTGATCGAGGTGGACAACTCTTCCGCCGCGGTGGCGACCGTTTGCACGCGGGCGCTGGCCTCGGCTGCCGCCGTGCTTACGACCGTCGCCTGTTGATTGGTGCGCTCCGCCGTGCCGGTCATGGATTGCGCGGTGGTTTCCAGTTCGGTCGATCCCGACGCCATCATTCCGACCAGCCGGCCCACGGAAGCGTCAAATCGATCGGCGAGCGCAATCAGCGCTTCACGCTTCTCGTTTTCACCCTGTTGCTTGGTCGCAATCTGCTTGGCTTCAAGCGTTCGCGCCGTCAAGGCGGTCTGCCGCAACATCTCCAGCGTTTCCGCCATGCGTCCGATCTCGTCGCCGCGTTCGGTTTCCTCGACCACCTGGTCGATCGACCCGGAAGCGATGTGTTGCATCCGCGTCTTCTGCCGATCGAGCGCTCCAAGGATGTCCCGTGCGATCAGCCACGACAGCAATGCCATCAATGCGATGACGCCGGCGCCCATCGCACCAAGGCGCAGCAGCAGTGCGTAGATGTCGGCATCAAGATCATCCACATACAGCCCGCACGATATGACGACGTTCCACGGCGCGAAGGTGCGTGCATAGACCATCTTCTTGGCGGGGACGGTCTCGTTGGGACGGGGGTAGAGATAATATCCGGTACCGCCCTCGGGGCTCTTCTGGGCGGCACCCATCTGGGCCGTGGAGATCAGGACACCGTTGGAATCCGTCGTACCGGTGATCTTGCCTTCGATCGAGGGGACAGCCGCATTCAGCAGGATCGACGTGTCGGCATTATAGGCGACGGCGTAGCCTTGCCCCTTGCCGAAGGTCATTTTCCTGCCGCGCAGGCGAAACTGGTTCTGCGCCTCGGCGAGAGTCATTTTTCCCGCCGCTACCTCGTCCTGCAGCGTCTGGGCCATGCCGACCATCATATCGACCGCCGTGTGTAACTGGGCTACCCGGTCCTCGACCATGCGTCGCTCGCTTAGCGAAGCCGAGACGGCAATGATCGTGCAAACGGTCAGTGCCGACAGGGCAACCATGCTCGCCAGTTTGGTACGGATCTTCAGACGGCTCAGCAGACTCATTTTCGACCTTCCTGGTGAAAAACGCTTGCACAGGAAGTATCAGGTACTGTTTTACCAATAATGAATGTGGATGATGGAGCAGGTGCGCGACCCGAGACCCATGGCAGAAAGCGAAGCTAGCGCCGCAGCGCCGGTACAACCAGGAATGGAATCATTCCCAGGAGCACGCTGACCAGCGCGAAGGCGATCAACGGATTATAGCTGTGGGTCCAGTCGTGGATCAGGCCTCCGCTCCAGGAGCCGAACGCCGATCCCAGGCCGCTGCCGATCGAAATGCTGCCATAGATGGTTCCGACCCGTTCGCCACGAAAGATCTTCATGGCGGTCGCCGTCAGCAGCGGGCCGCGCGATCCGATCATGCTGCCAAAACACACGACGAACCCCGTCAGCATCCAGAAGTTCGGATACCACTGCAGAGCCCAGAGCATCAGAATTCCGGCGATCGAAAGCGCGTAGCTGAACAATACCGACGGCCTTCGGCCGATGATGCCGTCGAGCCAGCTGATGCCGAGCATGCCGAACAGCAGTACGACACCGCTGAACCCCCACGCGGTCGCTGCCTGCAACGGCGGAAATCCCGCGTCGATCAGGTAGGCCACCACTTGCGCGGCAATGGCGTACATGCCGATCGCGGTGAAGAAGAAAGTTGAGAACAGCGCCCAGAACGCGTGGTGGCGCATCGCGCCGAGAAGCGTCCAGCCGTCATCGATGAAATCCGGATCGGCCTTTTTCACGATGTTCGGCGAGCCGGTCGAGAACAGCCGCCACGGCAACAGCAGCAACGGCAGCAGCAGAAGCAGCGCGACGGCGCCGAAAATCTGGTAGGCGCCACGCCAGCCCAAATGATCGATCAGGATCTGGGAGACCGGCAGCAGCACCAACACGCCGGCGCCGGTCGCCGAATATACGATGGCCATCGCGGTCGGCAATCGCGGGCCAAACCAGCGGCCGAGCAGGATGGAGTTCGGTACGTTGCCGATGAACGCAATGCCAATTCCCACGCACAGGCCGACGCTCAATTGGAACTGCCACAGCTCACGCGCATGGGCGGCGATCAGAAATGCGCCGCCCAGCAGCAGCAGTCCGAGCGAATAGACGGCGCGGGGCCCCGAGCGGTCGAACAGCTTGCCGACCAGCGGTGCCGCCAGCCCGCCGGCGAGCGCGGTCAGCGAGTAGACCGAGACGACCTGGGCGCGGTCCCAACCAAAGCTCTCCGCGATCGGCTTGAGAAACACGGTAAAGCTCTCGCCGAGACCGCGGCCGAGCACCGAGAGCGCAAAACACAGCGCCAGCACGTTAAGCGCCACCCGCGCCGGCTTCGGCGGTTTTGTCTCCGGAATCTCGCGCGGCGCATCTTGATCCATGTCCACCAAGGAACGCTTTTCGGCCGCGAGGAGCAGGGGTCTTGGGCGAATGCGGCTATGCAGGCCTGAGCAGGACGTGGCGTTTCTTGCCAAGCGACAGCTTGACCACGCCTTCCGGCGTGAGGTCACCCAGCTTCAGCATCATCTTCTCGTCGCTGACGGCGACATCGTTGACGCGCAGACCGCCGCCCTTGATCTGGCGCCGCGCCTCGCCATTGGAGGCGACAAGGCCCGCCTTGACGAACAGCGCCAGGACGCCGATGCCGGCTTCGAGTTCGCCACGGGGAACTTCCACCGAGGGAAGATTTTCGCCGAACGCGCCTTCCTCAAAAGTTTGCCGCGCGGTTTCGGATGCGGCGTTCGCAGCATCGCGACCGTGCAACAGCGCGGTCGCTTCCGTTGCAAGCACCTTCTTGGCTTCGTTGACCTCAGCACCTTGCAACGCCTCAAGCCGCGCGATCTCGCTCATTGGCAGGATCGTGAACAGCTTGAGGAACTTGACGACATCGGCGTCTTCGACGTTTCGCCAGTACTGCCAGAAATCGTAGGGGCTGAACTGGTCGGCGTTGAGCCAGACCGCGCCTCGGGCAGTCTTGCCCATCTTCTCACCCGACGCTGTCGTGAGCAGCGGCGTCGTCAGTGCGAACAATTGCGGCGTTCCCATGCGGCGGCCGAGATCGACGCCATTGACGATGTTACCCCACTGGTCCGACCCGCCCATCTGCAATCGGCATCCGACGCGCCTTGACAGTTCAACGAAATCGTAAGCCTGGCAGACCATGTAGTTGAATTCGATGAAGCTCATTTCCTGCTCGCGCTCGAGACGGAGCCGCACCGAGTCCATCGTCAGCATGCGGTTGACCGAGAAATGCCGGCCGATGTCGCGCAGCATCTCGATCCAGTTGAGTTTGGTCAGCCATTCCGCATTGTCCAGCATGACCGCGTCGCTCGTGCCGGAGCCATAGCGCAGCACCTTGGCGAACACGCCACGGATGCTGGTCTTGTTAGCTTCGATCTCCTCGACGGTGCGCAGCGCGCGCGATTCATCCTTGCCGGAGGGATCGCCAACCATGGTGGTGCCGCCACCCATCAGTGTGATCGGCTTGTTACCGCTCTGCTGCAGCCAGTGCAGCATCATCATCGTGAGATAGTTGCCGATATGCAGCGACGGCGCCGTGCAATCATAGCCGACATAGGCCGTGGCCTGACCTTTGGCCGCGAGCGCGTCGAGGCCCTCGAAATCGGAACATTGGTGGATGAAACCACGTTCCTGCAGGATATTCAGAAAATCAGATTTAAAAGCAGTCATTTGTGTGCGACTCTGATCATTCTTACTTTTTCACGGTGTTCTTTGGAATAGAGGAACCCTGGTAAGGGGCTGCCGCCGCCGGAACGCGCAGTGGCATTATAAGATGTGCTTGTTTGACACAAGCTGCGCGTCAAGGGCAGACCGCCTGAGAAGACACTATGGCGAGGATGTTGACGGCAATCGGTCTGATGAGCGGCACCTCGCTTGACGGGGTCGACGTCGCCTTGATCGAAACCGATGGCAGGCGGGTGCAGGCGTTTGGTCCTTCGGGATTCAGGCCCTATACAGACGCCGAGCGCGTCTTGCTGCGCCAGGCCCTGACCGAGGCCGTCGACCTGCCGCAGCGCGATGCGCGGCCGGGCATCCTGCGCGAGGCCGAGCGCGCCGTCACGATCGCGCATGCGGAGGCAGTCGCAGCCTTTACCGCGCAGAACCATATCTCCCGCGAGGACGTCGATATCGTCGGCTTTCACGGCCAGACCGTGCTGCATCGGCCCGCGCAAAAAATGACCGTGCAGATCGGCGATGCCGTGGCGCTCGCCAAGGCCATTCATATCCCGGTCATGCATGATTTCCGTGCCGCCGATGTCGCCGCCGGCGGGCAGGGCGCACCCTTTGTACCGGTCTATCACCGCGCGCTCGCCCAGTCGCTGGAGCGCGAAGGGCCGATCGTCGTGGTCAATATCGGCGGCGTCGCCAACGTCACCTATATCGATGGCGCCGATACCCTGATCGCCTGCGATACCGGGCCGGGCAACGCGCTGCTCGACGATTTCGTGCTCCGCATGGCGGGTCAGCGGTTCGACTGCGAGGGCCGCATGGCCGCACAGGGCGCTGTGGATGTGGCATGGGTCACCTGGGCGCTGGACCATCCGTTCTTCGCGCGGCTTCCCCCGAAATCGCTCGACCGTAACGACTTCGCATCGCTGAAGTTGCGCACAACGTCGCCCGCCGACGGCGCCGCCACGCTGACCGCCTTCACGGTCGAAGCCATCGCCCGGATCGCTCCGCTGTTGCCGAAGGAGCCGCGGAGCTGGATCGTGGCCGGCGGCGGCGCCCGCAATCTCACCATGATGAGGATGCTGCGCGAGCGGCTGGCGCCGGTCCCCGTCGAGACCGCCGAGGGGCTCGGCTGGTCGGGAGACGCCATCGAGGCGCAGGCCTTCGGCTTTCTGGCGGCGCGGGGCCTGAAGGGCCTGCCGCTCAGTTATCCCGCTACCACCGGCGTCCCGATCCCGATGACCGGCGGCGAGATCGCCCGGCCGTGATCAGGTGTTGTTGATGCAATTGCATCGATCTTGACAGTTTTATGCACCTGCATGTAAATAGATGCAGATGCATAAAGCTGCGAGATCCTGCCATGGCCGCGCGACTAAAACTGATCAGCCACAAACTGTGTCCCTATGTGCAGCGCGCGGTGATCGCGCTGACCGAGAAGGGCGTTGCCTTCGAGCGGATCGATATCGATCTTGCCGACAAGCCCGGCTGGTTCCTGGCGATTTCTCCGCTCGGCAAGACCCCGGTCCTCGGGGTTGGCGACACCGCGATTTTCGAGTCGGCCGTTATTCTCGAATACCTGGAAGAAACGCAGCCGAAGCCGCTGCATCCGGCCGATGCTTTAGCGCGCGCCGAGCACCGCGCGTGGATCGAGTATGGCTCGGCTGTTCTCAGCGATATCGCGGGTTTCTACGCCGCGCCTGACGAGGCAACGTTCAAAGCCAAAACGTCGCAACTCGAGCGGCGCTTTGCGCGGCTCGAGGCGCGGGTCGCGGCCTCGCCATGGTTTGACGGCGAGAAGTTCTCGCTGGTCGACGCCGTGTTCGGTCCGGCGTTTCGCTATTTCGATGTGTTCGACCAAATTGCCGACTTCGGAATTCTTTCCGAAAAGCCGAAGCTCATGCGCTGGCGCAGGAGCCTGGCCGCGCGACCGTCAGTGCGCACCGCGGTCAGCGCGGACTATCCAGCGCTGCTGCGCGATTTCCTCGACCGGCGGAATTCGTGGTTGCGGGGCCGGCGTCGCGTGAGTCCCGGATTTCGCTGCGCTCCATCCGGATCTACGAGGGGATACGTTATTGCAACCCGACTAGCGAACGTTGGCGAGCCGCATGTCGAGATAGCCGGTCACCGTCTCCATCAGCGGCTGCAGCTTGCCGTCGAAGAAATGGTTGGCGCCGGGGATGACCTGCTGGTCGATCACGATACCCTTCTGGGTTTTGAGTTTTTCGACCAGGGTGTTGACGTCCTTGGGCGGCACCACGGCATCCTTCTCGCCATGCACGATCAGGCCCGAGGACGGGCAGGGCGCCAGGAACGAGAAGTCGTAGAGATTGGCCGGCGGTGCGATCGAGATGAAGCCCTCGACCTCGGGCCGGCGCATCAACAGCTGCATGCCGATCCATGCGCCGAACGAGAAGCCGGCGACCCAGCAGGCGCGCGCCTCCGGATTGATGGTCTGCGCCCAGTCGAGCGCGGACGCGGCATCGGAGAGTTCGCCGGTGCCGTGATCGAACGATCCCTGGCTGCGGCCGACGCCGCGGAAATTAAAGCGCAGCACCGAAAATCCGCGGTGCGCGAACGCATAGTAGCACTGGTAGATGATCTGGTGATTCATGGTGCCGTGAAACTGCGGATGCGGATGCAGCACCATCGCGATCGGCGCGTTCTTCTGCTTCGCGGGATGATAACGGCCTTCGAGGCGGCCTGCGGGGCCGGTAAAAATGACTTCAGGCATCGATGATCCCTTGATGATCCCTTGGCAAAACCAACCGCCTTTATGCCGGCTTCATCTGGCTGTTTCGCAGACGAAGCCTCAGCAGAGATAAAGGGGCGGATCAGGCGTCGTTGGGCGTAAGCGAACGGCGCTCGGTGAAACTGGAGGCCGCGTTCTAGCATGGGGCGAGGGGCAAAAAGCAAGGATTTTGTGCACCCGGGTCGCCTCGGATACCGGTTAAAACCCCGTAATAAGGCGTTGCCGTTCCAGTGGAAATTTCCTCGGGCCCGGGGCCGGAGGGCGCTCGGTGGCGGGCGGTATCACGGCTCTGCGCGGTTATCGTATGGAACCGATGCGGTATTGGCGGCAAGCTCTCCGATCGAGCTGACGGCGCCGCGGTAACGGCGGCTGCCCGAAATCGCCTGACCGGTGTCGAGCGTCAGCTCGAAATCTCCGTTCGCACCTGTCTTAAGTCCGCTGACGCGCGTGAGATTGACCAGCCGCGTCCGGTGCACCCGCACGATATTGAACGGTATCAGTCGCGCTTCCTCGGCCGCCAGGGTTGCCCTGATGAGGTGATTGGTGCCGTCTGCGAGGCGGTATTCGACGTAATTTCCGGCCGAACTGATCCAAAGAATGTCGCGGGGTTCGATCCGGATGCGCGTCGAACCGTCGCGGAGCCAGACCATGTGGGGCGCCGCAGGCGGCAGGTCCGCGGGACCTGTGCTCACGACCGACCGGGATGGTTGCCCTTCACGGCGACTATCGATCAGCCACAGCGTACCGCCGATCAAAAAGCAGGTGACCACGTCTTTCCGGAATTCATAGATCAGGGTCGCGACCGAGAAGCGAAAATCGTAGGAACCGCCGACCAGCAACAGCGCAAGCTTGCGAAGGCCGACCATGCCGGCGATGTGCAGCGCCGAGAAAACGACGATCACCGCCACCGCCAATCCGATGCGCCGCGGCCAACCCGTCGCATGGCGCATCCGCCGCACGGCGACGAACAGCATGGGCGCGAGCAGAATGATCACCGCGATGCTCGTCATTTCCCAGAGCAGCGGTGTGCCGGCGTCATAGCTGCCGCCATGCCAGGCGACGTCTTGCGCCTTGGAGAGCGCGTTGACGACCCCAATGCCGAGCGCGACGGCGGCGACCGCTCCGTAGAGCAGCCAGTCGGCACCGGCTATCCCGCGAAGCTTGCCGCTCGTCCCACGCGCTCTCGCCTCATCCCAGGCGGCCTGGTTCTGGTCCCAAACCGGCTCGACGCCGGGTCTGGCTTGCGCATTCTTGACGTCACTCATGAAGTTGCCAGCGCATTCGAAGGATCGAGCCATGAAGCGACAAACCATATCACATTCACCGCATTTCGCCCCTCACAGGTCGGAACGGCGCGTCGACCTCGATTGGGTGCGGATCGGCGCCTTCGGGCTGCTGATTTTCTACCACGTCGGCATGCTGTACGTGTCCTGGGGGTTCCACATCAAAAGCGTGCATCGTATCACCGCCCTGGAGCCGCTGATGCTGGTCCTCAATCCGTGGCGGCTGGCGCTGCTTTTTCTGGTCTCGGGCGCCGCGACCCGATTCATGTTGCAGAAATACAGGATAGGGCCGCTTCTTCGTTCAAGATCCACGCGGCTGTTGATCCCACTGATCTTCGGAATGCTCGTGATCGTGCCGCCGCAGGCCTATGACCAGATTCTTGAAAGTCTGGGCTATCCCGCCGGATTCCTTGATTTCTATACGCGGCACTATTTTGCCTTCGGTCCGCAGTTCTGCCGTCCCGGTCCCTGTATCCTGCTGCCGACCTGGAACCATCTGTGGTTCGTGGCCTATTTGTGGATTTACACCATGGCGCTTGGCGTCGTTCTGGTGGCAGCCCCCGGGCTTGTCGACTGGATCGAACGGTGGCTCGCACCCGCTCTGTCGGGCGCGCTGCTCCTTATCGTGCCATCGGTCGTGTTTGCGGCCTACCGCCTGGCCGTGTTGCCGAGCTTTCCTTCCACGCATGCGCTGTTCGGCGACTGGTACAATCACATGCTGTTCGCAACGGTCTTCCTGCTCGGCTTTCTGCTCGCTCGCGCGGACGATTTCTGGGACGCGATCGAGCGTCAGCGCTGGCTGGCGCTGGCGCTTGCCGCGGCGTTCTTTCTGGCCTTTCTCGCCTTGCGATGGTCCGCAACCTCGCCATCGCTGTGGCTGAAGCTCTATGGCGGGATCGCGTATGGCTTCTATCAATGGCTTTGCATCGTCGTCGTCCTCGGCTTTGCCAAGCGTTGGCTGACGGCGGACTCGGCCGTGCGCCGATATCTGACCGATGCGATCTTTCCCTTTTACATCGTCCATCAGACCGCGATCATCATGATCGCGCACCAACTGCACGGCTGGGATCTTCCGGCCTGGCTGGAAGCGGGCATCGTGATATCGGGCACATTGGCGGCCTGCGTGCTGACCTATGAGATGATCCGGCGAATAGCCTTTCTGAGGCCGCTGTTCGGATTGCGCGTGGCCGCATTGGAGCCGACGTTGCCGGCGGGGCGAACCGCCCAGCCAGCGCAGTGATTTGCCGCGTGAGGAAAAGTGCTAAGACGGCCTATGCCCGATCGGATCTATCTTGACTGGAATGCAACCGCCCCGCTTCGCCGTGAAGCCAGGGAGGCGATGGCCGCAGCGTGGGATCTGGACGGCAACCCGTCCTCGGTCCATGCCGAAGGCCGCCACGCCCGCAGGCTGGTCGAGGAAGCAAGGGCAGGGCTCGCCCGCGCGGTGGGTGCCCTGCCTCGAAACGTGGTCTTTACGTCAGGTGGAACCGAGGCGAATGCGCTGGCGCTGACGCCTGGGCTGCGGCGCGATTCCGGACTTCCGGTCGAACGGCTGCTGGTTTCGGCCATCGAGCACGCCTCGGTGCTGGCAGGTGGGCGGTTTCCGGCCCCAGCGATCGGCACGATCGGCGTAACCGGTTCCGGCCTTTTGGATCTGGACCGGCTGCGCGCGCTGCTCCAAAGCGGGCCCCCCGCGCTGGTGTCGGTGATGCTGGCCAACAACGAGACCGGTGCGGTGCAGCCGGTGGCGGAAGCTGCTGAGATCGTCCATGCCGCGGGCGGCCTGCTGCATGTCGACGCGATCCAGGCATTTGGAAAGATTTCTTTTGATATCAAAGGCTTGAATTCTGATCTGATCACGGTTTCCGGGCATAAAATTGGCGGACCGAAGGGGGTGGGCGCCGTGGTTCTGGCCGAGGCGGTGCGGCGACTCGAGCCGCTGCTGCGTGGTGGCGGCCAGGAACTGGGGCGCCGGGCAGGGACGGAGAATGTTGCGGGTATTGCGGGGTTCGGGGCGGCGGTGAGGGCCGCCATGGATTCGCTCCGGAATGATGCGATTCGCCTCGAAAACCTGCGGAATCGGCTTGAAACAGGCCTGCGGCAGACGCCAGGGGCAATTGTATTCGCCGACGACGTGCCGCGTCTGCCGAATACCACGCTTTTTACGGTTCCCGGCCTGAAAGCCGAGACAGCCGTCATCGGCTTCGACCTCGAAGGTATCGCGGTTTCCTCGGGTTCCGCCTGTTCCTCGGGCAAGGTTCAGCCCTCGCACGTCCTGGAAGCCATGGGTTTCGGCCCAAATATGGCCCAGGGAGCGGTGCGACTCAGTCTGGGCTGGTCCACGTCACAGGCAGAGATTGATCGCTGCCTTGAGGCTTGGCGAAAGCTCACCGATACCCTACTTAAGGAGTTGCGACGAAACACAGCTTGAACGGTTCTAAGACAGGTGATTTCGCCGGCGGAACATCGTAATAGTATTTCGGAATTGATCCACCGCGGTCCTTGAAACCGCGAGCGGAGGAATGGAATGGCTGCCGTACAAGAGACCGTTGATCGGGTTCGCCGGATCGACGTCGATCAATATCGATATGGATTTGAGACGCTTATCGAATCCGACAAGGCCCCAAGGGGGCTATCGGAAGATACCGTCCGCTTCATCTCAGCGAAAAAGAATGAACCGGCCTGGATGCTGGAGTGGCGGCTGGAAGCCTATCGCCGCTGGCTGACCATGACCGAGCCGAAATGGGCGCGCGTCCATTATCCCAAGATCGACTACCAGGATCTCTATTATTACTCGGCTCCGAAGCCGAAGAAGACGATCGGCTCACTCGACGAGGTCGATCCGGAGATTCTCAAGACCTACGAGAAGCTCGGCATTCCGCTCCGCGAGGTTGAGGTGCTGGAAGGCGTGGTGCGCCAAGATGGCGAAAAAGGCTTGGGCGAGCGCCGCATCGCGGTCGATGCCGTGTTTGATTCCGTTTCGGTCGCGACCACGTTCCAGAAGGAGCTGAAGCAGGCCGGCGTGATCTTCATGCCGATCTCGGAAGCGATCCGCGAGCATCCGGAGCTGGTGAAGAAATATCTCGGCACGGTGGTGCCGACCTCGGACAACTATTTTGCCACGCTGAATTCGGCGGTGTTTTCCGACGGCTCGTTCGTCTACGTGCCGCCGGGCGTGCGCTGCCCGATGGAGCTGTCGACCTATTTCCGCATCAACGAGCGCAACACCGGGCAATTCGAGCGCACCCTGATCATCGCCGACAAGGGCGCTTACGTCAGCTATCTCGAAGGCTGCACCGCGCCGCAGCGCGACGAAAACCAGTTGCACGCCGCCGTGGTCGAACTGGTTACGCTCGATGACGCCGAGATCAAATATTCGACGGTGCAGAACTGGTATCCCGGCAATTCGGAAGGACTGGGCGGCATCTACAATTTCGTCACCAAGCGTGGCGATTGCCGCGGCCACAATTCGAAGATTTCCTGGACCCAGGTCGAGACCGGCTCGGCCATCACCTGGAAATATCCGAGCTGCATCCTGCGCGGCGACAATTCGCGCGGCGA
>WNGM01007209.1_pt1 | contig 12185 bp, 7 predicted proteins | sample 5400571 | NCBI WGS metagenome assembly WNGM01 (sample SAMN13153378, study PRJNA577476) | soil metagenome | isolation source: 100 cm soil or saprolite under Garry oak tree replicate 2 | place: USA:California | collected 2016-06-15
CTTTACCATCGTTGCGAGCGCAATGGCCCCGGATTCTAGGAGCGACGAGGGAGCAATGCTCATTCATTGTGACCGAGGAGCGACGACGAAGACGGGGCCATTCCGCCGCAACCCTTCGGGCCGATGGGGGTTGCGGGCGATCTCGTCGTCGCGATTCGTCGGCGATGAAAGAGCATCGCCCTCCTCATCGCTCCTCGACCTCGCCTCGCAAGCCCCATCGGCGATGGTAAAGCTATTTATGAGACGCAACACTAGCGGCAGGCACGAAAGGTGGTGTTTGCCATACGTTTGAGCCATTCGCCTTCCGCAGGAACGGTTATACGTTTTGGTGGCAGACCACGCCCAACACGGGAGCACAACTCAGCGAGAGGAATCAAAAATGCCAAGAATGATTTTGACCGGTGGCCTGATATCGGTTCTGGCAGCCGCCGCTTTTGCGCCAAAAGTATGACATTTCGCACACCGATCCAGGTCAGTGGAGCGCCACTTAGGGGAGCGCTATGAAATTTTTGCGGGTTGCGATATCGATTCTCATCGGAGCGATAGGGGTACACACGGCTTACGGTCAGGACTGGCAGCCGTTTACTGCTGCAGAGCTGGCGTCGGAACGGACAGTCGATAAGAGTGCCGACGCCGAAGCGCTGTTCTGGGACATACACATTGAGCAGAGTGAATCCAAGACGGTCTTGTCTCACTACATCCGAATCAAAATTTTCACCGATCGCGGCGTGGAATCGCAAGTGGATCTTCCCTATGGCGGCCGTGATTCGATCAAGGACATCGCCGCCCGGACTATTCAACCTGATGGCACGGTGATCGGCCTAAAGCCGGACGCGATATTCGAAAGAACCCTGGTGAAGGCCAAAAAAGTCAAGCTGCAGGCGAAGTCATTTGCATTGCCGAGTGTGAAACCGGGTGTGCTGATGGACTATCGCTGGACGGAAGTGCTCCACGATATAGACCCGTTTCATCTTCCATTACCGGTACAACGGGATATCCCTGTTCAACTCGTCCGTTTTACCATCAAGCCGCTGCCGGGAATACCTTGGCCGCTCAAGGTAACAGCCTTCAATGTGAAATCCGATCCCGATCTGTTGCACACGGACAAGCGCGGGAATCAGAGCGGGGGCGTCAAATCCGTTCCCGCGTTTCACGAAGAGCCGGGAATGCCGCCCGAATCTGCGGTTCGCGCGTGGCTCCTCATTTACTACGATTACAGTGATTTTTGGCAGGACTACAACCGGTATCGTTATGAATCGGTTAAATCGCGGATGAAGATCGCAGACGATATCCGGCAAGAAGCGGCCAGCCTGCTATCCAAGGCTTCGACACCCGAGGAAAAACTGCGCCGTCTTTACGAATTCTGCAGAAGCGAAATCCGGCGTATCGATGATGATGCCGGCGAAGACCCCGTCCAACGCGCCGCGGATCTGGCGAAGGAAAACAAGACTCCGTCGGACACTCTGAAGCGGAAAGCAGGAACAGGCAGGGACATCGACTTTTTGTTCGCTGCCCTGGCAAGCGCTGTAGGATTCGATGCTCGCTACGCGGTCCTGAGCGATCGCGGAAGATTTTTTTTCAGCCCGAGTTATCCGACACCGCACATGCTTGTCTCGTATAACATTGCCGTGCGGCTGAACGATCAATGGCGTTTCTTCGACCCTGCAGGACGGTACCTGCCATTCGGGATGCTGCGGTGGCAAGAGGAGGGTATTCCTGCGTTGCTCGTCGATTCGAGCGGCTCGGAATTTGTAACAACGCCTCTCTCTCCAGCCGAGAAGTCGTTATTGAAACGTTCCATCACAGGACGCCTCGAGGCGGATGGCACGCTTGAAGGAGACGTGCGTCTCGTTTTTTTCGGACACAGGGGCGCTGAGGAAAAGGAGGCTCTGGATGGTCTTACTTCCAATGAACGGGAGGACTACATCAAGAAGGCGATCCAAGGCCGGATCAGCGGGGCTGAAATCTCCAACGTTCAGATCCAAAATGTCATGGATCGTGAGCAGCCGGTGGTCGAGTCGTATCATGTTCGCATAGCGGGTTACGCTCAACGTATTGGCAGACGTTTGTTCTTCGAGCCGGGATATTTCCAACACGGCCGAGCCCCGATGCTGACGACGAGCACGCGAACTCATCCCATCTATTTCCCCTATCCTTGGACCGAGGACGACACCGTCATCATTGATCTGCCCAAGGGCTTCGCTCTAGACAATGCGGACCAACCGCCTCCCGAGGCAGCGGCCGGTACCACGATCAAACATGAAATGCACATCGGTATCACCCAGGATGGCCGGACGCTGCGATACTTACGCCGTCTTTCGTTTGGAATCGACCAAAAGATTCTTTTCCAGACTTCCGAGTATCCACTTCTGAAGTCGGCTTTGGATAGCCTCGGTGAGCGTGACGCCCACAAAATCGCTATTAGAGAAATGATGCCGGAAGAGGAGAAACGTCAATGAAGCGGCTGTTTTGGTGTTGCTTATTAGCAGCGATCATTACAAAGCCCTCAACAGCTCAGGACGTTCCGCAATGGGTCAGAGAAGCTGCTGGCTGTACTATCCCGGCTTTTGGCCCGAAGACAGCAGGAGTGGTTCTCCTGGCCGAGAAAAGGGTGGTTGTGGAGCCCGATGGCCGCGTGATCACAACAACTCGTTACGCAACGCGTTTTCTCTCGCGCGAAGCTCGCAGTCGCGCAATTGCACGAGCAGTCTACCGCACGGACAGCGGAAAAGTTCGCGGTTTGAATGCGTGGTTGTTGCGGCCGTCGTTACCTCTCAAAAAGTACGACACGGCAGTTGACATTGCTGCCGTCAAAAACGACATCTATAACGAAGTCCGCGCAAAGGTCATTTCTGCAACGGAAGATTCGGATGCAGGATCCGTTTTTGCATATGAGGCCGTGACGGAGGAACGCTCTGTCTTCACTCAGTTCGACTGGCCGTTTCAGGATGAGCTGCCTGCCCTCATTTCGCGTGTCGTGCTCACCATGCCTGCTGGTTGGACAGCGTCAAGTCTCTCCTTCAATCACGCGCCCGTGGATCCGATAGTTTCCGGATCGACCTACACGTGGGAATTGCGGAGCCTGCCCCCGATTGAGCCGGAGCCCGCCATGCCGGGCCTTGATCAAATTGTGCCGCGGCTGGCGGTCACGTTCGTGCCGCCTGCGGGAAGCGCCGCTACTTTCGGCCCCTCATTCGAAACCTGGCAGAGCGTTTCGCGCTGGCTCTCCGGTTTGCAGGAACCCCAGGCTTCACCTACGCCCGAGTTGACGGCAGCAGTGCAGCGCCTTTCCGCAAACGCAGGTTCTGAACTCGAAAAGATTCGAGCGATTGGACGCTATGCTCAGAGCATTCAGTACATTTCGATTCAAACAGGACTCGGCCGCGGCGGCGGATATAAACCGCATACGGCCGGCGAAATTTTTGCCAAGTCTTACGGTGATTGCAAAGATAAGGTGACACTGATGCGCGCGATGTTGAAGGTAGCGGGTATTGCTTCCTATCCGGTGGCGATCTATTCAGGCGATCAGTTCTATGTTCGCGAATCGTGGCCGTCCCCTCAACAATTCAATCACGCCATCATTGCCATCGGCGTTTCTGACACAACACCGCGGGCCGCCTCCGTCGAACATCCCGCGCTGGGCCGTCTTCTATTCTTCGATCCAACGGATCCCGACACGTCAATCGGAGATCTGCCGCAGCAATTGCAGGGAAGTTTCGCTCTCATCGCGGCAGGCGAAAAGGGCGGGCTGGTGCGCCTTCCGACGATTCCGCCGGACAAGGACGAGTTACAGCGCCAAACCGATCTTGTGCTGTCACCTGACGGCACAATCGAGGCGAAAATGGAAGAGAACTCTACTGGCCAGACGGCCGCAGCGATGCGTGCCGAATTTCATCTAGGGTCGCCTTCGGATTTCGTGAAAAGGATCGAACGCTGGATCAGCCGGACTGTGCCGGGTGCTTCAATCACCAAAGTCGATCCCATCCAGAAGCCGGGTGAAGATGCTTTCACGTTGCGGGCGGAATTTGAGGGCCGGCGCTACGCGCAGATCATGAACAACCGGCTTATGGTTTTTAAACCTGCAATCGTTGGCAGAAGGACCGGGTTTTCGTTCAATGAGACGTCTCGCAAATATCCGATAGTAATCGGTTCCGATCAGGCCACCGACACCTTTCGGATAAAGCTCCCTGAAGGATTCAAAGTCGACGAATTACCTGATGCCGCCAAGATGGAGACGTCGTTCGGAAGCTATAGTTTTAGTTTCGAAGTCGCAAATGGAATGCTTGTTTTTACGCGCAAAATCTCGATGCGTTCCACCGTCATTCCCTCCGACCAATATTCTGAGGTGCGCTCGTTTTTTCAGCGCCTCTACGCCGCCGAGGAAGCTCCCGTCGTGCTGATTCGAAACTAGACTTGTGTGCCGCCTTGCGCCAATTGCCCGCCACCCACTACCTTTGGCCCATGTGAGTGGACCTGCCTTTCTGCGAAAAACATAGTAGCGAGAAAAAAATGCGCTGGAGGATGAACTGTTGGACAAGCGACCCGCAGACGCCGCGGGCCTGATCTGCAAGGACGAGGAACGAGCGAACCCTAAGCTGGTCGGCGCCTGGAACCGGAGATATCTCTTCCTGCCGGTTGCCTTGATTCCGCTGCTGATCTTATTGCTCTCGCCGGCAAATCAGAACGACATATCCCAGCGGTTCTCGCAGACGGTTTCAAAGCTATCGGAACAGGATCAGGCTAGAATCAACGAAAGCATTTCCAAACAGGAAACCACGCTTGAAGACGTGGTCATGGCATTGCCCGGTCATCGCATTGAAGATGCACACCTCAGCCGCGACAGTTGGAGGCATTGGCTGTATGCGGCGATGGCCGCGGGTGTCTTTTTTTTGTTTTTGATCCTGGTATTTCCCTCCTCGACGGCGACACCGCAGCATCTACTGATGGTCGGCTTGTTCACGGGCACAATCGGAATACTACTGCTTTTGGGATTTCAGGTTGCCGCCGCTGTTACACAAGGCCTATGGCTGCGAGGAGCCAACATTGTCACTGTGCTTTTCTACGTCGTAAAGTTCATTGGTTACTCCTATACCGCTGCCCTCGATCCGAACAACGGATTTCTTCTGAGTTCGATCGGCTTCATATGCGGCGTCGGCTTCTGCGAGGAAGTTTGCAAGATGCTGCCCTTGGTCCGGCATTTTCGCTCTGAGGTCACGCTGGATTGGCGCGGCGCCTACCTTTGGGGACTGGCGTCGGGGGTGGGCTTCGGCATTTCGGAGGGAATCACCTATGCGTCTAACTACTACAACGGAATCCAAACGGCTGAGGTCTATGCTGTCCGCTTCATCTCCTGCGTGGCTTTGCATGCTATCTGGAGCGGGGCGGCCGCGATTATGCTTTTCGACCGTCAGCACCTGGTGAAGGGCAGGATAGAAGGGGCTGCCGGCATACTCGAGTTCCTCCTGTACTTGCTGACCATCGTTGCCGTTCCGATGGTTCTGCACGGTTTTTACGACACCTTGCTGAAGAAAGAAATGAACGACCTGGCGTTTTTTGTCGCTGTAGCGAGTTTCGGCTGGATGGCTTTCCAAGTTGAACGACTGCGCCGCGCCGAACTACAACCTCAGCGCCTGCCGACAGTCGCGGGAGTATCCATAGGGCGCTAGGCCGGCAAGTTCACTTCGCAGGGAGGCTAAGCTAAGCAGCGACGAGGAGAAACGATTCTACTTTTGACCGAATCGGGCCTACGTTAGACCCGGCGCAATCCCTGGATAAACAATCGAGGGGGCAACCATGTTTCTAGTGTTCACGATGATTCTGGCTGCGGTAGTGCTATATGCATTGTTTATCGTATTGCCGTCGATCCAAGTCATCGGGCCCACTGAAGTCGGTCTCGTTATGAAGCGATTTGGCAAGAAACTCCCGGGCGATAACCCGATCGCGTTTCATGGGGAGGCCGGTTATCAGGCAGGGCTTCTCATGCCTGGCGTTCGATTCAAACTCTGGCTGAGGTATCGCATCCGGAAATTCCCTTGGGTCCAGGTTCAGGCCAACGAGATCGGCGTAGTAATTGCGCAGGTTGGCAAGACCCTGCCGCCGGGGGCAAAATCGGCTCGCTACCACGACGTTTTTGGCAACCTCACCGACTTGGACGCTTTTGTGAACAATAATGGTGAAAAGGGTGTGCAGCGTCCCGTATTGGCTCCCGGTACTCTTCTGCCGATCCACCCCGTCGCATTTTTGGTAATTACCAAAAACCAGGTTTTTGGATTGCCTATCTCTCCCGAACTTCGGAAGCAAGCGGAGGGCGCGAAATTGACCCCCGCTTCCTTTAATTTGAAGCCGGACCAACTCAACGTTGTCAGGATCGAGCCGAGACAGCAAGAAGATGGTGAAGAAAAGATGGATGTCGTGAGCGTAGTCACCACACTCGAAGGCAAGCCACTTACTTCGGGCCATATCGCCAGCCGTCTTCGCGGATTCGCGGATATCGAGCAACTGGAGAGGCAAGGAGCAGACAATGCAACGCTTATTGAGTCCCTTCTTGGCGACAAGAATGAACTGCATAACAATTATCAGAACTTCCAAGCGTTCCTCGATGCCGGCGGGGAGATGGGATTGCAACACGATGTACTCCGGTACGGGGCTTACAACCTCAACCCATTTCTCGTGAGCGTCGAGATTGTTCCAATGCTGGCAGTCCGGCAGGGTGAAACCGCGACCATCAAGGCATATGTTGGTCTGTCGACGCAAGACACCTCCGGTGCCGAATTCAAATTTGGATCGCTCGTCAGGCCTGGCCATCGCGGACTCTGGGAGGAACCCCTACGTACGGGCAAATACGCCATTAACCCGCGCCTCTACCAAGCCGAAATCGTTCCCACAGCGATCATTAAATTGGACTGGGCTGCCGAGGTCACGGGCGCGCATGGTCTTGACGCGAAGCTACAGCCGATTGTCGCAAAGAGTAAGGAAGGGTTCGTGTTCAAGATTGACCTTCAGGTACTGATTCACGTCCCTGACACCAAAGCTCCAAAAGTGATCTCCATGATGGGCACCATGCAAAACCTTGTGAACGAAGTACTCCAGGCGGCGGTGGGCAACCTGTTCCGAGACAAACTCGGCTCCATGCAGGCAATCAACTTCATTGAGACCCGCCAGACCGTGCAAGAAGAAGCTTTCAAACACATCAGGGCGCAGCTCGAACAATATGAAGTTGAAACCCGAGGTGTGTACATCCAAGACGTCATTCTGCCACCGGACCTTGTTCAAGTCCTGACGGAACGAGAAATTGCCAATCAGGAAGTAAAAACATTTGAGATGCAAAAGATCGCTCAGGACAAACGCATCGACATGGAGAAATCCAAAGGCACAGCTGAGATTCAAGCCGAATTGGCTCGATCCGAGGTCGGTATCACCATCAAGAGTAACAATGCTACGGCTCGCAAGGCCGAGGCCGATGGTGAAGCGGAGTTCATCTCCAAGACGGGCGCAGCAAAAGCTGCCGAGGTGAGGGCCGTTGGTTTGGCTAATGCCGAAGCTTACCAGAAGCAAGTGGATGCTCTCGGGCAAGGTCCGACTGCGTTGGTGAACGCGATCAGCTCCCTTTCCAACAGCAGTGTGCCGTTTATGCCGAACATTTTAGTTACGGGTGGGAGTGGTCAGGGCGGCGCATTTGAAGGTCTGGCTGCCACTCTGATGGGACTGTTCAGCAAATCTTCGGCCATTCCTACTCCCTCGGCCCGCACGGAAGTAACGGTGGAACCGACCGGGTAGAGGATATAGATGTTAGAAAAACGACGAAGTCCGAACAGACGGGGTGGTTCTGAGAGGAACCACCCCGCCTCGCCGCGCTCGGCACCCCTCCTAACTTAGACTAACTTAGGAGGGGAGTTGTGGGCGAACGCCCTTCTCTTTCCTTAAAAGTTGACCTGTGCCCCCAATTTCACCAGCCGTCCGCCCATAATCTGGAGTACGTTCCGCCACGGGTTATTCGCGGCAGTGGTGTAGCGCGTCTGCTCGTTCAGGACGGTGTTGTTGTTGAAAATGTTGTAGACGTCGAAGTTCGCCTGCACCTTTCTCCTCTCGCCGAACTTGAAGATCCGGCTGAAACGCATATCGAGCTGTTTAATGCGCTCCCCGTACATTGATCCGATATTGACGTTCGGGATGTTCGGGATGAGGTCGATCGCTACAGTCTGGGAACAGGTTGGGGCGGTCTGGCTCGGGCAGCTCGAAAGATGCCGGCCCAGCGAACGGCTGACCTCCGCATCGCTGACCACATAGCTCGCTCTGATCGGGAAACCCGGTTTATTCTGGTAGATCCCGCTAACCTGGATGCTCCCGGGAAGCGGGTAGACAGCCAGGAACCCGAACCCCGTCCCTCCGGACCATGGCTGCGCGAAACGGCAGAAGCCCGGCCGGTTATCGTTTGGCAGGTTAGTGGCGCTGGGTTGGCCGCCGGGAGGCAACAGATTTGCATTTCCTCCTCCCGTCGGAGGCAAGCCTGCGATGAGACCTGATGGCGAATCGATGACGAGGCAGTTGTCGACCTTCTCGCGCCCGGTACTGAACGTCCCCTGGAAGTTCCCACCGCGGCCAAAACGTAGGTTATAGATAACATCAAACCCATCCCACACGTCGCTCATGTTCCCGTAATGCGACGCCTGGGTAATCAGGTTGTCAACCTGACCGAACTTCGCCGGCTTGAGATCCCCAATGCCACAGAACTGCTTGCCGCTGACATTGCTCGGCAATTTCGGATCGACAGGCGCCGTGATGCAGAACTTATCGTAATCTGCCGGGGTCACTGCTCTGTTGTCCATAGCCAGGAACCCCCCGTACGTGGTGCGGAAGTAGCCGACATTGACGCTCATGTTCGGCGCCAGTTGCCGCTGGACGGAAATCGAGCCCTGCCAGTTGTAGGATTGTTTGTTGAAACCGTTCAGCGCGTCTTGCGCCCGGTGATAACTGGGGGGTACGTTGGTTTGACCGAAGTTCAGATCGTTCCACTGCCCGCACTCGCCATTGGCAAGCCCGTTTTTCAGATCGCAGTCCGGAACGAAATTACCCCGCCTGGGATCCCCAACAGGATAGAAAGTGTCGTTCCAGCTCCGGGTCACGTTCTGGGGTGTGTTCGCCGAAGGGATGTCCACGGCGACGCCGACGTCACGGTATGAATACCGGCCCAGCGATGCCTTGAAGTGCTGTGCGGGAATAGTTGCATCGTACATCGTGTACCGCAGACCCAGATTCAGCGTCAGCCTGCGAATGATAGTCCACTGATCCTGAGCATAGGCGTCGTTCTCCGTTGCCTTTTGATACGGGCCGTATGGCCCGTTCCAGATCGTTACCGATTGCGGCGTCTGCTGGTCGCGGAATGTGTAGGAGATGGCCTGGTTGACGTAGTACGGGTTGTTGTAGTTCGGGAGACCCTGGCTGAACTGGTTCAGGTCGGTTCCGATTTTCAGGTTATGGGTTCCGGTGAGGTAAGCTACGGAGAACCGTTCGTGAAGACGCAGATCGTCCAGTGAAAAATAGCCTGCGCGCCGGGAACCGTACGTGAGATTGAGTCCCTGGTCGGTAACCGAGATGTCATTGTCATTGACCTCCGGCTGTCTTTTTTGAACGCGCCAATACTGGCTCGTGCCCATGTTGGCCTCGAACAGGAGCTTGGGGCTTGCTGTATACGTGTAATTGAAGATCGAGTTGTTCTGAGGGCTGTAATGGTGGGCCGCAGTGGCCTCGGGCGCGAAGACGGGACTCACCTGCTCCAAAAGCGCAAATATACATTGGCAGGCTGGGTGTTGGGTGTATGAGAAATTCATTTTGTGTTTCGCTGCCGCCTGCCACGTGAAGCGGGCCGAGTAGTCGGACGAGTAATCACCGTTGTAAGCGCGCCGGGTCAGGTCCGGCTGATAAAACAATGTGTGTTGCAGCTTGTTGTAATAGTTGCCCACCTGATAGATCTGCCTGTCGTCGCGCCTGTAAGCCAGGAAGAACCACAGTTTGTCTTTTTTGATCGGGCCGCCAAACGCTCCTCCAACGTCATAGTACTTTTTGACAGATGGCGCTCCCTGCAAGCCGCGCGCGCGGAACGCGTCGTTCGTGTTGTCGCTGACCAGGCCGGAGCCTGTGGCCTCGATGCTTGCCGATCCCGCGAACGTGTTGCCGCCGTCCTTTTGGATGACGTTGATCTGGACGCCACCGGTTGTGGATTCGGCGGAACCGGCAGCCGTCTCGACGACCAGTTCCTGGAATGTGTGGGGGTTATATTGGAAACCGCCGCCGCTGAAGACTCGGTTATCCATACCCGAGATGTTGTAAGTCATATCGTCGGGTCTCTGGCCATGAACTCCGAAAAACCCGCGATCACTTCCGACGCCGCCGACATCGTGGAAGTTTGTCCCTCCAGCGTTCGCAGAGGGGATGAGCGTAATCAGTTGTGCGGGGCGTTTGGGAGTCGGGAGCGCATCCAGTGTGGTGTTCGTGATGGTGATCTGCTGCTGGAGGTTCTGCGTGTCCACCATCGAAACCTGCTCCGACACCGTGATTGTCTCCTCACGCGCCCCGACCTGCAGGTCGGCATTCACGGTCGCCGTGAACCCTGTGGTCAGTTCGATGGCTTCCCGCTTCAGCGTTCTGAAGCCAGGCAACGCGAAGGTTATCGTATAAGTGCCGGGCCGCAATTCGCCGATTCTGTAGCGGCCCCCCTCGTCGCTGACGGCGGTACGCGTCCTTTCGATCAGCGCCGGACTGGCGGCTTCCACGCTGACGCCTGGTAATACCGCACCTGAAGTGTCTCTAACAGTCCCTATGATGTTGCCGGTCTCCGCCTGACCCCACACTGTGGCCGGCAGGAATAGAAAACAAGAAAACAACAACAAGAAATAGCCGGTTCGCCGAACGTTCATCGCATTCTCCTTCGTTTAAGTGCGTTAATAACTTGGGGGGTGTGCTCTGTAGTAACCACATCGATTCGGTACAAGTCAATCAAAAAAGTTGAAACCGCGGAAAACCGACGTAAGATTTAGAACAAAAAACAGGAGAGAAAGGACATGAAACTCCGATTGGTTGGCTCGCTATTGATGCTTATGGTGACGGTCTCTGTGTTGGGACAGATACCATCGACAACGAGTGTGCCGGCTCCGGGCGGCGACATTGTAATCACTGCTCTCGGACATGCCAGCGTTCAGTTCGAGCGCAGCGGAACGGTTGTCATTGTTGATCCGGTTACGAACTTTGCCGATCTTTCGAAGGCCAAGCCGGCGGATCTCATCCTGGTTACGGACATCCATCCGGACCACTTCGATCCCGCGGCGATTACCAAGCTCCGGAAACCCCGGGCTCCGGTCGTGCTGACGCCCGCGGCGATGGAAATGCAGAAGATACCGGACGCGATTGTCATGTCCAACCGCCAGATGAGGACGAATGAGTCGGCGCTCGCCGGCATCACGGTCATCGCCGTTCCTGCTTACAATCTCCAACGCGGTCCCGCACCCGGTGAGTTTTATCACCCGAAGGAACGCGGACAGGGATACTTGTTGACCTTCAGCGACAAGCTCGAGACAGCGCGAGCGAACAAGGCCCCGTCCGTCTATGTGGCTGGCGACACGGAGTGTGTGCCGGCGATCGCAACCTGGGTGAGGGATGTCGACGTCGCCTTCCTGCCGATGAACCTGCCATACACGATGACGCCGGCCGAGGCAGCCGAATGCGCCAAGGGGTTCAAACCCAAGATCGCCATCCCGTACCACTTCCAGGGTCAGAAACCGGAGGAGTTTGCGGCGGCGCTCAAGGGAGAGTCTATCGAGGTCCGCATTCTCAACTGGTACCCGAAGGCGCAGGCAGGCCGGTAGACGTTGTTGTATAACGCTCCGAATATCCGGCAAGCCCGTCGGATCATCCTTTTGATCGTGGAATCATCAGATTGATGATTTTCCGGCGCATCGCAACGCGTCGAGTTTTACCGGCCTGGTTGAGATCCATCACATCTTGTGGTCCGGCCGTCATTTGCCTCATTCGCAGCACCCCGGGCATAACGGCTTCACGGCATCCTGATTGCATTTGTTCCTGTCAGAAAGCGAGGTGGAAGATGCTGAATACGAACGGAGGCAAACAACCATTGGATATTTCCAGAGTCGGAGGTAAGGCTCATGATCTCGCCAAGCGCTTACACGATTCCA
>WNGM01003719.1_pt1 | contig 12183 bp, 9 predicted proteins | sample 5400571 | NCBI WGS metagenome assembly WNGM01 (sample SAMN13153378, study PRJNA577476) | soil metagenome | isolation source: 100 cm soil or saprolite under Garry oak tree replicate 2 | place: USA:California | collected 2016-06-15
GTCAGCAGAGCCCGTTCTGGCAGGCTGACCGGCACCGGAAAGCCGTCTACACTCAGTTCACGGGCGGCACCACGCCGTTCGACTTCACCAAGAACTGGAAGTTCACGATCCTGAACAACGAGAACGTCTGGGCCAAGGCGATGAACCGGGTGGTGAGCGAAAAGGTGCCGGTGGACAAGGCGGTCGACGAACTGATCGCCCGCATCAAGCAGGTCGCGGGGTGAAGCCAACGATGCCGGCCGCCGCAAGAGCATTTGCAGGCAAGGGATCAGGGCCTTGAGACCGTCATTGCGAGCGAAGCGAAGCAATCCACCACGCGGACACGGCGGTGTGGATTGCTTCGCTTCGCTCGCAATGACGAAAAGGACTGCTCTCGCAGCGGCCGGCATCTCCCAAGAGTAGAGTACGGTACATGGCGATCACGCTTTCGACCTCCGATCAAGCGATACCAAGCCCGCCGCTGTCGGAGCGCCTGTCGACTCCGCAGATCTGGGGCATCGTGCTGCTGGCGCCGTACCTGCTCGTGTTCCTGGCGTTCGTGGTTTATCCGGTCTGCTACGGGCTTTGGCTCGCGCGCCATCCGTCGAGCTACGTTGCGCTCTATCACGATCCGATTTTCGCGCGCGCGGCGGTGAACACGCTGATCTTTCTCGTGATCGGCATCAATTTCAAAATGGTGGTGGCGCTGTTCCTGTCGGGATTCTTCATCCAGGAACGCTCGTGGATCAAATGGCTGTCGGTGCTGTTCATCCTGCCGTGGGCGGTGCCTTCGATTCCGACCATCCTGTCGGTGCGCTTCATGTTCAATCCCGAATGGGGCATGATCAATCAGATCATCTTCAAGCTGACCGGTGAAGACGGTCCGAACTGGCTCAACGATCCCAATGTCGCGCTCACCATGGCGATCATGGTGCACATCTGGAAATCGCTGCCGTTCTGGACCCTGATCCTGATGACCGGACGGCTTGCGATCTCGCAGGACCTGTTCGAGGCCGCCGAAGTCGACGGCGCCACCTGGTGGCAGAAATTCCGCTTCATCACCTGGCCCTCGATGCAGATGCTGTATGTCACCTGCACGCTGCTCTCGATGATCTGGACGCTCGGCGATTTCAACAGCGTCTATCTCTTGACCGGCGGCGGGCCCGCCGATCTCACCCACGTGCTCGCCACGCTGGGCATCCGTTACCTGCGGCTCGACCAACTCGATCTCTCGATGGCAGCGATCGTATGCGCGCTGCCGCTGGTGCTTCCACTGGTCTATTTCATGATGAAACGGCTGTCGCGATGAAGCTCCCTTCCCTGCGCGATGTCGGCACCGAGGCGCGCTTGCTGCTGATCGGCATCCCCGTCTTCATCTGGACCATGCTGCCGATCTATCACATGTTCCTGTTCGCGATCTCGCCGAAGGAAGATGCTTTCGCGGGCAAGCTCTGGCCCGCGCATCCGACGTTGCACAATTTCCACATCGTGTTTTACCAGCAGCATTATTTCCTGCGGGATTTCTGGATTCAGTTCTGGAATTCGACGGTCATCGCAGTTTCGGTCGGCGTGCTGACGCTGTTCATCGCGACCGCGGCGGCATTCTCGATCTCGAGGCTGCGCGTCCCCGGTGGCCGCTGGGTCATGAATCTCGCGCTGTTCACTTACTTCATCCCGGCCGCGTTCCTCGCGGTTCCGATGTACCGGACCATGGGCACCTATGGCCTCCTCAACAATCACTGGGCGTTGATCCTGGCGATGGTGACGATCTCATCGCCCTACGCGATCTGGGTACTCAAGCAGGCCTCCGACAAGCTGCCGGTGGAACTGGACGAGGCCGCGGTCATGGATGGCGCCACCACCTTGCAGTTGTTCCGGCTGGTCTATGTGCCGCTGATGATGCCGTCGCTGGTGGCGATCGGCACCTATGCGCTGCTGCTCGCCTGGAACGAATATCTCTATGCATTCCTGCTGCTGTCACGAGACACCGAAATCACCCTGCCGGTCGCGCTCGGCAACTTCCTGGCCGCGGACGATTCCCCCTGGGAATTGCTGATGACCACCGGCTTCATCTACGCGTTGCCACCCGCGGCGATCTACTACGCGTTCAAGCGCTACATGGTCGGCGGCCTGACCGCCGGCGCGGTGAAATCGTGACCTACAACGGCGCCGCGCTCTCGCCGCGCGCGCTCGACAGCTTCGAGGCGAACGACGCCACCACGATGACCACCGCGATCAATCCGATCACCAGCGTGCAGATGGCGTTGATCTCGGGCTTCACCCCCAGCCGCACCTCCGAATAGATCCGGATCGGCAGCGTCGCCGAACCGGGGCCAGTGGTGAAACTCGCGATCACCAGGTCGTCCAGCGACAGCGTGAACGCCAGCATCCAGCCCGCCGCGATCGCGGGCAGGATCAGCGGCAGCGTCACGCCGATGAACGCCCGCGCCGGACCGCAGCCGAGATCCATCGCGGCTTCTTCCAGGCTGCGGTCGAGCGCGCCAAGCCGCGACTGCACCACCACGGCAACGAAACACAGGGTCAGCGTGGTGTGCGCGATCGTCACCGTCCAGAAGCCGCGCTCGGCGTTCAGCGCCACGAACAACAGCAACAGCGACAGCCCGGTGATGACTTCGGGCATCACCAGCGGCGCATAGAGCATGCCTGAAAACAGCGTGCGGCCCCGAAAGCCCCGGCCGCGCGACAGCGCTATCGCGGCCAGCGTGCCAAGCAGCGTCGCGATCGTGGCCGATACTGTCGCCACGCGGAAACTCATCCACGCCGCTTCCAGCATGGCGCGGTCGTTGAAGAATTCCGAATACCAGCGCAGCGACCAGCCGCCCCATACCGTGACCAGCCGCGAGGCGTTGAACGAATAGGTCACGAGGATCACGATCGGCAGGTACAGGAACGCAAGGCCGAGCGCGAGCGAGACGACGTTGAACGGCGAAAGCCGGTTCGGCGCGCGGGCCATCATCGCGCGCCTTCCAATTGGCGGCGCTGCAATCGGTCATAGAACGTCAGCGGCGCCAGCAGCAGCAACAGCAGCACCACCGCCGCCGCCGACGCCACCGGCCAGTCCTTGTTGGTGAAAAATTCCAACCACAGCGTCTGGCCGATCATCATGGAATTGGAACCGGCCAGCAGGTCCGGAATGACGAATTCCCCGACGATGGGAATGAAGCACAGCAATACCCCGGCGCCGATGCCCGGCCATGACAGCGGAAACGTCACCTGCCAGAACGCCTGCCGCGGCGAACTGCCGAGATCGCCTGCCGCCTCCAGCAGTGCCGGATCGATCCTGGCGAGCGTCGCATAGAGCGGCAGGATCATGAACGGCAGGTAGGAGTAGACGATGCCGAGATACATCGCGCTGTCGGTGGAGAGCCACACCACCGGCGCTGAGACCAGATGCAGCGCGAGCAGGACCTGGTTGAGCAGGCCGTCGTGCTGCAGGATGTTGATCCACGCATAGATGCGGATCAGGAACGAGGTCCAGAACGGAACGATCACCAGCATCATCGCAATCGCCTGCCATCGCCGCGGCAGCCGCGCCATCCCGTAGGCGATGGGGTAGCCGATGACCAGCAGGATCGACGTCGAGACCGCGGCGACGAACAGGCTGCGCAGATAGGACAGCGCATAAAGGTTATCGGAGATCAGCAGCCTGAAATTATCCAGCGACAGCGCCGCCAACGCCGGCTTGATCGCCTCCCAGCCCTGCGTCAGATCGAATACCGGCAGATAGGGCGGTTGCGCGATCGCGGTCTGCGACAGGCTGATCTTCAGCACGAAGCCGAACGGCACCAGGAAGAACAGCGCCAGCCACAGATAGGGGACGATCGCGGCGATGCGCCCGGGGCGCGTGAAGGTGCGGCGGCTGCTCATTGCTCCAGCACCACGCAATCGTCGGGCGTGAACCACCCCACCACGCGCTGGCTGACCATGTAGGCATCGAATTCGAGCCGCGCCGTGTTCGCCATCGACGAACGCAACACCGCGCCGGTGTCGAGCTTCACCTTGTAGGTCGTGAGACCGCCGAGATAGCTGACATCGGTCACGGTACCCTCCAGCCGGTTGATGGCACGCGAATTGACCGAATCGGACGCCGGGCCGCGGCGCGCCAGCTTGACCTTCTCGGGGCGGATGGCGACGCAGACGGCCGCCTTCGGGCTCGGCTGGCGCGGCTCCGCGGCAATGATCGTTCCGGCGTCGCGTGTCGAGATCGTCAGCCGACCCGCCTCGCGCGAGCTGACCTGTCCCTCGAACACATTGACGTCACCGACGAACTCGGCGATCCAGCGCGAATTGGGGGCCTCGTAAAGCTCTCGCGGCGTTGCGACCTGTTCGAGACGGCCGTTATCCATCACGCCGATCCGGTGCGCCACCGTCATCGCTTCTTCCTGATCGTGGGTGACAATGATGAAGGTCATGCCGAGGCGCCGCTGCAACTCCATCAATTCAAGCTGGGTGCTCTCGCGCAACTTCTTGTCGAGCGCGGCCAAGGGCTCGTCGAGCAGCAGCACCTGCGGCTGGCGCGCCAAGGCGCGCGCCAGCGCCACGCGCTGCTTTTGGCCGCCGGAGAGCTGATCGGGCCGCCGCTTCTCCATACCCTGGAGCTTGAGCAGCGCGACCAGCCCGGCCACGCGCTTTTCGATCTCGGAGCGGGGCATCCCGGCGCGCTTCAATCCGAACGCGATGTTGTCCCGCACGGTGAGGTGCGGAAACAGCGCATAGTTCTGGAACATCATGTTGACCGGACGCCGGTGCGGCAGAACCTGCGCGATATCCCTGCCGTTAAGCAGGATACGGCCTTGGTCCGGCGTCTCGAAGCCGGCCAGCATCCGCAGCAGCGTGGTCTTGCCGCAGCCGCTCGGACCGAGCAGCGCGAAAAACTCCCCGGCCCTGATGTCGAGCGACAGCCGATCCACCGCCCTGAAGACGCCGAATTTTTTCGTCACCCCCTCGATGCGCAGCAGCGGAACGTCGGTTATGTCCACATGCGGTTCGGGTTTCGGTAATTCGTCAGCCATGATCCTCGCCGGCGCAATCGCGGCCGCACGCTAGCGGGGGATCGAGATCGGCTCAACAGCCACACAGCCCTGTGCCACAATATTATCGGCAGGATCTCTACAATCAGGGGATTTCATGGTGCAATACAGGTTCGCCCCGTTTGACGGAAAAGCAGGATGAACCGGGACAGATACGATCTGCCGCTGACGACGGTATCGGACAGCGCCGCGGCATTTTACCGCGACGGTGTCGATCGTATTCTTTCGGCCTGGTACGGGGCCGGCGAGGCTTTCGACCGCGCCATCGCGCAAGATCCGGCCTTCGCGCTCGCTCACATCGCGCGAGCCCGCATCCATCAGATGAATATGGAAGTCACCGAGGCGCGCGCCAAGGCCGCGCACGCCCGACAGTTGGCCGCCACGGCAAGCGAGCGCGAACGCCAGCACGTCGAGATCATGGCCGCGGCCATCGAGGGAAAACCGAGCATAGCCTTGGCCGGTGCCGAGCGGCACCTCGATCGGTATCCGCGCGATGCACTTGTATTCTCGCTCCTGCTCGGTGCCTTCGGGCTGTATGCATTCTCCGGACGCGCCGATCATGATGCCGCAAGACTGGCCATTTGTGAGCGCAACGCCGGGCATTACGGCGAGGATTGGTGGTTCCTCACCTATCTGGGCTGGTCACATACCGAGGCAGGAAACGCCGGTACCGGCCGGACATTGACGGAACGAGCCATCGCGCTGCGGGTTGAAAACGCAAATGCAGCGCATGGCCTCTCCCACGCACTATTCGAGCAAGGCGACACGGCAGCGGGCCGCAGGTTTCTTTCCGGCTGGCTGCCTGCACATGAACGCGCCAGCTTCCTGCACGGACACCTTTCCTGGCACGTCGCGCTGAGTGCACTCGACGCCGGTGATCTGGACGGTGCGCTTGGAATCTACGAGCAACACATCAAACCACCGAATTCCCCGTATCCGCCATTGAACGTCTTTACGGACGCAGCTTCGCTGCTGTGGCGGCTTTCGCTCGCCGGCAAGGCTGGACTGGAGCCCTATTGGCGGGAAGTCGCCGCCTATGGCGACCGTTTCTTCCCACGGGCCGGTCCGCACTTTGCCGATGTCCACTACGCCCTGGTGGCGTCGGCAACGGGCAGCGTCGCCCTGGAAGCAAGATTGGCGGAGCTGGAAGCTCTTGAGGCCGATGGCAGACTGGCCCCGGGCGCCGCCGCCATCGGACTGTGTCGCGGCATTCGAGCGTTCGCCGAGGGCGACAATGACAACGCGATCCGTATCCTTGAACCTCTGATGCCTGCGGTCGTGCGGATCGGCGGCAGCCATGCACAGCGTGAGCTGTGGGAGGACACCCTGATCGTCGCATGCCTGCGGGGCGGACATGGCGACAAGGCAGCGAGGATGATCTCCGATCGCCTGCGCCGCAGGCCATCCGCCCGTGACGAGGGCTGGTCGCGAGAAGCTCGACGGGGCGCAGAGAAGCAACCTTGAAGGCGCGGAGGTAAGCCCAGCGCGCAACTCAAGATCGCGAGGGGAGATCATCATCCACGCCGTCGGTCACGCTTCTCGCACCTTTGGGGATGCCGGGGTCCGCGTCGTCGGCTCGATCGCGACCCGGCGTCGCCATGAACGCCGCCAGCGCATCGCGATCCCCGGGCGGCATGGTCAAACCGAGTTTGGAGCGCCGCCAGAGCACGTCGTCCGGAAAACGCGCCCATTCCTTTGCCATCAGGTAGTGCACCTCTGCGCCCGTCAGCTCCGGTCCGAAGGCCGGACCAAGGTCGGCCCGGCTTTTGGCGTCGCCAAGGATGGCCTCAAGACGCGAGCCGTAGGCGGCGACCAGACGCCGGGCCTGATCCTCGGTCAGAAAGCGCCAGCGCTCGCAGGCACCATCGACCTCTGCCTCGAACCGGGCCCATGCAAAATCGCCTCCCGGCAGGGGCGCCGTCGCAGTCCAGCGCGGCGACATCGGGTAGAAAGGCGTAAGCTCGGAGACTGCCCGTTCCGCGCGCAGCCGCGAGGTTGTGACACCGCCGCCAAAGATGGTCAGCAGCGGCGCCTTGCCACGCCTGACATCGACCGCCATCGAGCCATCCCGCGCGTCGCGCCTGCTTGCGGGGTCCACGACCATGTTGGCGCCGGAAAGCGTCCTGATCACGTCTGACGGTTCGACCCGCTCGCGAAAATAGCGGTTGGCCGCGTCGCAGAGATACACCACATCGTCTGCGGGCATCGACACGGCGGAGGGATCACCCTTGAAGGTGTGGCCGACGGTGCCTATCAGCGTGAAATCGCGCTGGTACGGACTGGCGAAAATCAGGCGCCGGTCAATGTTCTGGAAAACATAGACGTTGTCGGTATCGAACAGGCGCCGGACGATAATCTGGCCGATCTGGGCCGTCCCGACGTGTGGCGGCGGCATCCGCAATACGGTTTCCGCGACCGACGCGGTCCAGGCGCCGGTGGCGTTGGCCAGCGCCCTTGCCGTGATGACCTGACGATGGCCGCGATCGATCGTCACCAGCCGCCAGGTGTCGAGCCGCTCGGCGCGGACGCAACGCGCGCCGGTGCGGATCACGGCGCCCCGCTCGGCGGCATCGACGGCATTCAGGACCACCAGCCGCGAATCGTCCACCACGCAGTCGGAATATTCAAACGCGGTGCCGAACGGCCGCTTCAGCGCGTTGCCGACCGGATGGTGCGTGACATCGACCGTGGCTGACGCCGGAAGATCGCTGCGCGGGGCCAGCCGGTCGTAGAGCAGCAACCCCGATCGCAGCAGCCACGACGGACGCTCATCGGAATGCGCGGGGATGACAAAGCGCATCGGACGCACCAGATGCGGCGCGGTCCGCAGCCAGATGTCACGCTCGGCCAGCGCCGCACGGACACGGAAAAACGCTCGGCGCTCCAGCACCGCCAGATCGCCGTGGATCAGCCGCGGCGAGGCCGAGGACGCGGCGGCGCCGAGGTCGCCCTGCTCCAGCAGGATCACCCGCAAGCCGCGTCCCGCGGCGTCGCGCGCCACGCTGACGCCGTTCAAGCCGCCGCCAATGATCGCAAGATCGTAGTCCGCCATGGGTAACGTCTGTGTCCGGAATCCGGGGTGCGCTGCACCTTGCAACGCCCTCTTTAGCGAACTTCGGATTCGAAGGGACAGGCAAATTATGATGCTAGTGTGGTTCGGTTCAGAAGTTCCCTTGCCGGACCGGCAAGCGATAATGCAGCTAACTTCCCCGCCACCACCAGATCCCGATCAGATTCATATTGGGAGGACAACCCATTCATGGTCGCGAGCGACACAGTGAAGCTGGTTCAAGCATCATGTCGCGGTGTCACCATCCTTTCAGGGAAAAGGCTACGGCCGATTGCTGATGGCACACGCCGAGAAGCTGCATCGTCGAACTTCGAACAAGTCAAACTCTACACCAACAAGCTTTTGGTCGAAAACGTGCAGCTCTACATCCGACTAGGGTACAGCGTGGATCGCGAGGGCGCAGTCGTATCTGGAATTAAAGGGCACGTCATTGCGAGGAGCGTAGCGACGAAGCAATCCATATCTGCTTTGCAGACCACTGGATTGCTTCGCTTCGCTCGCAATGACGGAAACACCGAATATGGCGCCAGCTAGGCTTGCAACATGCTCACTCTGTATTTCTTTACGCGGCGAAATGGATTGCTTCGTCGCTTCGCTCCTCGCAATGACGGTTTGCATGTTTGACAATTGAATCGGAACTATGCGCGGCTTTAACCGGTCTTGCGCGCGGGCTCGATCGCATTGCCGCCGCTACGTCCCACCAGCACGCCGTACTGACCGATCGGCGCGGGCTTGCCGATGAAATAGCCCTGCACCGCGTCACAGCCCTGATCGGCGAGGAAACCGAGTTGCTCCTGGGTTTCCACGCCCTCGGCGACGATCGACATTTCGAGGCCGTGGCCAAGGCCGATCACAGCCCGAACGATTGCCGCCGATTGCGGATTTCGTCCGAGATTCATGACGAAAGCGCGGTCGATCTTGATCTTGTCGAATGGAAACGCCTGCAGATAGCTCAATGAGGAATAACCGCTGCCGAAGTCATCCATCGAGATCCGCACGCCGAGCGCCTTCAGCCGCCGCAGCAACGCCAAGCCGCGATCGAAATCCTCGATCAGCACGCCTTCGGTGATTTCGAGCTCGAGCCGGCCCGGCGACAGCCCGGTTTCGAGAAGTATCGAGTGCACGAGGCCGACCAGATCGCCATGCATGAACTGCGCCGGCGACAGGTTGACCGCGATCTGCAGCGGCATCGACCACGACGCGGCCTCGCGGCAGGCTTCGCGCAGGATCCATTCACCCATCTCGACGATCAAGCCGCTCTCTTCCGCGAGCGGGATGAAATCAGCTGGTGGAACGAAGCCGCGCACCGGATGCAGCCACCGCGCCAGGGCCTCGAAGCCGATGACTGCGCTGCTGGCGACGGTCTGGCCCGACGTCGCCTGCGGCTGGTAATGCAGCGAAAGCTCGCCGTTCTTGATGGCGAGCGAGAGATCCTGATGCAGCACGCGGCGATCGCGAATCTGCTGGTCCATCTCGGGTTCATAGACGCCGATCGAGCCGCGCGATTTCGCCTTGGCACGGAACAATGCCGCGCCGGCGTTGGCAAGCAGCGACGCGGCGTCTGTGCCATTGTGCGGGAATACCGAGATGCCGGTGGTCACACCGATGCGAACCGTTTTGTCGTCGATCGGGAACTCCTTCGCCAGCGCTTGCGCGAGCTGTTCGGCCAACGCCTTCCCGGCGGCGGGTTGCTTGCCGTCGATGATCAATCCGAACTCGTCACCGCTGAGCCGGGCCACGACACCGCCGCGCGCCGAGGCCTGGATGCGGCGCGAGACCTCGATCAGCAGCTTGTCGCCGACCGCATGGCCGAACACGTCGTTGATTTCCTTCAGGCCGTCGAGGTCGACGGACAGCACCGCGAACTCCTCATTGGTGCCTTCGCAGGCCTCGATCATCTGCGCCAGCGCCTGCAGGAACGCCGCGCGGTTCGGCAGATCCGTCAGGCCGTCATGATACGCCATATGCGCCATGCGCGACTCGGTCTGGCGTCGATCGGTGACGTCCTCGTGGGTCTTGATCAGGTATTGGGGCTGGCCGGCGTCGTCGAGCACTGTCATGCGGCGCGTCAGGAACAGCCGCAACCCGTCCTTGGTGCTGATCGGGTGTTCTTCCGTGAGCAGCCCGCGCTTCCTGATCGCCGCCTCGTCGCGCGCAATGATCAGCTTTGCTTCTCTCGGATTGAAAATGTCGGCAGCCGTCAATCCGGTGGCATCCTCGCGCCGACGGTTGAGGATGGTTTCGGCGCTGCGATTGGCGAGAAGGTATCGTCCGTCGCTGACGCGTTCGACGATCAGCGAGACCGGGATGTTATCGACGATCAGTTCGAGAAACTTCTTGGTATCCTCGAGTTCCTGGGAAAGCGACATGCGGTCGGTGACGTCATCGAACAGCGCGATCAGGAATTCCGGCCGCCTCTTGTCGTCGCGCACGATCACGCGGGTGCTGGCTATGACGCGCTTCTTCGAACCGCGCTCGACCACGATTTCATTTCGGAACTGGCCATCGGATGAATTGAGCGCCGACCGGTCCGCCTCAACTATCCGTGCCGCTGTCTCGGTCTGAAAAATTTCATCGGCACGCTTGCCGAGAATGTGGTCGCGGGAAAAGCGCGAGAACCGCTCGAACGCGCGGTTGGCAAATATATAGCGGCCGTCCTCGATGCTCTTGGCGGCCACGCAGACCGGCACATTGTCGAGCATCGATTCCAGGAACTGCTTGGTTGACGCAAGTTGTCGCGAAAGCTTGCGCTGCTCGCTGCAATCCTCATGCGTCGCCACCGAGCCGCCGTTTGGCAGCGCAAAGTGCTTGACCAGAACCGATCGTCCGCCGGGCAGTTCGGTAACGAGGCCTTCCGGGGTGCTGGCATGGTCATAGAAATTCTCGACGCTGACGTCGAGGACGCTGCGCGAGCGTCGCAACTCCAGCAGTTCCGGTCCGGTCATATTTCTGGAAAGATCCGAACGCGCCAGGCCGTAGATCTCGAGATAGCGATCGTTGCAGAACACGATCCGGCGCCGCGGGTCCGTCATCACCACGCCGTGACTGAGGTTGTTCAGGGCGGAGCTGATGAATGCATTTCTGCGCAACTGCGAGCGCTTGACCTTGCGCAACGCCGAGAGCACCGACAGCGCGACAGCCGCGAGAAAAGACGAGACAACGATGCCGCCAATCAGCATCTCCCAGATCAGGCTTGGGTCGGCTGAACCGACATAGCTGGTCGGCGAAAAGCTTTCGGAGACGGCCCAGGCGGATGCGGACGGCGCAACGGCTGCGGTCAGGCACACGACGGCCTGCGCAGGAATCAAGATCTTGCCGCCTGCCTGCCCGTCCTTGTCAGCCATCAGTCACCCGCCGAATTCTGCGGCGGAGTGTCTGGCTTCACGGGTTTGGATCAGGTAAACGCGTACCCGTGCAAGTCAAAAATGTGACTCAAATACCGGCAATTGCCCCGACATGATGAATGCTTCCCTAACAGGCCCCCGGCCCGGAAAAACGCCCGCAAACGGATCCAACCGATCCTGCAAAAAAGACCATCCCAAACAGAGCGATAGTGTGGGAATAGGATTGAGCCCGAACGCGCCAAGGCCTTGAGGGGCGCGTCGGGTCGGATAGAACACGAGCCCGGATCCGAACTGCGAATGGACAAAGTTGAGTGCGTCGTCATCGGTGCGGGGGTGATCGGTCTTGCCGTCGCCCGGCGGCTGGCACAGGCCGGCCGCGAGGTGATCATTCTGGAGGCGGCCGAAGGTATCGGCACCGTTACCTCCTCCCGCAACAGCGAGGTGATCCACGCCGGCATCTATTATCCGGCCGGCAGCCTGATGGCGCGGATGTGCGTCGGCGGCAAGCGCGCCCTCTATGAATACTGTGCGGATCACGGCATTCCGCATCGCAATTGCGGCAAGCTCATCGTCGCAACAACGCCGAAGGAAACCTTGAGGCTGCAATCGATCAGGGCTCACGCCGAAGCCAACGGCGTGCTCGATCTGCAAACGCTCGCCGGCGATGCCGCGCGCGCACTGGAGCCGGCGCTGAACTGCGACGCCGCCCTGCTCTCGCCTTCCACCGGCATCGTCGACA
>WNGM01004127.1_pt1 | contig 12180 bp, 9 predicted proteins | sample 5400571 | NCBI WGS metagenome assembly WNGM01 (sample SAMN13153378, study PRJNA577476) | soil metagenome | isolation source: 100 cm soil or saprolite under Garry oak tree replicate 2 | place: USA:California | collected 2016-06-15
ACGTAGGACGCCTCCGCGCTCGCGAGGAACGCGACCGCGGCCGCGATCTCCTGCGGCGTGCCGTAGCGCTCGAGCGGAATGAGCGCGTTGTAGGCCGCGCGCGTCTCGGCGGTGTGGTCGCGCAAGGTCAGCGCGGTCTCGACCGGGCCGGGCGCGACCGCGTTGACGTTGATGCCGCGCGGCCCGAGCTCGAGCGCCATCTGCCGCGTGAGCTGGATGACGCCGGCCTTCGCGGTGCCGTAGGCGGTGCGGCCGGAGCCGGCGCGAACGCCGCTGATCGACGCGACGTTCACGATGCGTCCGCTCCCCTGCTTGAGCATGGCGCGGGCCGCCGCCTGGCCGCACAGAAAAACACCGGTGAGATTCACCGCGAGCACGCGGTTCCAATGCTCGAGCGGCTCATCCAGGAACGCATGCGTCCCGCCGATGCCGGCATTGCTCACTAGGACATCGAGCCGGCCGAGTTTTTCGAGCGTGCGCGCGACGAGCGCTGTCACATCCTTCGCATCGCTTACGTCGGTACGCTGGGTGAGCGCGCGGCTGCCACGCGCAGCAAGTGTTTCGCGCGCCACCTCGGCCGCCGCGAGATCGACATCGGCGAGAACCACCGCGGCCCCGTCGGACGCGAGCCGCTCGGCGATCGCGAACCCGAGCCCGGCCGCGGCTCCGGTGACGATCGCGACCTTGCCGGCGAAATCAGGCAACCCGGTCGCCCTTCTTGATCTCGACGGTCCGGCTGTCGACCGCGGGCAGCATTTTTCCCGCGTCGCGCGTGACGACCTTCCCGCGTCGCGCGTGACGACCACGTCGATCACGGTGGGCCGGTCGCGCTCGGTCATGCCCTGGCGCAGCGCCTCGCCGAGTTTTTGCGGATGCTCGACCCGGATGCCGCGGCAGCCCATCGCTTCGGCGACTGCCGCGTAGTTCATCTCCACGAGATCGCTCGATTGATAGCGCTTGCCGAACATCGAATGCTGCAACGCCTTGACGTAGCCGGAGGCGGCATTGTTGACGATCACCGCGGTGAGATTGTTCGCGCCCGTGCGCCGCGCGGTCTCGAGCTCGCCGATCGTCATGTTGAAGCCGCCGTCGCCGGTCAGTGCCACGACCGGCCGGTCGGGCGCCGCGAGCGCCGCGCCGATGCCGCCCGGCAGGCCGTAGCCGATCGAAGCGAGCCCGCGGTTGGCGATGTAGTGCCGGCCGGCCGCCTTGGTGTCGTAGATCAGTCCGGTCCAATGCGCGGCAAAACCGCCGTCGGCGACCAGGATGCTGTCGGCCGGCATCGCCTGGTTCATCTCGGTGACGAGGCGGGCCATATGGATCGGCCGTTCCGCGGAATTCAACCGAGCCGCCGCTTCCTCCCGCCATTTCGCCATCCGCCGCGGCAGCTCGGCCAAATAATCGGCCCGCATCGCGCGCAGCCGCACCGCATCGGGACGCAGGGCCTCGGTCAAATCGCACAGTCCCTCGCGGGCGTCGCCCCACAGCGTGACCTCGGCCGGCGCGCACCGCCCGATCTCCTCGGCCAAAATGTCGAGATGGATGATCGGAACGTTCGGCGGCAGCAGCGTGTAACGCTTGGTCGCGATCTCGCCGAGCTTGCAGCCGACCACGAGCAGACAATCCGACGCGGCGATGAGATCGTTGGCGATGCGGGAGTAGCGTCCGAACAGACCCGCCGACAGCGGGTGCGTGCAGGCGATCGCGCCCTTGCCGCTCATGGTGTGGGCAACCGGCATGGCGGTGAGCTCGACGAGCGCCTGGAGCGCCGGATGCGCGCCGGAGAGATGCACCCCGCCACCGGCCAGCACCAGCGGCCGCTGGGCCTTCGCGAGCAGCGCCGCCGCACCCTCGACCGCCTCCCGCGCCGGCCGCGCGCGCCTTGCCGGCACCGCGACCGTGGCGGCGTCGATATAAAAATCCTCGGCCGCGAACTCGTGCTCGCTGTGGCAGACGTCCTCGGGAACGTCGAGCAGCGCCGGGCCGGGACGACCCGAGCTCGCCAGCGCGAACGCGCGGCGCACCAGCTCGGGAATGCGAACAACCTCTTCGACGCGGATCAGCTCCTTGACCGCAGGGCGCAGGACGTCGGTCTGGCGGCACTCCTGGGTCATGTTCTTCCAGGCATGGGCGCGATGGGTGTCGCCGGTGATCGCGATCAACGGCGTGCCGGCGTTGAGCGCCTCGACGAGTCCGGTGACGAGATTGGTGGCGCCCGGCCCGAGCGTGCCGTCGCACACGCCGGGGCGGCCCGTGACCCGCGCATAGGCGTCCGCCGCGAAGGCGCCGGTGCGCTCGTCGTTGATCAGATGATGGCGCAGCCCGAGCTGACGGATCGCATCGTAGAACGGCAGCAGCTGAAAGCCGCCCATGCCGAACATCGGGCCGACGCCCGCCAGTCGCAGCATCTCGGCGAGCGCGCGGCCGCCGCTCATTCGGCCCGATGGGCGATTGGCGGACGCGGTGTCGTTCATGGTGCACTCCTGCGACCCGAGGTTTGCACGCGCGCATGCGCGAGGATGCAATCGACGAACTCGGGCACGCTCATGCCCGTTGCCGCGCCGGCTTCCGCCGCGAGCCGGTTCACGGCCGAGAGCCGCCCCGTAGCCCAGGCGGAACGGGCATCGCCGATGCGCGCGCTCGCAGCCGCGACCGTGGCCGCGGCGATTCCGCGCGCGTCCAGCGCCGGCAGGCGCGAGATGCCGGCGCGATCGATGCCCATGCCGGCGTCGTTATAGACGGCGGCGAGCGCCGGAACGCCGATCGCCGTTTCCGGCCTGCCGCCCAGCAGTCCGCCATGGGAGCCAGTGACGAGGATCGCGCCGGCATCTTCGGCGCGCGCCAGCGAGTTGGAATCGATGCCCCAGACCGGCGGCCCGCCGGGATTCGCGCGCAGCACGAAGCGCGCCTCGGCATAGGCCGGCGGGTCGGTCGCAGGCGGCAGGCCGCCCCGCATGGCCGCCGCGGTCTCGGCGCAGCGCGCCCCGGGCGCGCAGCCGAGGCGAGCCGCCGCTTCATTGACATGGCTGACGATCCCGCGCGCCAGCATGTCGGCGCCGTCGCCGATGCGCGCGCTGTCATGGCCGATCACGGCGGCCGCCATGCTGAGCGCATCGAGATAGCGCAAGCAGGCGATGCCCGCCTCGTCGAGCCCGACGCCGGCGTCGTTCAGGATCACCCCGGAGAGCTTCAGCTTGGCGGCGAGATAGGCCGCATACAGCCCGCCGTGAGAGGCGGCGACGGCGACGCGGCCCGCGGCCTCCGCCCCCAGCTTGGTGATGCTGTCGGTCACCAGGACATCGGTATGCATGGCGGTCATGCGGGTCCTGTCGGAAACGGCGAGGGCTTCTCCCGGGCCATCAAGCATGGCAAGGGTTTGCGTACAATGCGTCCGGCCCGGCCACGCGCCGCAGGCACCGGTGCTCCGGGGAAGGAATCCGACATGGCTGCGCGAGCGAATATCGACGTCGAGCGGCTGCTCGCGCACTACCGCGCGATGGCGCGGATCCGCGCCTTCGAGGAGGCGGCCGAGCGCGCGCACCAGGAGGGCCACGTCAAGGGCGCGGTCCACCTCTCGATCGGCCAGGAGGCCGTCGCCGCCGGCGTCTGCATTCATCTCAAGCGCGAGGATCTGATCACGACCACCCATCGCGGTCACGGCCACACCATCGCCAAAGGGGCCGACACCGGCGCCATGCTGGCGGAGCTGCTCGGGCGCGCCAGCGGCACCTGCCAGGGCAAGGGCGGCTCGCTCCACATCGCCGATTTCTCGATCGGCATGCTGGGCGCCAATGGCGTCGTGGCCGCGGGCCTGACCATCGCGGTCGGCGCCGCGCATGCGGTCAAGCTGCGCGGCGAGCGGCGCATCGTGGTCTGTTTCTTCGGCGACGGCGCGACCAACCGCGGGCCGTTTCTGGAGAGCCTCAACTGGGCGAAGATCTACGAGCTGCCGGTGCTGTTCGTGTGCGAGGACAACGGCTTTGCGGCCTCGACGCGCACGCGGGCGATGTCCGCGGGGCCTGGCCCGGACGCGCGCGCCGAAAGCCTCGGCATTCCCGCGCGGACGATCGACGGCAACGACGTCATTGCGGTCGACGAGGCGGCGGGCGAGCTCGTCGAGCGCGTCCGCGCCGGCGCCGGCCCGCAATTCCTGCTGGCGCGCACCTATCGGCTCAAGGGCCATACAGCCTCCGATCTCGGCGCCTATCGGTCGGCCGCCGAGGTCGAGGCGCGCAAAGCCGACGATCCGCTCAAGCGCGCCGCCGAATTGCTTAAAGTTAGCGGCGTCGCCGACGAAACAATCATCGCGATCGATGCCGAAGCGCGCGCCGAGATTGCCGCGGCATGGAAAAGCGCCCTGGGCGCGCCCTGGCCCGCCGTCGAGCTCGCCTTCACCGACGTGCAGGACGTGAGAATGCCGTCATGGCGGTGATGAGCTATCTCGAGGCCGGCAAGGCGGCGCTCGCCGCGGAGATGCGCGACGATGCCTCGGTGTGGGCGCTCGGCGAGGACCTCGGGCGCGGCGGCGTGTTCGGCCAGTACCGCGGCCTCGTCGACGAGTTCGGTCCAGCGCGGATCGTCGACACGCCGATCTCGGAGGCCACCATCATGGGCGCCGCGGTCGGCGCCGCGCTGCTGGGGACCCGGCCGGTGGTCGAGATGCGGTTCGCCGATTTCGCGCTCTGCGCGGTGGACGAGCTGGTCAACCAGGCCGCCAAGGCCCGCTACATGTTCGGCGGCCAGGGCCGGGTGCCGCTGGTGGCGCGCCAGCCGATCGGCATGTGGCGCTCCTCGGCGGCCCAGCACTCGCAATCGCTGGAGTCCTGGTACGCGCATATCCCCGGGCTCGTGGTGGTGTGCCCGTTCACGCCGGCGGACAATTACGGGCTGCTGCGCGCCGCGATCCGCTGCGACGATCCCGTCGTGTACATGGAGCACAAGGACCTTTGGGCCATGACCGGCGAGGTCGACGAGGCCGCCGATCTTCCGCTCGGCAAGGCGCGGCTCGTGCGCGAGGGCAGCGACGTGACCCTCGTCGCCTGGTCCGGCGTGCTGCGCGCGGTCGAGGCGGCGCTGCCGCTGCTGCAGGATGGGCCGTCGGTCGAGGTCATCGACTTGCGCACGATCTATCCGTGGGACCGGGACATGGTGCTCGATTCCGTGCGCCGCACCGGCCGGCTGCTGGTGGTGCACGAGGCGGTCGCGACCGGCGGCTTCGGCGCCGAGATCGCCGCGACGGTGGCCGAGGCGCTGTTCGGCAACCTCAAGGCGCCGGTGCGTCGCCTCGGCGCCCCACGCATTCCCATCCCCTACTCGCCGCCGCTGGAGGAAGCCTGCAAGATCAGCCCGGCGCAGATTGCTGAAACCGTGCACGGCATGCTGTGATGCGGAGATGATACGTAGCCCGCATGGCGCGAAGCGTAATGCGGGAACAGCTGCCCCGGATTTCGCGTCCGCTCCGCGGGTGCTCCATCCGGGCTACAGAAAGGGAGGAAACACCAATGAGCAGATTGACGCGCAGAAAATTTCTGGCCACCACCGCGGCCGCCGGCGGCGGCTTGGCGAGCTTCGGCATTCTCACCTCGCGCGCGCGAGCCGCCGAGTTCACCTACAAATACGCCAACAACGTGCCGGTGACGCATCCCATGAACGTGCGCTCCCGCGAGGCCGTCGACAAGATCAAGGAGGAATCCGGCGGCCGGCTCGAGATCCAGATCTTTCCCAACAACCAGCTCGGCGGCGACACCGACATGCTCTCCCAGGTGCGCTCGGGCGCGATCGAGTTCTTCACGCTGTCCGGGCTGATCCTGTCGACGCTGGTGCCGGTCGCGTCGATCAACGGCATCGGCTTCGCGTTCAAGAATTACGATCAGGTCTGGCCGGCGATGGACGGCTCGCTCGGCGCACATGTGCGCGCGGCGATCGACAAGGCCGGGCTGCATGCGTTCGAGAGCATGTGGGACAACGGCTATCGCCAGATGACGTCGAGCGTGAAGCCGATCAATACGCCCGACGATCTCAAGGGCTTCAAGATCCGCGTGCCGGTCAGCCCGTTGTGGACCTCGATGTTCCGCGCATTCGGCGCATCGCCGGCCAGCATCAATTTCAGCGAGGTCTATTCGGCGCTGCAGACCAAGGTGGTGGAAGGCCAGGAGAACCCGCTTTCCGTCATCGACATCGCCAAGCTCTACGAAGTGCAGAAATATTGCTCCATCACCAATCACATGTGGGACGGCTTCTGGTTCCTGGCCAACACCGCGGCCTACAAAAAGCTCCCCAACGACCTGCAGGAGATCGTCGCCAAGAATCTCAACGCCGCGGCGCTCAAGGACCGCGACGACATCCGCAAGCTCAACGAATCGCTGCAGGGCCAGCTCACCCAGAAGGGCATGGTATTCAAAATACCGATGCCGAGCTCTTCCGCGCGGCGCTGCGCAAGGCCGGCTTCTATGACGAGTGGAAGCAGAAGTTCGGCGCGGAAGCCTGGAAACTGCTGGAGAGCCACGTCGGTGCGCTGAGCTGAAACCATGGCCGAGGCCGGCGGCCCGATCGAGATCCTCGCCTCGGAGCAGGCGGCCGTGGCGGCGATCACGGCAGCCGCCCTGCCCCGGCGGTTCGCCCGGCTCGACCGCATCCTCGCGCTCGCGACCGAGATTCCGGCGGCCGTTCTCGTCTCCGTCGAGATCCTCGTGCTGCTGGCCGGCGTCGTCTCGCGCTACGTCTTCAACCGGCCGCTGACCTGGACCGACGAGCTCGCCTCCATCCTGTTTCTCTGGCTCGCGATGCTCGGCGCCGTGATCGCGCTCCGGCGCGACGAGCACATGCGGCTCGGCGTGCTGGTGACGCTCGCGCCGCCGCGCTGGCGCGGCTGGCTCGAGACGCTCGCCGCCGTGGTGGTGGCGGTGTTCGTGCTGGAGATCATCCTGCCGGCTTATAATTATTTCGACGCGCAATGGATGATCACCACGCCGGCGCTGGAGATCCACGACGGCTACCGCGTCGGCGCGATCGCGGTCGGCGCCGTGCTGATGCTCCTGATCGCCGCGGCGCGGCTGATCGAGCGCTCGACGCTGGCGCAGGCAGCCGCGGCGCTCGCCATCGTCGCCGCCGCCGCGCTGGCGCTGTGGCTGCTGCGTCCCGTCCTGATGGGGCTCGGCAATTTCAATCTCGTGGTGTTCTTCATCGGCATGGTCGCGGTGTGTGTCGCGATCGGCGTGCCGATCGCGTTCGCGTTCGGGGTCGCGACCCTCTCCTATCTCGCGCTCGTCACCGGCGCGCCGCTCACCATCGTGACGAGCCGCATGGACGAGGGCATGTCGACTTTGATCCTGCTCTCGGTGCCGCTGTTCGTGTTTCTCGGCCTGCTGATCGAAATGACCTCGCTGGCGCGCGTGCTGGTCGATTTCATGGCGGCGCTGCTCGGCCACGTGCGCGGCGGGCTCGCCTATGTGCTGCTTGGCGCCATGTATCTCGTCTCCGGCATCTCGGGCTCCAAGGCCGCCGACATGGCCGCGGTCGCGCCGGTGCTGTTCCCGGAGATGAAGCGGCGCGGGGCGCGGCCGGGCGAGCTCGTGGCGCTGCTGTCCTCCTCGGGCGCGATGTCGGAGACCATCCCGCCGAGCCTCGTGCTGATCACGATCGGCTCGGTCACCGGCGTGTCGATCGCGGCGCTGTTCACCGGCGGGCTATTGCCGGCGCTGGTCGGCGCGCTCGCGCTCGTCGTGGTGTGTTATTTCCGCTCGCGCGACGAGGATTTGACCGGGGTTTCCCGCGCCTCGCCGATGCAAGTGGTGCGCACGTTCGTGATCGCGCTCCCGGCGCTCGCGCTGCCGTTCCTGATCCGCACCGCGGTCGTCGAAGGGGTCGCGACCGCGACCGAAGTCTCGACCGTGGGCATCGTCTACGCGGCGCTGGCGGGGCTTATCATCTACCGCCGATTCGAATGGCGCCGACTCTACCCGATGCTGGTCGAGACCGCATCGCTCTCGGGCGCCATCCTGCTCATCATCGGCACCGCGACCGCGATGGCGTGGGCGCTCACGCAATCGGGCTTCTCGCGCCAGCTCGTCCAGGCCATGGCGAGCATGCCGGGCGGGAAGCTCGGTTTCCTCGCGGTCTCGATCGTGGCTTTCACCGTGCTCGGTAGCGTGCTCGAGGGCATCCCGGCGATCGTGCTGTTCGGCCCGCTATTGTTTCCCGCCGCCCGCGCCATCGGCGTGCACGAAGTGCATTACGCGATGGTGGTGATCCTCTCGATGGGGATCGGATTGTTCGCCCCGCCGTTCGGGGTGGGCTTCTACGCGGCCTGCGCGATCGGCCGCGTCTCGCCCGACGCCGCGATGGGCCGGGTGTGGCCCTATCTCGGCGCGCTGTTTTTGGCGCTGATCGTGGTCGCGCTGGTGCCGTGGCTCTCGGTCGGATTTTTGTAAGCTCACAAGAGGATAAATGCGGGTGAGGCTATGGCAGCTGGACGATTGCCGAGTCTAGATAAGGTGCAGAAAGGTCAAATCGAAGTGCTGGTATAAGTATTAGGAATTGTGTCGAGCATATATTTTCAGGCGATGATCGGAACAACGTAGTCAGAGCCGCTTTCTCATTAGCACCCAGTTGGTGCCCGGATGCAGCCAATGTTCCTTGACCATCTCGCAGTGCGCAGCCTCACGATACCCACAGCGCTCGTATAGCTTGCGCGCGCTCACATTGGTGTCGGAGACGATGAGGCTCAGGCCCGTGATCCCGGCAGCAGCGGCCAAATTGTCGGCAACGGCGAGAAGCGCCGAACCCTGGCCTTTACCCCGATAGCTCGGGTAAGCGGCAAGCGCGTGAACATACCACGTATCGGGTGCGTGATTCATGAGCTCGTGCAGCGGTATGAGCACAGCTGGGAGCTCGTCGGAAACGGCTTCCGGTCTATCGCGGAGCGAATAGCTGATAAGAGCGGAGGTTGGTTGCCCGGACAGTTCTGCTATGATGGCGTTTTTATAGGACACGCCGTAGGATTCGCTGCGTACGCGCTCGCGTCCGATATTCCAGGGGTCGTGCCCGGCCCCGGCAATCTGCGTCCATAGATACAGAGCCAGACCCTCACTCGCGAATCGCACCAATTCCGCCAAAGTGCCGGCGTCATCAGGAGTCGCGGGACGAAAAGCGGGCTGGATCATTGGTGCGACGTCGCGACTAACATTCTCTCTCCTTCATTGAGTAGTTCGCGCAACTCACGCCCGCTCCATCTCCGCCTTGGCGGCGCGCAGCGCGTCGGGCGTGTCGATGTCGACCATGGCGGCGGCGTTCTCGACCGGCACTTCGGTCACGACCTCCGGATAGGCGCCGATGAGGTGGCGCGCGCCGACGTCGCCTTCGAGCGCGATGAGCTCCGGGAAGAAGCGCCGCGACCACAGCACCGGATTGCCGCGCTTGCCGGAAAACGTCGGGAGCACGACGAGCGCGTTGCGTTCCGGATCGAACGCGGCGATCAGCCGATCGATCAGCGCGCTCGTCACCTGCGGCATGTCGCCGAGGCACACGATCGCGGCCTCCGACTCGGGCGGCAGCGCGGCAAGCCCGGCCTTGACCGAGGTCGAGAGCCCTTGCGGGTAATCGGGATTATGCACCAGGCGCACGTCCAAGCCCGCGAGCGCCGCCTCGACGCGGGCGCGCTCGTGCCCGCTCACCACCACGACCGGGCTCGCGCGGGAGCTGAGCGCCTGCTCGGCCGCGATGCGCACCAGCGGCTTGCCGGAAATCATTTCGAGCAGCTTGTTCGGCCCGCCCATGCGGGTCGAGCGCCCGGCCGCGAGCACGATCGCGGCGACGCTGCGCCCGGCTGACGGCGCCGGGGCGGCCGGCGGCGGCAGCTCGCGCGGCTGCGGCCGCGTCACGATCTCCATCAGGAGCCCGCCCACGCCCATGCCGGCGATGTCCTCGCCCTTCACTTCGAGCCCGGCGAGGAGCCGCATCAGCACCCAGTCGAAGCCGTTCTCCTTGGGCGAGCGCGCGCAGCCCGGCGCGCCGAGCACGGGCCGGCCCTGCGCTTCCGCGATCAGCAGCAGATTGCCCGGGTCGACCGGCATGCCGAAGTGTCCGATGGCTCCGCCGATGGCCTCGACCGCGGCCGGAATGACGTCGCGGCGGTCGGCGATCGCCGAGGCGCCGAACACGATCACGAGCTCGGCGCCGGCCTGCAGCACCTCGTCGAGCGCCTGGGCGAGCGCGCGGCTCTCGTGCGGCACGCGCCGCTCCGCGACGATCGCCGCGCCCGCGGGAGCAATGCGGTCGCCGAGAATTTTCAGCGTCTTCTCGATCACCTTGTCGGCAAGGCCCGGCAGCAGGGTCGACACCACGCCGATCTGCTTCACCCGGTAGGGCGCCACGCGTACCAACGGCTTTGCCTCGTCCGCAACCACCATGGCGCGATCGCGCGATCGCGCCTCCACGGCGAACGGGATGATCTTCACGGTCGCGATCATCTTTCCGGCCACAACGGGGGCAAAGGCCGGCAGCGTCGCGAGCGTGATCGCGGGGTCGACGCGGTTGAGGCGGTCGATCGCGGCCCGGTCGAGGAGCAGCACGCCGGCCGCCTCCGCGAACAGATTGGCGCGCCCGGTGAAGGCGCGGTCGACCCGCACCCCCTCGCCCGCGACAGCGGCGGCGATATCGGCCGCGGCCTCGTCCTCGGGAACATCGCCGGGCTCGATGCGCGCGACGACGATCTCGTCGATCCCGGCCGCCTGCAGCGCCGCCGCCTCGGCCTCGCCGATCCGGGTGCCCTTCTTGAGCACCAGATCGCCCTTGCGGATCGAGTGCACCGCGATCGCGCCGAGCGCCTCGGCCGGAGCCATGGGGCCGAACTTCACGATGCTTTCTCCGCCGGCAGCCTGAGTTCAGCGGTGATCTCCCCCAGGATCGCGACCGCGATCTCGGCCGGCGACACCGCGCCGATCCTAAGGCCGATCGGGGCGCGAATGCGCGCCAGCGCCTCCTTGGCAACGCCCTGTTCCTCGAGCCGGGCGACGCGCCGCGCGTGCGTCTTCTTCGAGCCGAGCGCGCCGATATAGAAGCAATCGCGCGCGAGCGCGAAGATGAGCGCGGGATCGTCGATCTTCGGATCGTGGGTGAGCGCGACGAAGGCGGTATAGCGGTCGACCGCGAGCCGCGGCAGCGCGGTATCCGGCCATTCGGCGAGCATCGGCACGTCGGGAAAGCGCTCCTTGGTCGCGAACGCGGTGCGCGGGTCGACGATGACCACGTCGTAGCCGGCGAGCCTCGCCATCGGCGCCAGCGCCTGGCTGATGTGCACGGCGCCGGTGATGACGAGATGCGGCGGCGGCACGTGCACGGTGAGGAACACGCGGCCTTGCCTCGTCTCCGCCATGCCGCTTTTGCCGGAGCGCAGCCGGTGCTCCAGCACATCCTTGAGCGGATCGGCGGCGACGTCGGCCGCCTTCACCAGCCGCTGCGCGCCGCTCTCGACGTCGGTGACGACGATCGCCGCGCGGCGCGCGGCGCGTTCGGCATTCAGCGCGGAGAGGATTTCGAGCCGCATCGTTTTTCCTGAACCGTCATCCCGGAAGCCGAGCGCAGCGAGGCTATCCGGGATCCATGAACACCAAACTTCCGAACTGCTCGCCCGCCGTGTTCATGGGTTCCAGGTTCCGGCCTTCGGCCGGCCCCGGAATGACTAGTCGACCTTTTCGACCAGCACGCGGATGGTGCCGCCGCAGGAGAGCCCGACGTTCCACGCGGTCTCGTCGGCGACGCCGAACTCCAGCACCTTCGACTTGCCGCTTTCGATCACGTCGAGCGCCTCGGCGACGACCGCGCCCTCGACGCAGCCGCCCGACACCGAGCCGAGAAAATTCCCCTCCTCGTCGATGACCAAATTGGCGCCGACCGGCCGCGGCGCCGAGCCCCAGGTCTCCATCACGGTCGCGAGCGCCACCCCGCGCCCGCTGCGGCGCCATTCCTCGGCGGCCCTCAGAATTTCCTCGTCGCGCGCGAGCATGACTTCCTCCGTCGGCTTGAGGGTGCTTTTGATCCGAACCGTACCTCAATATGGTTGGAGCCGGACGGTCCGGCAATGCCAGGAAGCGCGGCTCAAGCGACCTGCCGCAGCCACTGGCGCGGAGGCAGCGGACGCGCCGCATCGGCGGAGAGCGCGCGGCACAGGTCGGCGATCGCCTC
>WNGM01004647.1_pt1 | contig 12178 bp, 10 predicted proteins | sample 5400571 | NCBI WGS metagenome assembly WNGM01 (sample SAMN13153378, study PRJNA577476) | soil metagenome | isolation source: 100 cm soil or saprolite under Garry oak tree replicate 2 | place: USA:California | collected 2016-06-15
GCCGCACTGTTCACGCTGGTAACGCTAGCCCCGTATATGGGAATTTACGGTCCTTATCACATGTCCCGGAATTTGACCGTAGGGTTTGGAAGGCACCGGGGACCGTGTTCGGCATGAGCGACGCCGAACGCGGGCGAAGCGTGGCACAGCGCAGTTGCGGGCTAAATGCCTTGGCGCGGGCCCGACCCGGACAGGAGAACAGATGACGGAACGACTCGCGACGGCTATCCCGGAAGCCACCCAGGTCTTGCCGGCCCGGCTGGAGCCCGACGCTATCGGGGCCGCCCAGGACACGATCATCGGAATGGCCAACTCGGCGCCGACGGTGGCGATCGGACTGTCGCTGGCCGGGCTGGCCGCGGCGGCGGCCTACGGCAGCGGGCCGGTCATCATCTTGTGCGGGATCCCGATGCTGGTCATCGCCAACGCCTACCGCCGGCTGAATCTGTGGAGCGCTAACTGCGGCGCTTCCTTCGAGTGGGTCGGCCGCGCGATCAACCCGTACCTCGGATTTATCACCGGGTGGCTGATGATTGCCGGCAGCCTATTCGGGGCGATCGCCGGAGTGGTGGTTCTCGCCCCGTCGGTCCTGGCCATCTTCGGCGACAGCGCCACGAGTACCTGGCCGAATATCCTCATCAGCAGCGTCGTCATCGTGGTCCTGCTGGTGATCGCGATCGCCGGCATCCGCCTCACCGCGCGCACCCAGGTGGGGATGGGAGTGATCGAGTACCTGATCCTTATCGGCTTTTCTATCGCGGGGCTAGTGGTGGTGCTCGGCCACCATCACGGCACCCTGCCGATGACCAGGGCGTGGCTGAGCCTCAGCGGCATCGGCGGGCAGGGCAGCCTGGCGTCGGGGCTGCTCATCGCGGTATTCATGCTCGCCGGCTGGGACGCCACCATCTACGTCAACGAGGAAGTGAAGCACCGGCGGCACAACCCGGGCCGGGCCGCCGTGATCGCGGTCGCCTTGCTCATCATCATCTACACCTTCTCCCAGATCGGCTTGCAGGGAGTGGTGTCGCCGGCCAAGCTGCAGGCCAACTCGTCCTCGGTGCTGGTCTACATCGGCCAGGCGCTGGGCGGTGGCGGCGGGGCCAAGGTGATGGCGCTCGCCCTGGCGCTGTCGGTGATCGCGTCCACCGGCGTCAGCATCGTCATCATCGCCCGGATGATCTACGGGATGGCCAACCACCGGGTGCTGCCGCCCGTCCTGGGCCTGGTGAGCCCCCGCTTCGCCACCCCCGTGGTCGCCAGCGTGGTCGTTGGCGCTGTCCTCATCGCCGTCACCTGGATATACCTGCTCTCCAGCTCGATCGCGAACGCCTTCACCCAGTTGATCGACGTAACCGGCGTGCTGTATGCCAGCTTCTACATCCTCACCGCGCTCTCCGCCATCGTGTACTACCGGCGCCGCATATTCAGCAATGCCTGGGACGCGGTACTCGTCGGCATCCTGCCCCTGGCCGCCGCCGCGTTCCTGATCTGGATCGTGGTCAAGTCGACGCAGAACGCGCCGGCTTCTCAGCGGTGGGCGCTTTTTGCCATCGTCGGTTCCGGGGTGCTCGCGATGTTCGTCGCGCGCTTGGTCCTGCGGTCGCCGTTCTTCCAGATCCCGCGAGAGAGCGCTCCCGGCGAGCAATAACCGCAAATGGATGCCACCGAAATACCCGGAGATGCGACGTGACTCAGATCAAAACGCCTCAGCCGGTCTTCGAGACGACCGCTAGCGCTCTGCAAGAGAAGAAAAAACTGCGACGCCACTTCCGGCGCTTCGATCTGTTCTTCTACCTGATCTGCACCGTGGTGACCATCGACACCATCGGTGCTGTCGCGAGCAATGGTGCACAGGGGTTCACCTGGCTGGTATTTCTCGGGGTCTTCTTCTTCCTGCCCTATGCGTTCTCGATCGCCGAGCTCGGCTCGGCGTTTCCGCAAGAAGGCGGCCCCTATGTCTGGACCCGGCTGGCGTTCGGGCGCCCGCTGGCGGCCGTCAACTCGGTCATCTACTGGATCTCCAATCCGATCTGGATCGGCGGATCGCTCACGATCGTCTCGTTTGCCGCGATCGAGGAGTTCTTCGGGACGGTGGGCGGCGCGTGGAAATACGTGTATGCGGCGGCCTTCATCTGGTTCACCATCGGGGCGGCCGTCGTCGCACTGCGGTACGGCAAGTGGGTGCCGACGCTCGGCGCCTGGGCGCGCGGGGCGGTGCTCGGCTTTTTCGTGATCTCGGTCATCGTGTACGCGGCCAAGCACGGGGTGCACGGCTTCGGCGGGCACGCTTTCCTGCCCACTTATGCGGTATTCATCGCCGTGGTGCCCGTGCTGTTCTTCAACTACGCCGGATTGGAAGTACCCTCGGCCGCGGGCGAGGAGATGACCAATCCCCAGCGCGACGTGCCGTTTTCCGTCCTGGCGTCGGGTACCACCACCATGTTCGCGTACGGGATCCCGATCCTGTCCATCCTGATCGTGCTCCCGGCGAGCCAGGTATCCGGGCTGACCGGTTTCCTGGACGCCGTCAAGGCCGTGTTCACGGTTTACGGCGGTCATGTCGCCCAGGACGGGACCGCGACGCTCAGCGGGACTGGGCTGATCCTGGGCCGGGTGGCGGCCGTGGTGTTCATCTTCGCCCTGGCCAGCGCCGGAACGACATGGATCATGGGATCAGACCGGACCGAGGCGGTGGCGTCCCTGGACGGCGGCGGTCCCCGTGCGCTGGGCAGGTTCTCGGCGCGATTCGGGACGCCGGTCGGGATGAACCTGCTCTCCGGCGTGGTGGCGACCGTGCTCATGATCGCGGCCTTCCAGATCACCGGTGCCGATTCGAGCCGGTACTTCTCCGCCGTGCTCGGCCTGACGATCTCCACCACCACGATCTCGTACCTGTTCATCTTCCCGGCGCTGATCAAGCTCAGGCACTCGCGACCTGACGTCGAACGTCCCTACCGCGTGCCCGGCGGGATGGCAGGAGCGTGGATCTGCTCGGTCGTTCCGACGTTCTGGGCGCTGCTGGCGACGGTCGCGCTGATCTGGCCTGGCTTCGGCGTCAACTGGTTCGGCGGCGGGGGAAACCCGAACGACAACCTGGCCGCGCTCAGCTTCTCCCACGAGCGGCTGCAGTACGAACTCAGCCAGATCGTGCCGCTGGCCATCATCGTCGGAATCGGCGTGGCCTTCTACCTTCTGGGCGGCAGGACCCGCCGGGAGCCGGCCACCGAGCCGGTCGAACACACTGACCTGGCGTCGTGACACGCGCCGCCCCGTTCGGCTTTACCAAGGTCGTATTCCTCAGCCACGTCGTCGGGGACGGCGGTCCGGTCTTCCCCGGCGACCCCCGGCGTACCTGAACGCGGACTCCGCGGGCGGGTTGCATTACCCGGGGTTCGGCGCCCAGGTCACCAGCTGGCTGATCGAGCACCGCTCCATCGGCGCGCTCGGGATCGACACGATGGGAATCGACCCAGGCGCCGACACCTCATTCCGCGCCAATCAGCTCCTGCTTGCCGGGCATCGCATCCACCTGGAAAACCTGGCCGGACTGAGCGATATGCCGCCGGCCGGCGGCTGGATCATCGTCGGGGGAATCCGTATCCGGGCCGGCTCAGGCTCCCCGGCGACGGTGTTTGGGCTGATTCCTTAGCCGTTATAGTCACTGAAAGTGTCACACTGACGACACAGCGGGAAAAGTCGCACGTCAAAGGCTATTCACAATATGAATGTGAAAGATTACTCTAAGTACTAGGTGCCCGTAATGACCCTAATTGCGGGACGGTCCCAGCGAGAGGGGTCCGGGAATGCCTGGGACGTGGCATGAACCGGCTGCAGCCACCCGCGCACAGGTCACGATCCTGAGCGACTGGCGTGCGCTACGCCCGCTTGAACCGGCGATAGCGGCACTCCACCGAGCCGCGGGAACGCCGGTGACGGCGCGGCTCTCCTGGTGGCGTTCGGCGGTCATGGCTGACCACGGCGCCGTGCCCGTGGTGCTGTCACGGCCCGGGCCTGGCGGCACTTTAAGTGCCGCCGCGCTGATCGCGCTGCGCGATCAGGACGGGGGTCCGCAGATAACCTCGGGACGCCCGCACAGCGACGACCTGTGGGAGATCGCCGCCGTATCGGCCGGCGCCCGCCAGACGGTACTCGCGGACCTGGCCCGTTTCGCGCGGGAACAAGGCCGCTCATGGCAGCTGACGCTGACCGGACTGCGCGATGGCGACGACGCCGCGTGGCTCGCCGGGCAGCTTCCGGCCGGCCGCGCGGTACCGGTGCCGCCCGTACCGGGCATCGACTTCACCGCCGGCGAGATGACGTTCGCACCCGGTATCCTCCGCGGCCTCGACCGGGCCGGGCGCCGGATCGGGCAGCACGCCCTGACCGAGAAGATCCAGTTCGAACGCGAGCCGGCCCGGCTGGCGACGCTACGCGACGAGATCGAGGCCGTGCATCTGGCTCGTGACCACGACGCCGGGCGGGTCAGCGACCTCGACGACAGCGCCGGTGCCGCGTTCTGGCGCTCGGTGTACGACCGTCACGCCGCCAGCGGCGAGCTTGAAGTCGCCACCCTCCGCCTCGACGGGCACCTGGCCGCGTATGTCATCGCTCTCGTCGACCCGCCCGCGTACCGGGTGTTCGACGGGCGGTTCGCGCCGTCGTGGCGGCTGTACTCCCCCGGGCGGCGCCTGGAAGCGGCGGTCGTGGACCATGCCCGCCGCGGGCCCTTCCGCGTGCTCGACTGGATGAGCAGCGTCGCCCCGGAGAAGCTGGTCGCCAGCACCTGCACCGAGCCGCGGTGGGCCGTCACCGCGGCCGGCGACCCGCAAGCCGCCTTCACCGCCGCTGGCGGCGGCCTCGTCAGCATGACGGCGGCCGCGCCGTGAAGCCAGCGATCACCGTCCTGAGCAGCGCGCTCACCGCCGCCGCCGCACTGCCGTACATCCTCGACATCGTGCGCGGCCGGGCCCGGCCCCGGATCGCGTCCTGGGGCATCTGGACGGTCGTCCAGGCGGTGGGGGCCGTGTCCGGCTTCGCCGCCTGGCAGCTGCCCGGGGCGTGTTACACCCTGTTCTGCGCGACGGGATGCGCCGCCGTGGTCCTGCTGGGATGGCGGTACGGAAGCCGGGACTTCGGGCCGCTCGACGCGGTGTGCGTGACCTTGGCCGCGGAAGGCGTCGCGCTGCTCGCGCTGGCCGCGGCCGCACCCCAGCTCGTTCCCATGTCCTGGGCTGTCGGCATATCGGTGGCGACCGATTTCCTGGCGTACCTGCCGACGTTCCGCCACGCGTGGTTGAAGCCCGACGAGGAACCCTGGCTTCCCTACGCGCTGTTCGGCGCCGCCGCGGGCATGGTCTTGTGGATCGCGGACTACCGGATCCTGGCCGGCCTGATCTACCCGATGTACTTGTTCGCCGCGGACTCGGCCATGGTGGTCATGATCCTGGCCAGCCCGCACTGCAGCCGCCTGCCGTCGGCGCGCCGCCCGCGCGGATTCCAGCTGGAACCCATGATGCGGCTATCCGCCGCGTCGCCGCAGTGGCGGCCGGTAACGGGCCGGGACTGGCGGCAGTCCTGACCATCCGCGCGACTTGTGGCTACTGGCTGGTAACGTCGCTTCCGTGGAACGGCTATCTGGTCATGGCGGCGCGCACGCGGTGGCGGCGGCCCGGCGGCACGGCGTATCGGTCATGTTCACGCTGTCCGGCGGGCACGTGTTCCCGCTCTACGACGCGGTGGTCAAGGACGAGGGCTCCGGCCCGGTCCGCCTGGTGGACGTGCGGCACGAGCAGACCGCCGTCTTCGCCGCGGAGGCGACCGCGCGGCTGACCCGGACGCCCGGGCTGGCCGTGGTCACCGCCGGGCCGGGCGTGACCAACTCGGTCAGCGCGGTGACGACCGCGTGGTTCAACGGCGCGCCGGTGGTGGTGCTGGCCGGGCGGGCACCGGACTACCGCTGGGGTGCAGGCAGCCTGCAGGAGATAGACCATCCGCCGCTGCTCGCGCCGGTCACCAAGCGGGCCTCGACCGAGCACGACACGGCGCGGCTGGCCGGGTCGGTAGACGAGGCCTTCCGGCTGGCGATGAGCCCGCATCGCGGGCCGGTGTTCCTCGACATCGCACTCGAGGCGATCTACGGCCAGGCGGAGGCGGACCTGCCGGAGGCCGGGCTGTCGGGAGCCGGGGCGCCGGGGGCCGGGGCGCCGGGGGCGGCCGCTCCCGACGCCGCGGACGTGGACCGGATCGCCGGCCTGCTCCGGGGGGCCCGGCGACCGGTGCTGGTGCTGGGTTCTGACGTGTGGCTGGGCGGCGCCGAGGACGCGGCCCGGCAGGCCGCGCAGGAACTGCGCCTGCCGGTGATCGCCAACGGACAGGCCCGCGGGGTGCTGCCCCGCGGGCACGAACTGCTGGTGACCCGGGCCCGGTCGGCAGCGCTGCGCCAGGCCGACCTGGTCATCGTGGCCGGGACACCGCTCGACTTCCGGCTCGGGTACGGCTCGTTCGGGCCGCAGGACGCCCCGGCCCGGGTGGTGCACGTGGCCGACGCGCCCGGCGGGATCGCGACGCATGTCCCGCTCGCCGCGTCGGCCGCGGGGGACCTGGCCGCGTTCTTCACCGCGCTGGCGGCGTCCGCCACCGGGGCCATGGGGACCGACCCGGACTGGGCGCCGGGGCTGGCCGAGGCGGCGCGGGCCGCGGTGGCGCTCGACGGCCCGCTGCTGGCCAGCGACGCCGATCCGGTCCACCCGGCCCGCGTCTACGGCGAGCTGCTCAAGGTCCTGGACGACGATGCGGTGGTCATCGGGGACGGCGGCGACTTCGTCTCGTTCGCCGGCAAGTACATCGAGCCGGAACGGCCCGGCGGGTGGCTTGACCCCGGACCGTTCGGCTGCCTGGGCACCGGGCTCGGCTACGCCATCGCGGCCCGGCTGGCGCGCCCGTCCGCGCAGGTCGTCCTGCTGCTCGGCGACGGCGCGGCCGGCTTCTCGCTGATGGACGCCGACACGCTGGTCCGCCATGGGCTGCCCGTGGTCATCGTCTGCGGGAACAACGCCGGCTGGGGCCTGGAGCGGCATCCTATGCGCGCCATCTACGGCTACGACGTCGCCGCCGACCTGCAGCCGGGCTGCCGCTACGACGAGGTGGTGCGAGCCCTCGGCGGCGCCGGCGAGCTCGTCACCGCGGCCGCGGACATCGCCCCCGCGCTGCGCCGCGCCTTCGCCGCCGACGCCCCCTACCTGGTCAACGTGGTCACCGACCCCGAGGTCGCGTATCCGCGGTCCACCACCGGCGTCTAGCAGGCGCGGTGGGTATCGCTGTCAATCCCTAAGTCGGCCAGCTCAGCGCGTGGATCAACCATCAAGGCGCCCTGCGGCGCCAGCGAGACCGTGACCGGCGCGGCTCAGACAGGAGTGGCCCGGCCGGGCGGTTAGATGAAGACATGAGCCAGACTCTGAATACCGGGAGTACCTCGTCACCCATCCAGTTTGATGTGGCGAACATTAATGGGCGCGGCCGTCTCGCCCCCGTTCTTCTCATCTGGGTCGACTTCCGTACTAGGAGACGCGCCGCATTGTGGCTTGACGTGATAGCGGAGCCACAAGAGGATGGAAGGCGCTAATCGGGGGCGATGCGGTTTTAGCGAATGGATGACACTGAGAAGCGTCAGCGGCCTATCCGGATACCGTACGCGTCGGGTCCGGAGGGTGATTTCTTTGCGTCGAAGCTCCGGGCCCCCCCGACGCGGCCCGGGGTGGTCTGCCGCTCGTCGGTGATCGACCGGCTGACGCGAGACAACTCCCGTCCGGTTGTCTCGGTCGTCGCGCCTGCCGGTTACGGCAAGACCACCCTGCTGTCGCAGTGGGCCGAGCGCGGCGGCCAGGCATTCGCGTGGGTGTCGGTAGGCGAAACGGACAATGATCCTAAAGTCCTGCTGAGCTACGTGGCGGCGGCCCTGGACGCGGTGGAACCGATCGACGGCCGGGTATTCGATGCGCTGGCCTCGCCCGTGAGCTCGGTACCCGGCTCGGTGGTACCGAGGCTAGAGGCCGCGTTCTGGTCGATGACCACCCCTGTGGTGCTCGTCCTGGACGACGTGCATCTGCTGCGTGACCGTGAATGCCGGGACGCGCTGTCTGTGTTGGCCGAGCATGTACCAGCCGGCTCGCGGATGGTGCTGGCCAGCCGGGAGCAGCCGCCGTTGCGGCTCGCGCGGCTGCGCGCCGAGGGCCGGGTCACGGAGATCAGCGTGGCGGACCTGTCGCTCCCCAGGGAGCAGGCCGCCGCACTGCTGCGGGCGGCCGGGGTAACGCTCGCCGCGGATGAGCTGGCGGTGCTGCACCAGCGGACGGAGGGGTGGCCGGCCGGCCTGTACCTGGCGGCCCTGTCCCTGCGTGAAGGGGGCTCGCTCGAGAACGCGGTGCGCTCGTTCGGCGGGGATGACCGGCTGGTGAAGGAGTACATCGAATCGGAGGTGCTGGCGCGGATCTCGCCGCGGCACCGTATGTTCCTGACCCGGACCGCGGTGCTGGAGCGGATGTGCGGGGCGTTGTGCGACGCGGTGCTGGAGATGCCCGGCGGCGCCACTGCCCTGGCTGATCTGGAGCGGTCGAACCTGCTGCTGGTGCCGCTGGACCGGCGCGGCCAGTGGTACCGCTACCACCACCTGTTCCGTGACGTGCTGCTGGCCGAACTGGAGCGACTGGAACCGGGGATGATGCCGCCGCTGCGCCGCCGTGCCGCCGCGTGGTGCCTGGGCCACGATCTTGCTGAGGAGGCGGTGGAGTACTCCATCGCCGCGGGCGACGTCGGCATGGCGGCTCGCCTGGTGGGCGGCAGTTGGGCGTCGGTTCAGCGCCGTCGGCACGCGACACTGCTGCGGTGGCTGCGGTGGCTGGATGACCATGGCGCGGTCAGGGAACATCCGATGCTCGCGGTGTCGGCTTCAATGCTCGCGGCGATCACGGGCCGTCCAGCCGAGGCTGAGCGGTGGGCCGATGTGGTCGATCGCTGGCGTCTCGGAGACGGGACCTGGTCAGCCGAGCCTGTCGCGCTCGCGTGGGCCGCGGTGCTGCGCGCCATGTTGTGCCGTCACGGTGTGCGGCAGATGCGCGCCGACGCGGAGCAGGCAGCACGAGCGTTCGCCGCGGAAGACATACTGGTGCCAGCACCCTCCCTGACACGCGGGATCGCGTGCGTTCTTGCCGACGAGATCGACGATGCCGTGGCATTTTTCACGCAGGTGCTCGATTCGGAAGTAGCCGCCGGCGTACCCGAGATTCTCGGGAGCGCGCTGTGCCAGTTGTCGCTGGTGGCGATGACGCGTGACCGATGGGCCGAGGCCGAGGCCTTTGCCGGACAGGCGGATGCCGTATTGCGCAGGGCCAGTATCGAGGGACCCTTGCTGCGCGCGGTGCGAGCCCGAGTGGCCTTGCACCGGGGAGACCTCGCGGCGGTTCGGCAGGAACTGGTCTGTGCTCAGCGGCTGCGACCCGTGCTGACATACGCTCTTCCCTATCTGGCCGTCCAGGCTCGGATCGAGCTCGCCCGCGTATACCTCGCGTTGGCCGACCCGGCCGGAGCCAGGACGCTGATGCGGGAAGTCGACGAGGTGTTCCGCCTGCGGCCCTGCCTCGGCATCCTGGTAGGGGAAGCCGGGGAGATGTGGGCCCGGCTAGCGAAGGAAGGCGGTCCGAGCGCTCCGGAAGCGTCCTCCCTGACAGCCGCCGAACTGCGCGTGCTGCCGATGCTCGCCACTCACCTGTCGTTTCGTGAGATCGGCGCCGAATTGTCGCTGTCGCCGCATACCGTGAAGTCGCAGGCTATATCGGCCTACCGGAAGCTCGGTGCTTCCTCACGGAGCCAGGCGGTCGCCCGGTGCAGGGAATTGGGCCTTCTCGAAGGCTGACGGCTGGCCGCGCGCGGCTGCACCGGTGATCTGCCGATTTCATCCAGATCGCATGATGCGCGGCCAGCGCGATAGGCATTGAATGGCTATGCGGGAAAACGCCCCACCACCTCGCTAGTCCCAGCCTGCGGGGACCGGGTCGTGGGAGGAGGCCCCGATGGCTAGGCATGCCTACGAGATAACGGTGACGGGCTCATTCGGTCAGGCTGCGCGCGAGGCATTCCCAGATATGGAGGTGAGGACCGAGTCGCGCATCATCATCTTGTCAGGTGCCCTTGATCAGCCCAGCCTGCACGCTCTGCTGGAGCGTGTGCGCGCGCTGGGCCTTGAGCTCCTCAGCGTCAGGCGGTCGGGCCTGTCGCCGCCGGACTGACGGTCCTCCCCCCGGTGCGCGGCGCGCCCGCTCAGCTCGTGTGGTCCGCCAGCCGGACCAGCTCGACGAGCTCAAGGCCAAGCGCTTGGATACGGTTGAGCGCACCGTACAGGCCCGACTGGTCAAGTTCCCCGGTCAGCATCGTGTTGCTGCCGTTCGGTTCGATGTGAAAATCCCCGAACACTTCACGGTACGTCTCAGTCAGGCCGCCAGAGATCGTGATCCGATAGCGATGGGCGTGCACGCCGCCTCCGATTGGACACAAGTGACCGGCCCGCGGGAACGCTATCCGACACAATAGTCAGATACCCTGTGAACGCTCACATATCCCTCGAAAGTTTCGCAAGCGTGTACCGCTTCAAAATGCCGCAACAACTGACGAACGATCTTGGACCTCGGCTCGAGGTGCGGGCGGCAGGGGCGGCCCGCAAGGGCGGGCGGCAGGTGGGAGCCAACCGAGGCGCGGTTAGCCGATGCTGGCGATCAGGTCGCCTTCCTGGATTACGTCGCCCTCGGCGACGTGCATCTTGGTGAACGCAGCTTGCTCACCAGGGACGTATCGTAGTCCCCGGCGGCGAACTCCGGGCTGGCGAGCAGGTCCGCGTGGAACAGCAGATTGGTCTTCGGGCCCGTGATGCGGAAGGCCGCCACCGCCTCCCGCGCGCGGTCCAGGGCCTGCCCGCGGTCGGCGCCGTGGACGCAGAGCTTGGCCAGCAGCGGGTCGTAGAAGGGCGTCACGGTGTTGCCCACCTGGTAGCCGGCGTCCACCCGCACCCCCTCGCCGGCGGGCTCCTCCCACTCGGTGATCGTGCCCGGGCCGGGCAAGAACCGGACCGGGTCCTCGGCATAGACCCGCAACTCGAGCGCGTGCCCGGCGGACCGGACGGCAGCCGGGTCGAAGGACGGCGGCTCGCCCGCGGCGATGAGGAACTGCTGCTCCACCAGGTCGATGCCGGTGACCAGTTCGGTGACGGGATGCTCGACCTGCAGCCGGGTGTTCATCTCGAGGAAGACGAACGAGCCCGCGGCGGCGTCGACCAGGCACTCGACGGTCCCGGCGCCTCGGTATCCCACGGCCTCCCCCGCCTGGACCGCGGCTGCCAGCATCCGCTCGCGCAGCCCGGCGGAGACGCCCGGTGACGGGGTCTCCTCGGCGACCTTCTGGTGCCGCCGCTGTACCGAGCAGTCGCGCTCGCCGAGCGCGAGCACCCGCCCGTCGGCCAGGCCGAGGATCTGCACCTCGACGTGCCTGGCGCGCTCGACGAACCGTTCGAGCAGGATCTCCGGCGAGCCGAAGAACCGCTCCGCGCGCGACCGGGCGGTCTCGAACGCCGTCCGTAGCCCGGCCTCGTCCGCGGCCGCGCCCATGCCGATACCGCCGCCGCCGGCCGCCGCCTTGACCATGACGGGATAGCCGATCCGGTCCGCCTCGGCCACCGCCGCGGCGACATCGGTCACGGGCGCCCGGCTTCCCGGCGAGACCGGCACCCCGGCCCGCTCCATCAGGTTCCTGGCCCGGATCTTGTCGCCCATCTGCTCGATGGCGTCCGCATCGGGGCCCACCCAGGTCAGGCCCGCCTCGGTCACCTGGCGGGCGAAGTCCGCGTTCTCGGCGAGGAAGCCGTAACCCGGATGCACCGCCGCCGCCCGCCTCGCGCGGGCCGCGTCGATGATCGCCGCGGCGTCCAGGTAGCTGCGGGCGGGCTGAGCCGGGCCGATCCGCACCGCCTCGTCCGCCTCGCGGACGAACGGCAACTCCGCGTCGGCGTCGGAGTAGACGGCCACCGCCCTGATCCCCATCCGCCGGGCCGTCCTGATCACCCGCCTGGCGATCTCCCCCCGGTTCGCGACCAGCACCGATTCGAGCATCCGCCCAGCCTAGTGGCCCGCGGCCAACG
>WNGM01003724.1_pt1 | contig 12176 bp, 10 predicted proteins | sample 5400571 | NCBI WGS metagenome assembly WNGM01 (sample SAMN13153378, study PRJNA577476) | soil metagenome | isolation source: 100 cm soil or saprolite under Garry oak tree replicate 2 | place: USA:California | collected 2016-06-15
GATCGGCGCCGGCCTTTTGCTTGATCAAGGGGACATCCGCGCGCGAGGCCCAGATTTCAAGTTGCTCGACGGCGGCGGCACGGAACGTGTCGGATGCACACAACATCACTTTCTTTCCAGCGGTCTTGAACCGATGCGCGAGCTTACCGATCGTGGTGGTTTTCCCGACGCCGTTCACCCCCACGGTCAGAATCACGAACGGGTTGCCCTCCGGAATCTGCGCCGGCGGCGTGTAATTGACCTGGAGTATCTTGCGAAGTTCCTCTTTGATGGCGTTCCGGAGTTCGTTTGGATCCCGTAGCGTTTGGCGCGAGACCTGGTCCCGGATCGATTTGAGAACCTCATTCGTCGTCGCGACGCCGATGTCGGCACCGATCATGATGGCCTCGAGCTCGTCGAGCATCGCCGGATCGATTACTTTCTGGCCCTCTACAAGGTCCTGAATACGTTCGGTAAAATTTTCCTTCGTCTGTGTGACGGCTTGCTTGATCTTCTCGAAGACCGTCGGTTCTTTCTTGGGCGTCCCAAACAGTGAGATGAATTCCATGATTCCAGCCTGGAACGCGGGCTTGGGCCCCAATACTGTGCACTTAACTACCATGCGCAGGTCTCATTCGGATGAGAATTGGGAATTGAGCATTGGTCAGATCCGGTCAGATCTGACCAATGCTCAATTCCCAATTCTCAATTCTCATCCGAATGGAAAGCTGACCCAGATTCGCCATTAAGTGAACAGTATTGAGGCTAGCCCACGTTCAATTATTCCTCCTTCAGCCTTCTTTCCAGCAGATCGCTGATCGCATCTTGAGGTTGCAACCCTTCATATAGGACCGAATACATTTTCTCCGCGATCGGCATTTCCACATTTAGCTTGCGGGCCAGTGCGACCGTGGATTTGGCGGTCTTCACGCCTTCCGCAACCATCCTCATGTTGGAAATGACTTCATCGATATGCTTCCCTTGGCCGAGCGCCACTCCGACCCGCCGGTTTCGGCTGAGGCTGCCATACTATGTGAGAACCAGATCCCCGAGGCCGGCAAGTCCCGCAAGTGTCTCGCGGCGTCCGCCACACGCATCGACGAGCCGCATGATTTCGGCGAGACCGCGTGTAATGAGCGCCGCGGTCGTGTTCGAGCCAAGGCCAAGACCATCCACCACGCCGGCGGCAATCGCGATAATGTTCTTCACGGCGGCGCCCACCTCGACGCCGATCAGATCCGAATTCGTATACAGCCGGAATCGAGGAGCGGATAATTCCCTTTGCAGAAAGAGCCGTAGTCTTTCATCCGGCGACGCAACGACGAGTGCAGTCGGCTCGCCGCGTGCGACTTCAGGCGCAAACGTCGGTCCGGAAATCGCAGCAACCTTTGGCATGAACGCGGGTTTGAGAACATCCACGACGACTTCCGACATACGCATTAGCGTGCCGTTTTCGATCCCTTTCGCCGCACTGACGAAGGACATTTCGGGATTCAGCAACGGTCGTATCTCCGAAAGAACGGACCTGTACACATGCGACGGTACGGCAATGATCACGATTGGCGCGCCTGAGAGAACATCTCTCATCGAGTTGCTCACCCGCACCGACTCGGGCACGCGCGCCGAAGGCAGATAGATCGGATTTTCCCGCGTCGCAATGATTGTCTCGACCAGATAGGGCTCATAAACCCAGAGCCGAACTTCCCGTTCCGCGCGAGCCATGGTGATAGCGAGAGCGGTGCCCCAGCCACCGGCGCCGATGATTGCGATAGGGAAACTCATTATCGTGCGGATGATCGTGGCTTCAGCAGATATTCCTTAAGCTTGTTGTATACGGGACCCGGGGGCTTTAGCGTGCTTTGGAAGAGGGAAACACGATCCACCTTGAAAGAGCCGAACGGGTGTTCCGCATATTTGGCTGCCGCCTTAACCAGTGAAGAGTCCATGCGGTTATCGCGGGCTCGCGCAAGCGTGATGTGTGGGCGAAACTCGCGCCTTTCCTTCTCAAACCCAAGCCGTTCCATGCGTGCGTCAAGCTCTATGGCCAGTCCGGACATGGTCGGCGCTTCCATTCCCGCCCAGATGACCCGCGGCGAGCGCGTGCCAGGAAAGAATCCGATGCCTTGCACTTTTATAGTGAAAGGTTTCCAACTCAGTCCGTTGAGTGCCTCATGAATACTGTCGACGCGCTTGGTGGGCACTTCGCCGAGGAATTTAAGCGTCACGTGAATCGACTCGGGAGCAACCCATCGAGCCGTCTCTGTTAAGGAGCGGAGATCGCGCTGGACTTCTTTGAGCCCCTTTAGAATCTCATCGGGAAGGTCGACGGCGATAAAGAGTCGCATTACTTTCTTATATCAATTCGCGCCGTACCATATCGAGCGCTGTTTGAGAAGTTTGCCAGCGGATCTTCTCACGATCGCCAGGGAAAAAAAACTGTCGGTGTTGGGTTTCAGCCGGCGAAGCGACCGCGATGTGAATTGTGCCAACGGGCTTTTCAGCAGAACCACCCCCCGGACCGGCGATGCCGGTCACACCGACACCAATCGTTGTACCTGATCGCCCCCGGATGCCTTCAGCCAGTCCGCGCGCCACTTCTTCGCTGACCGCGCCCTGCATTTCGATCAATAGCGGCGGAATCCCAGCCAGTTCCATTTTAGATTCGTTGCTGTAGCAAACAACTCCGGACATGAAATAACGCGAGCTCCCCGGCACACTCGTCAGACGCTCGGCGAGCATACCACCAGTGCATGATTCGGCAACGGAGATGGTCGCATTCTTCATCATCAGATAGAGGCCCACAACTTCCTCCAGCGACTGCTCCGACCGCGCGAAAATGTATTCATCCAACTCGCGCTCGATCTCCTCACCCAGTTCGCGTAAAAGCCGCTCCGCTTCCTCCCGATTCTTGCCGCGCGCCGTAAGACGGATGTCGACCTGGCCGGGTTTTGCAAGAAGCGTTGTTTCGGGGTTCTTGTATTTAGAATAAATGGGCGCGATTCGCGCATCAAGTGTCGACTCGGGCAGACATGCCGTGCGAAAAACGCAGCGGGCAATGGCTACTCCTCCCGCCATTTCACGAAGCCGCGGCACGCACGAATTTTCGAACATGGGCTTCAGTTCCGACGGGGGGCCCGGGAGCAGGATCACTTGATTTCTCTCCCCGGCGATCCACAATCCGGGCGCCGTTCCATTCTTGTTCTCCAGGATTTCCGAGCCGGTCAGAACAAGCGCTTGCCGGGCATTGTTGGCCGGCATTTCCACACCACGCGCTTTAAAGCGCTGTTGAATCCTGGCCAGGATCTCGTCGTTGAGGATAAGCTGCCGCTCCAAAACGTGAGCCACAACTTTTCGCGTGATGTCATCTTCGGTTGGACCGAGCCCTCCGATCGTAATCAGGATCGGTGTTCGTTCTAGCGATCCCCGAACGGCATGCTCCAGATAGTTCTCCTGATCCCCGACGATTGTCTTCATCATCACGGGAATGCCTACGGCATTTAGCTGTTCGGTCAGGTAGACAGAGTTTGTGTCGATGAAACGCGGCGTCAGCAATTCAGAACCGATCGCAATAATTTCCGCGGAGAGCATGATTATGGCAACGGCTTTCCCATGATGCCCAGCCGAACGCGATAAAGCGATCCGGAGTCCACTATCATCAGGTTCTCATTGAGATGGAATGCCAGACCTACGAGGCTGAGGCCTGCGACAACCAGTTCCGGCTTTCTCGGATCACGGAACCGGAAAATTCCCCGGCGTCCCCGGTAGGAAGCAACGGCGTAAAGAGTGCCCTCGATATCGAATGCGAGACCCTGAGGACGGCCCAGACCGGTGAAAAACCGATCAACCTCGCCACTGGGCGAAATCCGATAGATCGAATCGAAGCTCGATGTGGTAGGACCGGTGACGTAAAGATAGTCGTCGAACCCGAGTGCAAGATGATAGGCTGCAATACTCGGCTCCAGTGTGGCGAAGACGAAGATTTCTTTGCCGGCATTGATCTTGAAAATACTGCCGCTGCGGTCACCGACATATAGATTGCCGTCGCGATCGAATGCGATGCCGGTGGCTATGCCCATCCCCTCAATGAATGTCTCCGTGTGGCCCGCTGGATTCACCCGGTACACGTTGCCTTCAAACCGGCTCGAAACGAACAGGTCGCCCGTCAAGCTGAAGGCCAGACCTGTGGCATTCATGATGTCGGTCACAAACGGCGTAACTGCCGCCTTGGGCGTAATCTTGTAGATGGAGACTGGGGTTTTCTGCCCGCGGCGTCCGCTGTACGTCGCGTAGGTATTGCCTTCGCTGTCGATTGCGGGATTGGCGACAGGATGCAAATTGGAGGCGAGTTTCTTGCCGACCTCGTACGGAAATGGCCTGCTGGTATGACCGTTGGTGGCGACGATCAATTCCGATGTGCCGGTTTCGGAAGAAGGTTCCGGGACTTTGGCAATGATGTGATCGTTGGATGCCATCGTCACCTGCGCGCTGAAATCGCCGAAGCGAACCTCAGGCTGTGATGTTCCGGCAAGCTCGAGACCCGAATACTCGATAACCACTTCGCCACCAGGAAGCGCGGCCCGGGGTACGACATTTTTGATCGTAATGTCCTTCACGCTCGGAACCCGTATCGAATCAACGCCAGCGCAAGCATCGCATAGAACCCGGCGCCCACGTCGTCGGCAACCACGCCCAGGCCCCCTGGGAGTCCTTCTAGGTGACGAACCGGAAAGGGCTTCACAATATCGAATAAGCGAAAGAGCCCGAATCCAGCGGCGATATAGAGTGCCGGAAGATGAAATCTGCCGGCAGCCAACGCAAACGTGATCATCTGTCCGACAACCTCATCGATCACGATACGCTGAGAATCGTGTCCGTACAGATGCTCGACGCGCGAGGAAGCCCATATGCCGGCGATGAGGACGAAAATTATAACATGCGGATAGTAAGCGCCTGCCTGCAGTCCTTCAATGAAAAGGTAGAACAGAACGCCCACCAGTGACCCGGCCGTGCCGGGCGCTTTCGGCACGAAGCCCACTCCTCCCGCTGTCGCAATGCCGATCGCCAGCCGGTCGGCCGACGTCAGTGGCTCAGTCCTGGTCTTCAAGATCTCCATTAGACTTGTGGATCTCTTCGGGCGGTTTTTCGCTTGTGGGTATCCGGTATTGTCCGCCGGCCCACTTGCCAAGGTCAATCCATTTGCAGCGCTCGCTACAAAACGGACGGTAGGGGTTGTCTGTGTATTCGGTTTCCTTTTTGCATGTCGGGCAGTTCATGAAATGTCAGACGATCCTTCCAATCAAGTCGTACTCCAGGCTGTTCGTGATCTCCACGTTGTAGAATTCGCCAGTTCTCGGCTCAACGCCACCAACATCGTTGATCAAAACGTGCCCGTCAATCTCGGGCGCCTGTGTTTCCATGCGCCCCTGAAGCAGGAGATCGGATTCTTCCGACCGGCCTTCGAGCAGGGTTTCCACGGTCTTTCCAATCATACTGCTCAGTTTCGAGGTTGAAATCTTCGCTTGCTCCTTCATCAATTGATTCCGCCGCCGCACGGCCATACGCCGCGGAACTTTGCCATCGAGATCGCACGCTCCGGTTCCTTCTTCGTCCGAATAGAGAAATACGCCTACGCTGTCGAACTGAACGTTTTTGATGAACGTGAGGACTTCGTTGAAATCGTTCTCCGTCTCGCCCGGGAAGCCGGCGATGAAGGATGTGCGAAAGCCGGCATTGGGTACCAGTTTGCGGATTCCTTCGACTTGCCGTTCGTACAGTCCACGGTTGCCGCCACGCCGCATGCGATCGAGAACGGGCCGGCTGGCATGCTGGTACGGAATATCGAAGTACTTGCACAATCGTTCTTCATCGGCAACCAGCCGGACAAGTTCCTCGGAAACCATGTTCGGATAACAGTAGAGGAACCGGACCCAGTCGAGACCTTCGGTCTTCGCCAGTGCGCTGAGAAGCGTTGTGATTCCGTTGGGAAGTCCAATGTCTTTGCCGTAAGCCATCGTGTCCTGAGAAACGATGACGAGCTCCCGTACGCCCTGGCCAGCTAGCCGCCTGGCCTCAGAGGCAAGGTCCGCGAGGCTGCGGCTGCGGAAGCGGCCTCGGAATCCGGGAATCGCACAGAACGAGCAAACGTGATCGCAGCCCTCGGAAATCTTGAGGTAGGCCATGTATGACGGCGTCGTGAGGATGCGGGGGATCGTGGGCACTTCTTTTGAAGTGTAGAGCGCGTCGATACCGACCTCCGGTACCACGGTGGACGAATCCAATTGCACCGCTTCGAGAACGCGTCCGAGTTCGTCCGGGCCGAAGATGAAATCGATTTCCGGAATTTCTTTCTGGATCTCACTGCGGTAGCGCTCCGCCAGACAACCGGCGACGACGAGCTTCTTGCAATTGCCCTCTGTCTTCAGTGCGGCCATCTCCAGGATCGTGTCGATGGATTCTTTCTTTGCGCTGTCGATGAACCCGCAGGTATTAACCACAATCACGTCCGCATCTTCTTTATGGGGCGTGATCGAATAGCCTTGCCGTGCAAGCATGCCAAGCATCACTTCGCTGTCGACCAGGTTTTTCGGACAGCCCAGGCTGACAAACCCTACCTTAGGGGTTTTTCTATCGGTCATTTTGTTATGATTACGGTCGGGGAGGTCTGTCCTGGACTCGTTTCAGGTCCCCTTCTAAGGCGTCGATCCCGCGCTCGAGCATTGAGCGCACCGCAAGAAGCCCTTCCTTCTGTGCGTTGACCAGGTGCTCGGCCGTCCTTCGCGGAAAAAGTCCAAGGAATTTATCCGTCACCGTATTTCGCCAATCCCATATCTGATCGGTGAACCGGCTCTCCTGTTCTCTTGCTTGTTCGACCATATGCACTCCTTCGCCTCCATTGTAACAGGGATCAGGGGAAAGAGGTCAGGGGGCAGGGGTAGTGGTGCATTGGCGTGTTGCTGGATCGCAAAATGTCAAATGTTGGGATGTCCAATGAACGATGTCATATGTACCTGTCAAATGACTCAACTACCAAATGACCAGATAGTGCAATTGGGTTTATTGGGTCCTTGGGTAATTAGGTCGTTTGACAAGTGCATATGACATCGTTCATGGGACATCCCAACATTTGACATTGAAGAGCAGAGCAACAATTTAATGCACCACTATGGGGGGCAGGGTAGTGGGCTACTTTGGAGTTGGGTGGGCATATTCCCCTCCTTGGCAAAGTTTGCCAAGGAGGGGAATACCCCCGCCTTCCAAAGTAGTCCACTACCCCTGCCCCCTGACCCCTTCCCTACGGCATTTTACCCGCCCTCCTGGCCCGCCGAACCCGAAATGGATACCGCTGGGGGTTGGGGAGCAGGAACACGATTGCGATCAGCCAGAAGCTAAAAAAAAGGCCAACGGCCAGCAGTACCAGACTTCCCACGCGGACGTAGATAATGCTGGTGACGATGGCGAGTCCTACGCCCGAGATCGTCATCACGACACGCCGAAACAGATGCGAGATGAACTTTTCCATGCCATCGATATCGGCTGGATGGACACGCACGCGCAGTTGATCCCGGCCGGCCCGGGCAAAGACCGACTCCATGTCTTTCAGCAGCACGTAAATGGCCGAGCCTTCCCTCACAACACGGTCCCTGATCGTCGGCCATCCGGATGGACCGAGCGTGCGGTCTACAATCTTTTTGGCAATGGGCGTAGCGGCTCGGATCCCATCGAAGTGCGGGTCGTAAGAGAGCCCGATGCCTTCAACCAGCACGCCGGTTCGAAGCATGTAAACCAGGCTCGACGGCAGTCGTAAAGGAAAGCGGTAGAAGGTATTCAGAATCTGGTTGGTGATTTCTTGAATCTGACGCTGGGTGAGTTGCTTGTCGTAGTGAATCGACATGATCGCATGCGCTGCCTCTTTGACGATTGCCGGGCTGACATCGGGCTCTAACAGGTCGAGCTTGTAGAAGAGGTTGATCAATTCGTCCACGTCGCGCCGGACTGCGGCGATCGCGATTCGCAACAGGTCTTGCCGGAAGTCGGGTGAAATCTCGAGGACCATCCCGTAATCGACCAGCACAATGCGTGCGTCGGGACGGATCAGGATATTGCCAGGGTGCGGGTCTGCGTGGAAAAAGCCGTGGATCAAAAGTTGATCGCCGTAGAACTCGATGAGATTCTGGATCATCTTCTGCACGTCGATGTTGTGCCGGACAATCTCGTCAACTTCGGTCACACGGAAGCCTTCAAAGAACTGCATCACCAGGACGCGAGTTGTCGTGGCCTCGCGGTACACCTTCGGAATGATGACGAACTCGCTCTCGCGAAAAAGGTCGCCAAAGCGCTCGATGTTTTCCGCCTCATGCTGAAAATCCATCTCTTCGGCAATCACCCTGGAGAATTCGTCGATGATCGCACGGGCTGCTCGAATCGTGTGGTGATCGATGAACTGCTCGATCACGAAGAGCAGGTTTTGAACGATGCGAACATCCGTAGCGACCAGCTCTTCAACTCCAGGACGCAGGACTTTGACGATCACATCCTCGCCTCGGAATCGCGCCCGATGCACTTGTCCAAGCGAAGCCGCCGCGAGCGGCTCCTCATGAAACTCCTCGAAAACGGATTCGAGCGGCCGTTTCAACTCACTATGGATGCGCTTGCGAAGCTCAATGGTTGGGAACGGCGGGACCCGATCGTGCAACTTGGACAACTCTTCGAGGTAGATGTGGGGAACAATGTCCGCGCGAATGCCGAAGACCTGAGCCAGTTTGATGAAACTCGGTCCGAGCGACGCGATTCGCGCAGTCAATTTGCGCGCCCGCTCGCGGTGGGCTTCATCGGATAGAAATCGGGGCGGACCAGCGAAAATCCACCGGCGGCGATCCCGCAGGAAGGCGAGGAGAAACGGTGCAAGACGATACCATACGACCAAGATTCGGAGGATCATGGGAAACGGGGAATGGCCTACATTCCCCTAGCTCGTTCTCAGCTCTCGTATGGTTTCCTCGAGCAGCGTAAATTCCGCACTCGAGACGGGCATTCGCCCGTATTTTGATTTCTCAAAGACGTCGAGAGCTCTTTTGAGGATAGAACGGCGGTCCAGATCGGGCAACCTGAAGATCCATTCGCGCCACGTCTCGGCGGGCCGGCGTTTCTTATGCCGCCGTTCGGCCAGGCGAGCTGCCCGATAGAACAACTGCTCGACGACATCTTCGCTCACCGGACCGCGACCATGGCGGAGGCGCCAGATCTGAAATTTGATTCTTAAACTCTTCCGGTGTTTGTAGACCAGTCCTGCGATGACGAGCGCCTCGAGTACGCTCCAGAAGCGCGGACTTTCGACCAGTTGACGGATCCGCTCGGAGAAACGGTCCGACATCATCTGGCCTAGCAGAACCCACTGGTCCGACTTTTGGCGGACATTTGCCTGAATGGATTGCACGCGGTCCTGGGCGCCCCGAAAAAGCTGCAGTTGCGAACCGGAATCGTAAGTGAGAATGTACGAATTCCAGAAGAGTTCCGTCGCATCGATGTATTGCGATATCTGCCCCGCCAGATCCAAGTCCCGATGATTCGGGTCTGGCGGTGTCGGATCAAACTCGATCCACCCACGGCCTGGGACGTAGACCTCGATCCAGCTATGCGCATCAGACTCACGGATAATGTAATCGCCACCGACCGGGTTGTACTCGCCCATGAGGAATCCATTGACGAGCCGAGTCGGAATTCCTGCGGAGCGGAGCAGGATTGCCATTGAGGTGGCGAAATATTCGCAGTGACCGGCCTTTGCCTTAAACAGGAAGGTGCTTATCGGCTGCGGGCCGGGTGGCCACGTCAGGTTCAGCGTGTAGGCATAATTGCGCTTGAGGTATCCCTCGACGAGCGATGCTTTTTCTGTCGCGGAGGCTCCCTTCGCGGTTATTTCGCGCGCGAGTTGCGGGATTCGCGGGTCGAGGTCGCTCGGGACCTGAAGGTACTTCGCCGCAATCTTCGAAGGAATTTGCTCTTCCTGCGAAGAGACAGAGAGGCGGCGAGTTCGACTGGGAATCTCCGATAGCACCTCATACTGGACCCGGCGCAACGTTTGAATCCGCATGTAGATCGAATCATCTCCGTCGATTTCGATGCCTTGCACCCCTCCGGAAATGGCGAGAACCTGGTGAGGGCCAAACAACGTGGTTGTCGCCAGTGGTTCCAGCAGAATCTGGTAGCGCACGTGATCGCCGGATTGTCCAAGTGGATGCAGCCAGGACTGCTGATCCGGCGACGGCCGGACGCCGGCGCGCCTGCGATCCGTCTTCGACCAATTGTGACCATCGAACTTATCGAGCGAAATGCCGCGCCACTTCAAGACAGCGAAAGGAGGTCCGCTCATTTGTCTCGCATGCATGACTACGCCAGAGCTGAGCTTCACCTGACCGATCTCGCCAAGCTGTACGGTTTCAGTGAAACCCGAGAGAAGCAACGATGTCGTGGCGGCCCGGCTGAAGTACTCGGTCCCGACTCTTGGAATGATTAAAAAGAAGAAAATGCCCGTAAAGATGATCCAGATTGTCGCCCACAGACTCATACCTCCCAGCGGCAGTGCAATGTGCTGCGCTTCTGGGGCGAGCTTTCGTGCGGACCGGCACATATCAAAGCTCATCAGTGTCGACACGAACGCGACCATAAAAAAGAAGAGCGTTGCTACAAAGGACATGTCGATCGTCAGCGAGGCGGCCGCCAGAACTTGGAGGAACGAGAGAACAATCAGATACATGTAATCTTTGTCTGTCTTTTCCTGGAAAAGTTTCGCCAGTTCCAGGAACAACACCAGGTGAATGGTCGCAGGGATAAATGAACGGGAGAGAACAACGCTGTCGAATAGGAAGACCGAGATGTATGCGCAGCACAGTAAAAAAGCGCCTCTCGCCGTAAGCAGTGCCGGCATTCCTTTTAGTGTCCGATACGTACTGAGTGCGAGGCCGATCGAGACGACGAGAATTGACGGGCTATCCAGACGCCCCGTCAGAGCGAGAGCGACGAACGCGCTAACGATCAATCCGTGACACGAGATTTGAAAATATCTCTGCATAGCTTCTTGTCGAACGCGGGCTAAAGCCCGCGACTACATTAACTCACCCTCTCAACGACAGCACATGCACTCCATCTCCGGGCTCCACAGCCGGCCGGCTTGCCGAAGCAGACATATTCACCAGAGCCAGGTACTCCAGTATCGATACGAGCAGCATTTCGGAATTTCCATACCCGGTCTTCCAGTCGTCGGACACGAGCGCCACTTCAATTTCGTCTTGAATCAAGTGGTACGCGATGGATGCGGTGTAAGATACCAGTTGCTCGAATTTCTCGGCATCGCCGGACTGGCCAAAGCGATCGAAAGCTAGAATAATCCGGCGGCTCTCCTCGGCTGCATACTCGCGGGTCTTCAGCACGGCCGTTTTCGCCGATGCCTTCCAATGAACATGGCGCGCGCTGTCGACAGGCAAGTAATCCCGGATCGTGTAGAGGTCAAATCCGAGCCCGCGTTCGAATCGTGCGTTCGAACCCTGGATGTCCAAAGCGGAGCGGTTCATCCGCTCCACCGGAATGATTTCGGGATAACAGATGCATTCGGCTGCCACCGCGTACTTTCTGTATTTCAAAAAAAATCCGAATGGATAGCGAGACGACGCCCTCATTTCGCGCATCACATAGCGGCCCCGCTTTGTGAACCTGGCTTGCCCAATTTGAGACACATGCCGCTCGGCGCGTATCAGCGGGATGTAGAAGTTCGAAAATCGAAAAGCGTTGTGCTCCTGCGTTTCGAACTGGATAGACAAACTGGGGAAGACCTTCTTTTCGTTATGGACCAGCACAGAGGCCGAAAATGGTTCCGCGGCGAAGCAATGCGAGGGCACGCGAATGTCGATCCGCAAGTGCCGGAAATTGAGACTGGAGAGAAAACCGGATAGGACCAGCACCGCCAGCAGCGCCGACAGGACCATATATAAAAGGTTGTTGCTCGTGTTGACGGCGGCGAAAACCACGACCGCCACGGCACCAAAACACATCCAGCCGTCACGGGTGATGTGGTAGCGAGACAAGAAGGGAAGCCAGTCCCAGTCCACGCTCGAGGCCAACCTGGGCAGGAGACGAACGCCTACCCATACGGCAATGATCAACGCAATGATTGCGGAAATACTCGCGGGGATGCCCCGGCCCTCGCG
>WNGM01013006.1_pt1 | contig 12176 bp, 8 predicted proteins | sample 5400571 | NCBI WGS metagenome assembly WNGM01 (sample SAMN13153378, study PRJNA577476) | soil metagenome | isolation source: 100 cm soil or saprolite under Garry oak tree replicate 2 | place: USA:California | collected 2016-06-15
CGTTTCGTCGACAATCACCCGCACCTGCACCTCGCCAAAATCGTGTTTCTTTCTCGCTTCGTCCGGATATTTCGGGGCAGGCAAATCAATCGCTCTCGAGTTAATGATTCCGCCTTCGATTGTCTTGAACTCCGGCGCGCCGGCAGGCTGCGTCGTCGTCTTCGGTTCAGGCTTCATCGTTTGGGGAGTAGCTTCCCCAATGTCCCTGATCGTTACCGTCGCGTGGCCCTTCTTATAATCGGTATATTTCACCGCCATGCGAATGCGGACGTCCTGACCATTGTCAAAAATCAGATCGTCGTCAGCGTAGACATAAGTTGGAAACCAGTACTTGTTGTCAACCTGTTCGCGCCAGGTTTCGACCGTAGGAAACTTGTTCGTCTTGGTTTCGGGGCCAGCCTTGCCTTTCGATTTCACAATCTGCAGATCGCGATCATCGACCCAGATGCGGCCGACGAAAACCCGGTCTTTCGTCTTCTTCGGATCCGGCATTACCTTTGGAGTCACATCAAAGACGTAAAGGTCCAGCTCATCAATTCGTTCCTTGCCGACGTATTTGAAGTTGTAGCGATTAATCATTGCCGCTTCGAGCGCGAACGGATTCACACCGCCAAGGTCTTCGAGGTCCTCGGGCGTTATCGAAACACCCTGGAGAGTCGACATGGGGAAGAAATTAATTTTTTCAAACCGAGTACCATTGTCGTCAAAGGTGAAGTTCGACACTCGATGATATTCGCCGACTATTTGTCCGCCCATTCCGATCTCCTGCACCAGCGCATCTCGCTTAAATGCATATTCGTTGAGCGCGCGGCGGAACTGGGTCTCCTTGATGGTGACAGCGCTAATGATCGAATCAATCTGAGCCTGGCTGAGAGTGCTTGAGCCACTAATAGGCGGCGCTGGCTTCTTTGAAGTTGCCGTCTGCTGTGCGAAAGCGCCGGCGCTGAAAAACAACCCGCCGGCAATCATGATTACGATTAGTCTGGGTACAGCGCCAAAAATGAATCTCATCTTCTGCTCCTGCCTCAAAGAAAACCACCGGATTACGAAGGTCTGTGGAATTATAGTAATCGCTCTGAGCGAATTTGCAACTTTCTTCGGATGAAGTGTTAGCAGCGTTCCGTTGCCAAAACTGCCGGTGCATTTTCTTTACGACTGCGTACTTCGCTTCCAAATAGAATCGGGTTATCATGCTCGTTTACCGGAGAGCGCGAATTCTTCACCGTGCAGTCCGGTGGTTACCAGGGCTATGAATAACGAAGCTATCGAAGTCCGCGGCGCGCGTGTTCACAACCTTAAGAACATTTCGTTCTCAATTCCGCATAACCAGATGACCGTAGTAACGGGCGTCAGCGGCTCGGGAAAGTCGTCGCTGGCTTTCGATACCGTCTATGCGGAAGGCCAGCGTCGCTATGTCGAATCGCTGTCCGCCTATGCCCGCCAGTTCCTCGAGCGAATGGACAAACCCGACGTTGATGAGGTGCGCGGCATCGCCCCCGCAATTGCCATCCGGCAGAAAAACTCGACGCGCAATCCTCGATCGACGGTCGGGACGCAAACTGAAATCTATGATTACCTGCGGCTGCTTTATGCCCGCGTCGGGACGACGATTTGCCGCGTTTGCGGCCGTGAGGTGCATTGCGATTCGCCGGAATCCTCGGCGGATGAAATACTCAACACGCTCTCCGAGGGCATCCGGTTCTATGTTCTTTTCCCGGCCGCTGCAGGATTAGCGCAGACGGTGACAAACGGTGAATCGGAAACCAGGAGGAACGGGAACCGCGAGAGGAAAAAGAACAAGCAATCGCCTTCTTCGGATGCCGCCCAGCCACCGCCTTACATAATTGCTGCGCACATTATGAGCTTGATGCAGCGCGGGTTCACCCGGCTTTGGTCCAATGGCGAACAGATCGACCTTGCGTCCCCGGATGACTATCAACGTGCCGACTTTGAAAATGTCTTCGTGATGGTCGATCGGCTGGTCGCGCGCGAGGACGTGCGCGAACGATTGGTCGATTCGCTTGAGACCTGCTTTCGCGAAGGCCACGGCCAGGCTTTGGTCGAATTGTCAGAACCCCGACCTGTCGCGGTCATGGGCGAGTCAAACCAAAGCCAGGCGCAGCGTTTGCGCTTCTCCGAAAATTTCGAATGCAAGTACGACGGGACAGTCTATGCGCGTCCTGAGCCGCGCCTTTTCAGTTTCAACAGTCCGTTCGGGGCCTGCCCAACCTGCCAGGGTTTTGGCAACACGATCGGCCTCGACATCGATCTGGTGATTCCGAATCCAGGGCTCAGTCTCAGCGAAGGAGCAATAGAGCCGTGGACCAAACCGCAGTATGAGTGGACCCAGAAAGAACTTAAGCGGTTTTGCAAATCCGAACGGATTCCTATGAATGTCCCGTTCAATCAGCTTTCAAAACCACAACAGCGCGCCGTGATTAATGGCAAAGGCGACTGGGAAGGCGTGCGTGGTTTCTTTGATTGGCTGGAAACGAAAAAATACAAGCTGCATGTGCGGGTCTTTCTGTCGAAGTATCGCGGGTACACGCTGTGCCCCGACTGCGAAGGCGGACGTTTGCGCCGGGAAGCCTGCGACGTGCGCGTCGGCGACAAGACGTTGCCGCAGGTTTGCGCGCAGTCGATAAAGGACGCGGCAGCTTTCTTTGATACCCTGAAACTATCGGACGAGCAATCGGCGATCGCCGATCGAGTTCTGCATGAGATTCGCCGCCGGCTGCGTTTCCTGGTTGAAGTAGGTCTCGATTATCTGACCCTGGATCGGCTCGGCTCGTCGCTTTCGGGGGGGGAAGCCCAGCGAATTCAGCTGGCAACCAATCTCGGATCGTCGCTGGTTGGCGCCCTGTATGTTTTGGATGAACCGTCGATCGGTTTGCACGCGAGGGACAACAACCGTTTGATCGGACTGCTGCAAAATCTGCGCGACATCGGCAATACAGTTTTGGTCGTCGAACACGACGCTGAGATGATGCGCGCGGCCGACCAAATCCTTGATATTGGACCGGCCGCCGGCGAGCAGGGCGGGCACTTGGTGTTTGAAGGCAGTTTTTCCAGCCTGCTCAAGGATTCTGATTCGTTAACGGCGCGATATCTTCGTGGCGATGCGAAAATCAAAGAGCCGAAGCATCGCCGCCCGCTACAATTGAGGCGGCTCAGTATTCGTGGGGCCAGCGAACACAATCTGAAGAGTATCGATGTCGAGATTCCTCTGGACATGCTGGTTTGCGTGACGGGCGTTAGTGGATCAGGAAAATCAACCCTGATTCACGATTGTATCTACGCGGGTTTCAAGAAACAGGGTGGTGAATGGCAGGGCCATGTAGGTGCCTTCAAGAAATTGGAAGGTAAGCAATTTATCGACGAAGTGATTCTGGTCGATCAATCGCCGATTGGCCGCACCCCACGTTCCAATCCGGCCACCTACATAAAAGTTTACGATGCAATTCGTGAGACATTCGCGTCGACTCGCGAAGCGCAAGCGCGCGGCTTTGAGCCTTCCCACTTCTCGTTCAACGTGCCGGGCGGCCGATGTGAAGTTTGTCAGGGCGACGGTACTGTCACCGTCGAGATGCAGTTTCTTGCGGACGTCGAATTGATTTGTGAAGAATGCAAAGGCACGCGTTTCAAGAAACAGATCCTCGACGTGCGTTATCGCGGAAAAAATGTGCATGAGGTGCTCCAGATGACCGTGCACGAGGCGATGACCTTCTTCCGCGACTTGGCGAAAATTACTAATAAGCTGCGCGTCCTGGATGAGGTTGGCCTGGGATATTTGCGTTTAGGCCAATCCGCGACGACGCTCTCCGGCGGCGAGGCCCAGCGCGTCAAACTTGCCGCTCACCTGGCAAAGCGTTCAGGCGCGCGCACTCTTTTCATCTTCGACGAACCTACGACAGGCCTGCACTTTGACGATATCAACAAGCTGCTCGCCGCGTTTCGGGCTTTGATTGACGCCGGCGGATCCTTGCTGGTCATTGAGCACAATCTCGATGTGATCAAGACCGCGGACTATGTTATTGACCTCGGACCTGAAGGCGGTGACGCGGGCGGATATGTGGTCGGTACCGGAACGCCGGAAGAGATCATGCGCGTGAAAGAATCTTACACAGCTCGTTACCTGAAGAAGCATCTCGCGCAATCAAACGGGCACGGCGCCTAACTGTGGAACGATGGCGTTTGCTTCCCTAGTTCGGCTTCGCCCCGCTGGCGCCACGCTCGATTCGCTCAAGTTTGACTTCCAGAACCTGCTCATCCCAGCCTCCGACGGAGACGTCCTTCTCAAAGGTTTTATGCCCTTTCGCGCGCACCGTAACGTGGTGTTTGAAAGGTTGGCCAGCAACTCGGCTTCGCGTCTGAATGCGCGTCGTTGTTCGTCGGTGGTAGCAAAAGTCTCTTTGACCGCGACGACGCAACTGAGGTTCTCGTCCATCGCTTGATAAACTGCGCCCATACCGCCGTGACCAAGCTGATGAATGATGCGATAACGCTCGCGGAGAATAGTGTTGGGGGAAAGCATGAGTGAGACTTACTGCGGCCTCGAAGTCTATCACTAACTTTGACTTGAAGCACGCACGTTAGCAAGGCTATTTTCACGACCAAGCCCCTCTGATAGTCAGGCTTCTAATTCGAATCGCCGTGAGCTTAGTGAAATTTCCCGGTATGCGCTAGAGTTGGCGAATATGACCCTTAAAGAGCAAATCATTACCGACATGACTGCCGCGATGAAGGCCAGCGACAGAGCGCGCACCTCCGCGCTGCGAATGGTCAAAGCTGCCATGCAGAATCGCGAGATCGAAAAAGGCGGAGCCCTGGACGATGACGAGTTGATGAAGTTACTCCGCTCGCTAGTCAAACAACGGCGTGATTCCGTAGAAGCGTACGAGAAAGGGAACCGGCAGGATCTGGTGGCCAAAGAAACCGCTGAAATCGAGGTAATCGAAGCTTATCTTCCGAAAGCCGCTTCGACGGAAGAAATTGAACAGGCCATCGTCGCGGCGATTAATGAAACCGGTGCAGCTTCAATGAAGGACATGGGCAAAGTAATGAAAGCTGCACAAGCTCGCCTGGCCGGGAAGAACGCCGATGGGCGCATGGTCAGCGAAATCGTCAAAACGAAATTAGGCGCGCAGGTCTTGGAAACGAGCTCGCGGTCGGAAGAAGAGCAATCGCTCGCGTAGAAGCTGGCTCGGTGATCAATACCGGAGGGCTGGCGCGGCCGATCCCACACACCCCGACGGCGCCAATCAAAATCGACGACGCCATTAGCCAGCGCGGAATTGGGTTGTGGAAAACGCCCGCCAGGATCGAAAGAGACGGAAAACCACCTGCGTGAGATTCCGTCAGGGGAGCTTGATTATGAACGCCAGGAGCGAGCCGGGTCTCTTCTCTCATTAGCTCTTCGGGGGCAGCTTCTCTTTATCACGCTTTGCGGGCCCGGCTCAACCTTTTTGGCGCCCCAGGTTGTTGAGGGCAAAAGCTCATCATGTGCTGCAAGTCGGCCTGCGACCTCAACAGAACTTATTGATGATCGACCTTGGGTAACGTCAGTTTGGCGGCTTGCCTATGCAGTTTCCTTTCCCTATAATGGCAAGCTTGCTCGGAAGCGCGGATGTCTTGTCCGGTGGGTTAGCGCCCACTTTTTCTTTTGGGCGACTGTTAGCATGGACGTCAAATCGGTTGCGGATCGCGTGCGCGAAATTGCCGAGCAGGTCGCAATCGACCACGGAGTTGAGCTGGTCCACGCGGAGGTCGCCGGTCCGGATGGCAATCCAATAATCCGGGTTTTTATTGATAAAGCCGGCGGGGTAACGCACGACGATTGTTCCGACGTAAGCCTGCATCTCGGCACGATTCTGGACGTAGAGGATTTTATTCACTCGTCTTACACGCTCGAAGTTTCGTCGCCCGGACTTGAGCGCGGATTGTATACGCCGGCCGACTATGAGCGATTCGCGGGAAGTCACGCAAAGATTAAGGCGCGGATACCGGTGGACGGTCAGCGCAACTTTCGCGGGCGAATCATCGGAGTCGATAACGGCAAGGTGATCCTTGATGACCGCACGCGTGGCCGAGTCGTCTTGCCGATAGCAGACGTCGCCAGGGCGAATCTCGAGGTCGACGTCGAACAGGAATTCAGGCAAGCCCGTGAACGCGAAGTTCGCGATCGCGAGCTGTTGAAGAGTAGACGTTAATAGAACTTGATGAGTAGAAGAAACAGTTCAAAGGCGGCGAGGACATCCAGGTCGACTGGACACCGGAGACCGGCCTCGAACTCTCTGCTTCAAAAGTAGTTGTTGACGAAGTGGCCAACCCTTCGACGGAACTCTCCATTGATGAAGCGCGCGAACTGGGCGGCGATGACGTTGAAGTTGGCGATGCTCTACTGCTGCCGATGCCGATGGAGGAACTCGGCCGGATTGCCGCGCAAACCGCTAAACAGATTCTATTTCAAAAAGTCCGCGATGCAGTGCGGACCAATGTCTACGACCAATATATCGATCGGGTAGGCGAATTGGTAAACGGTTTCGTTAAGCGTTTTGAACGCGGCAACATGATCGTCGACCTCGGCAACCTGGAAGCGATTCTGCCCCGATCGCAGCAGTCACGCGGCGAGCAATGGAACCAGGGCGAGCGCATTCGCGTCGTCATCACCAACGTTTCGAAAGAATCAAAAGGCCCGCAAATCGAAGTTTCGCGTACTTCACCTGAGTTGCTCGAGCGCTTGTTCGAGATGGAAGTGCCGGAAATCTATGACGGCACTGTCGTCATCAAGTCCTGTGTTCGGGAACCGGGCGAGCGCGCCAAGATTGCCGTCGTTTCAAATGAACGCGACGTCGATCCGGTCGGCGCGTGCGTCGGGATGAAGGGCTCGCGCGTCCAGGCCATCATTCGCGAATTGCGCGGCGAGAAAATCGACATCATCGAATGGTCCGAAGAACCTTCAGTGTTTGCTGCCAATGCGCTCTCGCCGGCGAAGGTCAACCAGGTGCGTATCACGGATATTGAAAACCGCCAGATGGAAGTCATTGTCAACGAAGATCAATTGAGCCTGGCGATTGGCAAGCGCGGACAAAACGTGCGGCTGGCTACAAAACTGGTCGGCTGGAACATCGATATTCGCAGCGAGGAAGAGCTGAAACGCGAAGTCGCCGAACAGATGGGAGCAATGATTGCCTCCGGCGCGCCGGTTCCTTTGACGGTGATCGAAGGCGTTACCCAGCAGCAGACAGACGCGCTGGCCGAGCACAACATTACCAATATCGACGAACTCGCCAACACCTCGGTCGATGATCTGGTCGAGTTTCTCGACGTCAGCCTGGACGAGGCGGAAAGCATTTTGAAAGCCGCGCTCGCCGTAATTGAAATGCGAGAAAAGAGTTCGGAGTCAGGCGCGGAAGAAGAAGCACCCGCTGAAGTAATTGCGGGCGAGCAGCACGCCGTGTCGGCTGAATTCGACGAAAGTATTGCCGCGGGCGAGGTCGCGCCCAATGACGAAATGACCGCCGCGGGTTATGACGAGGCGGTTGAAAACGGAACACCTTTTTCGGCTGGGGCCAATCGCGCACAGGAGTCTGCCGAGCCGGTTGCCCTTACCGAAGCTGATCCGATTTCGGCTGACGAACTGGCGCTGCAGGAAACCGGACGCGATCTCCGTCCCGATGTAATCACGCCCGCGCCCGACATCACGTCGGCCGCCGTGGCTGATCTCGAAGCAGCGATCCGCGAAGAATCGCGAAGTGTGATCGAAGAAGCGGCTTCAGATGCACAAGCTGAAGCACAAACAGAGTCCGTTCTCGAAGCGTCAACAGACAACGTGGCCGCGACGCCCGGGAACGCTGAGAAGCAAGATCTCAATTCTGAGATCTCAGATTCAAAATCTGAAACCGATGCTTCCGATGATGCGGCCAAGTAATCGCAGCAGGCGCGCTTGGCGCGTGTCTGCTCGTCCTCCAACGCCTGCAGCAGCAAGGCGCTTCTGAAGCGTGCTTCAGAAGGTGGCGGACGAAATAGCAACCACTTTTTGAAGCATGACAGCAACCGCTAAAACACGACTTTACGATCTCGCTAAGGAACTGAAGATCGACACCAAGCGCCTTATCGAAGAGGTGCGACGCGAAGGTGTCGACGTAAGTGTTCCTTCCAACTCCATCCCTAAAGACGTCGCCGACAAAATTCGCGACAAATATTTCCCTAAGAAAGACGCGGCCGTCAAACGCGCCGTAAAGGTCGTAAAGAAGGCCGCGCGCCCCGTGGTTGAGGAAGCACCACCTCCGGAAGAAGAGCCGGTCATTGTCGCGGAACCGATCGTCGCGGAAGCACCTGCGCCCGTACCCGAAGCCGAAACAGCAAAGCCTGCTCCCGCGCGTGTCGTGCGCAAGCTCGCACCCGCCGCGCGTGCCGAAAAACCGGCTGCTCCCGTGGCAACGGCGCCGAGTGACGCTCAACCGGCAACTGTGGAAGCCGGCGCCCCTGTCGATTCCCTTCCCGCGCAAGCTGCTGATGTTGCCAAAGCGCCTTCGCGCCAGGTGCGGGTGTTGCGCCCGACCGCCGCAGCAATTAACGCCGGCATTCGGCCGGGAGATCGCGCGCCGGCGCCGCCTCCAGTCGCTCCGCCGCGCGATCGATCGCGACCACTTACATTCCGCCTCCCGACGCCGGCCGGCGCCGATCGAGACGCGGTTCATCTCGCGCCGGGAAGCGCGTCGGTGAAGGCAAGGGCAGATTTGATCGCGACTTTATCCAACCACCGCCAACGCTGACCCTCGAAGAGCGCATCGCTGGACGTCTCGAAGCGCCAGGTGTCCCAGGCGAATTAAAACCGGTCCGATTAGTGGAAGGATCAACGGTTAAGGAATTCGCGGAAAAGCTCGGCATCAAACCAAAGGATATCGTCACTCTGCTTTTGCAGCGCGGAGTATTTGCCACCATCAATCAGGCGCTAAATGACGACGTTGCTCACGAGCTTGGCGAAAGGTTTGGCTATGACGTGTCCTTTGTGCCCTTTGAAGAGATGGTCGCCGAAGAAGAGTTTGAAGAACTGATTGCCGCTGATGCGGACGATGTCGAAGTGCCGCGCGCGCCCGTAGTCACCGTGATGGGCCACGTCGATCACGGCAAAACTTCGCTGCTTGATGCGATCCGCGCAACTAATGTCGCCGGCGGCGAAGCCGGCGGTATTACTCAGCATATCGGTGCCTACAGCGTCGAGGTCCCCAATCCGGACAATCATGATGAAAGACGGCGGGTAGTCTTTCTCGACACGCCCGGCCACGAAGCGTTCACCTTGATGCGCGCGCGCGGAGCGAAAGCGACCGACGTCGTCGTCCTGGTGGTCGCCGCGGATGACGGTGTGATGCCGCAAACAATCGAAGCGATCGAGCATTCACGCGCGGCAGGTGTACCCATCGTCGTGGCGATCAATAAAATTGACCGGCCTGATGCAAATCCCGATCGCGTCCGGCAGGAACTCTCGCAGCAGGGTCTCAATCCCGTTGCCTGGGGTGGCGAGACTGAGATGGTCGATGTTTCCGCGAAAAAACGCCAAAACCTGGAAACTCTGCTGGAAACAATTCTCCTGACGTCGGACATTCTGAACCTGCGGGCCAGCACGACTCGCCTTGCCTCAGGCGTTGTCCTCGAAGCAAAACTCGATCGCGGCCGAGGTGCAGTCGCGACGGCTTTGGTGCAGCAAGGCACGTTGCGCATCGGCGATCCCTTTATCGTGGGACAAATCTTTGGGAAAGTGCGCGCGATGTTCAATGATCGCGGCGAACCGGTAACTGAAGTTGGGCCGGCCACCCCGGTCGAGGTCCTGGGCCTGCAGGGCGTGCCACAAGCCGGCGAAAGCTTCCAGGTGGTCGCAGATATCACTCGCGCGCAACAGATTTCGCATCACCGGCAGGCCGCTGAACGCCAGCGCACATTGATCAAGTCGACCAAACGCGGGATCGAGGCTTTGGGCGAAACCGAAGTCAAGGAACTGCTGGTGATTATCAAAGCCGACGTTCAGGGTTCAGTCGAAGTCTTGAAATCGACCTTGCAGAAAATGTCGAGCGAACGCGTCAAGGTCAAGGTGATTCGCTCGGGCGTCGGGGCAATCACCGAATCGGACGTATTGCTCGCTTCGGCCACTCAGGCAGGCTCTGCTTCGACTGCGGTTGTCATAATTGGATTTAATGTGCGGCCCGAATCACGCGCCAACGATTTGGCGAAACAGGAAAGCGTCGACATTCGCCTGCACTCGATCATTTACAAGGTCGAAGAGGAGATTAAGGCCGCGATGATCGGCATGCTCGAGAAGATCGAGAAAGAAAAAATTCTCGGCAAAGCGGACGTGCGCGAAGTCTTTCGCGTGCCGAAAGTGGGCGCCGTTGCCGGTTGCATGGTCATCGACGGCATTATGAAACGAAACGCGCGGGCGAGATTGATTCGCGACGGGGTCGTCAGCTGGGAGGGTAACATCGCTTCGTTGAAACGATTTAAGGACGACGCCTCCGAAGTACGCGAAGGTTTTGAGTGCGGCATCGGCCTCGAGAATTTCAATGACGTCAAGGTTGGCGATCAAATTGAGGATTACGTGATTGAGAAAGTTGCGGCAACGGAACTGTGAGGCAGTGAGCGCGAGCGGAAGATTTGGGTTGATTTCGGAGTGCCGGAATAGGAAAGGATAAAGGATGAAGGCGGAAGGATGAATGACCGACTGCAGTCTTTGGAGGGAGTCAGCGCCAACAAGCATTTAGTGTTTCTTTCATCCTTCAATCTTCCACCTTCATCCTTTGGATTGACATGCATCGTCCGGAGCGCATTGCGGAAACATTGCGCGAAGAGATCGCGCAGATTGTGGGTTACGAGTTGGAAGACCCGCGCTTGACGATGGTCACGGTTACTGAGGTCCGCGTCGCCGAGGATTTACGGGACGCCAGTGTTTATGTGTCGGTGCAGGGTGATGAGCAAGAGCACTTGATCGCTTTGCGGGCGCTGCGTCACGCGGCTCCCTATGTACGCAAGCAACTTGGCTTTGCCCTCAATTTGCGGCATACTCCCGCGCTTCATTTCGTGCGCGACACAGTGGAAGAAAAGGCAGAACGAGTGGATGCGTTACTGCAAGGAATGGGAAAGGAAAGGATGAAGGATGATTGAAAGGATGAAGGCGGAAAGATGAAGGATGAAAGCGGTTGCTCGCTTTTTCTTCTTCATCCTTCATCCTTCATCTTTCATCCTTGCTCTTAATGTTAAGCCAGGTAGTTGAACTCATTGAAAAAAAGAATCGCTTTGCGATTACTTCTCACGTTCGCCCCGATGGTGACAGCCTCGGTTCGTCCCTGGGCCTTTACTGGCTGCTCCGCGCGCTCGACAAAGACGTTGAAGTAATCATGCGCGACGCCGCGCCATACGCTTATCGGCAACTACCAGGCGCGGGCGCCATTCGCGAGACCCCCGCGGTCGATCGTCCTTACGATTCAATTTTTGTTATCGAATGCTCGGATATCGACCGGCCCGGGCTGATCGATCTGGAAAAACAATTCGTGGTTAACATCGACCACCACTCAACGACCGAATTATTCGGCACGATCAACTGGATCGACTCAACTGCTTCGGCCGTTGGCGAGATGATCTACAATCTCTGCAAAGCGACCGGAGTACGCGTAACCAAAGAAATTGCTGAATGCGTTTACACGGCGCTGCTGACCGACACGGGATCTTTCCATTATTCAAACACTACCGAGCGCACGTTCAAAATCGCCTCCGAACTGATTCGGACAGGCGTGAAGCCGGCAAAAACTGCCGAAGCAATCTTTGGCAGTTATCAATGGCCGAAGATCGAACTGCTCGGCCAGGTCCTCTCGACTGCCCGGCGCGACGAAACGGGCCATGTTGCCTGGATGCGGCAAACGCTGGCTATGCAGGAGCAAACGCACGCGTCGGAAGAAGACGCCGATGGATTCGTTAACTATCCGCTCTCCGTGGGCGAAGTCGAAGCGACCGCGCTTTTCAAGGAATGTTCACCCGGCGTTTATCGCACCAGCCTGCGATCGAAGGGTGAAGTAAATGTCGCAAAGATCGCTGAACAGTTCGGCGGCGGCGGCCACCGCAACGCCGCCGGCTGTACCTTGAAAGGCTCATGGGACGACGTCGAACGCCAGGTCGTGCCGCTATTG
>WNGM01011868.1_pt1 | contig 12162 bp, 10 predicted proteins | sample 5400571 | NCBI WGS metagenome assembly WNGM01 (sample SAMN13153378, study PRJNA577476) | soil metagenome | isolation source: 100 cm soil or saprolite under Garry oak tree replicate 2 | place: USA:California | collected 2016-06-15
TTGCTCACCAACTCGACTATGAGAATTTAGCGGCAGATGGCACGCCGTCGCTGGTGACGCGCAGACAGCAGTTGGCCTGGCGCGAAGTGATGCGAACCGAGTTTGCATCGCTCCGTGCTGCTGATGAGACCGGCATTCCGACATTGCTCGATACTTATGGAGCGACGAATCCAGCAGAATTTTTCGCGGTGTCGGTCGAGGCGTTTTTTGAGCGGCCGATAATGTTTCGCGCTCGCCACCCAAGACTGTACTCGGAACTGCAGCATTACTTTCAGCAGGATCCGGTCGAATTTTCCGCTGAAAGAACAAAGATCGTAAACAAGATGTTGTAGAGGTACTCGCCGGGGCGAGCGCCCGTCTATTTAAATGCCAGTGCGGCTCGCAGGGGTGCTTGAGAACAATCGCCGCTCTGCGGGACACCACCGACTGGGTTCATTATTGATGCACTAGCGGGAGCGTAAGCACCGCCACAACGCTTTGTCTTTTTCGGCAGCCAGTTTGAACATCGGATAGAATGCGTATGTCTGACTGGTCACTATGGTTAAAATTATCGGGACAGTAGTAATAGCGGCGGCGATGCTGGTGGCGTTGCCCGCGTTCGCAAGAGACAAAGCAGGCGACATGGCGTGTTGCGCGAAGAACGCGTCGAATCAGCAATCGTGCACGAATCTGGCAAGTCTGAATCTGACCGCGGACCAGAAAAGTAAGATCGAAGCGTGGCAGTCTGAGTGCATGAAAGCGGGTTGCACGAAAGAAAGCAGGCAAGCGTTTCTCAAGAAAGCTGGAGGCATTCTTTCGAAAGATCAGTACGCCAAGTTAAAAGCCGAGTGCAATAAATCGGTGAAGAAAACCGAAGCTTGATCAATGTAGCCACGGCCCTGCGGGCCGTTTTAACGCGCCATAGGCGCGTGGCTACACGTCGCAAATCTTGAACGACACCGCGTAAGCGGGTGTCTGACGTTGCACTATGACCAAATTCATTGCGTTGGTAGTGGCGGGAATGTTTGCAGCGGGCACGCTGTTCGCGGGAGAACATGGCGAGTGCACCAAGAAAGTTGGAAACGAGGCGAAACCGGCCTGCACGGTTTCACTGGCGAGTCTCAACCTGACGCCTGATCAAAAAACAAAGATGGACGCGGCGATGGAAGAGCACCACAAAGCCGGTTGCTCCGAAGCGAGCGAGGCCAAGTACACGCAGGAGGCGAAAACCATCCTGAACAAAGAGCAGTTCGCCAAATTCAAGGCGGAGTGCAAAGGCGAGAAAGACAAAGCAAAGACGGAGACTTAATCGTCAGCGCAGAGTTTGTTTGACGAAAATCGCGTTCGCTTTACAGCGAACGCGATTTTCTTTTGTCCGAGCTCGTCACGGGACGAGTCCGGCGCTGCTGAAGTCGTCGATGTCGATGTTAGCGTTTGTTGAAGAAGATCGGCCAGGCGCCAACCGGCCTTGTGCAATTCTTCGAGGACAGTCTTGGCCGACCAATCGGCGTAGCCGACGTGGTCAGGCGCGTTCCTTTCGCGCGCATCGCCGGCCATCACCTTGCGATCCTGATCGACAATCTCATGGACATTGACGGCCCAGAATTCGCCGTAATTTTTTAAAGCAACGTTGGCCGGCGCGCGCCAGTTCCTCGGTTGTTCTTTCACCAAGCGATCGATCAACTTTCGTTTCGCCTGATCAATTTTCCGATAGCGCTCCTCCTTGGAAAGCGTCGGTGACAACGGCGGCAAATTGGCCATCACGGCGTCCTGGTCCCAAAACCCGTGCAGTTTCAGTCCGCGGTGAGCCATTTTCTCCGGATTGCCGCGAATCAACCGCAGCACGAACGTGTTGCCGCCTTCGTCTTCGATCCCGGGCTGATTTTTATCGGGATCGACTGCTTGCCCGGATTGATTGAAGTATTCCGCGCCGACATGAAGTGGCTGGTGAATGTCACCGACGTAGTGCGCCAGCAGAATCACCGCAACCGGTTTGGTGATCTTGCGCGCATTATTTTCCGGGATTTCGCCGCGCAAAACATCGACGCAATAGGAGATCATGTGGACGACGTCCCATTGGCTGCGACCGGTTTTTCCGTCGGCGTACTTTTGGGCGTTGAGAATCGGCACGTCGGTGTAATGAAACCAGTGATGTGACGGCGCCGGTGACTTCAGGTCCTGGGTCGGTGGATTCGCTCGCCAAAAATCGCGCAGCTGCTTGTCGATGGCCGGGTGGTCGCGGTAGTGCGGAAAAGCCCCCAAATCCTCGACGCCGTTCTTGTCCCAGGCTCTGATTTCGTCGGCCATGACGGACGCGCGCTCGAGGGTAATGCCGTCCGTCAAAGTGTAGATCTTTTCAGCGACCGGTGTATTGGCGATCAGCTTGTCCGCGATTCCGCCGACGATTTCGTGACCGGTAGGTCCATAAGCAAATAGCGCCGCGCGGAACGTCACGACGCTGATGGCGATTAAAATTCTCGGTCGGGTGAAGTTCATAACCGGTGCGGCGCCGATTAGAATTTCAGCGACGCGTCCAACAAGTGATATTGCCAGCAAAATAATCCGAAGGCGATTCCGCCGAGAGCAAGCAGGATTGCGTGCGCGCGAAACCAAAATCCATGGCCGGGAAGCCTTATGAAACGAATAGAGGCAACAATCAAGACGACGATGCCAGCGGTTGTGGCCCAGCCGAAGATGTGAAGAGCCTGCAGCCACGGATCGATGGCGTCGCCCAGAAGCACGATATTTTCCAGGCCGCGACTAAATACAATCACGGGAACAAGAATGAAGAGCAGCTCGCAAAGGCAAACGATACGCGAGAGAAAGTACAAAGCGCGGTCGGCTTTGGCGGTGAAGAGCGGCCGCTGATATCGTTTGCGAACAATGACGGCGACCGGCCAGAGCAGAACGGTCAAAACCACGAGCAGCAAATTTCCACCCACGACCGGGTTAACGAGACGCTTGCTTGCGTACCACGGAACCCGCTGGCCTTCATAAATCGCGGGGAAAGGAAGCATTTCGCTGACATCGCCGGACGGATTGCGGCGAAAGGCAATTTTCTCCGGACCATCAATCTCGCTGTAAACAAGTGGAGCGATCTCGCGCCATTTCTTTGTTTCTCCGCGCTGATTTTTCATTCCTTCGACGGTCAGGACGCCTTCCTTGTCGCTGCTCACGCTGAATTGGTCGAGCAACGCCAGCAATCTTAGAAGGGTGGTTTCGCCACGGCGGGTTCCTTCGTAAACACCGCTGACGGCGCGTCCATCCATTTTCGTAGAGTTTGGATCGACATCTACCTTTGGCTCGTTCGGACTTGGGAAATAGCGATTCGCAAATGCGCGCAGGACTTCGCCCCGTCCACCGCCAACATTTTTGCCGAGGCTGTTGTAGGAAATGAAATAGCCGACGTGTGCGTCGGGCACCAACACCATGTCGCTATGGAAATAAACGGTGTCGCCGCCGTGAGCGACGATGTGCTGGCCATTCATCGAGTATTCCATAAAGGTGAGTCCCAATCCGTTGATCATCGGGTGCAATTCAAATTGGCGACTCTCCATTTGTCGCACCGTCTCCGGTTTCAAAATCGCGACACCATCGACGGTTCCATCCTGTAGAAACGCCAGCATGAAGCGCGTCATGTCCGCGGCAGTGGTGCTGAGCGCGCCGGCCGGCGCCGCCTGGACAAATTCGAAATCACGCGGCTTCTTCGCGGCGGCGAGATAGCCTTGCGACATTTGGGGGGTGAGCGCCACCGGCAACGGCTGGTCGAAAGTCGAATTCGTCATTCGGAGCGGCTTTAAAATGTGATTGTCGATGTAGCGCTCGAATTTCTCGCCGCTCACTCGCTCGACGATGTATCCGACAACGGTGAATCCGTAAGTGGAATACGAGACAACTTTGCCGGTCGGGAAAATGCGCTGCGGCATTTGATTGACCAGATATGTCCGCAACGGCTTCATGTCGCTCTCGTGCGCCACGAATAAATTCTTCAATGTTTCCTCGAATCCCGCGGTGTGTGTGAGCAATCGTCGCAGCGTGACCGGCTCGGGATAGGTTTTTGGAATCGCGAAATCGACGTACTCGTTTACGTCGCGGTCGAGATCGAGCTTGCCTTGCTCAACTAACTGCATCACTGCCGTCGCGGTGAATAATTTCGAGATCGAACCGGGACGAAACAATGTTTGATCCGCCAGCACCGGTTTCTTCGCAGTGAAATCAGCATAGCCATAGCCTTTTGCGAAAAGCACCTGACCGTCCTTGACAACCGACACGACCGCGCCGGCGATGTCGCGATTTTGCAGTTGCGACGGAATCAACGCGTCGAGGAACGTTTCAAAATCAGATTTTGTCAGCGCAGGTGGCGGACTCGATCGCGGTGCAACGGCCGCAACATTCGTCGGCGGCGGAGAAGGCAGCGATATCAGCGGCGACGGCGCCGGTCCCTGCGCGTTCGCCGTGGCCAAAACAACTGCTGCCATGATGGAAGGAGACAGAACGCGAATTAGCGGTTGCATCGGCGGAGGAGTTTGCCAGCTGCCTTGCTGCTGACAAGACTGCGGTTTATTCCGCTGTCTCGCCAGCAAAACGCGAGCGGATGATTTCGATCCGTTTCTGCAGCTTTTCAAAATGTGAGCCTGACCAGTAGACCTGCCCACAGCCGCGGCAGCGCCGAAATTGATCATAATAAATCTTAGTAAGAGGCTCGAGCTGACCGAGCACCTTGGCTTTCTCTGCCGGCTCAAGCGGCGCGTTGCATCGCAGACAACGGCTGAACGGCGTCAGGACGGAAGCGAGCCTGAATCGGCGCAGCACTTCGACGGTTTGTTCCAGCGGATCCTGTGAGCGGGGATAATAGCCGTGACGCACCGCGGCATGCATCAAAAGGCGGCGGTCGCGGGTGAGAAGAGAGCGTTCTTGATCGCTTGCCGTTCTCACCAATTGTCGATCGTCGGCGGCGGGATCATAGGCGACGTCGATGCCGAGAAGACGGAGGTCGCGGACGAGTTTTCCAAGATGCCCGTCAGCGACAAACTTCTCGATAATGCACACTTGCAATCGATCTTCTGGGAAAAATGGGGATGGCGTTTCGTTCGGTGGATAAACATCGACCCCCACATCTTGAGTTAAAACTGCCGCGAAATCGACCGGCTTCCCGTTGACTAGGATCAAATCGACCTCGGTGTGCGGCACCCCGCAGGCTTCGATCACATCCTTGATCGATGTCCTTTCGGATAATTGGCGCTCGATGGTAGAGGCTTTCGATCGCAAAAAGAACGAAAGGTCACCGTGAAACGTCAGCCGGATCGCGAATGGAGTCATTTGCTCACCCGTGCGGTCGAGTAAGCGTATTCAAAAGTGGTCCCGCGCGGGCGGGCCATCAACCGTCCGGGGCCGAGCGGTTCGTCCTCGCCGTAATAACAATCGAGCTGCCACCGCCGCAAACCACCGCCGGTATCGACAATTTTCCAGCGGGCGCTGCCGAAAACGCGCTCAACTTCAGGGGCAGGAGTTTCGAGGACCAAGCCGCGGCGCAGACCGCCTTGCGTCCTGGCCGCTGCCGAAAAACGCGCAACGAGCGTTCCGCCGCCACCGCTCGGAGCGGACGAGAAACCGTAAGAGCCTCCATTGTAACGAATGTAATTGCGGCCGTTGACCGGCGTTGTGATTCGCCCGTAACCCTCTTTCATCACCGAACGAAGAAAATCACGCGGATAAGCTCGGCCGCGCAGCCCCGGTTTGCTTACTCGAGTCGCGTCAAAGCCGCGCTCGAAAGTGAATCCGCTTTCTTTCGGCGTGTAGTAGAGCGTGCAGACGATGAAATATTCGCCGGCGTGACCTTGCGGACGCCGGAGGAGTTTTTCATTTTCGTAGGCAAGACGCTGCACCACTTCCGGCCACGGAATGTCAGCGCAGGCGAGCGGCAGGATCGATATCGACCCGGCGGCGGTCGCGGCGCTGATTAGTCGCCGAAAAAGTCGACCGCCGGTCCGCCGAGCAAAATCTGGATCGGCAGCTTTTCCTGTTCGTATTCGTAAGGCGGTTGCTTCCACGCGAATGCCTCCGGGTATAACTTTCGGATACAGCGAATGATTTCAATGCCCGTTTGAAATGAGCGGAAAGTATTGCGGTCGAGCACATGAATTTGCGCGCCGCCACACAGCTCACCCGCGAATTTATTGAATGTCGGCTGAAAATAATTTTCACGAAAAAATACGCCCGGCAGTTTCAAACTATTGAGTTCGCAACACAGTTTTTCCCCGTCGATAAACGGCGCGCCGAAAATTTCGAAGGGTCGCGTCGTGCCACGGCCTTCCGAAATGTTCGTTCCTTCGAGCAAACACATTCCCGGATAGACCGTCGCCGTCTCAAGCGTGGGGATGTTTGGCGACGGCATTACCCAGGGAAGTCCGGTTTGATCGAACCACATCGAGCGCTCCCAATTTTTCATCGGTAAGATCGACAATCGACATTTTGGGAACGCCTCGTTACGAAACTGAGTGGCGAGTTCGCCGATGGTGCGGCCGTGGCGGATCGGGATCGGATGCATACCGACGAACGATTCGTAGCCTTTCTCGATCGGCGGACCTTCGACTGTTATGCCGTTGATCGGATTCGGCCGATCGAGAACGACGACACTCGCGCCCCGCTTCTCACACGCCCGCATGCAAAGATAAAGCGTCCAAATGAAGGTGTAGTAGCGCGCGCCGACATCCTGAAGATCGACAATGAGAGCTTCGACATCATCGAGCATTTCGGTCGTTGGTTCGCGGTGTTCACCGTACAAACTGTAAACCGGAATTCGCAGGCGCGGATGCTCGTAACTTTTCCACTCGACCATGTTGTCCTGAGTTTGGCCGAGGAATCCGTGCTGTGGACCGAAGAAAGCGCGGAGTTGAAACAGCTCGCCGCTCAGTTTTTCGAGAGTCTGCGATGCATGTTCCAGGTTCGAAGAAACGGAAGCCGGATGCAGCAGTGCGCCGACCCGCGCGCCGCGCAATTCCGTCGGCCAAAGGTCCTGGAGATGGTCGAGTGGAAGTTGAACGTGCATACGTCAAGGTTCTAACACACACGCGAAATTCTCGCGAGGTGGATCGAGCGCTCCGCGCTCGATGTTATTAATGGCGGCCCCGCCGCGACTATTTAGCATCGTCCGCGGAGCGGCCGATCCACCTTTGCAATCGACAGAGACAAACAAAAATTGTGACTAGCGTCACGGCCACGCACAATTTCGCGAATAGCTCCCCATGTTGGGCATAGAACGTTAGTCGCCGGTCTTGCGGGACATCGACCGAGCCCGTGAGCACTCCTTCAGTAAATGTGTTTCCGGTGTCATCCTGCAATACTTGAGTCACCCGGCCGAATTCATTTACGAAACAAGTGACGCCAGTGTTCGCGGCGCGGACCATCGGCCGGCGGTTTTCAACACAGCGAAAGATCGCGTTGGCGAGATGCTGGCGGGAACCGGATGAATGCAAAAACCATCCGTCGTTTGTGACATCGACTAAAAGATTCGCGCCGTCGACGACAAATCGACGGACGAGATCGCCGACGGTATCTTCGAAACAAATTAGCGGCGCGGCGTGAACATTGCCGTTGGTCAGATCGAAAACCGTGTGCTTAGTGCCAGCGGTGAAATCTCCCGGTACCCAGGTGCTGGCAACGGCGGCGAAAAGCGGAAACGAATGTCGCAACGGAATGTATTCGCCAAACGGGACGAGATGGATCTTGCGATAAATCTGAACCCGCTCGCCGCGGTTCGATACCAGCAGCGCTGCATTGTAATCGTGCCCTTCTTCGAAATCGAGCGTGCCGAGCATCAAATCGGTCTTGGTCGCTGCGGAAAAATTCGTCACGAAACGATAGCTCTCGGAATTCTGATCGCGTACCGGATCGGGCATCGAGCTTTCCGGCCAGACCAGCAAGTCTGGCGGCGGATTCGCGCCCTGCAACTGTGGAACACTGGCCTGGACCGCGGCGACACGCAGCGGCGTCGCCGATACCATCGATTTTGGAACTGCTGCGATGTGTAGACCAAACGCGAGGACCGCAACAATGCCGACCATCGTCAGGGTGAGATCGAAGTGCGGGCGCATTCGATGCGTCCGGGCTTCCGCAAAAAGGCGGAGCGGTGTGGTGACGGCGATGATATTCGCGAACGCGACTGCAAAGGACAATCCGACGACGCCGGTAAATTCAGCAACTTGAATCATGGGCCACTCGGCGTGGAGGGCGACACCGAGACCGTTCCAACCAAAACCGCTGAAGAGCCAATCGCGTGTCCATTCATGCGTGGCCCACGCGGATGCAGCCAGGAAGGCCACCAGCAAATTTCGCCACGAAGTAGTGAACGTCTTTGGTCTTAAGAATCCGACGAACCAGCTCCAAAAAGCGAAATGAAGCGCGAGATAGATCGACAGCAGAAACGAGAGTCCGTGAAGAAAAAAGCTTTGGTACAAATCACCGAGGGCGCCGAGCCAACTGAAGGTCGCCGTAAAAAAAACAATTCCGGCGAGGTAACCGAGCAATAAATTGCGCAGCCAGCGCCGCCGTGAATTTTCACCCGAAAACCAAATTGCGACAATCAGCGGCGTCAGCGCGATCCAGCAAAGCCAGCTTTGATCGAAGGGCGGAAAACAAGCGGTGGCAAGCAACCCGCTCGCAATCGCTGCTAGCCACGGCCAAAGAGAAAGCGCTTTCTTAATCACCGCGCGAATTCACTCGCGTCGACGTCGTCGCGACTTTTCCTCCCGTCGGCGGCCGGGGTGGAGCGCGTCGCGCAGATCGCGCGCGTAGGAGGCGTTGACCCGAAAGACAGTGTGCTGGACATCTTCCATCGAGTGCAAGCTGACTTTGTCCGAAAGAACATACCCCTGCGCAATCAACCCGTTTAATTCATCGAGAAATTCAGCGGGTTCCATCCCGCCAATTCGTCCGGTCAACACCTTGCCGTGAACCGGTGTGCCGGACAGACCCATTGTTTTCAGGAGCGTGATTTCTCCGCCGCTCAAATTAATCTCGCGCGACATATTTAAATTCTCGCGACGAATCGTTCGCTGTCGAGCGGCTTATTGGGCGACACGCGTTCGGGCATCCTTCTCCACCCAATTCCACACTTCCTCCAACCGGCGCCCAATGTCGCTTTTAATTTGGCTCAACTGCTCGACCGCAAATTTTCCTTTCTCCGGTCGGCGTTGGGCGAAAATGTAATACTTGATTTTTGGTTCTGTTCCGGAACCGCGCACCGCAATTCGCGTTTTGTCCTCTAACTCGAAGATCGACATCTTCTGTTTCGGAATCACGTCGCCTTCGACGTCGCGGATGGTTTGCTTCTCGAAATCGGTGACGCCGACGACTTTTGATCCGGCAATCTCACCAGGCGGTTTGCGGGCATAGGATTCGAGCAAACGCGCGATTTTGTCTGCGCCTTCCGCGCCTTCAAAATAAAGCGACCCGTTCTTCTCCTCGAAATAGCCGAATCCGGCGAAGGCTTCATCGAGCAGTTGATCGACCGTGCGGCCGCGGGACTTCGCATAAGCGGCCATCTCGCAAAACATAATCCCCGCGGCATTGCCATCTTTGTCACGAACGAAATCCGCGCCGCTGTAGCCGTAACTTTCCTCGCTCCCAAAAACGTAAAACGAAGAATACTTCAATCGCGCTGCGCGAGTTTCTTCTTCAGAAAGCTGCCGATATTGTTTGCGAATTTCCGGCGGGAGCGCCCGCTCGTATTTGTCGAGCTTGGCGCCGAAATATTTGAATCCAGTCAGGGTTTCGACACAACGGACGCCAAAGTGTTCTGGAATCACTTTCTGCAGATCGGTCGTGACGAAGGTTTTGATCACGACCGCGCGCGATGCGTTTTCCCGGTTCAGGATTCCGAGATCGAAAAACTTCTTCAGTCGGTAATACGCCAGCAGAGATCCGATTTGATTGCCGCTGATTAATTTCATTTCGCCCGTCGCGCTCCGCGCTGCTACGCCGAGCCGGTCGGAATCGGGATCGGTCGCGATAACGACGTCGGCATTCGTTTTCTTCGCGAGCTCGATTCCGAGCGTCAGCGCTTCGGCATTTTCCGGGTTCGGAGATTTCACCGTGCCAAACCGCGGATCGAATCTTTCCTGCTCCGGAACCATTTCGAAATTGAATCCGAGTCGCTTCAGCATCGGTTCAAGAGTTACGGCCCCGGTTCCGTGCAGCGGTGTAAAAACAATGCGAAGCGTGTTGGCGCCGCTCAGAACGCCTGGATCGACAATCAGTGTCTCGAGGCGCTTCATGTAGGCTTCATCGACATCTTTCCCCAGAGTTTTCACGCTTCCTTGTCGATCTTTCGGGAGCGGTTCATAGCTCTCACGTTTGATCGCCTTCACTTTTGCAATGATCCCGCTCGCATGCGGCTCGATCACTTGTGCGCCGTCGGCGAAATAAACTTTGTAGCCGTTATCATGCGGCGGGTTGTGACTGGCCGTGATCACGATTCCGGCGGTTGCATTTAAGTGTCGAACCGCAAAAGACAATTCCGGTGTCGAACGCGGTCCATCGAAGATGTAAGCATCGCATCCGTTTTCTGCCGCCACTTTCGCCGTCAACCCGGTGAATTCGTCCGAGAAAAATCGCGTGTCGTGCGCGATCACGATTTTCGGCCGCGTATCGATTTTATTTTGGGTATGCCACTCTTTCGCGTAGGCGACCAAACCTTGGGTGGCGCGGTTCACGTTCGCGAAGTTCATCGCGTTGGTGCCTACGCAGGGGAATTGTGGACGTTCGTCAGCGCCGGAGTTGCCGCGCTCGGCCTTGGTCACAATTTTTCCAATGGTGCGTCCGCGCAATCCACCGGTGCCGAACTCGAGCGTTTTGTAGAACCGATCGTTCAGCTCGTCCCACGCTCCACGGTCGACAAGTTCATCGACCACGCGCGCATACAGATCGTTAGGCGTGCCTGCGAGCAGGTCGCGAATATTTTTCACGGTGAATTTGAGCAGTTGCTTATTTGCTAATGCCTTGTCGATCTTCGCTGCGGTGTCGTCGTGCGCGGCCATGCGCACCGAATTTCGATTGCCGTCCGCACATTTCAAGGCTTTGCTCGCTACCGCGCGATGAATATTCACGAGTATCAAGGCAAAGAGTTGCTCGAGAAATTCGGCGTCGCCACCACCCGCGGGAAAGTTGCGTCGACGCCCGACGAAGCCGAAGCAATCGCGCGTGAACTCGGAGATGTTGACCTCGCCACAGGACGAGTCCGTCCGAATGGCGGACTGGTGATCAAAGCGCAGATCCACGCCGGCGGGCGAGGGAAGGGGACTTTCAAGAACGGATTTAAAGGCGGCGTTCACGTCGTCAAGTCGCCGAAGGAAGCGCGCGAGGTTGCGGAAAAGATGCTTGGACAAACTTTAGTTACACATCAAACCGGACCGGCCGGTCGCGTGGTGCACAAAGTTCTGGTGGCCGAAGCGGCCAAGATCGCGCGCGAACTTTATTTTGCCATCGTGCGCGATCGCCCGATCGCGGCACCATTGGTGGTGGCCAGCACTGAAGGCGGCGTTGAGATCGAAACAGTTGCCGCGAAATCGCCGGAGAAAATTCTGCGCGAACCGATCGATCCACTCGCGGGCATGCAACCGTTTCAAACGCGCAAGCTCGCAAAGCAGCTCGGATTCGAGCAATCGCAAACAAAAGCGGCAATGAAATTGTTCGGTGGGCTTTATCGAACGTTCATCGGCTGCGATTGCTCGATGGTGGAAATTAATCCGCTGGTCGTAACGAAGAAGGGGGACGTCCTCGCGCTCGATGCGAAATTTAATTTCGATGACAACGCGCTTTATCGACATCCCGAAATCGCGGCGATGCGAGATGTTGCGGAGGAAGATCCGCGCGAAGTCGAAGCGTCGAAACATGAACTGAACTACATCGGCCTCGACGGAAACATTGCCTGTCTGGTCAATGGCGCCGGCCTGGCGATGGCGACGATGGACATCATCAAATTTTACGGCGGCAGTCCGGCCAACTTTCTCGACGTTGGCGGCGGCGCGACCGAAGAACAGGTGACTGAAGCGTTCAAAATCCTGATCGCGGATAAAAATGTGAAAGCGATCCTGGTAAACATTTTCGGCGGGATCATGAAAGTGGACGTGATTGCGCAGGGAATTATCAATGCCGCGAAAACGGTGAGGCTCTCGGTTCCGGTGG
>WNGM01011631.1_pt1 | contig 12161 bp, 14 predicted proteins | sample 5400571 | NCBI WGS metagenome assembly WNGM01 (sample SAMN13153378, study PRJNA577476) | soil metagenome | isolation source: 100 cm soil or saprolite under Garry oak tree replicate 2 | place: USA:California | collected 2016-06-15
CTCCCCGGCCGGAGGGGGTGACGGATGGCGACGTCGCCTGCCGCGGCCACGAAGCCCGCGGCCGCGCCCGCCCCAGGCCCGCAACCTCCCGCCGATCCGCTGACCGGGTACTACCGCGCCGTCCGCCAGATGAACCTCCAGCTCGCGAAGGACCGATACAAGCAGGGATTCAAGGTCCGCACGCAGGAGTACATCCGAGGACGCGGCACGCTTGCGATCGTCGACGAGGAAATCTGCATGGGCTGCACGCACTGCTTCGACAACTGCGCGTTCGAATCGATCGGCATGGTGGACCGCAAGTTCGCGCTTCCGGAATATTCGTACACGTCGCGGAAGGCCATCATCATCGAGGAGAACTGCGTCGGCTGCGAGAAGTGTGCGATCGTGTGTCCGGTCGATGCGATCACGATGGTCACGAAGCACGGATTCGAGGTCAAGGATGGCCGCGTCGTGTCGACCACGCCGCAAGCGCCCCTCGCCCCGAGGCCGGCCGCCGCGACTCCGACGACCGCGAGGCCGACGAGCGCAGCACCGGCCCCAGCTCCGAAACCCACCACACCGGTGACGGCGACAGTCGCGAAGCCCGCGGCCACTCCGCCGACAACGGAGTCACCTCCGGCGAAGCCTCCTCCGAAACCCGAGCCGAAACCGGAAGAGGAATCCGCGGAACCGTCGGAGGAACCGTCGGAGGAAGAGAAGGAGGAAGAGACGCCGGACGAGGAGGGCGACGGATGACCGAGAGCGCGTCGCCTCCGGTGATTGTGAAAGCTCGCAAGGCGCCGCGGATGACGTACAAACAGGAAATCCAGACGATCAAGAACCTCCCCCGGGCCGGGCGGCTGATCGTGATCATGAAGATTGCAGGCGTCTTCCTCGTCGCGATCGGCCTCGAAGGAATCGTGACCGGCATGTATTGGTTGACCCTCGCCTTCATCCCGCTCGGGGTGTTCGTCTCGATGCTCCCGATCCGCATCAAGACCGGGGTCTGCATCGCCTGTCGTTCGCCGCTCGAACCGAGCCAGGCGATCTGCCCGAAGTGCGGCGCTCCGCAGATGTGAGCTCACGGCGAGACGAGCGGCTGGACGACGTGCGCCGTGTCGATCGTCACCTTCAGAGAGCGAAGGAACGCCATCCGTCGCATAAAGTTCGGCTCTTCCTCCCAGAGGTGAGCGAGGCGGGAGGTGAACGCGGCGCCGGGGATCCGGGATGCGATTGCGCGGACGCCTTTCGAGAGGTCGTACACCTTCGACCGGTCTTTCGGAGCCGCAAAGAACGGGAAGGTCGAGACCGTCCCGGTCGCACGCAGGCTCGCATACACGCCCGCTTTCGCGACACTCTGGTCGCCCAACGCGCGGATCTTCGCGGAGAAATCGCCGAGCGCCTTTGCCGGTACGCGAACCTCGCCGACGAATAGCGATCGGACCACGGTGTCCGCGGTCTTCCGATAGGCATCCGCCGGAACATCGAAGGGATTCGGGACCTCCGCGCTCTTCGACTTGAAACCGGCCATCGCGGTGTCGATCGCCTTCTCTTTCGGAGCGAGCCCGCTTGTGGTCCCGCCGACAGAGAGTTGCACCGTGAACGCGTCGGCTGCGACGGCCGGTCGGAGAATCTTCGCAGCGACGGCGTCCGTGATGTGCACCCACGCCGGCAACTGCGTCGTGCGGCTCAGCTTGTCCAGCGCCACCGCGAGCTTCATCCCGTCGTCGAACGCATACGTCAAGGTCTTGCCGGCCGCCGGCTTCGCCTCGAGGCGCACCGCCACCGCGACAGGGATGAAGAACTCCGCCGCCAAGGGGACCGTTGCATGCAACAGGTCGTAGGCCGTCCCGTTGTTCGCCACCTCTTCGAATCCGAGCCGCGCCCGGTGTCCGAAGGGCGAAATCGTCCTCAGGGCGTTGACATGGGAGGCGAACTCTCCCCGATACGATGCGAACGGCGCGTCGCCGTAGAGGGCGTCGCCGATCGCGAAGTCCAGGGGGACCGTCGGCACAAACGGCACCGCGTGCCCTTTCGCCGGAGCCCCATCGTAGAGTTGCTTCCACGTCGCCCCGACCTGCGCGATCGCTCGGTGGGCGTCGTCCGCGAACTCGATCCCCGCGTATCCGGTGAAGTCGAGCTGCACGCCGCGCTGCTCCGGCACGATCCAGTCGTACGTCAGGAGGATCCGCGGCCTCATGACCGTGCCGAACTCGCGGGTGCGGCCGACCCCGAGCTGCGTTCGGAAATAGTGGTAGTCTTCCGCGGAAAGTCCGAGCGATACCGTGCTCTCCTGGCCGTTCAGCACCCGCACGAGCTTGCGGACCTCGCCGTCGTCCTTCACCTTCACCGTGACGGGGGGCACACGATTGAGGTCGCCAATCAAATCCCGGGGGAGGACGCGGTCGTCTCGGACGAAGAGCGCACGGATGAGCGCCTCGCGGATCACCTCCGAGAGGGCCGGGATCTGCACGGCCTTCTCGATGTAGTTCCAGTCTCGCAGGAGGCCCACGTCACTCCTCCTTGCCATGTTCGTAGGCGCGCACGAAGCGATCCCGGGTGGGCTTTGCCCGCCGGAGGACCGCGGCGATCTCCAGGCCGACCGCCATCCCCGGGGGCGGGATCGCGCGGAGGCCAGGCCACGGGTATTTCGTCCAGACCTCGAGCGTCTTGCCGCCGTTGATCTTCTTCCGCGGGTCGAACACGACTTTGACCGAGGAGATGAACGATGTCGCGCGGCCGTGCATCTTCCGCAAGTTGAACACGAGGAACAGACCGAGTCCCATCGAGTGGCCGTCCATCTTGAATGCGGCGTCGCCCATCCGCTTGACGAACCCGAGGGCCGTGCCGCCAGAAGGGCGCGTGTCGTCCATCAGCACGTACGGGACGAGGGCGGCGGTCGTGCTGTCGACGAGGAAGGCCTGGACCGCGCCGTTCAGTTTGAGCTTGTCCCGGATTTCGATCGCGGTCTCGACGGCTTCGGACAGTCGACCGACGGGCACCAGGTTGTACGAAGTCACGAGGCCCCGGCTCAGGCGGCGGGCGCTGTAGTTGTCGTATCGCTCCCGCCAGAGCGCATCCGTCACCGCGGGGGCGAGCTTCGCGCCGCTCTCCTTCGCCGCGAGGACGTCCACCGAGCGCTCCTGGTCCGCGACTTCGTCCTTCGATCCTTGCACCGCGACGATCGCGATGTCGGCCGGATCCGGACTGTCGGGCCGAAGGGCCCGCTCGAAGATGAAATGGTCCCGACTCGCGACGGCCGCATGGTACGGCACGAGCGCGCTGTCGACGATGGCCGTCAGGAAGCGCGCGGCAGCCGCCAAGGACGGGAAGGCGTACGCGACGGCCCTCAATGTCTCAGGCTTGGTGACGACCCGGAGGGTGGCCTCCGTGATGACACCCAGGGTTCCTTCCGCCCCGAAGAACAGCGGGGTGAGGTTCGCCAGATGGCCGTCCGCGTCGGCCTCCGAAGCGGTCTTCAGGATGCTCCCGTCCGGCAGGACGACTTTCAAGAACGCGATCGCGTCGCACAGACTGCCGCCACGGGGAGCGCCGAACCCGCTGCTCCCGGAGTTGATCGCGCCGCCCACCGTGCTGCCGATCGCGTTGACTGGGACGACTGGGAGAGCGAAGCCTTTCGCCTCCAGGAAGTCCTCGAGGTCTTTCCAGGTCATGCCCGCCTCCACGGTGACCTTCCGACCGTCCGGATCGAACGCGACGACGTGGTTCATCTTCCGCATGTCGATCATCACGCCACCGCGGTTGGGGACGGAGCCGCCATACCATCCGGTCCCGCCTCCTCGGGGCGTGATCTGCAGCAGGCTCTCGTCACTCAGTTTGACGAGGGCCGCGACCTCCTCCGTCGTCTGCGGCAGGGCGACGAAATCGGGATAGAGCTTCCATTGAAGCAGGGCCACTTTCGGGAGCGATGCGAAGTCGTGGCTGTAGACCATCCGCTCGAATTCGGAGCGCGCAACGCGCTCGGGCCCGAGGGTGTTCACGAGTCGGCGATACGCATAATCGAGGCTCGCCATGGGCCCTGCTCCGGGGGACGTTCGCGGGTAGACTCTCGCTCGGGATAAAGCTAACGTGCGACCCTGCGACACCGGGAGAAAACCGTCACACGTTGAGCGCCTTGATGATCTGTTCCTTCAGGCGGGTGACGTCCGAGCCGGAACTGTACACGCCCATCGCCTGGGCTGCGGAGACGACCTGTTCGTCCTGAGCCTTGTCGACCGCGCGCGCGATGTCGAGCTTCAACTGCATCTCGCTCCGGCCGCCGGCCGACACGCCAAGCGCGCCTGCGGCCTTCTCGACGCGCATCCGCATGTCGCGCGCGTCCATCGTCGACAGTTCCGTGCTGATCTCTCGCTCGATTTCCATTCGGCCCCTTCGGAATTCACCGAGTGCGCGACCGACACCCCGCGCGAGCTCCGGCAGCTTCGACGGTCCGAAGAGCAGCAGCACCGCGATGATGATCAGGATGACCACCCACTCGATGCCTTCGATCTGGGCCGCGATGTCAATCGGCGAAAACGCGGACACTTCTTCGGCCTCCCTTTGCTCCTAAGGACGACTGGGTTATCATCCTTTCGCACGTGCCCGTGTGTGCTCGACCCGGACGGCGGCCCCATACCCGACGACGTAGAGGGCGAGCATCGGTAGGGCGACGAGGAACATGGTGATGCCACTGCCATCTGGCGTGATAATCGCGCCGAACAGGAAGATCGCAATCGCCGCGAAGCGCCAATACTTCTTCCAGAAGTCGGACGACACAATCCCAAGGGCCGATAGGCCATACATGAGCACCGGAAGCTGGAACGCAAGGCCGAACGCGAGGGTGAATAGCAGGACGAAGTCGATGAAGTCGTCACCATAGAGGACCAGGAAGTTCGCACCGAGGACGGTCTGCACCGAATAGAGGAGGTTGAAGGTGAAAGGCAAGACGACGATGAAGCACAGCGCGACGCCGGAGAGGAACAGTAAGACCACCGGGACGGTGATTCGAAGGATGAGTCGTTTTTCGGACGGCTTCAGTGCAGGTCCGATGAATTGTCCCAGCTCGTACACGATGACCGGCGAGCCGACGACGGCCGCTAGGAAGAAGGCGACCTTGAACATGACCACGTACGCGTCCCAAGGCGGTGCGAAACTGAAGTTTAGCGGGATCCCTCCGACCCTCTCCGGCACAAGATAATTCTTCATGGCGACGACGAATTGCGTTGCGACGTTCGGGTTGGTCGGCCCGAGGGCGGGGATGAGGATTGGAATCTGCGTTCCCGAGAGAGTCACGGAACCAATTCCGGTCGTGAGGAACAGTGCGAACAGCACCACGATCACAATGACGATCACTTTGAGCCGCTGGCGGAGTTCCTCGATGTGCTCGAAGAATGTCATCCGCCGTTCACTCGGGCGGTCCTCCTCCGAAGCGACCTTCGCCACGGCCGTCATCGCTGCCAAGAGGGCTCGGCTTATGTACTTTCCACAAATGTACGGGAGCGAGAGCCATCAGAAGGAGTAGCGGTCCTCGGTCAACGGATCCGCGGTGTTGCTGTACCCGCGGACCTCCCAGTATCCGAGCTCTTCCTCGTCCGTGAACGTGACGGCGCGCACCCACTTCGCGCTCTTGTACGCGTAGCGTTTGGGCACGAGGAGCCGGACGGGGCCCCCATGTTCGATCGGGAGCGGCTTGCCGTCCCACTGGTACGTGAGGAGGACGTCGGAATCGTAGAGGGCGTTGAGCGGATGGGACGTCGTGTAGCCGTCCCCGCACCGGAAGGTCGCGAAGCGGGCGGTCGAGCGGATCTGCGCGCGCTCCGCCACTTCGCGGACCGTGACCCCGACCCACTCGTGGGTCGAAGCGGGGGACAATACCCAGGTCGAGCCTCGGCCATTTCCGAACCTCCCGCTGCCCGGGCGGGAGAAGCCTCTCCGCCGCCATCCGAACGAGACCATTGAAATCCCTCGATATAAATCGTTGTGCCAATGTTCGGAGAGGATTTTCGGCGTACGAGTCCACGTATCTTCGAGACGCAACGCGAGACCGCGTTACGGGAGAAAACACGAGGGTCGCGTGCCCCGACAAAGGTTTAATAGCCCGACCAATTTTCCACGCGATGGACATGGTGCTGGAAAGCTACGTGCCCGTCGTGATTTTTGCTGTCGTTGCCCTGCTGTTCCCGCTCGGCACGTTCTTCGCAACGCGTCTGTTCCGACCCGACCACCCGACGCCGCTTAAGGACCTCACCTACGAGTGCGGCGAAGTTCCGGAGGGCGTCGCGCAGATCCAGTTTCATTTCCAATACTACATGTTCGCGCTCATCTTCGTCATCTTCGACGTCGCCGCGATCTTCCTCCTCCTCTGGGCCTTCGCGTGGGGCGGCCTCCTGAACTCCGTATCGCCCGTGGCCAAGTTCTCGATCTTCCTGTTCCTCGGGATCATGTTCGTCGCCACCCAATACGCGCTCAAGAAGGAGGAGGTCATCCAGATATGAGCGCGGTCGTCACGTCCTCTCCGTCGATCACGGGTCGATCCGTGCCCGGGGCCGAGAAGGAGGTCCTCGCGCAGCTGAAGGTTGCCTTCGGTGCGAAGCTGAAGGATGCGAAGGTCGTCCGCGAGCGCCTCGTCGAGATCGTGATCGACCGGGCCGAGCTCGTCCCGGTGTGCACGTACCTGAAGGACACGCTCGGCTTCGAGCATCTCTCGTGTGTCACCGCGGTCGACTGGAAGGACCACTTCGAAAGCATCTACCACATCGAGAACTACTACAACGGCTGCATGGTCCAGGTGAACGCGCAGATCCCGTACGACGACCCGAAGATCGCGACCCTGACGGGCCTCTGGCATGCCGCGGACTTCCTCGAACGGGAGATGTGGGACCTGATGGGCGTCGAATACACGGGCCATCCGAACCTCACGCGCATCCTGTTGCCGGAGGACTTCAAGTTCCATCCGCTCCGGAAGGAGTTCGCCCAGGAGGTCGACCGGCAGTACATCACCCGCCGCAAGCTCCGGGGGGGCAAGTGATGACGGAGTTCTGGATCAACATGGGGCCCCAGCACCCCATGACCCACGGGCTCTGGAACATGAAGGTCCAGGTCGACGGGGAAACGGTCACGGACGCGAAACCGGAGATCGGGTACCTCCATCGCGGCTACGAGAAGATCATGGAGGTCCGCGAGTTCCAGAAGAACGTCGTCTTGACGGACCGCCTCTGCTACGTCTCGTCGATCACGTGGTCCCACGCGTACTGCCTCGCGGTCGAGAAGATGATGGGCATCGAGACCCCGGAGCGGGGCCAGTGGATCCGCGTCGTAGCGCTCGAACTTCAACGGATCGCGTCGCACCTGATGTGGCTCGCCGCCTACGGCCCGGACCTCGGCCTGCTCACGGGACTCCTGTGGGCTCTGCGGGAGCGGGAGCTGTTCCTCGATCTCATTCAGTTGATGTCCGGCGCGCGGATGAACCAGAACTATCCGCGGGTCGGCGGGGTCCGCAACGACCTGCCGGATAACTTCGAGGCGATGTGTCGGCGGAGCATCGAGCACTTTCTCGAGAAGGTGGACAACGAGTACCAGCGGGTCTTCCAGCAATCGAAGGTCTTCCACATGCGCACGGAAGGGGTCGGGAAGATCTCCGCCGCGGAGGCGATCGACTGGGGCGTCACTGGACCGAACCTGCGCGCGTGCGGCGTGAACGTCGACCTGCGCCGCCTCGACCCGTACGAGGTATACGAGGAGATCGACTTCGAGCCGCAGGTGTGGCACGATGGCGGGGCCGGCGACTCGTATGCCCGGTTCGTGTGCCGGTTCAACGAGTTGCGGGAGTCGTGTCAGATCATCCTCCAGGCTCTGGAGAAGATGCCGAAGACCGGCCCGTACCGCGTGAAGGCTCCGCGCCGCGCGGAGGGCGAGGGGTACGCGAAGACGGAGGACTCGCGGGGCGAGGCCCTGTTCTATGTGATCGGCGACGGCGATGACCGGCCGTACCGCGTGAAGATCCGCAGCCCGGTCTTCTGCACGATGGCCGCGACCCCGATCATGCTGCGCGGCAACAAGCTCGCCGACTCGGTCGCGATCCTCGGGTCCGTGGACGTCTGCGTCGGGGAGATGGATAAGTGACGAGTGCGCCCCTGATCCCGAATCTGTTCGACGTGTGCGTGGTCCTCGTCCTCGCGATTGTCTGGGTCATCGATCAGATCCTGTACGCGCTTGCGGGGCTGATACCGCCTCTAAATGGACTCGCCCAGTGGTTCGACCCGATCGCTCGCCAGCGACTCGGGATGGGGCTGCTCCAGTCAGAATTGCTCATCGTCCTCATCACATGGCTCATCGCCGTCACGGTCATGGTCATCTGGGCGACGCTGATCAACCTCCTGACAATGATGTGGGTCGAGCGGAAGTTCTACAGCCGCCTCCAGGATCGATACGGCATCATGATCTCGATCTGGTCGCTCCCGTTCTGGCCGTTCAATCGGGCCCATCGACCGACCCATCGCGGCACCGGATACTTGCAGAACATCGCGGACGGCGTCAAGCTCCTGCAGAAGGAGAACATCACCCCGCGGAACGCGGACTCCGCGATGTTCCACATCTCCCCCGTCCTCATCGCCTCGTCGACGCTCATGATCTTCGCGGCCCTCCCGTGGAGCAGCGGATTCTATGTCGCGAACCTGGACCTCGGGATCCTGTTCATCTTCGCCGCGTTCTCGCTCGCGCCCCTCGGCATCCTCATCGCGGGTTGGTCCGCGAACAACAAGTACACCCTCGTCGGCGGACTGCGCGCCGCGGCGATGCTCATGGCCTACGAGATCCCGATGATCCTCTCGGTCATCGCCCTCGTGTTCTTCACCGGCTCCCTCAACCCGCTCATCATCGTTAGACAGCAAGAGCGCACCTTGGTCTCCCTGGGACCGCTCGCGATCCCCGCGTGGTACATCTTCTCGCCGCAGATCCTGGGCTTCGTCGTGTTCAGCGTGTCGATGATGGCGGAGATGGAGCGCATCCCGTTCGACATCCCGGAAGCGGAAGCCGAGCTCGTCGAGGGGTGGACGACGGAATACTCGGGCATGCGATTCGGCCTCGTCTTCGGGTTCAAGTGGCTCCGGATGATCGCAGGCGCCGCGCTCATCGCGATCCTTTACCTCGGCGGCTGGAGCGGGCCCGTGTTCACGACGTTGTCGGTTGGCGGCGTCCCCGTGCCGATCGTCCCGGAAGAGGCCTGGTTCGTCCTGAAGATCTATCTGATTTCCGTCGTCTTCATCTGGATCTCGTGGTCCGTGCCCCGCGTGCGGATCGACCAGATCCTGAACATCGGGTGGCGGAAGTTGATCCCGTATTCCCTCGTGGCGATCATCCTCGCGGCCGCCGCGATTGCGTCGGGTCTCTGGGCCGTGGGGTGAGCGGCAGTTGGGCCGTGAGCGCATCATCGGGAGGGAGGCACGTGGTGGACGTTGACTGGGAGCTCATCGCGTTCTTCGTACTGAGCGCGTTCGAGGTCGTCGGCTCGATCCTGGTCGTCATCAACAAGCGGATGGTCCGCGCGGCGTTCTGGCTCGCGATGACCCTCGTGACGATCGGCGCGATCTATCTTCTCTTCCTGAGTGAGTTCGTGTTCCTCATCCAGATCATTGTGTATGCGGGCGCGGTGCCCGTGCTCTTCGTCTTCGGGATCATGCTGACCCGGAGGACGATCATGGACGAGCCGGGGCCGGAGGGTGGACCGTGAACGCGCGGGAGTTCCTCGTCGTCCTCGCGGCGGCTGCCTTGTTCCTGGTCATGGCGGCGTCGTTCCTGGGGAACGTGAACTGGCCGAGCTCCCCGACCTCGATCCCGGTGTACGATCCGAACGCGACGTCGAACAACGGGATCGCGAATCAGATGTTCGAGGGCTTCGCGATCACTATCATCTTGATCGCCATCCTGCTCGGGGCCGCGATGATCGGCGGCGTCTACCTCGCCAAGATGGACGAGCCCGGGAAGGTGGGCCCTTGATTCCGCTTCAGTATGAACTGCTCCTGTCCGCGATGCTCCTCTGCATCGGCCTCTACGGCGTCCTCGCCCGCCGGAACGGGATCATTGTCCTGATGTCGATCGAGATCATCCTGAACGCGTCGATTCTGAATTTCGTCGCGTTCAGTTCGTACAGCGGCGATGCGAGCGGTCAGGTGTTCGCGCTCCTCGGGATCGCGGTCGCCGCGGCGGAAGCGGCGGTCGGGCTCGCCGTATTCCTGTCGATCTACCAGACCCACGGCACGATCGAGCTGGACAAGGTCCGTTTCCTGAAGTGGTGAGTCGTGATCGCGTACGAGTGGGTCGTCTGGTTCATCCTGTTGTTGCCCCTCGGGGCGTTCCTCGTCATCGGTCTCGTCGGCCGGCGTCTGCCGGAGGGCGGCGGTACGATCGCGGTCGGCGCGATGACGGGCTCGTTCGTCCTCTCGATGTACGTCTTCATCCAGGTCCTCCAGCAAGGCGGGCTCGGCGGCGGCTTCATCCCGCAGACGATCCCGGGCTACGTCTGGATTCCGAGCCTCCTCCCGGAGACCTCGATCAAGATCTCGCTCCTGATCGACAACCTGAGCTCGTTGATGCTCGTCCTCGTGTCCTTCCTGTGTCTCCTGATTTTCGTGTACTCGCTCGGCTACATGCACGAGGAGGACGGCAAGGCGCGGTACTACGCGGAAGTCAGCCTCTTCGCGACCGGAATGCTGGGGACCGTGAGCGCGGACAACTTCCTGCAACTCCTGATCTTCTGGGAGATCATGGGCCTGTGCTCGTACCTGCTCATCGGCTTCTGGTACTCGAAGCCGGAGGCCGCCGCGGCGGCGAAGAAGGCGTTCCTCGTGACCCGCGTCGGGGACGTCCTGTTCCTCGTGGGCGTCCTGGTCATCTGGAACGTGTTCGGCACCTTGTCCTTCAGCGAAATCCAAGGCAAGATGGCGAGCCTCTACCCGAACACCCTCACGCCGCAGCTCCTGACCCTCATCCCGCTCCTGCTCTTCGGGGGCGCGGTCGGCAAGAGCGCGCAGTTTCCGCTCCACGCGTGGCTTCCCGACGCGATGGAGGGCCCGACCACGGTCAGCGCGTTGATCCACGCGGCGACGATGGTCAAGGCCGGTGTCTACCTGACCGCCCGTGCGTTCATCTTCCTTGTCCCCTTGTCCTCGGCAATCCAGCCGCCCTTCACCGCCATCCTCGTGATCGCGGCGATGGGCGGTTTCACGACGCTCTTCGCCGCGACGATGGCCGTCGTGAACTTCGACATCAAGCGGGTCCTCGCGTTCTCGACGATCTCCCAGCTCGCCTACATGTTCCTCGGCCTCGGCGCGGGCGCGTACACGATGGCGACCGAAGTTTCCCGCGGGGAGGCGGTGGACTCCGCCGGATACAGCGCGGCGCTGTACCATCTGTTCAACCACGCGTTCTTCAAGGCCCTCCTGTTCCTGGGCGCCGGGAGCGTCATCCACGCGGTCCACACGAACGACATGCGGGAGATGGGCGGTCTCTCGAAACCGTTGCCCATCACCTCCAAGGCCATGCTCTTCGGCGGCCTCGCCCTCGCCGGCATCCTACCCTTCAGCGGCTTCTTCTCGAAAGGGGAGATCCTGTCCGTCACCTTCGACGCGGGCGCCGCGAATCCCGGGTTCTACTGGCTCTGGGCCCTCGGCGTCGGCACCGCGTTCCTGACTGCGTTCTATGCGTTCCGGTTGTGGTTCATGACGTTCCACGGGGAGTACCGCGGCCACGACCATCCCCACGAGTCGCCGCGCGTGATGACGGCGCCCTTGATCATCCTCGCGGGATTCACGCTCGCCTCCGGCCTCCTCGCGTATCCGATGGGCGGATTCGGCAATCTGATTTTCTCCGGAGCACCCGCGGCCGGCCTCCCGCTCGTCGGCATCCCGGTGCAGGATTACCTGCTCGAAGGCGTCTCGATGGGCGTCGCGGTGCTGGGCCTCGCCCTGGCCTGGGCCGTGTATGCGACGAAACGAATCCCGGCGGAACGCTTCACCGCATCGAGGGGCGGGGCGTTCATTCACCGCATGCTCACGAAACGGTACTGGATCGATGACGCGTACGACGCGTTCGGCCGGACGGTCGTGTACGACGCGGCTCGGGCCCTCGACTGGTTCGACCGCAAAGTCATCGACGGCATCGTGAACGGCGTGGGCCGCGGCGGGGTC
>WNGM01017085.1_pt1 | contig 12152 bp, 12 predicted proteins | sample 5400571 | NCBI WGS metagenome assembly WNGM01 (sample SAMN13153378, study PRJNA577476) | soil metagenome | isolation source: 100 cm soil or saprolite under Garry oak tree replicate 2 | place: USA:California | collected 2016-06-15
CGCTACCGACCCGGTGTTGACAGATCCGGCAGCAGCACGACCGGAACGTCAACCCGATTCTGGTGGTCCCGCAGCCAGACGAGCAGCTCGTCGACTTGTTTCTCGCCGACCAGGATCCAGTCGGGCCGCCACAGGGCGAGGAAGTCGATCGCCTCGGCGCAGGTAGCCAGCGCCTGGACACGGGCGCCCGCCTCGACGTAGGGCCGCGCCACCGCTTCACGGACGTGCAGCCTGTCTTCGACCAGCAGGATGCTCTCGGTGCCCATCGTTTCCTCCCGCCACGGTCCCAATGCACGGGAAGTGCCAGTCCGACAGGACGAATCGCGGACGGCTGAGGTATACGAATCCGCGGCAGCTCGCGCGTCGAGGGGAGCCGGATGGACATCGGCGTTTCCAGGATCAAAGCGGCCGCGATCGGGATCGACCTGCACCGAGGCCACCTGGACCTCTCGGTCGCGACCATGCCGGTGCGCAGTGAGACCGACGCGAGGCGGATCGTCGCCGCCAATCAGCGGCTGTTCGCCTGGTGCCGATCGGTGGGCATCCCGGTGGCGCACCTGGTGACGACCTATCGCGACGCCGACGAGATCCGCGCCAATCCGTTCTGGCGCACGCGCGCCGAGGGCGGGCAGGGCACGCGCAAGAACGTCCTGCGCCACAATCTCGCGGGGACGCCCGGCTGCGCGGTGATCCCCGAGCTGATCGAGCCCGGCCGCGACTGGGTGGTCGACACCAAGAAGCGCTACGACTGCTTCGTCGCCACCGACCTCGATTTCCTCCTGCGCAGCCACGGCATCAACACGGTGCTCATGACCGGCATCAACACCAACAGCTGCGTGCTCGGGACCGCGGTCTCCGCCAACGTCAAGGACTACGCCGTCATCGTGGTCGAGGACTGCGTCGGCACCATGGATCCGCCGGAGCTCCACGCAGCCGCGCTCGCCTGCATCCGGGCGGCCTTCGGATTCGTCCTGACGAGCGAGGCCGTGAGGCAACTGCCCGGACTCGCGGCGGGATGATGCGCGTCGACCTGCACAGCCACGTGATCCCGCGGGGCATGGTCGACGCGATCCGGCGGACTCCGGCCGTCTGGGGCGCCCGCATCGAGCGCGACGCCGCGGGCGAGCGCGTCGTGCACGACCTGGGCTACGCCTATCCGCTGTTCGCCGAGTTCTTCGATCCGGACGCCAAGGTGCAATCGATGGACCGGCGCGGGCTGGACGTCTCGGTCGTCTCGCCCGCCCCGCCGATGTTCCATTACCGCGCCGACGCCGAGCTCGCCCTGAGGACGGCGCGTCTGATCAACGACGGGATCGCCGAGATGGTGGCCGCGCATCCTTCCAGGCTGCGGGGGATGGGGACCCTCCCCGTGCAGCATCCCGAGCTGGCCATCGCCGAGTTGGAGCGCGTCGCGCGCGAACACCGCTTTCGCGCCGTGGAGATCGGCAGCTCGATCGAGGGGGAGACGCTCGCCGAGCCGCGCTTCCGCCCGGTGCTGCGGCGTTGCCGTGACCTGGGCGTGCTCGTCTTCGCGCACCCCTACTACGTCGGAGCGAAGTGCGGGATGGAGTCGTATTACCTCACCAACCTGATCGGCAATCCATGGGAAACGACGGTGCTGGCGGCGAACCTCATGCTCAGCGGGGCCATGGACGAGATGGAGGGCATCCGCATCGTGCTCGCCCACGGCGGCGGCTTCCTGCCCTACCAGGTGGGGCGGCTGGAGCACGGCCATGAGGTAAGGCCGGAGGCGCGGGCGAAGACCCGGACGCGGCCGCTCGACCTTCTGCGCCGGTTCCACTACGACTCGCTGGTGTTCGATCCCCGCGCCCTCCGCTACCTCATCGACGCGGTCGGCAGCGAGCGCGTCGCCCTGGGCACCGACTCGCCGTTCGACATGCGCGACGACGATCCGCTGGCGCGGATCGACTCGACGCCCGGCCTCACCCCGCGTGAGCGCGACGACGTCTGCGGCCGCACCGCGTTGCGCTTGCTGGGCGAGTGAGCTCGAGTGCACACCTGGGAGGACGCCGATGACCTTGCCCCGCGAACGCGTCGAGTACTCCGCCATCGTCGACCGCCCACCGCTGCGGCTCCCCGGCGATGCGCGCATCGTGGTGTGGACCATCGTCAACCTGGAGGAGTGGGAGATCGTGCGGCCGATGGCGCGACAGGTGCTGCCCGCGCCGATGGGCAACGTGCGCGTCCCCGACGTGCCCAACTGGTCCTGGCACGAGTACGGGATGCGGGTGGGCTTCTGGCGGTTCAAGGCGCTCTACGACCGGCTCGGCGTCCGCCCGACGCTCTCGATCAACGCCAAGGTCTGCCAGAGCTATCCGCGGGTGGCCGGCGCGTGCCGGGACGCGGGATGGGAGTTCATGGGTCACAGCTACGTGCAGATGCCCATCCACGACCTCGAGGACCAGCGCGGGACGATCCGCCAGTCGATCGAGGCCATCGAGAAGTTCACCGGCAAGCGCCCGTTGGGCTGGCTCGGGCCGGGCCTCACCCAGACCCACGAGACGCCCGACTACCTCGCGGAAGAGGGCATCCGGGGGAAACCGCCGGCTGAGCCACCGTGTCGATGCTCGCGTTCAACGCGCTCAACGGCATGACCTTCGCCGCGCTGCTCTTCGTGGTCGCGAGCGGCTTCACCCTCGTCTTCGGCCTGATGCGCATCGTCAACCTGGCTCACGGCGCGCTCTACCTGACAGGCGGCTACATCGGCCTCACCGTGGCGACCAGGACGGGGAGCTTCCTCGTCGGTGCGGCCGCCGCCGCCGCCGCGATCGCGGTCGTCGGGTTTCTCACCGACGCCTGCCTGCTGCGGTTCGTGAAGGGTCACGATCTGCGCCAGGTGCTGCTCGCGCTCGGCGTCGCGCTGGTCCTGAACGACCTCGCCCTGATCGTCTGGGGCGGAGACACCTTCACGGTGCCGGTCCCGGCGGCGCTGCAGGGACCGCTCCAGATCGGGGCCCTCGCCTACCCCAAGTACCGCCTGTTCGTCCTCGCCGTCGCCGTCCTCCTCTTCATCGGCCTGTGGCTGATCCTCCACCGCACACGCCTCGGCGCGCTGATCCGAGCCGGCGTGGACGACCTGGAGATGGTCGACGCCATGGGCGTGGACATCAAGCGCGTGTTCATCTACACGTTCATGTTCGGTTCCGCGCTCGCCGGGCTCGGCGGCACCCTCGGCGGGGCGTTCCTCTCGCTGTACCCGAGCGCAGACGTGGAAATCCTCGTGTTCAGCCTCGCGGTCGTGATCATCGGAGGCCGGGGGAGCCTGGTCGGCGCGGCGGCGGGAAGCCTTCTGGTGGGAATGCTCGCCACCTTCGGCCAGGTGTGGTTTCCGGAGCTCGCGTACTTCGTGATCTTCGGTCCCATGGCGATCTTGCTCGCGTTTCGGCCGCTCGGATTGTTCGGACGCACGGCGTGACGGCGGGAGGGGACGCGGATGAAGCGCAGCGCAGCAGCAGTCCTCACCGCCGCGCTCCTCTCCGTTCCGCTCGTCCTGCCCGGGTACAAGACCAGCCTGGCGACCGAGATGCTGATCTTCGCGGCGCTGGCGATGTCGATCGACATCCTCGCCGGATACGCCGGCCGCACTTCGCTCGGGCACGGCGCCATCTTCGGGGTGGCGGCGTACGTGGTCCTCTACCACGTGACCGTGGCCGGAGGAGATCCCTGGGTCGCGGCGCTGCTCGGCATCGCGGCGGCGACCGTGGCCGCGACGATCTTCGCGCTGCTCGCCGTCCGCGCCTCCGGCGTCTACTTCCTGCTCATCACGCTCGCCCTCGGCATGATCGTCTGGGGCATCTGCCAGCGGTGGACGTCGGTGACGGGCGGCGAGAACGGGCTGCGCGGCGCGGTGCGTCCCGCGGCGGTGGCCGGGCCTACCGCCTTCTACTATTTCGTGCTCGCGGCAACCGCGCTGATGGCCTTCGGGATGTGGCGCTTCGTCCATTCTCCCTTCGGGCTCACGCTGAGGGGCATCCGCGCCAGCGAGTCGCGCATGCGCTCGCTCGGCTATGACGTCTCGCTGCACCTGTTCGTCGGCTTCGTCGTCTCCGGCTTTTTCGCCGGAGCGGCCGGCGTGCTGTACGCCTTCTTCAACAGCTTCGCCAGCCCGGCGACGGTCGCGCTCGCCCAGTCGGTGGAAGGCTTGCTGATGGTGATCGTCGGAGGCGTGGGCACGCTGGTCGGCGGACTGGTCGGCTCGGTCGCCATCATCAGCCTGCAGAACTTCGTGAGCTACCACACCGAGCGCTGGTCCCTGGTGCTCGGGCTGATGTTCATCGTCACCATGATCTTCGCGCCCGAAGGGCTGGTCGGCAGGGCGCGGATCCTGCTCGCCCGCCGCGCGGCCAGGATCCGGGAACCATGAGGATCCCTGTCCCACCGACGTCCACGTCAGGGAGGTCAAGATGCGTCGCCGCACTTTCTTGAAAACTGCGGGCACCGGCCTGCTCGCGCTCTCTTCACCCGCCCGCCGGGCCATCGCCGCCAGCGAGCCCATCCGCATCGGCCTGCTCTCCCCGCTCACCGGCGTCATCGCCGCGGGCGGCCGCGAGCTGGTCGACGGGTTCAACCTGTACTGGGACCAGGTCGGACGGAAGGCGGGCGGCCGCGAGATCGAGGTCGTGGTCGAGGACGACGCGAGCAATCCGAACACCGCGCTGCAGAAGGCCCGCCGGCTGGTCGAGCAGCGCAACGTGCACATGCTGGTGGGCGACATCCTGGCGAACACGGGCCTCGCCGTGGCGGAATACGTGAAGGGGAACGGCGTCCCCTACTTCATCCCGGTGATCGCGGCCGACGATCTCACCCAGCGCAAGCGGATCCCCAACGTGGTGCGGATCGCCGGCTATTCGGCCAGCCAGAGCACGCGGCCACTGGCCGACTACGCGCTGAAGATCGGCGTCCGCAAGGTGATCACCGTCTCGCAGGACTACACCTTCGGGCACGAGCAGTGCGGTGGCTTCTGCCAGGTCTTCTCCGAGGGCGGCGGCGCGGTGCTGCAGCAGTTCTGGCACCCGCTCAACACTCCCGATTTCAGCCCCTACCTCCCGCAGATCCAGAGCCTCAAACCGGACGCCGTGTTCGCGATGGAGACCGGAGCGGACGGCTCGCGGTTCATCCAGCAATGGGCGAACTTCGGCCTCAAGGACAAGATCCGGCTCTTCACCTCGATGAACGCCACCGATCAGTCGATCATCCGCACCCTGGGCCCCGAGGCGGAGGGGGTGATCTCGGCCGGGCACTTCTGCGAGGGCCGCGACGACGCAGCCAACAAGAAGTTCGTCGCCGACTACGAGAAGGCGTTCGGCAAGCTGCCCTCCATCTATGCCTTCTCGCACTACTCGGGCGCGATGTGGCTCGCGCAGGCGTTCGACGCGGTCGGCGGCAAGGTCGAGGACAGGCCGCGGTTCCTCGAGGCCGTCCGCAAGATCAAGCTGTCGGCCTCCCCGCTGGGCCGGGAGGTGAGCCTCGACAAGTACGGGAACCCCGTCTACGACATCTACATCCGGAAGGTCGCGCGCCGCGCGGACGGCAAGCTGTGGAACGTCCCGGTCGAGGTGTACCAGGGCGTGTCGCAGTTCTGGAAATACGACCCGGAGCAATACATGAAGCAGCCTCCCTATTCGCGGGAGTTCCAGGGAATCAAGAAGGCGTGATCGATCGCCCGCTGCTCCGGCTCGAAAGCGTGAGCGTCGCCTACGGCGCGTTGCGCGCGGTGGACGGCGTCTCGCTCACCGTCCGGATCGGAGAGCGTCGCGCCATCATCGGCCCCAACGGAGCCGGCAAGACGACTCTCTTCAACGCCATCGCCGGAGAGCTGCGCTGTTCGAGCGGCCGGATCGAGTTCCTCGGCCGGGACGTGACCCGGCTCCGCACGCATCGCCGCGCCGTCCTCGGCATGGGCCGGACGTACCAGATCACCAACCTGTTCGGAGACCTCACGGTCGAGGAGAACGTCCGTCTGGCGGTGCGGGGCGTGGGCCGCAGGAAGCTCTCGCTCTTCGCCAATGACGACTCGCCCACGCCGGAAGAAGAACCCGCCGTACAGGCCGCGCTCGCTGTCGCTGGGATCCAGAAACGCCGCGGAACGGTGACCCGGACGCTCTCGTACGGCGAGCAGCGTCAGCTCGAGCTGGCGCTGGCCCTCGCAGGGAAGCCGCGGCTGCTGCTGCTCGACGAGCCCGCGGCCGGGTTGTCCGCCTCGGAGCGCGCCCGCATGGCGCGGATCATCCGCGAGCTGCCAGGCGAGCTTTCCATGGTCCTGATCGAGCACGACATGGAGCTGGCGCTGGGTCTGACCGACTACGTCACCTGCCTCCACTTCGGCCAGGTCTTGACCGAGGGGAAGCCCGACGCCATCCGCAACGACGACAAGGTCCAGGAGGTGTACCTGGGAAAGCCGCATCATGCTTGACGGCCTCTCGGTCTCCGGGTTGCACAGCTACTACGGCGAAGCCCACATCCTCCAGGGCGTGTCGCTCGAGGTGGCGCGGCGCCGGGTGGTCGCCTTGCTCGGGCGGAACGGCATGGGAAAGAGCACCCTCATCCGCTCGATCATGGGCCTGCGCCCCCCGCTGGTCCACGAGGGGAGCGTCTCCTACCGCGGCGAAAGCCTGCGCGACCTGGCGCCGCACCAGATCGCGCAGAGGCGCATCGGGCTCGTGCCGCAGGGCCGGCGGCTCTTTCCGTCGCTGACGGTGATCGAGCACCTCACCATGGTCGACCGGCGGGCGGGCAGCGCGTGGAGCGTCCCGCGCGTCCTCGATCTGTTTCCCCGGCTCGCCGAGCGCCGCAATCACCGCGGCAGCCAGCTGTCCGGGGGAGAGCGTCAGATGCTCGCCGTGGCGCGCGCGTTGATGCTCGACCCCGAGCTGCTCCTGTTGGACGAGCCTTCCGAGGGCCTCTCGCCAGTAATGGTGCAGCAGCTGGAAGGGATCCTCCAGCAGCTGAAGCAGGGCGGCCTCGCCATCCTGCTGGTCGAGCAGAACCTCTACAGCGCCCTCGCGGTGTCCGACGAGGTCTACGTGCTGGAGACGGGGAGCATCGTCTACCGCGGTGGCGCCGCCGATCTGCTGCGAGATCCGACTCCGATCCAGCGATTCCTCGGAGTGAAGTGAAGCGCGGCCCCGCGCCGCGGAGGGCCTGGGACATGATCGACGATCGCCACGGAGCGTTCTGCGGGCACGCCACCGTGTTCGTGCGGGGCGCGGCGGTCGGGCCGCTCGCCGGTCTGCGCTTCGGCGCCAAAGACAACTTCGACGTCGAGGGACATCGGACGGGCGGCGGAAACCCGGACTGGCTGCGCACGCACGATCCCGCGGCCGCGACCGCGCCGGCGCTGCGGGCGCTCCTCGACGCAGGCGCCGAGCTGGTGGGCAAGACGCAGATGGACGAGATGGCCTACAGCATCAACGGGGAGAACCATTTCTACGGGACTCCCGTGAATCCGAAGAACCCGGACCGCATCCCAGGCGGCTCGTCCAGCGGGTCGGCCGTGGCCGCAGCCGCGGGCCTGGTCGATTTCGCCGTCGGCACCGACACGGCGGGATCGGTGCGCCTCCCCGCCTCCCTGCCTGCGCAGGCCAGTGCCGCGCCCACTCGCCTGCTGATCGCGACCGACGCGTTCGCGCTGGCCCGCGAGGCGGTCCGCAGGGCGCTAGCGCCGCACGTCGACCGTCTGCGCGCCCGATTCGCGCGCGTGGAAGAGATCATCCTCAGCGGGGAAGGCCTCCTCGCCTGGCAGCAGACCATGCGGGTGATTCAAGGGTACGAGGCGTGGCGAGCCCACGGCGAGTGGATCGCCCGGGTGGAGCCGTCCTTCGGACCGGGGATCCGGGAGCGCTTCCAATGGGCGTCCACAATCACCCCGGACGAGGCGGCGGCAGCCTCCGCGCGGCGCGGCGCCATCGCGGCCTGGCTCGACGTGCTGCTGGAAGGATCGGTGCTGTGCATGCCCACCGTGCCGTTCGTCGCGCCGCTCAGGAACGCGCCTACGGCGGAACAGGATCGCACCGACGCGCTCTCCCTTCTCTGCGTCGCGAGCCTCGGCCGCTTCCCGCAGCTGACGCTGCCCGTCGCGGAGGCGGAGGGCTGCCAGGTCGGCCTGTCCCTTGTCGGCGCGCGCGACACCGACCGGGCCTTGCTCGAGACGGCCCTGCGCACGCCGCTGCACGGATGAAACGGCTCCGCGATCGTGCAGGCCGCGCAGAACGTCCTACGTGGCGCGAAAGGTCCGCTGACGTCTTGCCACGTCGTCCGCTGCAAGACGATTGCGGACGTACGTCGGATGGTCACTGGCGGGCGAGCGCCTGTAAGCCTGTGCCCATCCGCGCCCGCTGGAGTTGCCTCTCCGGCTCGTGTGCGGTCGCCGTCTGCGGCGAAGCTCAGCCGTAGCTGCGCGGGCCGGGCCCACTACCCGAGATACGCGCCGCCGTTCACGTGCAGCGCCTGGCCGGTGATGTAGCGCGCCCCCGGCCCGGCGAGGAAGCGGACGGCGGCGGCGATCTCCTGCGGCGTGCCGAAGCGGCCCGCGAGCGTCTTGCTGGTCTGGTGGTGCTGCGGGGGTTTGGTGCCCGGCGCACGCACGGTGTCGATCAGGCCGGGGACCACGCAGTTGGCCGTGATGCCGGCGTCGGCCAGGTCGTTGGCCAGGGCCTTGGTGAAGCCGATCAGGCCGGACTTGGCCGCGAGCACGTGCGCGCGGTGCTTCGCCCCGGTGTGCGCGCTCATCCCGCCGATGTTGACGATCGCCCCGGAGCCGCTCGCCTTGAGATACGGGAGCGTGGCCTTCACCGTCAGGAAGGCGCCCTCGAGGATGACGGAGTGGACGGCGCGCCAGTCGGAAAGGGACAAGGACTCGAAGGGCTTCTCCGGCCGGATCGCGGCGTTGTTGACCAGGATGTCGATGTGGCCGAAGCGCTCGACGGCGGCCGCGGCCATGCGTTGGACCGCCGCTTCGTCGGACACGTCGGCCATGACCGCCAGCGCCTTGCCGCCGCGAGAGTCGATCTCGGCGACGACGGCATCCACCTCGGCCCGGTTGGCGCGGCCGTTGACCGCTACGCCTGCCCCGCCGTCGGCGAGAGCCAGCGCGATCGCCCGGCCGACGTTGCGCCCGGCTCCCGTGACGATGGCCACCCGGCCGGCAAGCTCGTTACCCATGCGGAATCACCCTCGCAGGACCGTCAGATCGACGGCACCGTCCCACAAAGTGCGCGCCAGGGCGAACGCCGGCGCGACGCGGTCGTCGGGCCAGCCGCCGGCGCGGGCGTTGCTGCGGAGCTTCTCCTCGAGGTCCGCGCGGGTCAGCGGCTCGCGGGCGCCGCCCCGCAAGTGCGGCTGGCGCTCCTCGACCAGCCGTCCGTCGGAGAGGCGCGCCTGCAAGTGGCCGGTGTACTCGAACGGATACGGATTGGCGGCGTCGATCTCGTAGCGGACCTTGGCCGCCAGGGCGCGGACCGCCGGGTCCGCCACTGCGCCGTCGGTGAAGGCGTCCAGTCCGACATTGCCGCGGACCAGACCTGCGGCGATGCAGTATGGCGCGGAGAACTTCGCGGCGTAGCCGTTGGGCGGCTGCTGCTTTTCCGCGAGCGGCTCCCACAGCCGGTGCACGGTGCCCTCGGCAACCCGGGCGACCAGCTCGACGACGCCCCCGGGACCGACGCGTTTTCCGAGCCGGCGGACGCAGTCGACGTAGGGCTGGATCATCGTCCCGCAAGGATAGGGCTTGAAGGCGAGCGCAGTCATGAGCCAGCGCTCGCCGAAGCCGTCGAGCAATGCGGCGTAGTTGCCTTCGTTCGTGCGCGCGAAGCCGGCGAACAGGCCATGGACACCCTCGAACACCGTGCGCGGACCGGTGAAACCGGCCCGCCCGAGCAGCGCCGCTCGCAGGCCGGACTGGGCCGCCCAGCCCGGGTGCATGCGCTTCGTCCAGCTGCCTTCGGCGAGGTACTCGATGATGCCGCTGGCCATCGAGCCCGCGACGCCGAGCGCATCGACGAGCTGTCGAGGCGCCAGCCCCAGGGTTGCACCCGCGCCCGCGGCAGCCGCCACCGCGCCGAACACCGCGGTCGGGTGGAAGCCCGCCTCGTGCACCGCCTTGGGCACCACCAGGCTCAACCGGCAGATCGTCTCGACGCCGGCGGCGATGCCGAGGAGCGCAGACCGGCCGTCGAGCCCCTCCTGCTCCGCCGCCGCGAGGACCGCGGGAACCACGACTGCGCCGGCGTGGACGGGCCCGCCCTCGAAGGTGTCGTCGAAGTCCTCCCCGTGCGCGGCGGTGCCGTTGACGAAGGCAGCCGCCGGGGCCCCGAGCTGTCCGGGGTGTCCGATCGCCGTGGCCCGCCCGGGATCGGAGCCCCACGCTGCGAGCGCCGCTCGAACGTAATCCGTGCGGCGCGCGACCAGGCAAAGGCCGACCACGTCGATCAGCAGCCGCTCGCAGGTCTCCCGCACCGCGGAGGGCAAGCGTGCTGCGTCCAGCGAGGCAATGCGCTCGGCGAGAGCGACGGCGACCGGCTGCTGGTCCCCCATCAGTTGTTCCGGACGAGCAGGCCGCCGCCGAGGCCCGGCACGCGGTTCGCCGCGGCGATCACGGCGGATGTGAGGATCAGCATGGTCAGGCCGAGCACGGCGATGGCCGCCAGGTCGCCGCTCTCGTTGAGGTCGAAGATCAGCACGGAGAGCACCTTCGTCTCGGAGGTGAAAAGGATCGCGGCGGCGGACAGCTCGCGCACCACCGCGACGAAGACGAAGCACCAGGTGGCGATCAAGGAGGGTCCGAGCAGCGGGGCGGTGACGTCGCGCAAGGTCCTCAGGCGCGAAGCTCCCAGGACGCGGCTCGCCTCCTCCATCTCCGGCGACACCGCCCGCAAGGAGGCGTGCAGCTGCTGGTAGGCCGCGGGCAGCTCGATGGTGACGTACGCGAGGAGGAGGATCCAGAGCGTCCCGTACAACACGACCGGTCCGCGCGTGTAGGCGAGGAACAGGCCGACGCCCAGCGCGATCCCGGGAATGGCGATCGGCGCCGTGGCGAGGAAGCCCAGCACGCGATGGCCCCTGATCGCGGCGCGCGCGGTCAGGTAGGAGATCACGAGCGCCAGCAGCGCTCCCGAGGTGGCAGCCAGCAGACCGAGCAGGAAGGTGTTCTTGAGAGCGAGCCTGGTGGCGGAGAGCTCGAGGAAGACGAACCGGACGTGGTCGAGAGTGAACCTCTCCAAGGTCAGCGGCTGCGAAGGGATGCGCGAGAAAGCCGCGTTCACCAGCGCGGCGTAGGGCAAGAACACCGGCAGCGACAGCATCGCGAGGCACAGGCCGAGGGCGGGCCAGCGCAGCGGCCCCAGGCGCACCGGGCGGGGCGGACCGCTCCTTCCGCCGACGACGGTGTATCCGCGCCGGCCCAGGACCGCGGACTGCGCCCTGAGCAGCACGACGGTGACCAGGAGGAGCGGCAGCGAGGCGGCGGCGGCGAGCTCCGGCTTGGGCGGGTACTGGAACAGGCTCCAGATCTTGGTGGTCATGGTGTGGAAACCCGCCGGCAAGGCCAGGATGCCCGGCGCTCCGAACAGCGTCATCGCCTGCAGGAACGCGACCAGCGCTCCGGCCGCCAGCGCGGGGAGCGCCAGCGGGATGGTCACCCGCCGCGCCGTGCGCCACGCGCTTCCGCCCAGCATCGCCGACGCATCCTCGAGCTCGCCCGGGATGCGATCGAGCGCGTTGGCGACCAGCACGAACACGTAGGGGAAGGTGTAGCAGCAGACGACGAACACGAGCCCGGGCAGCGTGTACACGTCGAACAGCACGGCCTCCGGGCCTGCGCCGGTCGCGGCGCGGTAGAGCTGGTTGAGCAGGCCGCTGTTCGGCGCCGCGAGCAGCTCCCAAGCGATGGCGCCCAGGAACGGAGGCGTCACGAAGGAAGCGAGGACCAGGAAGCGGACGGCCCGCCGCAGCGGCATGTCCGTCCGCGCGACGATCCAGCCCATCGGCGCCGCGACGAGGCAGCAGATCAGGCTCACCGATACGGAGAGGACGAGCGTGGTGACGAGAGGCTCGAGGAACGCCGGGTCCGTGAAGAGGAGCCGGAAGTTGGCGAGGGTGAAGCGCCCTCCCCGGCCGGTGAAGGCGAAGACCACGAG
>WNGM01006158.1_pt1 | contig 12149 bp, 9 predicted proteins | sample 5400571 | NCBI WGS metagenome assembly WNGM01 (sample SAMN13153378, study PRJNA577476) | soil metagenome | isolation source: 100 cm soil or saprolite under Garry oak tree replicate 2 | place: USA:California | collected 2016-06-15
TGAATACCTCTCGCCGGACGTCTGCCTGCCGGCCATCGGGCAGGGCGCCTTGGCGCTCGAGGGCCGCACGGATGACGGATTCGTGCGGGAGGTGGTCGCGCGGCTGGATCACCATCCGACCCGGATCGCGGTGACAGCCGAGCGGGCCTTCCTCGAACGATTGGAAGGGGGGTGTCAGGTCCCCATTGCGGCGCACGCCACGATCACGAACGGCACCGTGACGCTGAGCGCGCTCATTGCCGAGGTGGATGGGCGTCGCCTGGTGCGCGATTCGGTCCAAGGCCCCATGCGCGATGCGCATCGGCTCGGCGTCGAGCTGGCGGAACGGTTGCTCGCGCGCGGGGGTGACGAGATCCTCAAGGAGATCTACGGAAGGGCCTGATGAAGACCGGCAAAGTCTATCTGGTGGGCGCCGGGCCGGGGGACCCGAAGTTGTTGACCCTTCGCGGGAAGGAATGCCTGGAGCAGGCCGAGGTGGTCATCTACGATTACCTCGCCAACCCGGCGCTGCTGGAGCACGTGCGGCCCGAGGCCGAGCGGATCTACGTGGGCCGGCGGGGCCGCGGGGAATATGGCGATCAAGCGGAGATCAACCGGCTGATGATCGACCGCGCACGGGCTGGCAAGATCGTGGTGCGACTGAAAGGGGGCGATCCCTTCGTGTTCGGCCGAGGCGGGGAGGAGGCCGAGGCGGTCGCCGAGGCCGGCGTTCCCTTTGAGGTGGTGCCGGGCGTCACCTCGGCTGTCGCGGCCCCGGCCTATGCAGGCATCCCGGTCACGCACCGCACGCTGGCCTCGAGCGTTGCCTTGGTCACTGGCCACGAGGATCCACTGAAGCCGTCGCCGACGGTCGAATGGGACCGCTTGGCCGCGACGAGCGGCACGGTCGTCTTCTTGATGGGGATGAAAAATTTGCCGGCGATTGTCGCGCACCTGACCGCGTCCGGCCGTCCGGCGACCACCCCGGTAGCCTTGATCCGGTGGGGCACGCGAGCCGAGCAGCGCACCGTGATCGGGACCCTGGCAGACATCGTACGGAAAGCGGATGAGGCGAGGCTGGAGCCTCCCACGGTCATCGTGGTTGGATAGGTCGTGCGATTGCGCGAGAAGCTCAACTGGTTCGAGTCCCGGCCGCTGTTCGGCACGACGGTGCTCGTCACGCGCCCTCGCGAACAGGCGGGAGAATTTGCCGACCTGTTGGCCGGCTCTGGCGCCCGCGTCCTCAACATGCCGACGATTGCGATTGTCCCGCCCGCCGATTGGGGTCCGCTCGATCGGGCGATCGCCGACCTCGCGCGGTATGACTGGGTGATCTTTACCAGCGTCAATGGAGTGCGGTTTTTCTTCGACCGGCTGCGCGCCCTCGGTCGGGACGCGCGTGCCTTGGGGCGCGCGCGGTTCTGTGCGATCGGACCGCGGACAGCCGAAGCTTTGGCAGGACAGGGATTCAAGGCGGACTTGGTTCCCAAGGAGTATCAAGCGGAAGGGGTGCTGGAGGCGATCAAAAAGGAAGACATGAAAGGCGCCCGGATCCTCATTGCGCGCGCCGAGGTGGCCCGTGATCTCCTGCCGGAGGAACTGCGGGCCCGCGGAGCCGACGTGACGGTGGCGGTCGCCTACCGCACAGTCCGTCCGGAGGCGGATGGGGCGGCCTTGAAGGAGCGACTCCGTCGTCATGAGATCGGTGTGGTCACGTTCACGAGTTCGTCCTCGGTTCGCAACTATGTCGAACTGTTCGCCGACTGGGCGGAAGCGTCCGCCTTGACAGCGAACGCGGTCGTGGCCTGCATCGGTCCGATTACGGCGGAGACCGCGGAGTCGTACGGGCTCAAGGTGGGGATCCGGGCCAAGGAGAACACCATCCCGGCGTTGGCGGAGGCCATCGTCAGCCATTTCGTCCATTCGTCGTGTGATGTATGAGTCTTCATCGAACAGGAAGAGATCACGGGAGGTATTGACTCTCCCGGCCCGTGGGGCACCCGTTGCTCTGCCGATGCAACGGGTCCATGAGGGCCGGGTCCAGCAAGCTTGAAGAGGAGGGCGCAGCATGGTGCCGGTTAAATCGGTGATGGTCCCGGTGGAGAAAATCCGGAGGGTGGATCGGGACACGACAGTCAAAACGGCGGCGGAACAATTGCGGGACCACAACATCGGGAGTCTGTTCATCACGAAGGGGGGCGAGATCATCGGGATCCTGACCGACACGGATATCGTCCGTCGGTGCGTGGCCGGCGGGCTTGATCCGGTCAAGGCCACCGTCGAGCAGATCATGTCGGCGCCGGTGCTGATGATCGACGAGAACAAGACGCTCCTGGACGCGAACGATCTCATGGCCCAGTCCCACGTGCGCCATTTGGGTGTCTCGCGCAGCGGAAAACTTGTGGGCATGCTCTCCGTCCGGGACCTCGTGGTTTTCTTGACCAACCTGCCGCGCAAATAGGAGCGTACCCATGGCCTATCCCCAAGACCGATTGCGCCGCCTGCGGGCGACCGCCGGGCTCCGACGCATGGTGCGGGAGACGCGGTTGTCGGTGGACAACCTGATCGCCCCCTTCTTCGTTGTCGAGGGTCGCGACGTCCGCCAGCCGATCGCCTCCATGCCCGGGCAGTGGCGGGTGTCCGTGGATCATCTGATCAAGGACGCCGGGGAGGTCCACGCCTTGGGTGTGCCGGCCCTCCTGCTGTTCGGCATCCCCGCGCGCAAGGACGAGATCGGCAGCGAGGCGTGGGCGCCGGATGGCATCGTGCCGCGCGCGGTCCGCGCGGTGAAAGACCGGGTTCCCGACGTGATGGTGATCACCGATGTTTGCGTCGATGAGTATACGACCCACGGCCATTGCGGCATCGTGAAAGACGGCCAGGTCATGAACGACGAGACACTGACCTGTCTGCAGAAGATGGCTCTCAGCCATGCCCGGGCCGGCGCGGATGTGCCGATCCTCGCGTATGCCGCCAAGTTTGCCTCTTGCCTGTACGCACCGTTTCGGGAGGCGGTGAACTCCAGCCCGAAGTTTGGGGACCGCCAATCCTATCAGATGGACCCAGCCAACCTGCGTGAGGCGCTTCGGGAGATTGAGTTGGACATCCAGGAGGGGGCCGACATCGTGATGATCAAGCCGGCGCTGCCGTATTTGGACGTCGTCCATGCGGCGCGCCAAGCCTTCGACCGGCCGATTGCGGCCTTTCAGGTGAGTGGGGAGTACAGCATGATCAAGGCGGCGGCTCAGCTCGGATGGCTGGAGGAACGACGGGCCATGCTCGAGACCTTGCTGTCCATCCATCGAGCCGGCGCCGACCTGATTCTGACCTATTTTGCCAAGGAGGCCGCCCGGGCCTTGCACGAATGAGGGTGCTGGAACGCCTCCAGGATTGCGTAGGCCTGCGGTTTCCGGTCGTGACCATCGGCAATTTCGATGGCGTGCATGTCGGGCACCAGGCCGTGTTGAAGTTGGCCAGGGACCGGGTGCGGTTGCAACAGGGCACCGCCGTCGTGCTGACCTTCGAGCCGCATCCCCTCCGGGTGCTGGCGCCGGGCGTCGAGCTCAAGTTTCTGAGTGATCCTGAGGAGAAGCTGACCCTTCTCGAAGAAGCGGGCGTGGATGTCGTGGTCCGCCTGCCGTTTACTCGGGAGTTCGCTGCGCAGACGCCCGAGGAGTTCATGGTTCAGGTCTTGCGAGACGGGCTGGGGACCCGGGAGTTGTTTGTGGGTCAGAACTTCCGGTTCGGCAAGAAGCGGCTGGGGACTATTCAGACTCTGATGGAAGCGGGCCCCCGACTTGGTTTTACGGTGCATGCCATTTCTCCGGTGGTGCTGGATGGCGCGCCGGTGAGCTCGACTCGGATCCGTGATCTGGTGCAGGCCGGGGCGATGACGGAAGCGGCCACCCTGCTGGGGCGGCCATACATGCTACGGGGAACCGTGATCCACGGGGACCGGCGCGGCGGGCAGTTGGGGTACCCGACGGCGAATCTGCTCCCGCCGGAGGGACGCGTGCTCCCGCCGGACGGGGTTTACGCGGCCCAGCTCAAGGTGGACACTCAGACGTGGGGCGCGGTGACGTACATTGGCACGCGGCCGACCTTCGGCCACGGGGCGCGGATGATCGAGACCTATCTCTTGGACGGCAGACGTGATTTGTATGGGTGTCGCGTGACGATCCTATTTCACGAGCGGCTGCGGGACGATCAGACGTTCGAATCAGCGGACTGTCTGGCCCAGCAAATCGCGGTCGATGTGGCCCGCACGCGTGACATCCTGCGCGGGCTGGCCGGCGTGCCGGCCCGGCCGTCGTCATGAAGGTGGCGCGTATGGCGCTCAGGCACGACGCCGCTCCTCATCCTGTCTTTCGGCAGGTCGTGTCAGCGATTCGACAGAAGAAGCTGCTCCGTCCCGACGACCGCGTGCTCGTGGCCGTCTCCGGCGGATCCGATTCCGTTTGCCTTCTCATGGTCCTGCACGAGATGCGGCAACGGGCCGTCTTGCCTGGGCTCGACCTGCATGTCGGCCATGTCAATTACGGTCTGCGCGGCGAGGAATCGGAGAAGGATGAGGCGTACGTTCGAGAGCTGGGGACGACCTTGGGCCTGCCCGTGCATGTTGAGCGGGTGCATGTGGTGCCACAACCGGGCCAGACAGTGCAGGGCCAGGCTCGGGACGCGCGCTACGCGTTTTTTGCACGTGTGCGCCGGGAATACGGCCTGACCGCCGTGGCGACCGGCCACACAGCCGATGACCAGGCCGAAACCGTCCTACTCTGGCTGTTGCGTGGTTCGGGAACGAGTGGCCTGGCCGGCATCCCAGTGCAACGTGGCGATGGCGTCATTCGGCCGCTTCTGGGCGTGACACGGGCGCAGGTCCTGAACTATCTGGCCTCACGGGGGATTGTCTATCGCACGGACGCCTCAAACGCGACGCGGGTCTACCGCCGCAATCAGATTCGGCATGAGATCATGCCTCTCTTGCGCACGTTCAATCCCCGGATTGTCGAAGGGCTGGCCCGCGCGGCCGAGATCCTTGCGGCGGAAGCCGCTCTCCTGGATGATCTCGAGCTGGAACGCTGGAAGACAGTGGTGAAGGATATCGCCCCTGGTCGTGTGGTCTTGCAGGGCGAACGGTTGGCGCAGGAACCGCTCGGGCTCCAGCGGCGACTGATCCGGCGGGCGCTGAGTATGGTCCGCGGGTCAGCAGCAGGCCTGACCTTTCGCCACGTGGGTGATATCCTCGCGCGCGTCGTGGGAGTAGGCCGCGGTGGAAAGCTGGATCTGCCCGGCGGGATCGTCGTGGAACGTGACGGCGCCCTCGTCACGGTGGGACGGAGCGGTGTGCAGGAGCGGGCCGGTGCTGGCGCGAACTGGGCAACCGGGGCGCCGCTCTCGGTTCCCGGAGCGGTCCAGCTCGGTGAAGAGGGCCCGCGCCTCCTCGCGCTCGAGGGCTGCGAGCCTGTTAAAGGCCGAGCCGACGGTCGCTCTGTGCTCGTGGTGGACGCGGACCGGCTGGGTGGCCCGTTGACCGTGCGGAACTGGCGTCCGGGAGACTGGTTCTGCCCATCTGGCCTGCAGGGGCATCGTAAGAAGCTGCAGGATTTCTTTGTGGATCAGAAAGTTCCACGAACGCGCCGCGCCGAAGTGCCGCTGGCGGTAGCGCCGGCGGGCATTGTCTGGGTGGTCGGGTATCGGGGGGATGAGCGGTTTCTGGCCGGGCAGGCGACTACCCGTGTCGTGACGCTGAAGCTGGTAAAGGAATAAAGGAATAATGGTGCCAGGCGTGGAAGGCATCTTCGGCAAACCCATCGTCACCCAGGAAGAGATGCGGACGCGCATCCGGGAACTGGGACGACAGATTACGGCTGATTACGCTCAGAAGGACCTGATCCTGATCGGGATTCTGAAGGGCGCCTTCGCCTTCTACGCGGACCTGGCTCGGGCGATCCGGCTTCCCCTCCGGGTGGATTTCGTGGTGGTCTCCAGCTACACGAGACGCTCGAAGTCGTCGGGGAAGATCAAGGTGTTGACCGAATTGACGGAGGATATCGCCGGTCGGGACGTGTTGCTGGTCGAGGATATCGTGGACTCCGGCCGCACCATCCAGCACCTTCGGAAAAAACTTGGCGCCAAGAAACCGAAGTCGATCAAGGTCTGCGCGTTGCTGAACAAGCCGGCCCGCCGCCAAGTCGACGTGGTGGTGGACTATGTGGGGTTCCATATCCCCAACAAGTTCGTGGTCGGGTACGGGCTGGATTATCAGCAGCTGTACCGTAACCTTCCCTACCTAGCCGTGCTGGAAAAAGTGAGTGAGGAAGGGGAGCCGGTGTAACGGCGGGCGTATTGTGTCCCGGCTGGGGGTATGTTAGGATGAACGGGATTTTGGGGGGTTAGGATGAATTCCCGCGTGAAAAACCTCATCTTTTGGGTCGTCGTCGGCCTGTTCATGATCCTGTTGTTCAACCTCTTCACCTTCCAGGGGCAATCCCCGGACGAGGAGGTCAAGTTCAGCGAGTTTGTGAGCAAGGTCGAGCAGAGTGATGTGCGGGAGGTCACCATCCGCGGCAATTACATCAACGGCCTGTTCAAAGACGGGCGGCCGTTCAAGACCTATCTGGTCGAATACCCCGATCTGGTTAAGGTGCTCCGGGAACATCACGTCACGATCAACGCCAAGCCGCCGGACGACAACCCTTGGTACGTCACGCTCCTCGTGACGTGGGGGCCGTTCATCCTCTTCCTGGCGCTCTGGTTCTTTTTGATGCGGCAGATGCAGATCGGCGGCAACAAGGCGCTGTCTTTCGGCCGGAGCCGCGCGAGACTCCTGACGGAAGACCGCAAGAAGATCACCTTCTCCGACGTGGCCGGGATTGATGAGGCCAAGGAAGAAGTCGTCGAGATCATCGAGTTCCTCAAGGACCCGCACAAATTCCAGAAGCTGGGCGGACGCATTCCGAAGGGCGTCTTGATCGTCGGTCCGCCGGGGACGGGCAAGACCCTCCTGGCCAAGGCGATCGCCGGCGAAGCGGGCGTGCCCTTCTTTAGCATCAGCGGATCAGACTTCGTGGAGATGTTCGTCGGCGTGGGCGCCTCCCGCGTGCGTGATCTGTTCGAGCAGGGCAAGAAGCACGCGCCGTGCATCATCTTCATCGATGAGATCGACGCCGTCGGCCGGCTGCGCGGCGCTGGCCTGGGGGGCGGACATGATGAGCGCGAGCAGACGCTCAACCAGCTCCTGGTCGAGATGGACGGCTTCGATACGACCGAAGGCGTCATTCTCATCGCGGCGACCAACCGACCGGATGTGCTCGATCCGGCTCTGCTCAGGCCAGGCCGCTTCGACCGGCAGATCACGGTCGACCGCCCGGACGTGCGGGGACGCGCGGAGATTCTCAAAGTCCATACGAAGAAAGTTCCGCTCTCCCAGGATGTGGATCTCGCCGTCATCTCCCGGGGAACGCCCGGTTTCTCGGGGGCAGATCTCGAGAACCTCGTCAATGAAGCGGCGCTCCTGGCGGCGCGGTTGAACAAGACTGCGGTCGAGTTGAAGGACTTTGAGTTCGCCAAGGACAAGGTCCTGATGGGCGTCGAGCGCAAGAGCATGGTCTTGACCGATCAGGAGAAGCGCACCACGGCCTATCACGAGGCCGGCCATGCGCTCATGGCCAAGCTCCTGCCGGGGACCGATCCGGTCCATAAGGTCACCATCATTCCCAGAGGGCGGGCGCTCGGCTTGACGATGCAATTGCCGGTGGACGACCGGCACAGCTACTCGAAGGAGTTTCTGTACAACAACCTGGCCATTCTGATGGGCGGGCGGGTCGCCGAGGAACTGGTGTTCAAACAAATTACGACCGGGGCCGGCAACGATATCGAGCGGGCGACCGATCTGGCCCGGAAGATGGTCTGCGAGTGGGGCATGAGTGATGAACTGGGGCCGCTGACCTTCGGCAAGAAGGACGAAGAGATCTTCCTCGGACGGGAGATCGCCACGCGGCGGGATTACAGCGAGGAAATCGCCCTCAAGATCGACTCCGAGGTCAAGCGGCTGGTCACCGAAAACTACGAGCGCGCCAAACGCATGCTGCGCGAGAACATGGCCGCCTTGAAGGCGCTGGCGGAAGCGCTCCTAGAGAAAGAAGTGCTGGAAGCCGCTGCGATCGACCAGATCATCCAAGGCGCGCTGTCGCAGGAACCCCAAGGGGTGTCCGCCTGACGCAGGTCCCGCCCACGCGGGACATTCCCATCTCGCACTGTTCATCCTGCGTGCAACTTTTGCCGGTTCCCGGTGTCTCATAAACCGTAGGCCTGTTGTCGATGGACCTCTCCGCGACGCCAATGAGTTGGAAGGCGCGGGGGTATACCCTCCCGTTGCAGGACCGGGTGTTGATCATGGGGGTGCTGAACGTCACCCCGGACTCGTTCTCCGATGGCGGGCGCTATCTCGGCGTTGAGGCGGCCGTTGCCCGGGCCGAGGAGATCGAGGCGGAAGGAGCCGATCTGCTGGACCTCGGGGGCGAGTCGTCGCGCCCTGGCTCCCAGCCAGTTCCATTGGACGTTGAGCTGGCCCGTGTCTTGCCGGTGCTCGCAGCCCTGGCCGGTCGGATCCGGATTCCCATCTCGGTGGATACGACGAAGGCGGAAGTGGCCCGGCGGGCGCTGGGCGCCGGCGCGGCGATCATCAACGACATTAGCGCACTGCGGCATGATCCGGAAATGGCGGATACGGTGGCCAAGGCGCAGGCCGGTCTCATCCTCATGCACATGCAGGGAACCCCGGCGACGATGCAGGACCATCCGGCGTACACCGCGGTTGTGGAAGAGGTCTGCGATTTCCTCCGGTCGCGGGTAGGCGCGGCCGTGGCGGCCGGCATTGAGGTCGAGCGGATCGCCGTCGATCCAGGGTTTGGCTTTGGAAAGATCTCCGACCATAACCTCGCGCTCCTTGGCGGTCTCCCGGCTCTTCGCGTGCTGGACCGCCCGATCGTCATAGGGCCGTCGCGCAAGTCCTTTGTGGGTGGTATTCTGGGGCGTCCGGTGGAGGAGCGTGAGTGGGGGACGGCCGCGGCGGTCGCGGTCGGAGTCTTCCAGGGAGCCCACGTGGTCCGCGTTCATTCCGTTGCACAGATGAAGGATGTGGCCCGCGTGGCCCAGGCCCTCCGAGATGCGGTGCAGGCGCCTGCGAGCCGATACTCGTTCAACGCATCGTAGCCCTCACACGGTAGGGGTACACAGGGGAAGGAGGCGGTGATGCATCGGCTTTTCGGGACCGATGGGATCAGAGGGGTTGCCAACGTCGAACCGATGACCAGCGAGACAGCCTTGAAACTGGGCCGTGCGGCGGCGCATGTGTTCAAGACCAGGCCGGGTCGCCATCGCATCGTCATCGGAAAGGACACGCGGCTCTCCGGTTACATGATTGAGTCCGCGCTGACGTCAGGCATCTGCTCGATGGGCATGGACGTCTTGCTGGTCGGCCCCATGCCGACGCCTGCCATTGCGTTTCTGGCGAGAAGCCTGCGGGCCGACGCGGGCGTCATGATCTCAGCTTCCCACAACCCCTATGAAGATAACGGCATCAAATTCTTCTCCCGCGACGGGCTGAAGCTTCCCGACGAGGTCGAGCGACAGATCGAGGAACTGGTCGTCTCGGGGAGCATTGATTCCCTGCGCCCGACGGCGTCCGATATCGGGAAGGCCTTCCGGATTGATGACGCGGAAGGGCGCTACATTGAGTTCGTCAAACAGTCCCTGCCCAAGGGGTTTGATCTGGAAGGACTCAAGGTGGTGGTGGACTGTGCGCACGGGGCCGCGTACAAGGTTGCGCCCCATATCTACCGGGAGCTGGGCGCGCAGGTGACTGTGCTGGGCGACAAGCCCGACGGGATGAACATCAACCGCGAGTGCGGGTCGGTGTCTCCCCGTGTCCTCCAAGAAACCATCAAGGCGGAGGGAGCCGCGCTTGGCGTCGCGCACGATGGGGATGCGGATCGGGCCGTCTTCGTCTCTGAAGACGGGCGTGTCGTGGACGGCGATCAGGTCCTGGGCGCGCTGGCCCTGGACTTGAAAAAACACGACCGACTGGCTCGAAAGACCATGGTCACGACCGTCATGAGTAACCTGGGCTTGGAACAAGCGATGGACAACGCTGGGATCAAGATGGTCCGGACGGCCGTGGGTGACCGCTACATTCTGGAGCGCATGTTAGCCGAAGACTACAACTTCGGCGGAGAGCAGTCGGGCCACATCATCTTCCTCGACCATAACACCACGGGCGACGGGCTCATTTCGGCGCTCCAGGTGATGGCCCTGATGCGTCGCACGGAAAAGTCGCTGTCCCAGCTTGTCGAGCAGATCCCGCTGTACCCCCAAACGCTGGTGAATGTCCGCGTCCGCGAGAAGAAAGACTTGGCCGGCATTGCGTCCTTCCAGCAGGCTTTGCGCGCGCATGATGCCTCTTTGAACGGGTGCGGACGCATCCTGGTCCGGTACTCAGGCACGGAACCGCTGGTGCGTATCATGGTGGAAGCGGAAGACCCTCGCCGCGTTCAGGAGATCGCCCAGCATCTGGCCCACGTCCTCCGCACGGAGGTCGGCGAAGCCTGACCCCGCCTTCGACACCCTCCGCGCACGCGCTCGCGGCCCGCCCCTTGGCTGTCCTGTCGTGCGCGCTCCTCCTCGGAGTTTTCCTCGGTTCAGGCGTCGCATACTTCCCCTTTTCCATAGCCAACCTCGTCGTGCTGGTCCTCGGCGGCGTGCTGTGGCTGTCCTCAGGGGGCCGATGCTCCCACGGGTTCAGCTGCCTGGCTTTCGGGGTCTTGCTGTCCGGCCTGGCGAGCGCCGCGCTGGCGCAGATGAAAGCCGAACCACCTGCCTGGATCAGCACGGCCGGCGCGCACAAAGTCGACGTGATCGGGGTGGTCGAAGAGCCGGTCCGTTTCGGGCCCGATCGTGCGGTGGTCGTCGTGTCTGTCCAGCGACTGGCTCTGGCGAATCTGACGGTGCCGGTCGGCGGCCGAATCAGGCTGACGGTCCGCGGCTCGGTCCCGCCCTTGGTCGTCGGCGATGTGATCGAGTTCACGACACGCCTCCGTCCACCCCGGGGACTGTGGAACCCTGCCGGCTACGATTACGGCGCGCACCTGCGGCGAGCCGGCGTCCATGCGGTCGGAAGCGTCACGTTAGATCCTGATGGAACCGGGCTCAGGATTCTGGCGCACGGGTTCTCTTCGTTAATGGCCGCGGTGGATCAAGGGCGTGCCCGGATTCGTGACGCGGCACTCCGGACCCTGGAGGATCCGATTGCGGGGATTTACCTGGCTCTGGTGACCGGGGAAAGCGGGTACCTGAGCCAGGACATCCGGGATGCGTTCATGGCGTCCGGCACCACGCACATCCTCTCGATTTCGGGATCGCACTTGGGGCTGATCGGGGTCGTGGTGTTCTGGGCGGTACACCGGGTGTTGCTGGCGCTCCCAGCGCCGTGGGTGCTGCGCCTGAGCCGCCACACGACGGCCACACGCGTGGCGGCAGCCGCGACGATCTTGCCTGTCACGGGCTACGCCCTCTTGGGCGGCGCAGAAGTGGCGACGGTCCGGTCGCTGATCATGACCCTTGTCGCCCTCGCCGCCGTGCTGGTAGGCCGGAGCCACAGCATCGGGTACGGCCTCGCCCTGGCGCTCGTGGTCATTGTGGGGTGGGACCCCCTGGCGCCGTTCGATATTTCATTCCAGTTGTCGTTCCTCTCGGTGCTGGTCATCGTCATGCTGATGAAGGTCCGTCGTCCGCGTGACGAGGAGTGGATTCCCGGTGCTGCCCGAGAACGCAGGACGTGGGAGTCCCTGAAGGCTGGAACGGTGGATGTCCTGCTCGTGAGCTTGGTCGTCACCCTGGCAACCGCTCCCCTCGTGGCGACGTATTTCAATCAGCTGGCGTGGGTCGGAGGGCTGTCGAACCTGCTGGTCGTTCCGCTTGTCGGGTTCATCGTGCTGCCTGTCGGGCTGCTGGTGTGTCTCGCGACCCTGTTGAGCGGAGCAGGAGGGGAGTTGGTCGGCGCCGCCGTGGTACGTCCCCTGCTGGAGGCGCTCGTGTGGGTCGTGCAGACGTTTGCTGCTGTGCCTGGCGCTGAGCTTAGGGTCGCTTCGCCGCCGCTCTGGCAGATAGCCGGG
>WNGM01006855.1_pt1 | contig 12149 bp, 12 predicted proteins | sample 5400571 | NCBI WGS metagenome assembly WNGM01 (sample SAMN13153378, study PRJNA577476) | soil metagenome | isolation source: 100 cm soil or saprolite under Garry oak tree replicate 2 | place: USA:California | collected 2016-06-15
TAAGCGTGGTTCTAGCTCGGTCGTTAAGGCTCGTGGGCGTAAACGGGCCGAGGCGCGAACATTGGGGACCACCGACGGAGGTTGCTTCGAGTAGTCGAAAATAACCTTGATCGCGTGGTTGCGTGCCTTGTCGGTAGCAGTGAACAGCGCACTGCGATAGTCGTTAAGGGGATAGCTATGGGTGATCAATTTTTCAGGGTAGAGCTGGCCGCGTCGTATCAAGTCGGTGGCAATCTCAAAGGTAGATTTGCGCTCATTGGTTCCCACCGGCCAGTTTTCCATACCATGACCGGTAGAGCCAATGAGATTGATTTCTTGATACCAGAGTGGGGTGAGGTCAAGCTGCATATGATGCAGGCTGAGGCCAACCATGACTACTGTTGCGCCTGCGCATGTCCAGCGTAGGGCATTATGGATGCTCTGTGCGCTGCCTGCCGTATCGTAGATAACATCGTAGCCACCCAACAACATTTTGTTGCCCCACCCTCCCTGATACAGTTGTGCGCCGGTAGCAAGCTGAATTTCTTCATAGCTATTGCGTGAATAAATAATCTGGGCGGCACCAAAACGAGTCGCACGTTCTACCTGGCAGGTATGACGAGCCAGTACATGGACCTCGGCGTCAGGAGCCAGTGCGCCTAGAACCTGGAGGATAAGCAGCCCAATGGTGCCAGCACCAATAATCAGGACTTTATTCCCTGCCTGGGGTAGATGGCGTAAGGCGGCATGTAGAGCCACTGCTGATGGCTCTAATAGGACAGCCTGGGCATCAGTCAGTTCGTCTGGTACGCGGAAAAGTTGTTGTTCATGCAGGAGCATTTCTTCACTCCAGCCACCGCCAATGGGTTGCATGCCATGGAATACTCCATATTCACAAAGACCGTAGTTACCCGCTGTGCACGAGCGGCACAGCGGGTCGGCAGCGGCGGTGATACAATTGGGACCATGTTGGAGAACGACCCGTTGGCCAGCGCGTAGCCGTTGTACTTCATCACCAACTTCGATGACCTCGCCAACTACCTCGTGACCTGGATAGCTGCAGCGACGATTGGGTAGAGCTGCTGGGGCGATATTGGAATCTCTATCGACGAAAATCATCTGCAAGTCGCTTGCACAAATGCCCGCCAGCGTATTACGTACACGCACCCAGTGAGGGTCAGGCAAGGGCTGACGTGGCAGATTCTCTACCTGAAAGGGAGCAAACGAGGAGAAATACGCTCCTCGCCAGAAGCGTCCTAACAATTTCATGGCAAACACACGTCCAGGGGTAAGTTCCAATGTTGAGGTCCACATGGCATCTTGTCCTTCATGGGCATCCCCAACAATGGATTGGAGAGCCCTCCTAAAACAATCTTTTTAGCTACTTCACTTTACATAACATACCGCATTTGTTTGAACTGACTGACCGCAAGTGTATCATGCGTGTTAAGGCTGGTCAATATATTGGTCAATATTGGCAAGGCGATTGAAAAGTCACCCCCATGACGACCGCAAGGGTCGTCACTACTCTATACGGCGGGTACGACGGGCATGAGACGTAGTAGAGTAGTGACGACCCTTGCGGTCATCATGCCGTCGTTTCTCGCCTCATGTGGACTTTTCAATCGCCCTGCAATATTGGGTGCGTTTCATTTTTTTGCATTGAGCACAAGGTGGCGAACATGGCTGGTCCTTTATGGGACTATTATGAACGGTAGTATACCAAAAAATGTGTGAGGGCATCAGGTCAATTATTCATGCATGGCAACTGTACAGTAAACACGGTCTCTCTATCCGCTGTGCTGGCAACGGTGATAGTGCCATGATGGGCATGTACGATAGATTGCGCGATGGCCAGACCCAGTCCTGTACCAGGAGGTGGCGCAGTAGCATAGAGGGGCATGTATTCACCCCGATAGAAGCGGTCAAAGACATGGGGCAAGTCTTTGGGGTGGATGCCTTTACCATTGTCAATTACCTGAACAATTACCTGATCGTCCTGCTTGTCTAGATGTAGCTTAATCCAGCCATCGGGTGCCGGGCGACCATACTTGAGAGCGTTATCGAATAGAATATACAATACTTGCTTCAGATGCTCAGGATTAGCCTGCACTCCCAGACGTTCCTCGGTTGCAAAGCAGAGGGTGATCTTCCGTCCATCGGTTGCCTGCCCTTTGGCCTGCTCTACCCCTTGAACGACCAAATCAACAAGATCGATGTGTTCTCGTTGCTCGGTACTCTCATCATCCATGCGAGCCAGCATCAGTAAGTCATTGACCAGAGCTGCCATGCGGTCTGCTTCACTCTTTATCAGTTTCAACACACGTTGTGTTGTCTCTGGATCATCTTTCGCTACGCCTCGTGTCAAGATATCGGCAAACCCGCGTAAGGAGGTCAAGGGAGTGCGGAGCTGATGTGAGGCATCGGAAAACAGGCGACGAAAATGTTGCTCATTGGCCTCTTGCGCTGTCGAGGCCTGCTCCAATTGATCGGCCATTACAGTCAGACTGGCTGCCAATTTGCTCACTTCATCGTCGCCTATGAGCATCGGCGTAAGACGTTCTCGTTGTTCTAAGTCTCCCAGCGTGATAGCTTGTGCTGCTTCGGTCATACGTTTCAGCGGCCGCAAGAGAAGGTTAATCAAAATGAATAAGCCTACTACTCCGATCACAATCAATATAATGGCAGTGAGCTGGATGTCCGGTAGCAGTGAGCCGTGTGTCGCATGATTGACAGCGTAAGAAATCCACACACTGAAAATGATCACGACGACACTTAAAAGCACACTGGAGACGAGGGTCAGTTGCCAGCGTAAACTTGCTAGTGGGTGGTGACGCCAGGCTGCATAGAGACTGGATAGTTTGTGTCCCGGATGCATTGTAGACAAATTGTTTGACTTTGCTGACATACGTTTTTCAGCCTTTTAAGACATATCCTACACCACGTACTGTTTGGATCAAGCGTGGGCTACTGGGAGAATCCTCGATTTTCTCCCTTAAATATCGTACGTAGACTTCAATGATATTCGTTTCACCAAGAAAGTCGTATCCCCAGACACGATTCAAAATCGTCTGGCGGTCCAGTACTTGGCGGGGATGGCTCATAAACAGGTGTAAGAGGTTATATTCCGTCGCTGTCAGGTCGATCTGGCGACCACCACGGGTGACTTCACGAGTTGCCATATTGAGACGCAGATCGCCAAATTGCAAGATCTTGTTCTCGCTGCCATTTGAGCCATCTCCGCGCAAGGCTCCGGAAGCACGACGCTGGCGTCGCAAAATGGCGCGAATACGTGCTACCAGTTCTTCAAAGCTAAACGGCTTAGTTAAATAGTCGTCAGCCCCCGTTTCTAGCCCCAGTACCTTATCTTGGGCTGCATCACGGGCTGTAAGCATCAGTATAGGTATATCCTGGGTGGTAGGATTAGTCAGGCCTTGTGAGCCATCCGAGATGGCATCAACATGAAAACCCTCATAGCGAAGGCCCAGTTTGATTAACTCTACAATATTATCTTCATCTTCAACTACTAGCACCTTCATTGGCGGCTGTGCGCTTTTGTCTGAATTGCTCTTACCGTAAGCATCCTGCTGCATAGTCTTCCCCTTCTCTGAGTGCTTGCATAGAAATGTCATGCTCCCTTCGGCACTCACAATATCCTGGATTCATTATAGATATCTCTCGACATAAGCGCAAGGTAAAGGAAGGGCTTGCACATTTTTCTCAGCAGAATTTAATCCTACGTCGTGTTCTCCCTTTTTGGCTAGTGGATTAGACATTTGGCAAGCCGAGTATTAGAATAGGCTCCAACTATTGAGACTCAAGCATAACATGAGGAGAGAACATGACAACGACAAATCGCTTGCTCATTATCATAGGTGTATTGGCAATGATAATCCTTGGGCTGGCCGTCTATACTTTTGCCGTCCTCTTGCCCGCAAGCAATCAATCCACTGCCAGTGTGACCCCGACACCGGTCACAACCCCTACTGTGGACAGTAGTACCACAGCCAACAAACCCCGGCGGTACACGGGTACCATTGAGTCTATCGGCAATCAGACGCTCACAATTCTACGAGGTAAAAAGACGCTTACCATCAACGTCGATGGTAGTACGATATATTCTACTCCCACGGGTAAAAACTTCAGCGACCTGAAGATTGGTCAATTTATTGTCGTCAAAGGCCAACCCGATGTGCAAGATAATACGACCGTCACGGCGAGCAGTATTACAGTGACAACACCAAAAGCCACGGCTACAGCGACTCCTTAACTCTGGCGTTTTTCAATACACTGCCCTGTTGCCATCATCCATCGTCATGCACTATTATATAACGTATAGACTCATCACGGCTTACGCTAAATCATATAAATAGATCGACGAACTGATGTCAACGCTCATAAAAAAAACGCAACCATCCCAGTCCCGTAAGCAAACAATGCCGCCAAGGTTCAAAAAGTCAACCTTGACACCTGAGCAACGTTTCAAGCAACGCCTGAGTTATATCCTCAAACACCCCATTGACTGGTTGTGGGGGACACTTAGCTCTGTACGTAACGCCATCTACTTGATCATTGCTATCACTGTAGTCTGTCTCTTGGGTGTTTACTTTGTGCAGGCCCCAGGAGAAGTCCTGAATGATCCGGTGGCTTACGTTGCCTGGGTGCAGCAAAATGCCCTGCCGCACTATGGCTCGCTCACGCCTATTTTTGACAGCCTGCAATTCTTCACCATCTTCTCGAGCTGGTATTTTCGCCTGTTACTCGTCATTCTCGCGCTGAGCATCGTTGTTTGTACGCTTAACCGTGCGCCGACCATCTGGCAGAATTTCGCCCATCCCATTCTCCGACGTAGTGAAAAATTTTATCAAAATGCCCTTGAACGCGCCTCTTTTTCACATGACGATGCTGTGGTGTGGACATACGCTGTCTTGGGTAAACGCCATTATCGAGTACGTGCCGTTAGTGTAGAGGCTACACACAGTACACATCAACTTAGTGCGCCCTCTTCTCCATCAGGAAGTACTTCTGACGCAATCCAGGAAATTACCTATCTTTATGCCAATAAAAATTCGTGGGCTACCCTCTCTACTTTTGTCTTTCATGCTGCTCTTGTGACACTCCTGCTGGCCGGAGCTATGTCACAGTGGCATGGTTTTGATCCCAATAGTCCCGCCCGTCACTATCTTCCGTCCCCCTTGGTGAGCCTGAGCGATGCCCTGGCCGGTTTCAGCTTTGATCAAGCCTTGCCCAATGGTGAGAGTGCAGTTGTCTACACACGTGGTACGCCACATAACATCAGCTTCCGTGCCAATAAATTTACTGCTACCTTTGACCCTAAAACAGGGTTGCCGACTGACTATGTTACCGATCTCAGCGTTTTCCAGGATGGTGAACTGGTAGCCCACAGTAACCATTTGCGGGTTAATGATCCGCTTGCATATGGCGACATCGTTTTTCACCAGTCATCGCTGATTCCTTCAGTAAACGTGGTTATCACCGACAAACAAGGGTATGTTCTCTTCAACGAGCCGGTTGTCTTAGATCAGACGAGTACCCTTGGTAACCTTAACGTTGATTATGCCAACAACATCCCTATTGCGGGTTCCAACCTCACTATGGGTATCGCTTTTCCGCACGATGCTTCCGTTCAACTTGCCCAAATGCCCAATCCATTTTTTGTCATTACTGTCAACCAGATAGGGGATACGAGTGCTAAACCCAAAGTCCTTTTGCGTCTACGACCAGGACAAACAGGACTGAGTGCTGATGGCGTATGGCAGGTGAAGCTGAGCGGAGCAAGCGAGGCAACGATTTTGCTGGTGACTAAGGATACTGGCTCTTTCATCGTCTGGCCTACCGCCGTGATCCTTATTCTCAGTTTGTGTGCCACCTTCTATTTTCCTCAACGCCGTATCTGGATACGCATCCAAGGCAATACTGTACAAATGGCCGCTTTACGTGAACATTTCATCAATATTCGTATTGATCTGCTCGGCATAACCAAAGAAGCTACTCAGGCCGAACCAAGGGATTGTATTCCTTAACAAGTACCTTGGGGGTTGCCCATTGACAGCTATCAGGGTCTGATATATGCTTATCGATGTATACAGTAGGTCTTGCGTGAGTAGTGTGTATTGGCTCTATCCATCTATCCCCTTGTGAGAGAGTCGCTTATAAAACTAACGATGAAGGGTGATTATGGTCTATGTGCCATGGTAGAGAGGAATGAACACAACATCATCAAACGGATAGACTAGAAACGATGTGCCATATTATGTAGAGAGTTTATGGAGTAGAAATGGGAGAAGTGACCCTGGAGCAACGCATACAGAACAATGTAAAAGTCATCGCGATTGTAGAAGATGATGCAAATCTGGCGATCATGTTTGAAGACATGTTGGGCCGTATCGGTAACGGTAAGTGGCAGTTCCATACTTTTGCCGATGGACATGAAGCCATGAAGCATTTGCCACAACTAGGAGCGCATCTTATTTTGCTCGATGTTGGACTACCCAGCCTGGATGGTGTCTCGCTCTTTAAGCTTCTGCGCGGACATAGTAGCACAAAAAATATACCCATTATTGTGATTACAGGCAGCCACGATTGGGAACTGCATCGCCTGGGGCTGCAAGGAGGCTGGCTCTTGCATAAGCCCTTCGAGATAAAAGAGCTCCTTGGAATCGTCCACGCCTTATTACCAGCAGACTAAGAGGCTATTTCCATCCATTAGTTATACATTGTAGCTTTTCAGACAGACTGATTCGTATATACATCATATAAGAGTTGTTATTTGCTTCTCAGCTTCTAACAAATATACTGATTAGCATATAAAATATATAGGTGACATATGATCAAGTCTGCTGGCAATGTGTATGGGTTTCGTCTGGGACATACCGCGTATAGGCGTACAACCGTGTTGAGCTGTTTGTTGTTGGGTGCTTTTCTGATCTGCGCCTGTCTCATGGCTATCGCGGCTATGCAGTTCATTCCAACCTACTCCCACGCCTTTACCCCCTATCTCAAGTGGCAAGATGCCCTGGTAGCCCTGTGTGGCTTTATTCTCCTGGATTCCCTTTGGGGCTGTGCGCTGATTATCCGTTTTCTCTGGACTTTACGTGCCGGTTATAAGCAAGAGATGCTCACTGTCAGTGAGGGTGCTCTTACGGTGCGTGATCTGGCTCCCCAAAATCTTGCCAGTATCTTTTGGATGGTAGGTACATGGCTCTCCTGTTTTGTAGCAGTATTGGTAGGCTTAATACCGGAGATGCTCATTGGTTGGACCCTGCAGCTTGCTCATCCAGTTCTAGCCACCTTTGCTACCATTGCGGCTATTGTCCTCAGCGTGGTCGCTTTAGCGGTCATGTTGCCTGCTCTTTCCTTTGTGATCATTGGAGGGTTTGGTGTTGTCTCTTTCTGGCGGAACATCGGTGCGCCGCATGTCTACCGGCTGAGCGGTCAGGCCAGCCTCTCCATAGAGGGTTTTGTCCTCACCATCATGTATCCTGATGCACCCGAATCTATGCTCGATCTTAATATGCTCGATCCCGAGGATCGGCGTTACCTTCTCCATCTCCTGCGCGAACGGTGGCACGGCGCACGAGACGTGTGGAATCCCCGCCTGGGAGACGAGATCGAAGCGGCGCTAGCAGTAACCGAAGCGGCTGTGTTAGCATAGTAGATAGATGAACAGGCTACTGTGATAGAGAGGCGCAATACATTGGCCTCTCCAATATCGGAAATACACACATGTATGGATACCACGCTTAACACTTCCATCGCATCATCACCGGAAGAGCCCGATCAATTGATCAGTATCTTACGCCAGTGGGGTATTGGCTATCTGGTTGGAGGCTATGATGTTCATCCATCTCTTAGAGCAACAGATCGGCAAGCGATGGTTGGACTGGTGCAACGTCTCGCCCAGTGTGATACATACCCACGTATTCGTGATGCTAGCGTCTCCCTGTTTCTGCTTCACCCAGAATTTGCTGATGCCATTCTCGAAGCTATACAGACAAGTGAGCCAGAGCTGGCAGAAAAAATAGCTGTTTTAACCCTGGCAACGCTCTATCTTCAACGCCTGTGGTCTATCCGCCTGACCTTTGCCCTCGGACATCCACCCGCTTTTCCCGAACAGCCCTTTGCCTTTCTGTGGCGCAATCGGCACCTGCCCCCGCTAGCATACCATGATGGAAAATGGGGGCTAGTCGCCCTACAAACCCTGCTCCAGGAACGGAGCGATCTTCCACTAAACTACATTGGCGACTGGCAAAATCAAATCGATCACCTCTTGTACCAACAGGAACACTACTATCCACCTTCTAGCGTTCCATCCTTACAACTTCTTGAGCATGAATATGAAGATGAGCAGGAGTCTGCTATGAGTATGCGTCCCCCCGTTGACAAGGCACAAATCGAAAACTTTCTAAAAAATCTGGGTCGCACCTTCCGCAAACCAGGACGCCTCTACCTTGTAGGCGGTGCTGCCCTGGTGCATATGGGAATACGTCAGGGCTCTACAGAGGATATTGATGTACAGGCGTTCGGAGAAAATAGTGGCGAAATGGTCAATGCTATTCGGCAACTGGTGCAGCAGATGAATATTAATGTGGAGGGGGCTTCACCGGAAACCTTTATTCCCCTCCCCAAACAATGGATGGCTTTATCAAAGTTTGTTGGTCGTTATGGAGCTATTGACGTCTTTTACTTCGATTTTTATAGTATTGGAGGGCGTTTCCTAACTCCCAAAAAGCCCTTCTAATGAAGAGCAAAACCCGCTCATACTTGACAGAGTAAGGTAAGCTGACTCTTGGCGAGGCTCGTTCCCTCGTCAGGAGATCAGCTTATGATGCCTACAGTCGTCAAAGAACAGGCACCTGTCCCACCACCATCCTATCAGCGTGCACAAGCCCGGCTGAGTCCTGCTTTGCATATTGATGCTCTTACTCTGGTCACGACATTGCATTTGCTCGCACTTTGCCGCCTAGCAGTTAGTCTGGCCCACCGTCGCTGTCCACCTCCATTGCGAGGCACGGTCCAGGCGGATCTCCGCGCACCTATAGTGAGGAGAGCTTGCTACTGATCGGGCTGTTGCGTACCTTGTGGCGCTTATCATATCAGGATATGCACGACTGGTTAAAGAGTTGGCCCGCTTTGGCCTTTGCTTGTGGCTTACCACTGGGCAAAGATGGACATGTCCGTGTCCCTTGTAAATCCCAGCAGTGCAAACGCCGCCATGCCGCTGGCGCTCCTGTGCACGAGTCGCTCTTCGTGCTGACCGTTGTGCAAGCCATCCGACGACGGCTCATCGGAGCCCGTGATCTCATCATTGACAGTGCTCCCATCCAGGGCGCGCGAGACGCCGCGATCCCGATGCGGCCTTTGGGCACGCTCCCGCTCACCATCCTCGTCCTCTCTTGCGAGGCTTCCGTGTGCATACTCTCATCTGTCGTGGTTCTGGCTTGCCTCTCTTCTTTCTGCTTTCTCCTGCCAACTCACACGATGCCCCTTTTGCACAAAGATTGTTAGCGGGGGCCGTGAGGTTCTACCAGATCCGTCCCCGTATCGTCCGCTTGGACGCAGCGTATTGGGGCCTGGGCCTCATTGCTTGGATTCATGCCGTACTTGGAGCCGTTGCGGTCATTCCTTGGAATCCTAAACGCGCAGCGCGAATCGTTCCTGCTTGCCTCCAACCTGGACCAAAGAAGAACTTGGCAAACGAAGTGGCATCGAGCGCTTCGCGGGGACGCGTTTTTCTCTTTTTTCACCTCCAACGCCCACCCCTGTGTGGCTGGTCTGAGATTGCCTCGCAGGTGGCCTTGACCTACGCCGCTTCTGTCCTTGTTGGGCTGGCTGCCAAGCAAGCTGGCCGTCCTGATCTCATCCGTTCTCCGAAACGTGTTTTAGCTCATCTTTGGGAGGGGGATTCTGAGTTATGAAACGCCCTCGTATTGCATTGACCAAAATACTGCGGGGCAATACGCGTGACATCAATGATGTCAAACTGCTTGTGCAAAAGAAAGTAATTACTTTGCAGGAATTGGATGCTGCATATCAGGAAGTTTTCCCTCAAGTTGGAAATCCCCCTTATGAATGGCTTGATCCTGAAGATTTCTCAAAACGTTACAATCGTATTCGCCAACTGCTTTGATCCATCTCTTCATAACAGGTCGGGCAGTTTCAGGATGACATTATCAAGCAAGACATTCCCATTGTGGAATCGCAAAGACCGGAACTCTTGCCGCTTGATCTACAGGCCGAGCTGCACCTGCACTCTGACCGTACCGCTATCGCTTACCGTAAGTGGCTCAGGGAGTTGGGTTTGACTTTTGGGACGGCTTAGAAGCACTATCTTTAGCCCGGTCACTACTCTCGGCTGGCTCACGAATTGGATTCCAAAGCGGATACGGAATGCCAGCGAGACGATTAATCACAAAAGCCTGGAGGGTCAATAGCACAACAGCGACCATGAGCAGGACGAGTTGCCAGGGTTGTCTCAATATGCCAAGCGAGATAATCAGCGTTGTCGCTCCAGCAGGTGGGTGCGGCGATTTGAACAGGACCATCAATCCTGCGGTGAATCCCAGGGAAAGCGCGGCGGCGATAACACGCGGCCACGTCACGCCGACCGTTAACGCAGGCCCTGTCGTTGTCAAACCTGTCACCACCAGGCTAAGGTAACCGGCGATTGCACCAATAGCATGACCGATGAGCGTGTTGCGCGGAGAAGCGCTTGGCGCAGTTGGCGTGTAGAAAAAGAGAAAGGCGGTAGGGCCGAGCGAGGGAAAGATGAAAGGAGAGCCAGTAATGACGGCCAAAGCTGACATCAGCCCGATGCTGATACAGCCATTGACAAAGCTAAAGAGCGCGAGGATAGGTGTGCCAGAGTGATGCTCCAAGAGCCAGGGAAGGCGTGCTCGCGTAAAGAGGCCTTGTAGGATATCGGACATCTCACCGCCGATAGGGTGTTCGCGATCAATGCGAGCATACGAGAGTCTCTCTGGTGCTGTTTGTGGCGGATTGATGTTCGTCTTTTTATCTTGCTGTGCTGACGTGCCGGTATCAGCTTCGTGTGTCTCCTGTTCCATGCTTTTCCTCTCTTGTCTATCCCTAAACTATGATTCTTCAATGCGTCGACGTGGCCAGAATGCTATGATAAGTGCAATGACAAAACCAAGAAAACTGGCAAGCACCAACCCACCAAGGATGCCTGGGCGTCCTGAAAGCAATTCATAGAGCGCATCGGTCACCAGCCAGAGTTGGATAATCACGATAATGGCAACAAGAAATACCTGCGCTTGCACGATAGCCGTACGGCCTTGTAAGCCTACATAGTTTGGGCCTGGCATGACACCCCTTGGTCCGTGCGGAGGTCGATGCACAGGCGGGTCGTCAGGATTGGCCACATGTCGCCCTCTGAGATCGAATCTCTTACTCATCGAAGCACCTCTTTGACCGCGTAGATTGTTCCATTGTGAATAGCGAGTTGAATCAATGGTAGCGGGCGTATTGGCGGCCCGGCGAGTACATCACCGGTTGAGGCGTCAAAGAAACCATCATGGCAGGGACAGTGAAGCCTCCCATTGCCCTGGTAGACCACTGCACATGACAGGTGCGTGCATACATCGCTGTAGGCCACAAGGCCCTTCTTTGGCAAATTGATGAGGATACCCTGGGCGTACTGGTCAGGAAAGTCAAAGACCTTCCACTGATTCTCTGCTAGTTCGCCCACCTTTGCTATTGGAACGGCCTGCACATTAGGACTAGCAGGCAGATTACCAAGAATGGCCAAAACACCTGTTGCCAGGAAGAGCGCACCCGACCCGGCGAGAAGAAAGCGCAGCGTATCGCGCCGGGTCACAATTTCATCTTCGTCCCAGGGATAGGGGAACTCCTCACGCCATTCCTCTTTCTGTGCGGCGTCTCCAAGCGTGATCTCCGGGCCAGGAGATGGCGCGATGAACTGCTTGTGCTCGTCTTTTGGATTTACTTCTTGTACCATCATGCTCCTCCAGGCTGAACTACCATGAACTGTGCTCACGGACGACGGATATCGGCTCTTGCGCTGCTCGAGTAGGCTGCGGCACTGGCGCAGGTTTAGGTGAGCGGGGCGTCCACGGCTGAGGTGGAATCTCGCGTTGAGGTATACCAGCGATCTCGGCATCCACCCA
>WNGM01003742.1_pt1 | contig 12148 bp, 10 predicted proteins | sample 5400571 | NCBI WGS metagenome assembly WNGM01 (sample SAMN13153378, study PRJNA577476) | soil metagenome | isolation source: 100 cm soil or saprolite under Garry oak tree replicate 2 | place: USA:California | collected 2016-06-15
CCGCCCCGGAGAACCCAGCCTCCGTGGCCAGCCTTACCAGGGTCGCCTCAAAACCGGCCAGGTCGGGTACGAAGGTCACAACGAGAGTATCCCGCGCTGGCCCGCAAGTGTGGAACGTGTACAGCGCACTTGCGCCTCCGTCTTCGAGCCAGTGCTGCTATTCGTGTTGAAGCGCCCGCTGGCACGGGCCGAGACGGAAAACACCTGGGTGTCGCGCCAGCGCACCGCTGCGACCAGCAGGAACGCAGACGCGACGCTCCTCCGCCCGGCCGGTCCCTCGTATGTGCGCTGTACATCTTCCAACTCCTCGGCACCTGTTGCGGACCTTCCCCCGCCTGCAACGACGCCGGCCGCCGCCGTTGCGGGACGCGACCCACGACGAGGAACAGCACTCTCGCGTGCTCAAGCGTTTACTCCCCAGAGCCGGTTCGGCGCAGGCTGCAGCTGCCGACGACCGCGCCCGTGCTCTGGTCACCACGGGTCGGGCGTGGTAGGACAAGCAGGCCATAGCGCTCTGCCACGCTCGGAGAACCGATGGACCCTGCCACGCTCGCCCTGACCGCCGCCGGACTGATCGCCAAGAAGGCCCTAGCAGTACTCCGTTAGGTCTTGCGGGCGTGCCGCTGTTGGGTGTACCGCTGAAGCGATAGCACCAAGCCGAAAGGAGGGCGCCACCAACCCTGGTGGCACAACGTGACACCCACACAGCTTCGCCGCATCCGCACCCGTCTTGTCGTCTTCGCCGAGGACCTGTTCGCGTCCCTCCCCCGCAAGGATCAGCGCCGCTGGGGCCAGACCTACCTGCGTGGGCTGCTGCTGGACGGCAAGCGCAAGTCGATCGAGCCGATGGCCGCCCGGCTGGCCCGCGGCGACCCCCAGACCGACGCCGAGGCGTTGGAACAGGCGCTGCAGCAGTTCGTCAACCAATCGCCCTGGGACCCGATCCCGGTGCGCCAGCGGCTGGCCCAGCGCATGACCGCCGCGATCGGGCCGGCTGCGTGGGTGATCGACGACACCGGCTTCCCGAAGTTTGGCCGCCACTCGGTCGGGGTCGCCCCGCAGTACTGCGGGGCGCTGGGCAAGGTGGCCAACTGCCAAGTCGGCGTGTCGGTCCATGCCGTCACCGACCAGGCCTCCTGCCCGCTGGACTGGCGGCTGTTTCTCCCCGAGAGCTGGGACGACGATGCCGAGCGGCGCCGGCGGGCGCACGTGCCCGACAGCGAGCGGCACCGGCCCAAGTGGCAGCTGGCCTTGGACGTGTTGGACGAGCTGGCCGGCTGGGGCCTGGTGCCGCCAGTGCTGCTGGCCGACGGCGCCTACGGGGAGGTCGGGGAGTTCCGGCTCGGGCTGGAGGCGCGCGAGCTGGCCTACGTGGTGCAGGTCCCGGGCACGATCAGCGCCTACCCCCAGGACGTGGCGCCCGAGGCGGTGCCGTACGCGGGCCGTGGCCGCCCGCCGGTCGCGCGCTACCGTCGGCGGCGCTGGTCGCTGCGGCAGCTGGTGCTGGTCGCGGGCGAGCAGGTGGCCACCACGGTCGCCTGGCGGGAGGGGGCCGACGGGGAGCTGCTACGCTCCCGGTTCGTGGCGCTGCGGGTGCGCCCGGCCGGGGTGCGGCTGCGGCGCGCCGCCAAGGGAAGCGAACTTCCGGTGCGCTGGCTGCTGGCCGAGTGGCCCCCAGGCGAGCCCGAGCCGATCAAGTACTGGCTCGCCAACCTGCCCGCCGACACCCCGCTTGCGCGGCTGGTGGGTCTGGCCAAGCTGCGCTGGCGAGTGGAGCACGACTACCGGGAGCTCAAGGACGCGCTCGGCCTGGACCACTTCGAGGGCCGCTCCTGGCAGGGCTGGCACCACCACGTGACCCTGGTGTCGGTCGCCCACGCCTTCGTCACCCTGGAGCGGCTGGACCCAAAAGCGGCTGCGTCGGCCTGACCACCTTCCAGGCATTGCGCGAGCTGCAATTCCTGGTCGCCTGTTGGGCCGGCGCGTGTCCGGTGTGCCTGCGCAGACTCCCACGGTCCACGGCGTGGTTACGCCCTCTCGCCGCGCCCGCCTAACAGCGTCCTGCCAGCTCATCATCCCAACCGGTCGGCGCACGGCCACCATGACCGTGGCGCCCAATCGTGAGATCGTCGAAAGCGTCCGCGGTGAGCGCCTGCCTGTCCGCCTGCTGCCCACCGTTCAGGCGAGGTAAGGACCGATCATGCCCCACACGTCCAACCAGCCGCTGCCAGCAGTTGGCAAGCTACCTGCCGACCCGCAACCCGACACCGTCGCGCTCTTGGACGCGGTCACCACACCCGGGCGATCCATCCCCCGCCGGGTCTCGCTCGCGCATGGCGGCCTCATCCTCGACCCGGCAGACGTCGAGGACGCCCCGACCATCACCCCCGCACAGGTCACCCAGCACTTCCAAGCGTCTGGCCTGCTCGGCCCGCACACGCCGCAGGCCAGACCCGAGGTCCGCTTGGTTCGGGTCACCCACGGCAGCAGTCTGGTCGGGCGTGATCGCCTGGCGTGGGCGGTGATCATGCTTGCGGTGCCTGACCAGCTTGGCCGTATCGGACCACCGCCAGCCAACCAAGCCGAGGCAGCACACCTCGCACGCGAGCGAGTCGCCACTGACAATACCGTTGCCTTCTATGACGCTGCGACCGGCGAGCTCCTGCTGGCCTATCAGACGCTCGCGTAACGATCACTTGCGGCGCCAGCTTGCACCAGCATGACAGCCGGTACGGCCGAACCTAACGGAGTACTGCTAGGAACCTGGTGTTTTTCGTGGCCTAATTTGTATTAGTATGAGTGGTATGGGATGATCATGGTGCTGTGACCCCTGCCCGCGGAGCCCACCATGACCCTGGGCGTGACCCCAACCCAGACCAGCCTGCTCGGCAGCACCACCGCCGACTGCGACGGTCGGGTCAGCCCCACCTCGATCTACGGCCTGCTGCACCGTCAGTGCCACCACCTGTTCCCCGACCAGGCGTTCGCGGACCTGTTCGCCGACGTGGGCCGACGCTCGATCCCACCACGGGTCGTGGCGGTGGTGATGGTCCTGCAGCGCATCGAGGGCCTGTCGGACCGGGAGGCGGTCGAGCGGTTCAGCTTCGACGCGCGCTGGAAGTACGCCTGCGGGGGCTTGGACTTCGACTACCCCGGGTTCGCCCACACGGTCCTGGTCGACATGCGCGAGCGGCTGCGCCGCTCCAAACGGCCCGACCGGGTCTTCGAGGCCACCCTGACCGCCGCCCGCCAGGCGGGGCTGGTCGGACGCCGCCGCGTGCTCGACTCCACCCCGCTGTACGACGCGGTCGCCACGATGGACACGATCACGCTGATCCGCTCGGCGCTGCGCGGCCTGCTGCGGGTCGCTGACCAGGCACTTGCGGCCGAGTTGCGCCAGGCGATCAGCAGTGGTGACGACTATGCCACTGTGGCCAAGCCGCCGATCGACTGGGACGACGCCGCCGCCCGCGAGGCGCTGGTCGACTCCCGCGCCAAGGACGCGCGGGCGTGCTTGGCCGTGCTGGACGGCCTCCAGCTGGCGCCGGTGGTGGCCGAGGCGGCCGCGCTGCTGGCCACGGTGGTCGGCCAGGACCTGGAGGAGGGCGCCGACGGGGTGTTGCGGATCGCCCGCACGGTCGCCCGCGACCGGGTGATCTCCACCGTCGACCCCGACGCGCGCCACGGGCACAAGACCGCCGCGCGTGGCTTCGACGGCTACAAGGGCCACGTCTCGGCCGACCCTGACAGCGAACTCATCGTGAAGACAAAGGTGACCGCCGGCAACGTCGGCGACGCGGCCGCCGCCGACCAGCTGCTCACCGAGCTCACCGACCCTGCCGGCCCTGCCAGCGCGGAGGACCCCACCGCTCGGCCAGCTCCTCAGCCCCCGCACGTCCAGCCCCCGCAGGCGCCGGCCGCCGGCCAGCCCGAGCAGCCGGCCGAGCCCAGCCCTCAGCAGCCCGCGGCCCCGGCTCCCCAGGTGTACGGCGACGCCGCCTACGGCACCGGTCCGCTGCTGGCCGACCTGGAAGCCGCCGGGGTCGACCCGCACGTCAAGGTCCAAGCGCCCACCGCCCCCGGCGGGCGGTTCGCCAAGGACCGGTTCGGCATCGACCTGGCCGGCGGGACTGTCACCTGCCCCAACCAGGTCACCGTGCCGATCGCCTGGCGCGCCCGTGGCGGCACCGCCCGGTTCGGCGCCGCCTGTGGCACCTGCCCGCTGGCCCCAGGGTGCACCAGCTCTGCCAAGGGCCGCGCGGTCTGGGTCGGCAACTACGAGGCGCAACTGGCCGCCGCCCGCGCCCGCCACGCCGACCCCGCCCGGGCCGCCGACTACCGCGCGACCCGGCCCAAGGTCGAACGCAAGCTCGCCCATCTGATGCGCCGCCGCCACGGCGGCCGCCGCGCCCGGGTCCGTGGCCGCGACCGGGTCGCCGCGGACTTCGCCCTGCTTGCTGGCGCGGTCAACCTTGCCCGCTTGGCCGTGCTCGGCCTGCACTGGTCGGCTGGAGGGTGGGCAGCGGGCTGAGCAGCCCGACCGGTGGCCCGCCGCCGCCACCGACCACGGTGCGTCCCGACCAGCCACCGGCCGACCAGCAGCGCGCCACCGGTCACCACCCCATGGCGGCGCACCATCCGACCGCCACGGCTCCCACAGCCCGATCCACAAACCCCGATTCACACCAGCCACCTAGCGCTCCTTGGGGGTTGCGATTTTGGGGTTTCTCCAAAGTCGTCAGGCAGCCTCCAGGCGGGCCTGGCGGACGTAGTCGGTAACCGAGCGGTCGATGACCCTAAGCGCCTGGCGCAGTTCCGGTGGGGCAGGTGGGGTGTCGGCGGCCAGCAGCGGGATCAGGAGTCGGTCGTGGACCTTGGTGTAGAAGAGCGCGAAGCGGACCCCGTCGGCGGTGAGCGCGTAGGTGTTGGTGCTCGGCAGGCGTTGGATGAGGCCCTTGCGGCGTAGGCGGGTCAGGTCGTAGCTCATCTGCGCGGGCGAGTAGGGGGTGGCCAGCAGGGCGGCCACCCGGGCGCGAAGGCTCCGATGGGTGAACCCGACCACGCCGGTGAGTACCGCGCACAGGGCGCCGGCCAGGGCCATGACCCGGGGATCGCCGAAGCGTAGTGCTCCGGTGCGGCATCCCGCCTCGCCCGATGGCTGTGCGACCCGCGCAAAGGCTGGGCTCGCAAGGACGCAGCCCTGACCGGCCCGCTTGAGTGTCCAGCAGGCGGCGGTTGGCTGCACGGGCCTTGGCCTGCAGTTCGTCTAGGTGGCAAAGGCGGCGGCCAACACCCAGGTCGGTCGGGGAGTTGATGACCGTCTCGATGCGCAGCGCACGGCCTTCTTTCAGGTACTGCTTGATGCGGGAGTGCTTGTAGAAGCAGTTGACGGTGACCTCGACCCCGCGGGTGACCACGCGCGTGGCAAAGCCGGTGTCGGTGTCGGAGTGGATGCGCCGGTCGAAGATCAGCGAAACCTCGTCGGGCCGGCCGATGCCGAGGTTGTCAGCTACCAGCGCCTCGAAGAACGCCCGCGCCCCCCCGGGGGCGTCCAGCACCAGGGTGCGGGAGACCTCGATCTGGCGCATCGACAGCTCCCACCAGTACCCGCCGGCCTGGTCGGTGGCCCCCAGCGGGGTCGGGATGCGGGCCATCCAGCGGTCGAAGAACGCCTGCAGCTGCGCGGGGCCGAGCCGGTCGGTTGCATCAGCGCTGGCGCCGATTGGATGCCCGCGGCAAGCGGCCCACCATCAGCGCGGTCGCGGTTGCGCGTGAGCTTGCTGGGTGGTGCTGGAGTCTGGCGGTCATGGACGCCTGAGCTGCCACCCAAGGCTGGCCGGTGGGCGGCACGCCCACAGCGCCAGGAGCGACCCGCGACCTGACTGTGAGCAGCTCAGCCCCGAGTATCGGGTCGGGTGACGCTCGATCTCTCGACCAGCGGAACGCTCCCGACGCACACTCGGTCATGCGGTAGCCAACCCGCGCATATCAGTCTGACCGCGCGTCGGCATCATCCGCGCGCTGCCCACCGGCCTCAACAGCATTCGTTTAACGTCCGCCGGCCCCGGACGGCTGGCTTCACCTGGCCACTTGACAACCGAGCCCTCCATATCAGTCAGGGGCACCTTCCTGCGTATCGACGTGCGGTCCCAACCCGCGAATATCAGTGTGGCGGTCAGCCGATCCACACCGTCCCGGCGCGTCGTCTCCCCCAACAGCAGCCCGACCCCCTCCTGGCCACCGCAGGGCCCCGACCGCCACCATCACCGGATCACGCGCGCCAGCGCGACCTGCCCGCTGCCCGCAAACCATGCCATCCACCAGGCAAAACCGTCGCCTTGACAGGCCGTTCCATATCAGGACTCTGTCAGGTTGCCGCTCGTGGTCGTCGCGTTCGCTGTCGCTACCGAGGCGTGAGGTGCGAGCAGACGGAGCAGGCGTCGGCCCACCCTGGACTCAGGGCTGGGTAGACGCGTCGATGTTCTGCAGCCGCACCTGGCCGCGGGCCACCGCCTTGCCATCCTCGGCACGGGTGATGACGACCTGCCACAGCTGCTGGGTGCGGCCCTGCTGGATCGGCTCGGCGACCACGTTAAGGCGGCCCTCACGCTGAGGACGCAGGAAGTCGGTCACGTTGGTGACCCCGACGGCAAGCTGCCCGCGGTCCTTGACGGCCTCCAAGGCCCCGGTGGTGGCAACCGTCTCGATGACCGCGGTGAAGACACCGCCGTGCACCAGGCCCCATGGCTGGTGGTGATCGGCCCCGACCTCGAACCAGCCAGCCACGCGATCCCCACGCGCCTGCTCGAGATGCAACCCGAGCAGGTGGGAATGACAGCCTGATCTGGGATCTGGCCCACATTTCGTGATGGAAACGGCCCCGTGACTGGATCTTGGGTAGTGAGGATGCCGGGCATGTGATGACCAGGGTCTCGATTCCCTCCTACCACACCTGGCCGGCGTGCAGATCGAACGCGTCGAGCCGGGTCCTGATCTCGTCCGGGTCGTGGCGCGCACGCGGACAGCGCAGGCGTCATGCCCAAGCTGCGGGATCCCCTCAGACAGGGTGCACAGCCGCTATCGGCGGCGGCTGGCCGACGTGGCGTTGGGTGGCCGCCGGACGGTGATCGTGGTGTCGGTGCGGCGGCTGTTCTGCAACCACCAGGCCTGCCAGCGACGCACGTTCGCCGAGCAGGTCCCGGGCCTGACAGTCCGCTACGGGCGGCGCACGCCGTTGCTGCGGGCGGTGTTGGAGCAGGCCGCGGTGGCGCTGGCCGGCCGTGCTGGCGCCCGCCTGGCTGGGACACTCCAGGCCAGGATCAGCCGGTCGACGATGCTGCGGCTGCTGCTGGCGCTGCCGGATCCCCCGGCGGCCACGCCGCGGGTGCTCGGGGTCGATGACTTCGCGCTGCGTCGCGGCCAAGTCTATGGGACGGTGCTGGTCGACTGCGAGAGCAGCAGGCCGGTGGAGCTGCTGGCGGGCCGGGAGGCGCAGCCGTTGGCGGACTGGCTGCGAGCGCACCCGGGTGTGGAGGTGATCTGCCGGGACCGCTCCGGCGCCTACGCCGAGGGCGCCCGGCTTGGGGCGCCTGACGCGGTGCAGGTCGCCGACCGGTTCCACCTGTGGCAAAACCTCGGCAAGGCGGTCGAGCGCTGCGTGGCCCGCCACCGTGACTGCCTGCGCCCGCCCACCCCGGAGCCCCTTGACCAGCCGCCATCGCCGGACCAGCCGGAGCCGGACCAGCTGGAGCCGGACCAGCCGGACCAGCAGCAGCCGGAGCCGGTTGGGCGGTTCGAGGAACGCGCCCGCCGCCACCACCAGCTGGTGCACGACCTGGTAGACCAAGGCCACGGCATTCGCTCGATCGCGCGGCAGCTGGGGTGGGGGCGCCACACCGTGCAGCGCTACGCCCGCGCCCAGAGCTGGCAGGAGCTGGCCGACGGCAAATGGCAGGCAACCCGCACCGGCAAGCTGGACCCGTTCAAGGCACAGCTGCGCCAGGGCTGGGAGCAGGGCTGCACCAACGCCGCCGAGCTCTACCGTCAGCTCACCGCCTGCGGCTTTGCCGGCAGCTATGGGCTGGTCCGCGACTACCTCGAGCAGTACCGCGCCTCGCCCGGTCCGATCGCCCCCGCGCCGCCGACCGTGCGGCAGGTGACCGGCTGGCTGACCCGCCATCCCGACAGCCTGACCACCGAGGAGCGACCACAGCTGCAGGCGATCCTGGAGGGCTGCCCGCAACTGCGGGCTGCTGCCGGCCACATCCGCGCCTTCGGCGAGATGCTCACGAGCTGCGCGGTCGGGAGTTGCCGGCGTGGATCCGCGCCGTTGGTGCCGATGACCTGCCGGGGCTGGGCTCGTTTGCCGCTGGCCTGCAAGCCGACTTTGACGCTGTGACCTGCGGGTTGACGACTCGGTGGAGTTCTGGGGTGGTCGAAGGCCGGGTGAACCATATCAAGATGGTCAAACGGCAGATGTTCGGCCGAGCCGGCCTGCCGCTGTTGCGAAAACGGGTGCTCCTCACAGCGATACGACGATGAGGCTGTGCCAGCGGGGCCGTTTCCATCACGAAATGTGGGCCAGATCCCAGATCCCACTTCGAGTTGACATTCCCAAGCAGGCGCAGAACGCGCTCTGGCCTTCCAGCTCCGCCGTAGCGCTCGTCGATGCTGTCACTGCAACACGCCTTGCAAGTCGAAGGCTCGTCACCTGCCACCGAGTCTAAATGCTTCCTGGGAGTTCATGCCGCATGGTTGAGTACCTCCCCGACAGGCGGCTGCTGGTCGGGCGTGAACGGGCTGCCGATCTGGGACAGCACCCGCGCCGCAGGGATCGTGCGCGCCCACCGGTCGGCGTCGGCCACCAGGTCTTGGAGGCGTTGACGCTGATGGGTGTGGGTGACCGTGCGGCGCAAGGCCCGCCACAGCCACTCGATGCGGTTGGCGTCAGGGTCGTAGGTCGGGGTGTCGGCCAGCACCAGCTGCTCGCCCAGCTCGGCCGGCAGGGCTCGCAGCAGCCGCGACCCCTTGGGGTGTGGATGCCAAGGTTGTCCAGGATCACCATGGCGATGCGGCCGCGGGAGCGGGAGCGGGCCACGGCGCGGCGCAGCTGGGCGCAGAATGGTACCGCGCGGCGGCCGTCGGCCAGGGCGAAGTCCAGCGTGCCGTCGCGCCAGTCGACCAGCCCAAAGCCGTACCGCTTGTCGTTGTTGCCGGGCGCCTGGACCAGCCGCTGCCCCGGCCTGCCAGCCCGCGACCAGACCCGGGTCAGGGTGGGGTGCAGGGCGACCTCGACCTCGTCTTGCAGGTACAGGTCCGCATGGCCCAGCAGGCCCAGCAGACGGGGCAGATCGGCGGGGAACAGGTCGGCGGCCAGGGTCGCATCGGGGATCAGGGTGTGTGCGGGTGGAGGCAGCGGTGAGGCGGCGGCTGCCAGGAGTGCCTCCACCCTTAGGCGTTGTTTGCCCACCCGGCTGGGCGTGGGCCTTGCGCGACAGGACCCAGCGGGGCCGCTTGCACACAAACCCGGCCCGGTGCAGCACGATCCGGACCGTCTCGATCCCCGCAGCGTGCCCGGTGACCCCGGCCAGGTAGTCGGCCAGCAGCCGACAGGTCCACAGCGCACTGTCCACGCCAACCTGGTGGGGGTCCAGGTCGGCGACCCGGACCAGCTCGGCCTCCCAGCCGGGCGGGTAGTGGGGCGGCTGGCCAAGGTGGGGCCGGTGCGGCACGGCGTCGGGCCCACCGGCCAGGTAGCGCCTGAGCACCCGGCGCACCGTGTCGGCGCTGCACCGGACCAACAGGGCGATCTGGGGTGGGTGTGGCCCTGCGCGTTGAGCAGGACCATCTGGTAGCGGCTGCGGGTGGTGGCGTCGCGGGTGGTCTGGTAGCGGCGTTCCAGCTCGGCCTGGGCGTCGGGGTCCAGGGTCACCTGCAGGGTCGGCGGCGGCATGATCGTCCCCCTCAGGAGAGTTGACCATGCTCATTGTCCACCCATACACGCCACGACTCCCAGGAAGCATTTAGCCCAGGATGACGCCGATCTGACAAAATCCTACTAGGGCGCGTTCTCATCGATGACGTCGTAGTTACCGAAGGTCGGCGGCTCGTCGGCGAGCGCCATCATCTCCTTGCTGAACCCATCGACCTCCGGCCGCGCCGAGTTCTGCATGGCCAGCTCGTAGTTCTCGAACTCGGCCACGACGAGGTAGCAATTCTCCCGGTCGCGGTCCTTCAGCATCTTTAGCCCGAGGAACCCCGGCCCGGGATCGGGGTTCTCGGCCTGGAAGCGGTCGGCCACCGCTCGCATCTCGTCCACACGGCTGGTCTTTCAAGCGATCGTCTGCACGAACTTCACCGCGAGCCTCCCCCACGTCGGACGTTTGGGCGAAAGCTACGGCCAGCCCCTTGGTCGTCAACGCCCGACGCGGAGCGAGAGAGGCGGAAGAGCAGGGCGAGGGACCTCGCGCTCTAGCAGGCTCGCCCGGTCAGCTGACCTGCAGGTCCTGCTCGCCTGTTGGGCCGGCGCCTGCTCCACCTGTCGCCGTCCCGCGCCGAGCTGGCCACGCCGAACCGGACGATCCTGTACGCCGACCTGACAGAGTCCTACCAGGCGCCGACCACCACCCCGACACCGTGCGAAGCCGCGAGCGGCTTGCGACCGTCATGGCGGCCCTGGAGAATCGTGGGTAGCCGTTTAACGGTTTGCGGCATAGATGCACGTTCTAGGGTGATTCGTGGAACCTTGAGGGCCAAGAGGTTACCTCCCCCGGACTGGCTTGGACGGGCGGCTGCGACTGATCATGACCGCGTCCGGGCTGCTCATGATCAAAGCCGGCGCCCACAGCGACTACGGCGGCGCGCAACGAGGCCGACCTCGTCTGAGCGCTCGCCGCAGCTGGTCGGGCGGACCGAACCAGGCGCGTTCAGCGAGCGAGCGGGCGCGGCGGCCCGATCCATCGACGCAGTGTCACGCGTGTGCCGCGTCTGACACGTTCCAGACGCACCTCGTCGACCAGCCGACGCAGCAGCCACAGGCCCCGCCCGTGCGTCCCCAGCGCCTCGGTGTCGCCCCCCGTCAACCGGGGCGGTGGCGGCAGCGCCGGGCCGTGATCGAGGATCGTGGCCTCAACCCAGTCGGCCTTGACCTGGACGGCCACCTCCACCGGCTGACCTGCTCCCGATCCGTACAGGATCGCATTGGTGGCGGCCTCGTCGATGGCGAGGACGACCTCTTCGGCGACCTCGCTCGACACCTCGCGCAGGCTGGCTCGGGCGGCGCGTCGGAGGCCGGCAAGGTGGGCCGGGGAAGGGGGAATCGTCAGCCGCATCGCCGGCACCCCCTTGGCAGCGCCTGTCCGGCTGCGGGAGCCATGCCTACCCGCGGCCCACCCTGGCTAACGTGAGCAAGCCGTCGAGCGGGTCAGGCAAGGAGGGCACGAGCGGCTGATCGCTTCTTCGACCACACCCGATCATCCGAGAACAGAGCATCATCCTGCTTACGCCGCTTTGCGGAATAGGTAGGTACAAGTACCGAACATGCGTGTGGTGCCTGTTGGTCACGGGTAGGTCACAGCCCCGGCACCGAAGCGGCAACAGGGGACGAGGAGGGGCGAGATGACCGCAGCCACACTCGACCTACCGACCTGGGACCTACCGACCTGGGCCGATGGCCAGCTCGACAGCCAGCAGCCGCTCCAGCAGCTCGCCGATGCGGTGGCGGCGCTGTGGTCGGCAGGAACCGGCCTGGCCCTGCAGCCGGCGGCGGTCGCGCTGGACGACACCCACGCCAGGGTCGTCCTCGCCGAGCCGTCGCCGCCCGACGGGCGGGAGGAGCCGGCGGAGGCCCTGCTCTGCCGCTTGGACCGCCCGTTTGGCCGGCGTGCCTGCGAGCTTGCGTGCGTGCTGGAGGCCTCGGTCCGCGCGCTGCTCGGCCGCCCGCTTACCGGGGTGCGCGCCCGCGACGACCGGGAGCAGGGGCGGGTGGTGGTTGAGCTGTCGCTGGCACCAGCCTAAGGCCACCGGATGGGGTCAGCTCCTCGTGGATGGCCGCGCTGTGCTCCACCCCGCCGCGCCCTGCTCGGCAGGCTACGCCGCCAAGCGGGCGACCGATGATGACCGCGTTGAAGTGACGCATTGGATGGGGACG
>WNGM01012891.1_pt1 | contig 12141 bp, 13 predicted proteins | sample 5400571 | NCBI WGS metagenome assembly WNGM01 (sample SAMN13153378, study PRJNA577476) | soil metagenome | isolation source: 100 cm soil or saprolite under Garry oak tree replicate 2 | place: USA:California | collected 2016-06-15
CGTGTCCGCCCTTCGGATCGGCGCCGACCACGACCGGCTTGTCGCGCAGATCAGAGTTGTACCGCGCCTCGACGGAGGCGTAAAAGGCGTCCATGTCCACATGCCCGATGATCCGCACGTGGTGCCCTTCCCCGCCGAAGGGTAGCACCCGAACCCACCGGACCGCTTGACCGGGCGACAGCAGGACGCTACGCTCTCCCGCGCTTGCTCATCGTCGACGCGCAGGTTCACATCTGGGGTGCCGACACCCCCAACCGACCGTGGCCGCCCGGCCGCGCCCACCAGGCGCAGAAGCCCTACCCTGTCACCAAGGACCTGGTGCTCGAGGGCATGAAGGGCGCGGGTGTCGAGCGGGTCGTCCTCGTGCCGCCTTCGTGGGAAGGAGATCGCAACGACCTCGCCCTGGAGGCGGCACGTCTGCACCCGGACAGGTTCGCCGTGATGGGGCGGCTCGCCATCGAAAGGCCCGAGAGCCGGACGCTCGTCGACGGGTGGAAGAAGCAGCCCGGCATGCTCGGTATGCGCTTCACCTTTCACACCGAGCTCCAGAAACCGTGGCTCACCGACGGCACGGCCGACTGGCTCTGGCCGGCCGCCGAGCGCGCCGGCATCCCGCTGATGATCTTCCCGCCCGGGTCGATCACGGCGGTGGACCGCATCGCCGAGCGGCATCCCGGCCTCAAGCTCGTCATCGACCATCTGGCCATCGGCACCGCCAAGAAGGACGCCGAGGCCTTCGCCGGCCTCCCGGAGCTCTGCACGCTGGCGCGTCGGCCCAATGTCGCGGTGAAGGCATCGGCGCTGCCATGCTATTCCACCGAGGCGTATCCCTTCCGCGGACTTCACGAGCACATCCGACAGGTGTACGACGCCTTCGGCCCTCGGCGGATGTTCTGGGGCACCGACTGGACGCGGCTGACGTGCCCGTGGCGCCAGGCCGTGACGTTGTTCACCGAGGAGCTCCCGTGGCTCTCGGGAGAGGACAAGGAGTGGATCATGGGGCGGTCCATCTGCGAGTGGCTGGGCTGGCGGGGCTAGATCCGGGAGGTCGTCATGGCGAACAACATCATCCGCGTGGGCGACGTAGAGATCATGGCGCTGTCAGACGGGATGCTCGAGTTCGACCTGTGTAACTTCTTCCCGACCATCCCGCACGACGACTGGCGCCCGTACGAGTCGCACCTCACGGAGGCGCACAAGGTTCGCTTCAATCTCGGCTCGTACCTGATACGGTCCGACGGGCGGACGGTCCTCGTCGATACGGGTCTCGGTCCCAAGCCAGCCGACGCGCCTGACGCGCCGTGGGGCCAGCTCATGCATGACTTCCAGGCCAATGGAGTGCGGCCAGAGGACGTCGACACGGTGGTGATGACCCATCTGCACCGCGATCACGTCGGGTGGAACCTGCTGCCGCAAAGTGAGAAGTACGTGCCGACCTTTCCGAATGCTCGCTACTGGATGAGCGCGACGGACTGGGACGTGTGCCATCAGCCGGACGTCCAGCTCCAGCGCTTTCCGAACGCCCCCACGTGTGTCTGGCCGCTGGCCCAGCTCGGCCTCGTGGAGCTGATGAAGGGGGAGCGCAGCATCACGCGCGAGCTGACGGCTCTGCCGACGCCCGGCCACACACCGGGACACATGAGTCTCCTGATCACCTCACGAGGCGAGCGGGCGCTCGTCCTGGGTGATGTGGCACACAACCCCGTGCAGGTGCACGAGACGGACTGGGTGTCCCGAGCCGATATGGACCCGGAGCTGACGCGCCAGACCCGACGGGCCCTGATGGAGCGTTTGGAGCGCGAAGAGATCATCGTGGCAGCGGGACATTTCCAGGCGCCAGGGTTCGGGAGGATCGTGCGTCTGCAGGGGCGCCGCTACTGGCAAGGGCTGTAGGGTCGACGTACACGAACGAGCCCTTCCTGATGTTCTGGAAGAGCACCTCCGGCAGGCTGAACACCGCTCCCCTGACACCCGCGCTCAGGATCTTGCCCCCGTCGAAGGGAGCCGTCACGAGCCCGACGACGCTCGCCGCCATACCGGTGATCAGGTTCACCGCTCCGAAGACGGGCCGCGTCAGCACGAGGTCGTCCGTGAAGAATAGGAAGGCGGAGTCGCGGGAGTTTCGCTGGTAGAGGGTCGAGGTGATCGTGTTCGACTCCCGCAGAAAGACGCGAAGGGGGTTCTCCGCCCCGTAGAGCCGGGCGAGGCCGGCCCGGCGGTGCGAAAGGATCCGCGAGACCTCCGAGACCCCGTAGCGCTCGTTCACGGTAAGTGCCGCGAGGGCCGGGATGAAGCTCCGCGAGCCGTCTGTCCCGACACGGTCGCCGAGGAGCGCGACGTCGAGCTCGCGGAAGATCTCCGAGACGCAGTTGCGCGTGACGAGGTGATAGCGGTAGAGGCGCCTCAGGGCCCGGCCGTACGCCTCCTCCCGCTCGAGGGCGGTGGCGAGGCCGGCGGTGAGTGCGGCCGAGGACGGGGCGAGCACGGCCGGGCGCAGGCCACGTCGCGCGGGCAGGCGCAGGTGGCGAGGCATGCGCAGATCGCGTCCCTCGTCGAGCGCGCGCTGGATCTCGGCAACGCGGTTTCCCGCGTCCTCGAGGTCCGCGAATTCGCCCTCGCCGAAAGCGCCGCCACCACCGAGGCGCGAGACGAGCCGCACGCGGGCACTGCCCCGACTCGCGCGTGCGCTCGAGCGCCGCGAGGCGGGCCATGCCGAGGAAGAGCGGGAATCCCCAGTCGGGCCGGCGCGAGTCGAGCAGCCGCACGAGGCTGGCGGCGAGCGCGTCGGAGAGCTCCGCGAGCCTCGACGCCTCGTTCTCACGCAGGCGCAGCTCCTCGCCGGCCGCCGTGATCGTGGCCTCCGGCAGGAGGGGCCGTGCGGTTGCCAGAACCTCGAGGGCGGCGAGCGCGGTGAGCGTGTCACGGTAACGCCGCGGAAACCCGTACGCGGGCGCCGGCGGCTCGTCGAGCGAGACCTCCAGCGTGCGCGCGGGCGCCCCCTGCGGATCGAGCGTGGCGAGACGCCGCCGGAGTGCTTCCGCGCGCTCCGCCAGGAAGCTTGCTCCGTAGGTGTCGACGACGCGTCGGCGGAGCCCGAGGAGCGCCGGATCGGCCGCGGCGCCCTCGCCGAAGAAGAACCCTGCCCCGTCCAGCTCGACACCGCCCTGCAGCATCTCCTCGAGGATCCGCCGATCGGCCCTCAGCGTGTCGAAGACCTCGAGCTGCCACCGCTGGACGAGGTGCCGCCGTCGAAATCGCTCGCGCACCAGACGGAAGGTCGCCTCGCCCACCGGGATGCGGCTCGCCTCGATCGTGCGATTCTCGAGACCGGTGTACTCACGGCGGAACTCGTCGAACGTCTCACGCCGGAGGACGAGGATCCCCGGCCGCCGGTACTCGAAGTGGAACACGTCGTCTCCCACACGGAGCCCGGCGTGGCCGCCACTGGAGCCGCCCTCGTTGGCGTCGACGTAGAGGTAATCGATGAAACGGTCCGAGGCCCACGCGGGCACTGTGAGGAGGACCGCGAGCAGCGCGGCGAGGGCGCCCCGCCGGGCGAGCGGACGGATCACTGCCGCGTGTCGTAGCCCAGCTGGATCGCCTGCATCTTGAGGGGATCGGATCGCGAGAGGCTCGTCTTGTACGTCTCGAGCTCGGCCTCGCCCACCGCGGCGTCGCCCAGCCCCTCGCCGACGCCGACGTACGTCGTCTGGTCGTCCTCCCAGTTCGTGAGGCCGTGCCGGCGCGCGAGCTCCCCGAGCTCCTTCGTGAACGCGTCGAACCCTCCGCCCGACCTCACGTAGGCGGCGGTGTAGCTGCGCACGTCCTCACGGTAGCGGCTGTGTCGCTCCTTGCTCGTGCTCGAGCGCGAGCTGCTCTCCGAGGAGTCGAGAACGTCCGATACCATCCGGGAGCTGGTCGAGAGGGAGCAGCCGACGAGAACGAGGAGCGCGCCGATCACCAGGATACGAGGGGAAAAGCGGAGCCATGGCATGTGAGCACTCCGTCGGAGCGAGCTGAGGCGCTCGGTCAGCGTGTTGGACGCGATGGAAACGACTTCGATCATGTTCGCGCGCGGAAGCTCGATGCACGGCAAGTGCCAGGCGAAAACGGTGCGTTACGTCAAACTTTTGACGGAGGGACGCGCGTCAGCGTACTCGAAGGCGCACCGGATGGCACGTCAGAATGACACTGACGTGCTGTCCCCGCCTGCCTCGCACACCGCGAGCCTGGCCGTGAGGAACCTCTGCTCGCGCACGTTATCGGCGAGGCTGAGTGCTCGGCGGTACTCGGCGGCCGCCTCCGTCCACCGCCCGAGCCGGCGGAGGAAATCGGCGCGCGCGGCGGGCAAGAGATGATAGCCGCGCAGCGCCGCGGACTCGATACCGTCGAGTGCAGTGAGGCCGGCCGCCGCTCCGTGCGCCAGGCCGATCGCTACCGCTCGGTTCAGTTCGACCACCGGCGATGGCGCGACGTCGGCGAGCTCCCGGTAAAGGTCGACGATCCTCGGCCAGTCCGTCGCCTCCCACGAGGCCGCGCGCGCGTGACAGGCGGCGATGGCGGCCTGGAGCTGGTAGGGCCCGGCGCCTTCCATGGGCCCCGCGCGATCGAGAGAGGTGAGACCGTGGGCGATCCGCGCCTGATCCCAGCGGGACCGATCCTGATCGGCGAGCAGGACGAGATTGCCGTCGGCGTCGGTGCGCGTCGCCGCCCGTGAGGCCTGGAGCTCCATCAGCGCGAGGAGCCCCAGGAGCTCGGGCTCGCGGGGCATCAGCTCGACGAGTAGATGTCCGAGGCGGACGGCCTCCTGGCAGAGCTCGTGGCGCACGAGGGCGTCGCCGGTGTGCGCGGCGTAGCCCTCGTTGAAAATCAGATAGACCACGGCGAGCACGGCCGGCAGGCGCGCAGACAGCTCGGCCCCTTCGGGCACCTCGTAGGGAAGTTCGCGATCGCGGATCGTCCGCTTGGCACGCACGAGCCGCTGGGCGATCGTGGGCTCGGGCACGAGAAAGGCTCGCGCGATCTCCGCCGTCGAGAGGCCTCCTACCAGCCTGAGCGTGAGCGCGACGCGGCTGTCGGCTGGCAGACCCGGATGACAGCAGGTAAAGATCAGCCGGAGTCGGTCGTCAGGGATCTCCGCGGGATCGGTCACCTCGAGGCCCTCGTCCATCGCGCCGAGCGCGGCCTCGTAGGCGAGCGCATCAGCGCGCGCCCCCGCACGGCGGGCGTGACGGAGGCGATCCAGCGCGCGTCGCCGTGCCGTCGTGAGGAGCCAGGCGCCTGGGCGCTCCGGCGTGCCGTCCGCGGGCCAGCGATCGAGCGCCTGCGCGAACGCCTCCTGGACGACCTCCTCGGCGGTGTCGATGTCGCGCACGATCCGAAGCACGGACGCGACGACGCGCCCGTACTCCAGGCGGAACGCCTCGGCCACGCGCGACTGCACGCCGCCGTCCGACATCTGCCCGCGGTCGTTCGATCCCACGGACAGACATGATACTCGACGCCCTCAGGCGGCGGGTGACCTCACCCGTCGCTCACATCTGCCAGATCGGCCGCACCTCGATGAAGCCACCCTCGCGGAGCGGAATCTTCTTCGCCCACTCGACGGCTTCCTGCTTGGTGTCGCACTCGATCAGGTAGAAGCCACCCAGCGCCTCCTTCGTCTCGGTGAAGGGGCCGTCCATGACCTGGCGATGCCCGGCCTTGACGCGGATGCGGCTGGCGTCGCCGTCTGGACGCAGGCGCTCGCCCACGACCATCTTGCCGGCCGCCTGCAGCGCGTCGGCGAAGCGCCTGTGGCCCTGCACGATGGCCTCCATCTCGGCCCTCGGGGTTGAGGGCGCGGCCTTGTCGTCGGAGCAAATGAGCAGCATGTAACGCATGGGCCCTCCTCTCACTCACCTATTACGACGCTGATGATTCCCCGGAATCGACAGTCGCGCGCCGTTTTCAGTCGAGCGTCAGCACGGCCTTGCCGGGGAAGCGCCGGGCTATCAGGTCCTGGGCGACCTGGCCGATCTCCCCCCACGGCCGCTCCACGCTGATGTGGGGCGCGAGCTTCCCACCGACGCCGGCTCGATCCCGAGCTCCGTGAAAAGGTAGAAGCCGTACAGCGTCGTGCGCCCGTTGACGAAGAACTGCCGCGCATCGAACGTGACCTCGGCGGCGGCGGAGACACCGAGCGTGACGCACACGGCGCCACGCTCGAGGGCGGCCAGTGCGGTGCCGAGGGTCCGTCCGCCCACGGACTCGATGACGAGGTTGTGCCTGGGCGAGGGCGGAATCTCGTCGCCCACCACGACCTCGTGGGCGCCGAGCTGGCGCAGCGCCGGCCCCTGGTCGGCGCGTCGGGCGCTCGCTGTCACGTGCGCGCCGGCGAGCCGCGCGAGCTGCACCGCAAAGTCGCCGACACCACCGGTGGCGCCCGTTACGAGCACGCGACGACCGAGGAGCAGCCCTCCCTTCGCGAGGGCGTGGAGCGCGGTAAGCCCAGCCACGGGGAAGGTCGCGGCCCGAGAGAACGTCACCTTGTCGGGCAGCTCGGCGAGGGCGTGCGTCGGCACCGCGACCCGCTTCGCCCACGCCCCTTCGGGCAAGAGCCCGACCACTCGCGCCCCGACGCGGGGGCCCGAGCCGTCCGCGGCGGCGCGCTCGACCTCACCGGCCAGGTCCCAGCCCGGCCGCCAGCCGGCCGCGGCCATGGCCGAGCGCCTCACCTCGCCGCGGTTGAGCGAGACCGCCCGAACGAGCACGACCGCCTCACCGCGGTCGGGGACAGGGTCGGCCACGGGGCGGATGACGAGCCGGCCCGGCGCTTCAGGATCGACGACGACGGCACGATTATCGCTCACGGGTCACCTCCGTCGAGAGGGTGTGACGATCAGGCTGCATAGGGCGGCGGCACGACGACGTCCTCGTACCGGTGCCGCTTGGTGATCAAGCGCGAATGCCCGAAGACGTCGAGGGTCACCTCGAAGGCCGGGCGCGTGATCTCGACGTGCGGCGTCCAGCAGCCAAGCCTCTGGTAATAGGCGATCGTCGAGGCGAGCACGGCCCGGTCGATCTCGGGAAAGAACGAGGCCTCCGCCTCGGCGACCTTGGCCGCTGGCGTGTCGATGAGCCAGGCGCGCGCCTTGCGGTAAGCACCCATGAAGCGCTTGGCCGTGTCCGTCCCGAGCCATTCGCGCGTCGCGGCGAGGCTCGAGAATGCGCACGGGCCGATCGCCTCGCCGACGGAGGCGACGACGTGGCCGACGCCGTCGTGCTCGAGCTGCTGCGGGGCCGGCCCCTGCTGATGGATGTACTCGCCGTCGCCCTTTCGGAAGGCTCGATCCATCTGCCCGCTCGGAATGTCCACGGCGTGGATGGCCGTGTAGTCCAGGCCCCGCCGATGACACGCGTACTTGAACATCGCGAGCGGCTGGCCGCCGTGGTCGACAAGGACCTGCCTACCCTTGAGCTTGTCCCAGGTGAAGGCCGGGTCGGGCGCGCGGGCGGTGAGGAAAAAGCCGTCCTTCTCGTTGATCTGGGCGAAATGGACGGCGGGCGGCCGCTGGCCCTTTTCCAGTGGACCGAAGCCCTGCGAGGGCGCCGACTGGGCGACGTGCGCCGTCCCGCTCACGAGCGCCTCGATCGCCGACTTGCCGGGCGGAGCGACCGAGTGCTTCGGCTGGAACCCCGCCTCCCTCAGGAAGCCACCCGCGAGCGTGGCGATCAGCGGCGAATAGAAGGCGGAAAAGCGCGTGAACTGGATACTGATTTCGTTGCTCACCGAGACCTCCTCACGCTTTCTCGAAGTCGATCCGCTCGTACACGGGCAAGTTCTGGAGGTAGCGGCGCAGGCAGTCCAGCCCCATCTCGACCGCTCCCAGCCGCACCCACTCGCGGCCGCCGAGAATGCGACTGCGCCGGGACGCGACCTCGTGCTCGGTCGCGATCGCCAGGCAGATGGTCCCCCCGAGGTCGATCCGGTCTGCGCCGTCGTCGAGATCGATCAGCACCGCCAGCGCATGCGTGGCGCCGGTCTGGCGTCGCGCCGCGCGCGCCACCGCCTCGGCCGTCTCGCGTGTGAGCTCGCCCGTCGCTGACGCGCCCTCGAGGCCGACCGCCGCGCACACCTCGCCGAGCGCGCGCGCCACCACACCGCGCCGGAAGACCTTGTCCGCTCCCGGGAGGTGAGCGAGGCGTGCGGCGATCGCGCCGCTCGTAAACGTCTCCACGATCGACAGCGAGCCCTGACGACTCGCGAGCTCCGCCAGGACGACGCCCTCCAGCGTCGCATCGTCTTCACTGAGGATGAAGTTGCCGAGCCGCTTGCGCACCTCCCGCTCCACCGGCGCGAGCTTCCTCCGGGTGTCCTCCGTGTCCGTGCCGCGTACGGTCAGCTTGGTCTCGAGCTGCGGATAGTGGGCCCGGAAGCCGAGCTTCACGCTCCCGTCGGGCACGAGCTCCTCCACGCCCCTGAGCAGAGCGTCGACATGCGACTCGCCGAGCCCGTACGAATGGAACCGCTTCAGCACGATGGCCGTCTGCATGCCGCTCTTCGCGAGGAGTCGTGGGATGATCTGCTCCTCGAGCATCCGATGGAGCTCGCGTGGCACCCCCGGGGTGAAGAAGAAGCGGGCCTGGCCGATGTCGAGCGCGAAGCCGCAGGCCGTGCCGATCGGGTTGTCGATCACTTCTGCGGTGGCGGGCAGCATGGCCTGCTTCCGGTTGTTGGGTGGCATCACGCGGCTGCGCCGGCGGAAGAACTCTTCCATCCGCGTGAGCCACTCGTCATTGAGAACGAGCTCGACGCCGGCGGCCTGCGCCGCGACTTCCTGGGACAGGTCGTCGACCGTGGGGCCCAGGCCGCCGTTGACGATGACCGCGTCGGCGCGTTCCCCTGCCAGCCGAAGCGCCCGCAGCAGGCTCTCCCGATCGTCACCGACCGTCGTTTCCCACCGGACCGAGAGCCCGACGTCCTCGAGCTTCTGACTGATGTAGCTGAAGTTGGTGTTGACGATCTTCCCCGTCAGGACCTCGTCACCCGTGCAGATGATCTCGATGCGCATCATTGGGACAGGATCATACACTCTCGTGTACTCTTGCGACCCATGAGTGCCACCGAGGCCCAATCGCCGCTCGACGCCGCACGGAAGCTGGCCCCTCAGATCCGGTCGTGCGCCGACGAGATCGAGGCCGCACGGGAGCTCCCGCGGCCGCTCTTCGAGGCGCTGGCGGACGCCGGGTTGTTCCACCTGGCGTTGCCACGCGCCCTCGGCTGCCCCGAGCTCGACCTGCCGACCTACATCCAGGTGATCGAGGAGCTCGGCAAGGCGGACGCGAGCACCGCCTGGACGGTCAACCAGGGCGCCATCTTCGCGACCTACGCGGCACGAATGCCGCGCGACGTCGCTCGCTCGATCTGGATCGACACGCCGCGCAGCGTCGTCGCCAACAGTCCGGCCCCGAGCGCTACGGCGGTCGTCGTCCCGGGCGGCTACCGGGTCACCGGTCGCCAGGGCTTCAGCACCGGTTGCCGGCATGCCGCGTGGGTGGCCGCGCACGCTCAGGTCGTCGAGAACGGCCGGCTCAGACTGGAGGCGGACGGACAACCGGAGCGGCGCTACTTCTTCGTCCCCGTCGCCGAAGCCGAGCTTCCCGACACCTGGCACGTGCGCGGCATGCGCGGCACCGGGACTCACCACTTCGCCGTGAACGACGTCTTCGTGCCCGCGGAGCGCACCGTCCTGTCCGCCACGGCCCAACTGCTGGAGACCAGACCGCTCTACCGGATCCCCCGGACACTGCTGTTCGCCTCGGGCGATGCCGCGGTTGCCCTGGGACTGGCTCGCTCCTGCCTGGAAGCGTTCTCGGAGCTCGCCGGCGCCAAGACCCCGCGGGCGATGACCGGGCTGCTACGCGATCAGCCGATGGTCCAGGCGGACATCGGCCACGCCGAAGCCCACCTCCGCGCCGGCCGGGCGCTCCTGACCGAGACGGTCCGCGAGGTCTGGGCCGACGTGAGCGCCACGAACGCGATCAGCCTGGACCAGCGCGCGGCCCTGCGTCTGGCCACGACGCACGCGATTCGGCTGGCGGTCCAGGTCGTCGACACTGCCTACAACGCCGCCGGCGCGACCGCGGTCTTCGAGAGTCATCTACTCCAGCGCCATTTCCAGGACATTCACGTGATCAGTCAGCACCTTCAGGGGCGCCTCTCGCACTACGAGCTGGTCGGGCGACACTGGCTAGGACTTCCGGTCGACGAGACGCGACTCTAGCAAGTATAATCCCGGGCCACAGGGTCACTCCGAGGAGGATGTCATGAAAGATGGCCTCCGGTTCGTCGACTCCGACATGCACGTCATGGAACCTCCGGACCTCTTCGAGCGCTATCTGGACCCGACGTTCAAGGACCGCATCAGCGTGCCGGTGGGAGTCGACGGCCGCCCGTGTCGCGGCCCGGCCGGCTTGATCCTCATCGACGGGTTGCCCACCTCGGACGCCGACCTGCAGCAATACCGGAAGCGGCGCCGCCCGGGCCCGACGCAGAGCACTCAGCCCCTCTCGGGATCGCGGATCGCCGACACCGGCCGGCTGGACTTCGCCGTCGAGCGCGACTACAACGCCGAAGCCCAGGTCATGGGCATGGCGATGGAGGGCGTCGACATCGCGGTGCTCTATCCCACCACCGGCCTCTCCCTCATCGCTCGCGACCACCTCGATCCTCACCTCTCCCTGGCCCTCTGCCAGGCGTACAACAACTGGATCCACGACTTCTGCCAGTACAGCCCCGAGCGCTTGAAGTTCGTGGCGATGCTGCCCGTGCACGACGTCCACCTCGCGTGTCGGGAACTGGTGAGGTGCGTCAGAGAGCTCGGCGCCGTCGGGTCCTTCATTCGGCCGAATCTGGTGAACGGCCACTACTGGCACTCGAACTACTGGGACCCTCTCTACAGTGCGCACCAGGAGCTCGACGTGACCTGGGGATTCCACGAGGGCGTGAGCGCCTTGTACTCTCGCATGATCGAGCTGTACGGCGAGAACCGGTTCTACCGCCACGTGGCCAGCCACTGGATCGAGATGCAGCAAGCGCTGGTCGCGATGATCATCGGCGGCGTGTTCGAGTTCCACCCGAAGCTCCGGGTGGGATTCCTCGAAGCCCAGAACTCCTGGGCGCCCGGCCTCCTGTCGCGCATCGAGTGGGACTATCCCCAGTACCGCGACTCTCACGCCCCCTATCTCTCTCTCACCCCGAGGGAGTACTTCCGGCGCAACTGCTGGGCCGCGGTCGAGGGCAGCGAGCCCGAGATCGAGGCGACGGCCGGGCTGATCGGCGCCGATCGGATGTGCGTCTCGACGGACTACCCGCACTTCGACTCGAACTTCCCCCACGTGGCGGAGAACTTGGTGAAAAATGTCCCGCGCGAGATCGCCGCGCAGATCCTCATGGGGGGTGCCTCTCTCTACGGCTTCACGGAGGCCGACTTCAAGAAGGCCGACGCCGCCGCGGCAGCGTAGGGAACGCCCGCGATGGCACGGCTCACACCCATCACCGGAAAAGACCAGGTGGCCCCGAAGGACCGTGCGATCGTCGACGCCATCGTTGCGAGCCGGGGCGCGCTGCAAGGGCCATTCACGATGTTCCTCCACTGCCCGGAGCTGGCCGGCCGCGTCGCCCACCTGGGGGCCTTCATCCGGTTCGAAGGCTCGCTCGACAAGCGCGTGCGGGTGCTGGCCGCCATGACCGTGGCCCGCGAGCTCGACGCGGTGTACATATGGGGAGCACAGATCGACGGAGGTCGGCGGCTGGGGATGCCGGAGTCCACGATCGCGGCCATCCGCGAACAGCATGACCGCGGCCTCCCGCCGGAGGACGCCCAGATCGTGGATTTCACCCGACAGCTCATCCGGAATCACCGGGTCGACGATGCCACGGTGAAGGCGCTGCGGGCGCGGTTCGGCAGCGAGGGACTGATTCAGCTGACCGGCACGATCGGCTACTACAGCATGTTGGCGATGACGGTGAACGCCTGTGAGCTGGAGGCCGGACCCGGGGCGGAAGTCCTGCCATGACGACCCAGGCGACCGAACCGCGGATGGAGCTGGAGCAGAACCTCCACATGTACCGCCAGATGGCGAAGATTCGCGCCTTCG
>WNGM01003745.1_pt1 | contig 12140 bp, 12 predicted proteins | sample 5400571 | NCBI WGS metagenome assembly WNGM01 (sample SAMN13153378, study PRJNA577476) | soil metagenome | isolation source: 100 cm soil or saprolite under Garry oak tree replicate 2 | place: USA:California | collected 2016-06-15
TCCGCGGCCATCACGTAGATCTGCGGCAACCCCGCTCGCGTCGACACGAACGCGATCCGCTGGCCGTCGGGACTGTAAGTCGGTGACAAGTTGTCTGAAAAGCGGCCCACGGTCAAGCGCTGTAAACAGCAGTTGTCCTTGATGTTGACCGTGTAGATATCGGTCCCTTCTTCGTTCGCCCGACTGAAGGCGAGCGTCTTGCCGTCGGGCGAAAACGCGGGCGTGAAGTCGAGCGCCTGGCCCGTCGTCGCCACCGCGGTGCGCTTTCCCGTGGCCCCGTCCTGCACGAACAACCGGCCGTGGCCTTGCCAGAACTCCATGTACGCGAAGCGGGAGCCGTCCGGCGCCCACGCCGGCGACATCGCGTCGTGATCGCTCGACGAAACGAGCTGCACGTCCGCGCCGTCCTGATCCACGCTGTACACCTTGCCGTCGCGCACCAGCAACACGCGGGTGCTCGCCATCCCCGTGACGCCGAGCGCCGCCTCCAGCACGCGATCCGCGAGGCGATGCACCCCGAGACGGAAGCCGCGGTCCTTGAGCGTCGGCAGGTGGGCGCGGAACTCGCGGCGCACGCCGCCCGCCGCCACGTCGTGCACCGTCACGACCGTCGTGTCCGCGGGCAGCGTGGCGATCGCGACCGCGAAGTCGGCGCCGAGCGCCTGGTACAGCGGGTAGTTGAGGTTTGCCGCCGCGGCGCCGCCCGTTCCGCCCGTCCTCGAGCGAGCAGCGGTGGCGGGCGTCGCCACGCGGATCGAGTCGCCCGCCGGGAGCGTGATCAGCTCGAAGCGGTCGCTGTAATCGAGGTCACGGGCGATGATCGCGCGCACCGAGTCGAGGGTAGGCGCCCGCCCGGGTAGGACGACCATCCCGGGTCGCACGCCGGGCCGATACACGATGCCGATGCGCACTCCGCGATCGATGGCGGAGGTATCTTGGGCGGCTAGCCGGGTAGCCGGGTAGGCGGTTAGTAACACCACGGCACCACTAACCGCCCAAGCGCCTAACCGCCTAACCGGCTTCATTGCCGCTTCCCCGAGAAATAAAACCGCACGAACAGGACGTCGGAATTCCAGCCGTCCGGGAGCGACCCGAAGGCCTTGAAGCGCCCGGCCTCCTCGACCGCCCCTTGCGCCTCGAGGTCGAAGGCGAAGTTGCCCGACCGCCGGACGAACTGCAGATCGCTCACCGACCCGTCGCGATGCACGAAGAACGACACCTCCGCCTCGAGGGGCGTACTCTGGAGCGGCCGTTGCCAGCGTCGCAGCACCTGCGCCACGATGTTCTGCAGGTACTCGGGGAACGGGAACTCGACCCCCTCGGTGCTCACCGTGGCGACATCGTTGCCGGTGGACGGCTTCTCACCGGGGAGCGGCGCCGTCTTGGGCGTGGTGCGCGGGGCGGCCTCGCGCCTCGTCGTGTCCGCCACGGGCGGGGGCGCCGCCTGGGACACGCTGCTCTTCGGTGGCGGCTTGGCCCTGGGCGCCGGCGCGGGCTTCTCCTCGGCCGGCCGCTCGACGGCCTCCGGCGCCCTGCGCGTCTCCTCGGTCGGCGCGGGGGCCGCGACCAGGTGCACCCGGTAGGTCGGGGGCATCGGTTTGCGCGCGTCGGCGGCGCCGACGACGAGCATCACCCCCGCCAGCGCGTGCACCGCGATCGTCCCCGCGAGGCCGACGCCGACGTTGGCGGAAGCCGGGCGGCGGGCTCTCACCGCGCGACGGCCTCCGGCTCCGCCACCAGCCCGACGTCGCTCACGCCCGACGCGCGGATCACGGCGAGCACCTGCACCACGTCCGCATAGGGGACCCGTCCGTCGGCCCGAAGGTACACCCCAGTGGGCCGTTTGGTTCGCACGAAGGCCGGGAAGGTGGCCCGAAAGTCCTCGTAGCGGAGCGGGGCCTGGTCGAGATAGATGCGGCCCTCCCGATCGACGCTCACGACCAGCCCCGACTTGGGCTCGAGGGGACGGGCCGCGGCGCGCGGCAGCCGGACGTCCACGCCGCCCTGCATGATCGGTGCCGTGATCATAAAGATGATGAGCAACACGAACGCCACGTCCACGAGCGACGTCACGTTGATATCGGCGGCGAGCGGTAGCTCGCCGTGCCCGCGCAGCCCGCCGCCCCCGCCCACGAGACCCGCCATGCTACAGCCTCCCTTCGCGCGCCATCGTCCCGATGATTTCCTGCGCGAACCCCTCCAGCTCGCCGGCGAACAAGCCGAGCCGATTGACGAACACGTTGTACGCCATAACGGAGGGGACCGCGACCGCGAGCCCGGCGACGGTCGTCACCAGCGCCTCGGCCACGCCCGGCGCGACCGCGGCGATGTTGCCCGACCCGCCGACGGCGATGCCGATGAAGGCGTCCATCACGCCCAGCACCGTCCCCAGCAGCCCGAGCAGCGGGCTCACCGAGCCGAAGGTCGCCAGCCAGGGAATGAAGCGCGCCGCCGCGTCCCGCTCGGCCGCTACCTCTTTCGCGAGCACCATGCGGAGCGCCTCGAGCTGCGGCGTCGTGAGCGTGTTCTGGGTGGAGATCGCCGGGCCGTTGTCCGTCAGGCTGCCGGGCTTGAGCTCCGAGAGGAACTGGATGCCTTCGCGCAGCAGCCGATTGTAGGGAGAGGGCGGGAGCCGCATCGCCGCGTGGTAGGCCTCCTCGAGGCGCGCCGCCCGCTCGATCTCGGCCGTGAAACGGTCCGCCAGCACCCGCAACCTCCGGAAGTCCCACCACTTCTTGAAAATCAGGAACCAGGACACGATGGAGAACGCGACGAGGATCGCGAGTACGAACTTGGTCTCGCGACTCGACGTGAGCACCAGCTCCCACGGCGTCGTGGGGACGGCCCGGCCGACTTGGAGAAACACGCGTCAGTCCTCCGCCACTGCTCGCAAGGTGAGTTGCAGCCCTTCCGCCAGCGTCGTCCGCGGCCGCCATCCGAGCACACGGGCCGCCTTGTCCACCGCGAGGACATTGCGCCGCAGCTCGCCGGGCCGCGCCGCAGCCCGGCGGATCTCCGCCGTGCTCCCCGCGGCCGCGGCCAGTCCCGCGGCGAGCTGGTTCACGGATGTCTCGATCCCCGTGCCGATGTTGAACGCACGCGAGTCGAGATCGACCAGCGGCGGCAACGGGCGCTCGCTCGCCGTCAGGTTCGCTGCCGCCACGTCCTTCACGTACACCATATCCCGAGTCTGGTCCCCGTCGCCGAAGATCGTGAGCGGCTCTCCCTTGAGGATCCGCCCCGCGAAGATCGCCACGACGCCCGCCTCGCCGTGGGCGCTCTGGCGGGGTCCGTAGACGTTGCTGTAGCGCAGCGCGGCCGTCTCGATGCCGTAGAGCTGGGCGAAGGTCGCGAGGTAATATTCCGAAGCGAGCTTCGCGGCCCCGTATGGTGAGACGGGCAGCTTGGGCGTGGCTTCGGCGAGCGGCAGCCGTGGGTTCTCCCCGTACACCACGCCGCCCGACGACGCGAACACCACCCGCCGCACGCCGCCCGCGCGGGCCCCCTCGAGCAGATTCAGCAACCCGATCACGTTGACGCTGCCGTCGAACACCGGGTCGGCGACGGAGCGGCGCACGTCCATCTGGGCCGCGTGATGATTCAGGAGCGTGAACCCACCGGTGGCGAGCAGCTCGCGCGCCGCCGCCGAGCGCACATCGGCGTGGACGAAGCGCGCCGCCGCCGGCACGAACTCCCGGCGCCCGCTCGACAGGTCATCCAGCACCGTCACCTCGTCCCCCGCGTCGAGGTAGGCCGCGGCGACGTGCGAGCCGACGAAGCCTGCCCCTCCCGTGACGAGGACCCTACGCGTCACCGGATCGCTCCAGACCGAACAACTTCTTCAGTGATTCGAGAAGCCCGTACCCCCGGCCGGCCTGCGCGGCCTCCTTGAGGGCGATCGTGGGCTGGTGGAGGAACTTGTTGAGCAGCGCCTGGCTCAGGTGGTCGATCTGACCCCGGTCCTCGGGGCTCAGGTGCTGCAGGCGGCGCAGCGCGCGCTCGAGCTCGGCCACGCGCACCCGCTCCAGCCGGTCGCGGAATTCCTTGAGGACGGGAACCACCACCAACCCGCCGTACCACGCCCAGAACCGCTCGACCTCCTCGCTCACGATGCGCTCGGCCGCCGGAATGTCGTCGCGGCGCTCCGCCGCCGCCTGAGCGGCGACCGCCTGGAGGTCGTCAATGTCGTAGAGGAAGACGTTTTCCAGCTGGCCGACCGCGGGCTCTACGTCGCGCGGCACCGCCAGGTCGAGAATGCAGAGGGGCCGGCCGCCGCGGCGCGCGATGGCGGGCGCGACGCGCTCCCACGTCACCACGGCGTGCGGCGCCGCGGTGGAACTCAGCACGATGTCGGTAGCGGCGAAGTACTCCCACACCTCGTCGAACGGCAGGGCGCGGGCCCCGAGCTCCTCGGCGATGGCCTTGGCGCGCTCGTAGGTGCGGTTCGCGACCAGGGTGACCCGCACGCCTTCCGACACGAGGCAGGTGGCGGCGATCTCGGCCATGTCGCCCGCGCCGAGGATGAGGGCGGAGCGGCCGGCCAGCCGGTTGAAGATCTTGCTCGCGACGGCCACGGCGGCGGAGGGCGCCGAGGCGGCGCCCATCGCGAGTCCCGTCTCGCTGCGCACCCGGGCGCCCACCAGCAGTGCGGACTGGAACAGGCGGTGCAACACGGGCCCCGCCTGCCCCTTCGAGATCTCCCATGCCGCCCGCACCTGCCCCTGGATCTGCGGCTCGCCGAGGATCATCGAGTCGAGCCCGGACGAGACGCGGTAGAGGTGCCGCACCGCGTCACGGTCGCGCTGGACGTAGCCATACTCATCCGCGCTGCGGCCGTCGCCGAGGCGCTCCGAGAGCACGGCCCACACCGCTTCGAGGACCGTGTCCCCGGGCTCGGCGAGGTAGAACTCGGTGCGATTGCAGGTCGAGAGGAGCACGCCGCCCCGCGCGCCCGCCGCCAGCACGCGCTCGAGCGAGGCCGGGACTTCACCCGCCGCGTGCGCGAAGCGCTCGCGCACATCGAGCGGCGCCGTGCGGTGGTTCACTCCGAAGACCGCGATGCTCATCGCCCCGCTCGCACCCCCTCTCAGAGAAACCGCTGGGTCCCCGGCGCGCTCAGCTTGAGCGCGAGGTAGACCAGCAGCACGGCCGCGAAGCTCGCAATGCTCGCGAACGCGGCGCGGCGGCCCGCCCAGTGCCGTACCACGCGCACCCCGACCGCCCACCCCAGCACGATCCACGTGAGCGTCCCCCAGACGACCTGCGCCGGGTCGACCGACACGCCGCCGGCGTAGCGCACGCCGTACCCCAGCAGTACCCCCAGCGTCACCGTCGGGAATCCCATGATGAGCGCGAGATGGTTCATTTGGTCGAGGCGCTCGAGCGGCGGGAACAGCCGGAACACCTGCCCGAAGTGCTTCGCCTTGAGCTCGCGGAACTGGAGCAGGTAGAGCGCCGCGGCGATGAACGCGAGCGCCAGTAACGCCAGCCCGAGGATGCTCACGGTGATATGCAGGACCGACCAGGCGCCGCGCGCGCCCGTCGGCGCCGCGCCCGGAGCCAGCCCGATGAGCAGGGCGAGCCCGATGAGCCCAGTGGCAAGCGGCCCCGTGAACAGGGCCACCGCGGAGGCGCGGAACACCCGTTCGCTCACGACCTGGAGGACGATGAGGAAGAGCGCCAGCATCGACAGCGCGGGCGCGACGCCGACCAGCGCGACCTGCGCGACCCCGACGACGTGTGCCGCCACCCCGGCGATCGGGACCCCGAGCGTCAGGGCCCGGGGCGCCGAAGGCAGTCCCGCGAACGGCGCCAGCGCGAACACGGTGGCCAGGGCATACAGCCCCAGCGCGATGAGATGCGGGATCAGCACCACAGTTCGAAGGGCGCCCGGCCGCCCCCGGGGGCGGGGGCGCCGGCAGCCGGCTAGGAGGGCATCTTCCGGATCAGCCGCACCGGCATACCCGGGACGAGGTTGGGATGCTCGATGTTCAGCACGAGCCCCGAGGACGAGTGCTCGCGCGTGTGGACGATCTCGACCACCAGCTGCACCTGCTCGGAGGCGCTGCCCGGCACCCCCGCCGACGGCCGGAACACCTCGAACATGTCCCCTGGCGTCACGCCCTCCGCTCGGCCCCGATTGAGGAAGATGATCTGCTGCGGGCCCATGATGATGTGCAGGTCGCGTTGCGCGATCACCCGCCCCTCGAGGCCCTGCTCCACGGGCGTCGGGCGAACCTGACCGGGGTCCTTGAACGGTTCGAGCGGCAGCGCCAGGTGACCTTCGTGGATGCGCGCGAACTGCATGTTGGGCAGCACCTCGGCGAGCACCTGCCGCCGCTGGATGTCGGTCACGCGGGCTACGCCGACCGGCACCACCACGCCGCCCCACCCCGCGATGTCACGGTCGATGCGGACGAGGAGCAGGGAGTCGCCCACGTGGTAGGACGCGTTGCGCGGCGGCGCAACCGCAATCTGATCGAACGTCGTCGCGCTGGTCCGCTCGGTGAAGCGGGGAATGGCGGGCACCGCCGTGTTCCCGAGCACCTTCCCATACGGGAGGTCCTCGTTCTCCGTGAGGAACCCGGCGGCATAGAATTCGCCGCGACGCAGCGGGCGATATGGCTGGTTCGCGTAGGCGCGCAGCACGTCTTGCACTTCGGCGGTGGCGGTGCGGCGCCGATCGAAGATGGTCTGATAGCTCTCGGTGGTCGACGGCGCCTCAACGACGGCTGCCGTGTCGAGCTCCGGCGTGCCCGTGACGGTGTCGGCGCCCGGACCCGTTTGCGCGTGCACGGTGTCGGCCGCTTGCGGCCCGGCGACCGCGGCCGACTCGGGCGCCTGCGCGACGCTCATGCCCGCGAGGTTTAAGACCTCGCCCGGGTAAATCCAATGGGGATCGTCGATCAGCGCCGTATTGAGGCGGTAGATTTCCGGCCAGAGCAGCGGATCGCTGAAGTACAGCTGGGCGATCGACCAGAGGGTCTCGCCCTTCGAGACGGTGTGGCTGGCGGGGATCTGCCCCGGGGCGGGGGCGGGGGCCGGCGCTGCGTGCGTCGTGTCCTGCGCGGCCTGCGTGGTGTCCTGCGCCGCGAGCGCGGGCGCCAGCCCTCCCAGCCCCCCACCCGCGAGCAGCCCTGCCACAAGGGCGAACAGGGCTGCTCGCTCAGAACGGCAGATCGTCGTCCTCCTCATCGAGCGCTTCGGGGAACGCTTCGAGCGATTCCGCCTTGCCCTCGGGCGCCACTTTCGCCGCAGCCTTGGCGCGCACGAACTCGCCCGCGCCTTCGCCACCTCCCCGGGACGACAGCAGGATCACTTCACGCGCGATGATCTCGGTGACGTAACGGGTCTGCTTCTCGCGATCTTCCCACGTGCGGTACTCGACGCGCCCTTCGACGTAGATCCGGTCGCCCTTCTTCATGTACTTCTCGGCCAGGTCCGCCAATTGCGCGCCCTTATTGTTCCAGCAGATGACGCGGTGCCACTCGGTCTTCTCCTGCTTCTCCCCATCCTTGCCCGTCCACTGGCGGCTGGTCGCCAGCGAGAGGTTGGCGACGCGGGAACCGTTGTTGGTGCTCCGCACCTCGGGATCGGCCCCCAAGTTCCCGATTAGCATCACCTTATTGAGGCTCCGGCTCACGACGTACCTCCCAACGATAGGCGGGCGGGGTCCCAAGGATGCTCCACAGTATATGACCCGCAAGTTATTCTGTCAATCAAAGATACGCCACTTGTGCTAAAGTTTTGCAGACACCCCCGGCGCAGGGTCCGCAGCCTGGAGGACCACCGCGTCCTCGACCGGCCGGCGGTAGTAGCGCGCCCGCCGGGCGACCTCCCGGAAGCCCAGAGCCTCATACAGCCGGCGCGCGCTGCTGTTCGATTCCCGTACTTCCAGATACACGATCCGCACGCCACGCGCGCGCAGCGTCGCCAGCATCCGCTCCACCAGCGCGCGCCCGACGCCCTTCCGCCGGTGGGCGGGCGCGACGCCCAGGTTCAGAATCTCCCCTTCGTCGGCGGCGAAGTGGCCGATCACGTAGCCCGCGACGGTTCCGTGCTCTTCGGCGACGAGAAACGGCACACGGGCCGCGACACACTCCGCGAAGTCGCCGGCGGACCAGGGATCGGAGAACGCGACGCGCTCGATCGCGGCGACGTCGCCGACGTCAGCCCTCCGGGCGGGGCGAATCCGGTAAGGGGCGGCCGTGGTGCGCCTCCCATTTGGCCTGCGCTTCGGCAGGGCGACCATAGACGGGCTCCGCGGCATTCGGGTCGACGATCATCCGCGCGGCGCCCGCTCGGTCCAGGAGCGACAGCAGCAGTGTAGCCCCGGGCGGGAGCTGCTCGGGCGCGACCGGATCGGCGCCGGTCCAGCGCGAGACCTCCGAGGCGTAGCGCACCGCGCCGTCGCCCACCGCGGCCCGGGGCCGAACCGGCGCGATGCGCGCCAGTTCGGCGACGGTGAGCACCGCGGGCGCGACGAGCGTCTCCACCCGATCGGGGTGGAAGACGTACAGCGCGCCGTACACCTCGCCGCGCAGCGCGTCGAAGCACGCGGCCACGGGCTCGGACCCGAGCTTCAGGGCGGCGCCGGCGGCGGCAGCCATGAGGGACGGAATGGCGCGCAGCTCCAGCCCCGGTTCTTGGGAGAGCCCCTTCGCCGCGGCCCACCCGATCCGTAGCCCCGTGAAGCTCCCGGGGCCGTCCCCCACCACGATCCCCTCCAGGTCCCGCAGCGCGAGCCCCAGCCGACCGAGCGCGAAGTCGACGAGACGGACGATCTCGGCGGCATGGCGGCGCGCCCCCTGGACGTGCGCCCCGCTCTGCGCCGTCGGCGGGCGGCCGGCGGCGACGCTGGCGACGTCGGTCGCCGTGTCGAGGGCGAGCCAGACGCCGCCCATCACTTGTCTCACCGCAACTCCTCCAGCTCCCGGATGTCCGGCGCGTCGCCGTAGCCCAGCCGGAAGTGCCGCGTCAGCGGCGGCGCCCACGCCCCGGCGCGCTCGGGCCACTCGATCAGCACGATCGCGCCCCCCTCCTCGCGGACCATGTCGTCGAAGCCCAGGTCGCGCGCCTCGTCCGGCGACTTGAGGCGGTAGCAGTCCACGTGGTACACGGGGCGGCCCGCCGGAGGGGGAGTCTCGTAGTGGTGCACCAGCGCGTAGGTGGGGCTGGTGGCACGCACGCGTGCGCCGAGCCCGCGGCAGATCGCCTGAACCAGGGTCGTCTTGCCCGAGCCGAGCTCGCCCGAGAGCCCGATCACGGCCGGCGCGGCGAGCCCGCGGCCGAGGGCCTCACCGAACCGGTTGAGCTCGTCCGCGCGCAGGCGCATGGGACGACGTGTCTCCCTCGGCCCGGAGCTCGAGGATCTGATCGCGCAGCACCGCCGCGAGCTCGAAGTCGAGCTGTTCGGCCGCCGCCTGCATCTGCTGCTCGAGGAGGCGGACCAGGGCCTCGCGCTCCCGCGCGTCCGCGGGCCGGTGCACGGCGGGTTCGGCCGGCTTCGCCGTCTTCGCGTCCGCGACGCGCGTCGCAAACCGCACCTGGTCCACCGACTTCACGATGGAGCGCGGCGTGACGCCGTGCTCCGCGTTGTACGCGAGCTGGGTCGCGCGACGGCGGTTCATCTCCTCGAGGGCACGCCGCATCGAGCCGGTCACACGGTCGGCGTAGAGGATCGCCAGGCCATGCAGGTTGCGCGCCGCGCGACCCACCGTCTGGATCAGCGAGCGGTCGGAGCGCAGGAATCCCTCCTGGTCCGCGTCCAGGATGGCAACGAGCGAGACCTCCGGGAGGTCGAGGCCCTCGCGCAGCAGGTTGATGCCGACGAGCACGTCGAAGTCACCGAGGCGCAGCCCGCGGATGATCTCGACCCGCTCGATCGCGTCGATCTCGGAGTGCAGATAACGCACCCGCACGCCGTGCTGCTGCAGGTAGTCGGTCAGGTCCTCGGCCATGCGCTTGGTGAGGGTGGTGACGAGCACGCGCTCGTTCTTCTTTTCGCGCACCCGGATCTCCTGCAGCAGGTCGTCCACCTGGCCCTTGACCGGGCGCACGTCGACCTCCGGGTCCACGAGCCCGGTCGGCCGGATGATCTGCTCCACGACGACCCCGCCCGACAGCTTCAGCTCCTCGTCGCCCGGCGTGGCCGACACAAACACGATCCGCGGCACGAGCCCCATGAACTCGTCGTAGCGAAGCGGCCGGTTATCGAGGGCGGACGGCAGCCGGAATCCGTAGTCCACGAGCGTCTGCTTGCGGGAGCGGTCGCCCTCATACATCCCGCCGAGCTGCGGCAGCGTCTGGTGGGACTCGTCGATGATGACGAGATAGTCCTCCGGAAAGTAGTCGAGCAGGCAGGCGGGTCGCTCCCCCGGCGCCCGGCCGGTCAGGTGGCGCGAGTAGTTCTCGATCCCCGTGCAGCGGCCCACCTCGAGCAGCATGTCGACGTCGAAGTTGGTCCGCGACTCGAGGCGCTGGGCCTCGAGCAGCTTGTTCTGGACCCGGAGCTCGGCGAGCCGCTCCTTGAGCTCCGCGCGGATCGCCCCGACGGCCCGCTCGATGGTGGGCCGCTCGGTCACGAAGTGCGTGGCAGGGTAGACCGCGGCGCGACCGAGGTCGGTGATGGTGTCCCCGGTGAGCGGATCGATCTTAGCGATGCGCTCGACGGTGTCGCCCCAGAACTCGATGCGCACGGCCTGCTCGTCGTAGGCGGGGAAGACCTCCACGGTGTCGCCGCGCACGCGAAACGTACCACGCTCGAACGCGACGTCATTGCGCCGGTACTGCACGCCCACCAGCTCTTCCAGCAGCGCATCCCGGGCCAGGTCCTCCCCCACCGTCGCCGTGACCAACCGCTCCCGGTACATCTCCGGATCGCCCAGGCCGTAGATCGCGGAGACGCTCGCCACGATGACCACGTCGTCTCGCTCCATCAGGCTCGACGTCGCCCGCAGCCGCAGCCGGTCGATGTCGTCGTTGATGGAGGAGTCTTTCGCGATGTAGGTGTCGGTCTGGGGGACGTACGCCTCGGGCTGGTAATAGTCGTAGTACGAGATGAAGAACTCGACCGCGTTGCGGGGGAAGAACGACTTGAGCTCCCCGTACAGCTGCGCCGCGAGGGTCTTGTTGTGCGACAGGACGAGGGTGGGCCGGCGGAACCCGGCGATGACGTGCGCCATCGACATGGTCTTGCCGGAGCCGGTGACGCCGAGCAGGGTCTGGTAGCGGTCGCCCCGGGCGAGCCCGGCCGCGAGCTCCCGGATGGCGCGCGGCTGATCCCCCGCCGGCGCGAACGGGGAGACGAGTTCAAAGGGCATCCGGGAAAGTTAACTGGCCAGGGGGGACGCCTGGGGGCCGGGGGAGCCGGGGGGGCCCGATTCGCGGCGCGACACGTCGGTCACGCCCTTCACCCGCCGGACCGCCCGGATCACCTTGTTCAGATGCGTTTGGTTCTCGACCTCCACCAGCACCGCGCCGAACACCGCCCCGTCCCGCGTGGACAGCTCGGCCGACCGGATGTTGGTGCCGGACTCGCTGATCGCGGTGCAGATGTCGGCGTAGAGCCCGCGGCGGTCCTCGCCGCCCACGGCCAGCCGCACGACGAACGTCTCTCCTTCCGATTCCTGCCAGTCGATCTCAATGCGCCGCTCGGCCTCGGCCGACAGGACCAGGAGGTTGGGGCAGTCGCTGCGGTGGATCGAGATGCCGCGGCCCTGGGTCACGTAGCCGACGACCTGGTCGCCCGGCACGGGCTGGCAGCACTGGGCGTAGCGCACCATGAGCCCGTCCACCCCCTGGATCTTGATGCCGCGGCCCAGGCGCAGCCGCTCGATCACGCGACCGAACGCGGTCGGCTTCGGAGGCTGCAGCTCGTCGGCCGGCAGGTCAGGGTAGAGCGCCCGCATGATGGCACCGAGGGCGATGTCGCCGCGCCCCAGGGCGGCCTGGAGCTGCTCGGGGGTTCCCACGGAGAGCGTGGCGGCGGCCACCTGCAGGCGCTCGTCGTCCGGGAGAGCGAGCCGGCGGCGCCGTACCTCGCGCGCCAGGATCTCCTGGCCGAGCTCGAGGCTTTTCTCGTGCTCCTCCTGCTTGATCCACTGGCGGATCTTGTGGCGCGCGCGCGCGGTCTGCACGTG
>WNGM01010238.1_pt1 | contig 12138 bp, 11 predicted proteins | sample 5400571 | NCBI WGS metagenome assembly WNGM01 (sample SAMN13153378, study PRJNA577476) | soil metagenome | isolation source: 100 cm soil or saprolite under Garry oak tree replicate 2 | place: USA:California | collected 2016-06-15
CCGCTACAGTTCAAACTGACCGGGTCCGGCAACCTACTGTCGCAGACTCGATGTGGCGGCGTCGCGCTTTACCGGCTTGCCGTAGACTTCGACCCAGCCGACGTCCACATAACCGCCGTCGCCGTGGCCGCTGCCTGGAATCAGATCTGCGAAACCGACTTCATCCACCTTGCTCAAGTCTACGTTTTCGAGCAGATTGCCGCGGGTCCAGACCTTGTTCGGATCGATCTTTATCCAGCGAACGTCGCTGATCGAGAATTCATAGGCATGGTAGTCGGAAACGGTCCCATCCGTATGATCCCCGACGAGCATGGTTCCGTCAGCCAGTTTGATCAGCGGCCGCACCTGGTGGAAACCTGAGACTTTGATGTTCCAGCGGATTTTCGCAGCGCCTGTAAGGTCGACATTATTACTCTTGTCGCGGAAGGTCAGGGCACAGGGTCCCTCGCATAGGCCCGTCCACACATGCAATGGATTCGCTTCATTGTTCGGGGCGCCATTTTCTTGGATATCCTTACTTGCCGCGCCATATAACTTCAGTTCCAAATTCGGGGTCGCAATTGCAGCCTGACTTACTGGATGCTCTACCGGCAGACCGGGTACGGTTTTCCAGTCCTCCCTGAAAAACAGAGGCGCTGGACCAGGCCGGCGCCGTTCCGCCGGCGCGGCGCCTTGACCGGCTTGTTGCGCGAGGGCGCTACAAGTGATCGACAAAAGGATGAAGCAATTCACCAATGATGCGATAACGGTGCGTCTGGGCATTCAAGCCTCCTCTTGATCGTGGCTATCTGTCAATCTTGACACCTTCTTTCAGGAGCCTCTCGTAACTTGCCGGGTCGACATTGTTCTCGGCGCAAACGTATTCCTCCAGGCGCGTACCCTCGCGCAGCATGATCGTCGACCGCAGGGTCCAAGGCTTGGTAAAGACTTTGGGGTCTACCATCGTCGCTTCATAATTGATTTGATCCTTGTCCACCCGCGTATAACGTTCCGTAATGTGCAGGTCTTCCGAATGGAAAGTACCCGTCCCGGCGAGCCATGTCTTGTCGTTGAATCCGATGATATCGATGACGAGCGTGTCGCCTTCCCAATGTCCCACTGAATCGCCCATGTAGCTTGGGAGCAGATCGTCCGGATGTTTGACATTCAGCGGAATCGTGCGGAAAACATTCATGTACTCGTAGAGGATGACAATTTCCTTCGGCGTCTGGACGATCTTTTGCGGGTATAGTCCCAGCATCACAGCCCGTGGAACACCCGGCGGCAGACAAAGTGACGTTGGGTCGTCGATGCCTCTCTTGTTGAATGACTCCACAACCTTCTTCGCGGCCCATTCCTGATAAGGCGCCGCTTCGCGCCCAGTGGGCCGGTCATGGGAGGAGGGAGTGCCCGGTGCATTTTGCTTTCTTCCTGCTGCCGCCCTGCCAAACACCTGTCAGGTCCGGCTTGCCGTCGGGACCGCGTGGAAAGTCACTCTTCGCCTGGGCAAACAAGAGAGGCGCAGAACAAACTAGCGCGATAGCCAAGAGAAAACAGAGAGTGCGCATCATCGGACATCCACCGCAGGACTGTTTCCGCCATCACCGGTTCCGGCCGGAGGTCCAAACATCATCTTTTTGCCGTCGGCTAGAGTAATTTCGCGGGAATGCGCCCAATTCGAGCCGTCTCTCGCGCGCCAACCAAAGATCGTGATGCGATCGCCGGGTTTCATGGTGACGTCCTTCTTCCAGCCGTTCCGGTAGAGCACGCCGGGCCCATAGCCTTCGAATTTCCAATTGGCTACCTTGCCGCTCTTATCCGTCACGTCCATATAGATGAAGCTGTGCGGATTGGTCCATTCGATCTTGGTGACCACTCCTGTCAGCGTAATCGGTTGGTTTGCGTCGTATTCCGCTCCAAACGAGTGATGTGCCGCGACAGGAATTGCCGACAGCGCGAGAACGCCGGCTACAGCGCACGCCAAGAATATGTTTTTGGTCATAGCTCTTACCTCTACCTAATGTCGGACTTCAGTTTACGTTTTTCAAAATGCTAGCTCAATGGGAGTTGAACAAAAACCGAGCTTGGCGCACTGTAGCGGCGGTCTATGACCGCCGACAATCCAGCGATTTGCGGGGATCGCTGGCGGTCATAGACCGCCGCTACAGTGCCCAAACTCGACTTTCTGTGCAAAGCTGCGGTGATGCAAGGGGAATACGCTCGATTCCAATTTCATTCACACGGTCATAGGCCGCCGCTGCAGTTGACCAGAAAGCTCCTGCGCCAGCTTCTTTCGATCAAGCTCTTTCTCCCAATGCGAGACGACAATCGCGGCAACGCCATTACCGATGAAGTTCGTCAAGGACCGTGCTTCCGACATGAACCGATCGATGCCGAGAATCAACGCCAAGCCGGCCACTGGAATCGACGGCACGACAGCCAGCGTTGCGGCCAGCGTAATGAATCCGGCACCTGTGACACCGGAGGCACCTTTGGAAGTCAGCATCGCTACGAGAAGTATGGTGAGCTGCTGTCGCAGTGATAAGTCAATGTTGAGCGCCTGCGCCACGAACAGGGCAGCCATCGTGAGGTAGATATTGGTCCCATCGAGATTGAAGGAATAACCCGAGGGCACGACAAGGCCGACGACCGACTTCGGACAGCCCAAGGCCTCGAGCTTCTGCATGAGCGGCACCAACGCGGATTCGGACGACGAGGTGCCGAGCACCGTCAGCAGTTCGGTGCTGATGTAACGGATGAAGCGTAGGATGTTGAATCCCGTCCACCGAGCGATCGAGCCCAACACGATGAAGATGAACAGAAAGCAGGTGAGATAGAAGCTGCCCATCACGAGTGCAAGCGGGCGAAGCGCCGCAATTCCATACCTGCCGATGGTGAATGCCATCGCGCCGCCGGCTCCGAGCGGCGCAAGCTTCATAAGGGTGTTCATCATGGCGAAGAAAATATGCGAACACGCTTCAATGAATTCTCGGACGGATTGGCCCGCCGGGCCCATGTGCGTCATCGCGTAGCCGAAGAGAATGGCCACAAACAGGACCTGCAACAGGTCTCCCGATCCGGTAAAGGCATCGAGAAACGTCGCGGGGATCACATGCAAGATGAAATCCGCTGTGCTTTGGGCTGCCGCTCGCTTGGCGTAATCGGCTACGGCGTTAGCATCCAGCGTCCGTGGGTCGGCGTTGAAACCAGCGCCGGGTCTGACGACATTCACAACAACCAATCCGATGACCAATGCGAACGTGGAGACGACCTCGAAATAGATGAGCGCCTTCCCCCCAACCCGGCCAACCTTTTTCATGTTTCCAGCACCGGCAATTCCTAAAACCACCGTGCAGAAGATCACGGGACTGATCAACATCCTCACGAGCGCGATGAATCCGTCACCGAGCGGTTTCAATTTCACAGCTGCCGCAGGGTCTACATAGCCGAAGATTCCGCCGCTGATGATGGCGAGCAAGACCCAGAAATAGAGATGTCCAATCAGACGTTTCATGTTTGCGAATACCCTCTCCGGGGTAGCGTGAGCGTCTCAAGATTTGCCCAGTTTGGCAAACCCTCACCCGGCGCTGTGGCGGCGGCCTCTCCCAGAGGCAGAGGCCTACAGTGTACACATGCTTGCCGAAGGCACGGCCTACAACCGGCCCCGGAGCCAGGTTTATCTCCCCGCGGAATCCAAAAACCATCCGGGTTTTCATTACCGTTTCAAATCGCAGGAGGGTGGGAGCCCGGGAACCGGCGTCTGGGCGTTGAGAATCACCTCCGATATGTCGGGCCATTCCTTCACTTCAGGCAAGAAACGCCGCCGCATTTTGCCTGTTGCGACGGGAGACCGCTATTGCGGGCTTGTGATTCTATTCGATATCGAACGCATCGAGCCGATCGCCATCATGCCTGACGGTATCATGCAAAAGATGCGCGTCGCCGCGCTCAGTTCACTCGCTGCGAAATACCTCGCGCCGGCAAAACCCAAAGTGATGGGGCTGTTCGGCAGCGGGTGGCAGGCGAGCGCGCATATCGAATATCTCTCGAAGCTCTTCGATTTTGAACGTGTCAAAGTGTACAGTCCGAATGAAGAACACCGGCGGCAGTTCGCCCGCGAAATGAGCCGGAAACTGGACCGGCCGGTTATTGCCGCCGAATCTCCGCGAGAGACCGTGGAGAGCAGCGACTTTATCCAGGCGGCGACGGCGGCGTGGGATCCTGTCTTCGACGGACATTGGGTCGAGAAAGGTATGTACATCGCTTCTATCGGAGGCGCGGATCGAACGAGCAAACGCCGGGAGATCGATGACGAGACGATCCAGCGCGCCGATATTTATATCGTCCACTCGAAGGAAGTGGCCCGGTTGGATCAATCACCCGATATTTGGGAAGCCGCCGAGAAGGGGATCAAGGATTGGGATTCCATCCACGAGATCCAGGATCTGCTTACCGGAAAGGTCGCCGGCCGCACGGGAGCCGATCAAACGACGCTCTTCAACAACAACACCGGCGCAGGAGTGCAGTTCGCCGCTCTCGGCTCCACTGTGCTAAAGCGCGCTCGCGACCTTGGGCTTGGACGGGAGCTGCCGACGGAATGGTTTCTGGAGGATGAGATTCCTTAAGAAATGACAATTGAACATTGAACATTGAACATTGAACATTGAACATTGAACATTGAACATTGGATGCTTTGTCATTGTTCACTGTTCAATTGTCGTATGTCATTTGAATACGGAGAGGGAGTTTTCATGCGAGCAACGTGCTTCGCAGCATTTCTCATATTGATCCCCATCAGCGCCAGTGCGCAGCAACCACCCGCGGCGAAGGTCCAAACGCCACCGGGAATACAGCCGCTGCCGGTGGATTTGTTCACGACGAAAAATTTCTATTTTGATCGGAAATATTGGACCGACAAACGCTACGTCCGGTGCAACACTCCGCGCCAGTTGACGGACATGTGGACCAACAACCGGTTTGGGCAATGGGGAGACTGCAATCTGGATGAGGACGTCTCAAAAATAGTGAGCCCCTATCCCTACAAGACCGCCGCGGAGCACTACACCGCTTTAGTGGGGCAAGCCAAAGCGAATGGCGGACCGACGAGCCACACCGCTCAAACACTACCCAAGTGGGAAGGCTGGTACACGCGGGGAGCCAGAGAAGAGCAGTGGACCTACGGCCGTAATTTGCAAACCTCGACGATGCTCTCTCTCCTGACGCCTGAATATCAGCAGCGCATGACACAGATGGACTATCACGAGGCGGTCAGCAATGCGCCGCAGTGGATGGCGGCCTTCTGCTATCCGGAGGGATTCATGCGATGGTGGGCGGAGTTTTCAATAAATGAAATCGAAGTCATCGTTACTCCGCATCAGGTGCAACTCTTGAGCGGCGTTGCCGACAACTTTCTTCGAAAGGTTCTCATCGGGCGCCAGCATGTGCAGAAGGTTCCGCAATGGTATGGGGAGACGATTGGATTCTGGGACGGAAACACGCTTGTGGCCTGGACCGCTAATATCATTCCCTGGACGATGTCGCACTCGATGTTCGAATACAGCGATAAGCTGCAGGTGATCGAGGTCTTCACGCCGAGTCGGGATGGCAACGGAATTACAGTCGACGCGACGTTCTATGACCCGGAGGCTTTCATCCGGCCTTTGCACATCGTCACACCTTGGATTCGCCGGAATGGTCCCGACGATCCGGAAGCGAGATATACGTTTATTGAATGTCGCGTACAAAGTACGATCGTAAATGGACCCGATGGCAGGCCGACTCAACTCATTCCCACCGATGAAGGATTCATCGATTACTTTGGCAGACCCTGGGCCGAGAATTGGGAGAAGCATTTCGAAAAAGGATGGCAACATCCTGAGCATTAGGAGAAGAAATTGAAGCACGCCGTATTTGCGCTTATTTTGCTATGCATCTTGAGCTCGCTGGCTTTGGCTCATCACTCGTTCGCCATGTACGATCAGACGAAAACGCTGACACTGACAGGAAAGCTCACGCGTTTTGTTCTGGGAGCCAATCATGCGCAGCTTCTGTTTGAGCTGCTGGGCCCGGATGGCAAGCCACAACTCGACGCAAACGGCAAGCCGGTTGTTTGGGGTGTGGAAACAGGCTCTGCAAAGCAACTGGCCGGCGCGGGTATCACGGTCGAAACATTTCCCTACGGCACGATCTTTACGGTGAGCCTTTGGCAGTTGCGGGATGGGCGAAACTTCGGAGCGATGACACTCACCGGCGGAAGGCTCGTCGGCTGCGGGACGACCTTCCCCGAAGGCGGCTGCAATGAGAAAACCGGAAAAGTTTATCTGAACGGCGGCGACGCTCAAGTCAACGACGCCCGCCGCTTGGGCCGGTGAAATTCGGGGACTGTAGCGGCGGTCTATGACCGCCGGCGATCTCGCAAAGTGCTGGATTGTCGGCGGTCCTATCTTGAGGCTGCGCGCTGTCGCGCTTGCGCTTCGCGGACCGCCGCTACAGTGTGGCTACCCCGGCAGCCTAAACGCCCGCAATTCTGCCGAATATCCACTCCCGCCGATAGCGACCACGATGTACTGCTTTCCATTCAACATGTAGGTCATCGGGGTGCCGGTTTGGCCGGCCGGCATATACACGGCGCCCACCTCTTTGCCGGTAGCCTTATCGTATGCGCGGAGCATGGCGCCGCGCTGGCCGTTGGGCGTTGTGAATACGCCGGGCTCGCCGGAAATGACGAGTGTCTTTGTGACGAGCGAGCCGACAATACCGGAGCGGCCGGTGCGAGGAATGTTGCGTCCTTTTAGTGCGGGATGGTTGCGAATATTGTCTGGCGTCTCACCGTGCGCAATCTGCCAGAGGATTTCGCCTTTGTTGAGATCGATGGCAGTAATGCGCCCGTATGGCGGTTTCACCAGCGGCAGCCCTTGAACTGTCAAGCTCGTGCCTGCATTTTCATCGGCAGCCCCGGCGCCGGCGCGGTCGGCACCGGCATCCGAGCCTGCGCCACCCCTGGTCCGGATGCCACTGGTCGCAATGCCCTGAACGTAGGCAAAGTCACCGGAAATCTTCTGGTCGCCCGGCACCAGACCCAGCGAACCCATCACCGTTTGTGAATTCACATAAAGAATGTGCGTTTCCGGATCGTATGAACCGCCCGCCCAATTGGTGCCCCCGCCGGCGGGGCCCAAGACAAGAGTTCCAAGCGGGCCTTCGACCTTGCTTACAACCGGCGGTGTAAATAGCGGCCCCATCTTGAAGCGGGAAACAATCTTTAGCGCTTCGGCCCGAAGCTCCGGAGTGAAGTCGATGAGGTCATCGACGGACGATCCCTGGCGATCGTACGCCGGAGGCCTGGTTGGGAACGGCTGCGTGGCGGAGTACCACTCGCCCGGAACGTCACCCTTAGGAACCGGCCGCTCTTCTATCGGCCATATCGGTTTTCCTGTCACGCGGTCGAACACATATAGGAATGCCTGCTTGGTGGGTTGCGCGACAGCTTTGATGGTCTGTCCGTTGATCGTAATGTCGGCGAGGATTGGAGCGCAGGGAATATCCATATCCCAAATGCCATGGTGGACAAGCTGGAAATGCCACTTGCGCGCGCCCGTGTGAAGGTCAACTGCGACGAGGCTCTCACCAAACAGTCCGTTGCCCGGACGATGGCCGCCATAGTAATCGCCTGTGGGTAACTCGACCCCCATATACACCGTTTCGAGTTCTTCATCGACGCTGATTTGTCCCCATACCCCCGTGTTGCCGGTGTAGGAGGCGGAGTCGCCTTCCCAGGTTTCGGCGCCATACTCATTAGGCAGCGGGATGGTATGGAAGATCCAGAGACGCTTGCCGGTGCGCGCGTCGAATCCCCGGACGTAACCCTTCACATTCTTCTTGCCCCGGGGTACTCCGCCCGAGCGGTGGGCTGCGCCCACGACGACAACGTCCTTCGCGACGACAGTGGCCGAGTGCAATCCGACTTCGCCCGTGACCAGATCGATCTCCTGATCGTCGTCGAGTTTCAAATCCACAACGCCATTTTGTCCGAATCCCGGCACGGGGGTTCCTGTCTTCGCGTCCAGCGCCATCAGACGATAACCGGGCGTGACGTACAGAATTCGTTCATCACGTCCGTCTGTCCAATACGCCAAGCCGCGTCCCGATAGCTGCCGTGGAGCGTTTGCGCCGCGTGTTCCTTCGCGCTCGCTGTGAGTCCAGAAGAGCTCGCCCGTGGCGGCATCCAGAGCAAACACCGCGCGGCGAGTTCCGCCCGTCGCATACACAACACCATTGGCCATGAGCGGCGTACCTTCATACTGGAATTCGGGACGCGGCCCCAGATTATCCGTTTTGAAATGCCATGCCGGTTCGAGCTTGTTGAAGTTGGATGCGTTGATCTGATCGAGCGGTGAGTAGTGAGTGTTTCCGACGTCGGCGCCGTAGGATCGCCACTCACCGTTCTTTGCTCCGGTCTGCGCGATTAAGGAGACGCTCGACAGCAGGATGCATCCGATTAAAGAGATTCGTTTCATAAGATTCTCCTACTTCGGCAGCCTGTAGGCGACGAACTCGGCTGGGAAGCCGGGACCGCCTATCGCGACGACAATATATTGTTTGCCGTCCAGCATGTACGTCATCGCTGTACCAGTTTCGCCAGCGGGCATGTACACCTCGCCAGCATCTTTGCCTGTTGCTTTATCGTATGCCCGCAACATTGCGCCGACTTTGCCGGAAGGTGTTGTGAATGTACCACGCTCTCCGGCAATGACTAGAGTCTTCGTGACTAAAACGCCGAATATTCCGGGACGACCCGTACGCGGGACATTGACACCTTTCAGAGCCGGGTGATTTCGGATGTTGTCCGGAGTCTCGCCGTGAGCGATCTGCCACACGATGTCGCCCTTATTAAGATCGATAGCTGTGATACTCGCATAGGGTGGTTTCTGCAGCGGCAGTCCCTGGACGGTCACGCCCGGACCGCCGCCTTCACCGCCGCCGCCACCGGCGGCTCCAGCGGGGGGAGCATTCGGATTTCTCGCCTGGCCCTGGATGTAGGCGAAGTCACCGCTCCGGTTAGGATCGCCGGGCACAAGGCCGAGCTGACCCAGCGAGCGCTGTGATGGTATGTAGGCGATGTGCGTTTCGGGATCGTATGAGCCGCCCGCCCAATTCGTGCCGCCCTGGTTCGTCGCTAGTGCCAGCGTCGCAAGCGGACCTTCCCATTTGCTGACAACCGGTGGAGTGAAGATCGGTCCGAGCTTGTATCGCGACGCGATCTTCAGGCCTTCGGCTCGAAGTTCCGGAGTGAAATCGATGATGTCGTCTACGGTGAATCCGTGCAGATCGTAGGCCGGAGGCTTTGTCGGAAACGGCTGCGTGGGCGAATACCATTCTCCGGGGACATTGCCCTTTTCCACAGGCCGCTCCTCGAAAGGCCAGATTGGTTGTCCCGTCTGACGATTGAAGACATACAAGAATGCTTGCTTCGTGGGTTGCGCGACTGCTTTCACCGTCTGACCGTTGACGTTGATATCAACGAGCATCGGCGCGTCGGGAATATCCATGTCCCAAATGCCGTGGTGCACCAACTGGTAATGCCACTTGCGGGCTCCGGTCTTGAGATCCAACGCGACCACGCTTTCTCCAAACAGACCGTTGCCGGGGCGGTGGCCGCCATAGTAATCGCCGGTCGGCAATTCCACCGGCAGAAAGACCATTCCGAGTTCTTCGTCGACGCTGATCTGGCCCCATACGCCGGTGTTGCCGGTGTAGGATGCGGAATTGTTTTCCCAGGTCTCGGCACCATAGTCGTTTGGCAACGGAATGGTGTGGAAGATCCAAAGACGCCTGCCCGTTCGCACATCGAATGCGCGGACATAACCTTTGACGTTCGTCTTGGCACTGGGGACGCCACCTGGCCGGTGGGCTGCGCCTACGATGACTATATCGCCGGCCACAACCGGCGCCGCGTGGAGTCCGATTTCGCGCGACAGCGGATCGATCTCCTGGTCGTCATCCTTCTTCAGGTCCACAGCGCCATCTGCGCCAAAGCTGCGAACCGGGGCGCCGGTCTTCGCGTCCAGAGCGATGAGCCGGTAGCCCGGCGTCACATACAGGATTCGTTCCTCCCGCCCATCACTCCAATAAGCCAGCCCGCGGCCGGAGAGTTGGCGCGGTGCGACCGTTCCTCTGCCGCCTTCACGCTCTCCATGCGTCCATATCAATTCGCCCGTCCCCGCATCGATGGCGACGACGGCACGGCGTGTTCCGGCTGTCGAATACAGAACACCGTTGACCATGAGCGGCGTCGATTCCAGGTTGAATTCCGGCTGCGCACCCAAATTATCCGTTTTGAATCGCCAGGCGATTTGGAGACTGTTGAAGTTTGAGGCGTTGATTTGATCGAGCGGAGAATAGTGAGTATTTCCCAGGTCACCGCCGTAGGTCTTCCACTCTCCGTTCCTGGCTCCTGTTTGCGCGGCTAACGAGCTTGCGCACAGAAGCAAACACAAGATCGTTCGCTTCATCGTTGTCCTCCCACAAGAAGATCGGCGACAAAAAGCCATAACAATGCCTTCAAATGTTCCGATTGCCGCCTTGCGGATAAAATTCGCGGCACGGCATCGGCTTTCGCATAAACACAACGACCAATGCATCCCGGGAATTCGAATTCGCGATGGTTCCGTCTGGTTCGACGGAAACTCATTGACTGAAATTCATCAGCCGCCTAACCTTCGGGTGCTAATTTTCGACAAAAGCCAAACCCCGTGTGAACGGGGGAACGGAAAGCTACGGGTCTTTCGAAAGATCCAAGCGGTTGCAGGATGCAAAGAGAGCCGAGTTGCCGTGGGTGGCCGTGTAAGAGTCACCAGTGGTGACTCGGTTTTTTGTTTTGATAAGGCTTGACAGGTTTCTTCGCTATGCCGCGATGGGATTCTGTGGAGATCACGAAACTTGATGACGAAAACAGACCCTGTAGCGCCAGCGGTCCGGCCGACGATCAAGACTGTCTACCTGCAAGAGCACCATAAGGGGCTGCCTTACTACTATCTGCCCGAGGACGCGCTTTGTCCGTACGTGTCAATCACTCTTGATGAAGTGCTGGAAGCGCCCGAGCCCTTTTTTGTTTACAACATCCGCGAAGAGTGCGGAGTGGGCGTACCTGCAGCCCGTGGTCGCAACGTGATTGTTGAACCTCGCCTCTGGACGGATGTTCAACGGAAACGGTTTCAGAAACTCTCGAAGGCCTTCTCTGGCTTTCCTTGGGGCGAAGGCCTTCGCTACCTTCTTCTTCAGGTTGCAACACGCGAAGGCGAACTCGTTCTCACCGATTTTTCAATCCTCACTAAAACGGAATGTTGTGCCATTTTTTGCGATTGGGCTGAGAAGTTCAGAGCTATCAGCCCCGGGATTTACGCCTGCATCTTGGCGGCGGAGGAAACCGAACGCCGTGGTCTCGGCCGATACAATCTTGGAATCGAATACCCCTACAAACTCTCGATGGCAACATCGCTTGAAACGACATACGGCGTGGCGAAGCTCCCTCCTAGCCACCCGTTTCTCGACGATCCGACCGGACCGGCGGCAGTGTTCGGCCGGGAACAGATTAACCAGTTCACAAGATGAAGCCCGAATTCCCATGAAGGAGGGCGAAAGAGGTGTACGCCATGATAAGCGTCCCCAGGGGTGCACGGGAATCGCTACTGATCAAGGCGAGCTTCGTGGGCGCATTTGCGGAAGCGATGTTCCTTCCCGTCTACGCCATCTTCACGGAGCGTGTCGGCGGCAGCGTTGCTGATGCCGGTTTGGGATTCGCCTTGTTGTCGTTCGCAAACGGCCTTTTCGTTCTTATAGTCGGCTCCACGGAATGGTTTAGCCGACACGTGAAGGCCATGGTCTTTTGGGGATTCCTGATCTCAGCGCTGGGAGACGCCACACTCCTCGTGGTCGGCAATCGATATCAGCTCTTCGGAGTTCAACTCATAGTCGGAGTGGCCTTGGGCATGATGAATCCGGCGTGGGATAGCCTCTACTCGAGCGGAGGAAACGAGGATGACGCCGCCGGACGGTGGTCGTTCTGGACCGGAGGGGTGCAAATCGCCTCGGGTTTGGCTGCCCTCGCAGGCGGGCTCATCGTTGCGGTGTTGGGATTCAGCGCGCTCTTCCTGGCGATGA
>WNGM01003749.1_pt1 | contig 12132 bp, 9 predicted proteins | sample 5400571 | NCBI WGS metagenome assembly WNGM01 (sample SAMN13153378, study PRJNA577476) | soil metagenome | isolation source: 100 cm soil or saprolite under Garry oak tree replicate 2 | place: USA:California | collected 2016-06-15
GTGCGCGGGCGAGCACTGCCCCAGCATCTCGCGCCTCGTCGCGAACCCCAACCACCAGGTCCAGACCTCGAAGGTGTACGCGGCGGACGGTCGCCTGATCAGCGAGCTCGGCGCCGAGCGGCGGACCGTGCTGCCGCTCACCGAGATTCCCGTGCCGCTGCGCCAGGCGTTCATCGCCACCGAGGACAAGCGGTTCTACCGGCACCACGGGATCGATTACTGGCGCATCTTCGGCGCGATCAAGAACGACCTGCTGACGATGAGCTTCGCTCAAGGGTTCTCGACCATCACGATGCAGCTGGCGCGCAACATCTTCCCCGAGGAGATCAGCCGCGAGAAGAAGCTCACGCGCAAGCTCAAGGAAGCGCGCGTCGCGGTGGAGATCGAGAACAACTTCCCCAAGGACACGATCCTCCAGCTGTACCTGAACCAGATCGACCTCGGGGCCGGGGCCCACGGTGTCGCGGCGGCGGCCCAGATCTACTTCGGGAAGTCGGCGCGGCAGCTCAACGTCGCCGAGGGGGCGACGCTCGCGGCGTTGCCCAAGGCGCCGGCGTTCTACAACCCGCGCACGCACCCGGAGCGGGCCGTGCGGCGGCGCAACGTCGTGCTGGGGCTGATGCGCGACCAGGGCTTCCTCACGCCCGAGGAGTGCGACCTGTGGCGCGCCTACCCGCTCGAGCTCACGTCGAACCGCACCAACTATGGGGACGTCGCGCCCTACTTCGTCGAATGGCTGCGCGTGCAGCTCGACGCCCGCTTCGGGCGCGATCTCTACGAGGGCGGGCTGCGCATCTACACCACGCTCGACCTCGACATGCAGGAGGCGGCGGAGCGCGCGCTCCAGTCGCAGCTCGACGCGATCGAGGCGGGTGTGTACTCGAACGGCAAATTCCCGGGCAAGACCACCTACCGCGAGTACATCGAATCGTCCCGGGCGGCGGGCGAGGACCACGGCCAGTTCACACCCTATCTGCAGGGCGCGCTGGTCGCGCTCGAGGCCAACACCGGCTACATCCGGGCCATGATCGGCGGGCGCGACTTCGACGACTCGAAGTACAACCGCGCCACGCAGGCGATCCGCCAGCCGGGCTCGACGTTCAAGCCGTTCGTGTACTCCGCGGCCATCCGCGCGGGCCACCCCGTCACCGAGATCCTCGACGACTCGCCGCTCAACCCGCCGGTGATTCAGCTCGACTCGACGCTGTGGCAGCCCAAGGACGACGACGACACCACGCTCGGTCTCATCCCGATGCGCGAGGGCCTGTACCTCTCGCGCAACCTCGCGACCATCAAGCTCGGGATGGCGCTGGGGGAGCAGACGGTGATCGGGGAAGCGCGGCGCTACGGCATCACGACACCCCTCCCGCCCTATCCCTCGATCCACATCGGCGCGAGGGGCGTGCGGCCCATGGAGATCATCGCCGCCTACACCGCGTTCGCGACCCTCGGCACCCGCGCCGAGCAGGTCGGCGTCCTGCGGGTCGAGGATCGGCAGGGGAACATCCTGTGGCAGCCGGCGATCCGGCGTGAGCCGGTGATGGACCCGGAGCATACCTGGCTGATGGTGGACATGATGAAGGACGTGATCCGCCGGGGCACGGCGTTCAGCGCGGTGTGGAAGGCGGGCCTGACCATCCCCGCCGCCGGCAAGACGGGCACCACCGACGACTACACCGACGCCTGGTTCATCGGCTACACCCCCGAGCTCGTGGCGGGGATGTGGGTCGGCTACGACATCCAGCAACGCATCCTCGAGCACAACGCGGGGGGCGGCCGCATCGTCGCGCCCGCCTGGACCGCGTTCATGCGCGACGTCTACGATCGCCGGCCCCCGCCGCCCGACTGGGTGAGGCCTGACTCGCTCATCACGCGCGAAGTCGACTGGTCGAACGGCTATCTCGCCACGCCCTTCTGCCCACAGGACGTGCGGCACTGGGACTGGTTCTATCCGGGCACCGAGCCCACGCAGGCCTGCCCCGTGCACTCGCCGTTCGGCGTCTCGCCCTAACCGAGCGGTGTTGCGCATCCGCGCGGGCTCCGTGCATCCGGTGACGGCGCCGCCCATCGAGGACGGCGCCGTTCTCGTTGACGACCGGGGCACGATCGCCGCCGTTGGGCCCGACCGGCTCGTCCCGGCGCCCGAGCAGGCGCGCCGGCTCGAGTTCCCCGACGCCGCGCTCCTCCCAGGACTCGTCAACACCCATACACACCTCGAGCTCACGCACCTCACGGGGCGGAACGCCGAGCCCGAGTTCGCGCGTTGGATCCGCGCCATCCGTACGCTCAAGGACGCCACGACGCCCGACGAGTTCGCCCGATCGGCGGAGCGGGGCGTGCGGGATTGCTGGGCGGCGGGCGTGACGTGCGTGGCGGACACCGGCAGCACGGGAGCGGCGCTGCACGCGCTGCACGCGCTGGGCGGGCGGGGGATCGTGTTCCAGGAGGCGTTCGGCCCCGACCCGGCGCAGGCGCCCGCGAGCCTCGCCGAGCTGGAGCAGGCCCTGGCGCGGCTCGGCCCCTTGGCGTCGTCGCAGCTCCGGCTCGGCGTCTCCCCGCACGCTCCCTACACGGTCAGCGACCGACTCTATCGCGCGGTGCACGACCTCGCGCGCAGCACGGGACTCCCGATGGCGATGCACCTCGCCGAATCGCGCGAGGAGGTGCTACTGGTGCGCGAGGGGGCCGGCCCCTTCGCCGACGCCCTCCGGGCCCGGGGGATCCGGGTAGCCAGGGTCGCCCGATCCCCCGTTGAGTATCTCGTGCAACTGGGCGTCTTGGAGCGTGCGACGGCCTGTCTGTGCGTCCACTGCGTCCAGGTAGATCAAACGGATGTCGAGCGCCTCAAGGCCGCCGGCGTCGCCATCGCCCACTGCCCCCGCTCCAACCGCGCTCACGGGCACGGCACCGCGCCACTCGCGGCGTTCCGCCGCGCGGGGCTGCGCGTCGGCCTGGGGACCGACTCCGCGGTGAGCACGGGGGACGTGAGCCTCTGGGCGGATGCGGGAGCGGCCGGACTCGAGGGGGAGGACGCGCTCCGGATGCTGACACTCGAGGGCGCGCGCGCGCTCGGCCTGGACGGCGAGATCGGATCGCTCGAGGTGGGCAAGCAGGGCGACCTGGCTGTATTTGACGGGTTCCCGTCCGACCGTCCGACCGTCCGACCGTCCGGCGCCCTTCTCACCGTCGTCGCCGGACGGGTGGTTCACGGCTAAATTCCGCCCGCATGAAAACCCAACGCCATGCCGCCATCCTGAAGATCGTTCGCGCCGAGACGGTGGCGAGCCAGGAGCAGTTGCGCGAGCTGCTCAGGGCCGAGGGCTTCGACGTCACCCAGGCGACCCTGTCGCGCGACATTCGGGAGCTGGGCCTCGCCAAGGTGGCGGCGCCGGACGGGGGCTCGCACTACGCGCCGCCCCCCGAGGGGGGGCCGGCGATGCGGCCGCACTTGGAGCAGCTGCTGCCGACCATGCTGGTGTCGCTCGACGGGGTGGGTCCGCTGCTCGTGCTGAAAACACCCGCGGGCGGCGCGCAGGCGCTCGGGCTGGCGCTCGACGCCGCGGCGTGGCCCGAGCTCATCGGGACGATCGCGGGCGATGATGCCGTGCTCGTGATCACGCGCAGTGAGCGCGCCCGCCGCGCGGTGCAGACCCGGCTCAAGGAAGCGGCTGGCCTCCCCGACTGAGTTGTCCCTCACCAATCCCGGGAGATACCGTGAAACACTCAATGGCTGTGATTCCACTGGTGGCGTGCCTCGCCCTCGCGCCGGCCCACGCCGCGCCCGCCCAGGCGTCGCTCAACACGCTGACGCCCGCCGAGCGCGACGCCGGCTGGCGGCTCTTGTTCGACGGCAAGACCACCACCGGCTGGCGGGGATGGAAGATGGACACGCTGCCGTCGGGCTGGGAGGTCGTTGACGGAGCGCTCACGCGGGTGCGTCCCGCAACCGACATCATCACCACCGAGAAGTTCAAGGACTTCGAACTATCGCTCGAGTGGAAGATCGCTCCGAAGGGCAACAGCGGAATCTTCTATCGCGCGAGCGAGGAAGACGAGGCGATCTACTGGACCGCTCCCGAGATGCAGGTGCTCGACGACGCCGGGCATCCCGATGGCCGGTCGCGCCTCACGGCGGCCGGATCGGACTACGGCCTGTATCCCTCGCCGGCCGGCGTGGTGAGGCCCGCGGGCCAGTGGAACCAGGTCCGCATCGTCGTGAACGGGAACCACGTGGAGCACTGGCTGAACGGCGTGAAGGTCGTGGCATACGAGCTCGGCAGTCCGGACTGGGAGGCGAAGGTCAAGGCAAGTAAGTTCGCACGCCACCTCGCCTACGGCCGGAACCGGGAGGGCTATATCGGCCTCCAGGAACACGACGCGTGGGTCGCCTACCGCAACATCAAGGTCAGGGTGCTGCCGTGAGCGTCCGCGTCCGGCTGTCGGCGATGATGTTCCTCCAGTTCTTCATCTGGGGCGCGTGGTACACGACGATCGCGGTGTACATGACCCACCACGGGATGGAAACGCTGACGCACTGGCCCTATACCGTGAACCCGATCGCGGCCATCATCGCGCCGTTTTTCCTGGGGCTCGTCGCCGACCGCTACTTCGCGACCGAGAAGGTGCTGGGCGTGCTCCACCTGCTGGGCGGCGCGGTGATGTTCGCCGTGCCCCTGGCCACGGGCGTGCCCATGGCGTTCATCCTGCTCCTGCTGCTCTACAACCTGTGCTACATGCCGACCCTCGGCCTCGCGAACAGCCTGGCGTTCCACCACATCCAGTCACAAGAGACGCAGTTTCCTCTGATCCGAGTGTTCGGCACCATCGGCTGGATCGTGGCCGGGCTGTTCATCAGCCTCGTGCTAGGCGGCCTGGTGGGGGCCATCCCGGAACAGACGGCGCTGCCGCTCTACACGGCCGCCGGGGCCAGCGTGCTGCTCGGCTGCTACAGCTTCACCCTGCCTCATACGCCTCCCCCGGGCGCGGGGCAGCGGGTCTCGTTGCGCAGCATCGTCGGCCTCGACGCCCTGGCGCAGCTCGGCGACCGCGCGTTCTATGTCTTCATTGCCGCCTCGCTCCTGCTGTGCATCCCGCTGGCGGCCTATTACAACTTCACCCAGATCTTCCTGGGCGATGCCGGCGTCACCAGGATCGCGGCGACGCAGTCGCTCGGCCAGATGTCCGAGGTCGTCTTCATGCTGCTCATGCCGCTTCTGTTCGTGCGGCTCGGCGTGAAGCGGATGCTGATGGCGGGCATGGCTGCCTGGGTCCTGCGCTACGCCCTGTTTGCGATCGCGGCGCCCGCCGCGGTCTTCTGGCTCATCATCATCGGCATCCTGCTGCACGGCGTGTGCTACGATTTCTTTTTCGTGACCGGCCAGATCTACGTGGACAAGAAATCGACACCCGCGGTTCGCGGCCAGGCGCAGGGGTTCCTCGTGCTGGTCACCTACGGCATCGGCATGCTCATCGGGGCACAGGTGGCCGGCAACGTGTACAATCGGTTCCTCGGCGGCGCCGCCAGCCTGACCCTCGCCCGGTGGCCCAGCTTCTGGGTGCTGCCCGCCGGGTTCGCCGCGGTGGTCCTGCTCTTTTTCGCGGCGCTGTTTCGTCCGGGGTGCGCGCGCGCGCCTGAGCCCGCGGCGGCCGACTGAGGAGGCTCTGATCATGGCACGCAAGCGCATCTCGCGACGCACGTTTGTCGGCGACGCCGGCGCGGCCCTCGCCTTCACCATTGTGCCGCGTCACGTGCTCGGGCGCGGGTTCCGGCCGCCGAGCGATACGCTCAACATCGCCTGCATCGGCGTGGGCGGGCGGGGAAAAGAAGACGTGAAGGGCGTCGCCGCGGAGAACATCTACGCCCTGTGCGACGTGGATGACGTGAGCGCGGCCGAGACGTACGCGAAGTACCCCAGGGCCAAACGCTACAAGGATTTTCGCGAGCTGCTCGACCGCGAGGCGAAGCACATCGACGCCGTCGTCATCGCAACCCCGGACCACACCCACGCCGCCGCCGCGATCCGGGCGATGAAGGCGGGCAAGCACGTGTACTGTGAGAAGCCGCTCGCCCGTACGATCGACGAAGTACGCGCCATGGTCGAGGCGGCCAGGAAATCGAAAGTCGTGACCCAGATGGGGAACCAGGGGCATGCGAACGAGGGCACGCGCCAGATCCGCGAGTGGGTGGAAGCGGGCGCGATCGGCACGATCCGCGAGGTGCACTGCTGGACCAACCGGCCGATCTGGCCCCAGGGGCAGGACCGGCCGCTCGAGGAGTACTTCACTCCCGCGACGCTCGCCTGGGACCTGTGGCTCGGCCCCGCGCCAGTCCGGCCCTACCATCCGGCGTACGCGCCGTTCAAGTGGCGCGGCTGGTGGGACTTCGGCTGCGGCGCCCTGGGCGACATGGCCTGCCACCTCATGGACGCGGCGTTCTGGACGCTCGACCTCGGACGGCCCAGCCGCATCGAGGCGGAGTCGACGAAGCTCTACAGCGAGACCGCGCCCGCGAGCTCGCGCATCGCCTACTCGTTCGCGGCGCGCGCCACGCGCCCGGAGCTGAAGCTCGTGTGGCGGGACGGCGGCCTCTTTCCCCCGCGGCCGCCCGAAGTCGCCGACGACCTGCAGTGGCCGCCGGACAACCAGGGGCAGCTGTGGGTGGGGACGGAGGGCAAGCTCCTCGCCGGCACCTACGGCGACGAGCCGCGCCTCCTCGACCCGGCGCGGCAGGCGGACATCGCGGCGCACCCGCCGGCGCCGAAATATCCGCGCTCGGCCGGTGTGTACGCCGAATGGATCGCCGCGTGCAAGGGTCAGGGACAGGTGAACTCGAGCTTCCCCGAGTACGCGGGGCCGCTCACCGAGATGGTGCTGCTCGGCAACCTGGCGGTGCGCACCGGCAAGATGCTTGAGATCGGTCCCGCAACGGGACAGGTCACGAACGTCAAGGTGCCGGAAGAGTACGTGCGTCCCAGCTATCGGCCGGGCTGGAGCGCGTAGCCGGAGTTACGAGCCCGGCAGCTCGCGGATCCAGATGTTGTCGTACCGGACGCGTTGGCCGTGGTCCTGCAGCAGCAGCGGCAGGCGGTCCGCGTGCGGCCGGTAGCGCGCCCGCTCCGCGTGCACGGTCCAGCCCGTGATGACCGTGTTGTCCTGCACCAGCACGCCGTTATGAAGCACCGTGACACGAGCCGAGTCCCGGACCGCGCCGTCCGGCGCGAAGCGGGGGCGGTGGAACACGATGTCGTACGTCTGCCACTGCCCCGGCGGGCGGCACGCGTTCACGAGCGGCGGCGTCTGCCCGTACACCGCCGCGGCGTAGCCGTCGGCGTAGGTGTCATTGCGGTAGGTGTCGAGCACCTGGATCTCGTAGTGGGTCATCAGGAATACGCCGCTGTTGCCACGCTCCTGGCCCTCGCCCGTGGGAGGTGTCGGGGTGGCCCACTCGAGGTGGAGTTGTACGTCGCCGAAGCCGCGCGCGGTGACGAGCGGACCCATGCCCGGTGCGACCTCGACGTAGCCGTCGCGCACGACCCATTTCGCCGGCGTGCCGTCGGGCGACCGCCACTTCGAGAGATTCGTGCCGTCGAACAGCACGATCGCATCCGACGGCGGCGGTGCGGGCGGACGTTCGGGACCGGCGTCCACCACTGGGGGCCGGGGGCGGTCGGGGGAATTGGGGGGCCACTGTTGGGCGGGCATGGTCACCGGGAGGAGAGCGCCGATGAGCAAGAACGCGGAACGCGGAAGTCGGAACGCGGAACAGGCGGCTCGCGCTCCGACCCTCGACGTGCTGTTCCGCGTTTCGCGTTCCGCGTTCCGCCTTAGGGCTTCCACGTTCCCTTCGCCACCGCCGGCACGAACGTCTCAAGGCCCGCCGGGGGAAAATCCAGCGTCCTTCCCTGTTCGGCGCTCATGTAGGCGGTCATCAGGAGCCTGACCACCTCGACGCCGTCGTCGAAGGTCAGCTCCGGCTTGTCGCGCTTCAGGAAGACGCGCACGAAGTGCCGGTCTTCGGCGTCGTAGCCGTAGGCGGCCGACTCGTTGGCCACGACTGGCATCAGCCCCATCTCGGCGTTCTGCTTCTCGACCAGATCCTCCCCCGCCTTGCCCTTCACCTCGCGGCTGAAGAACAGGTTCAACCCGCTGTCGAGCGAATTCCACGCCATCGAGTACTCGGGGCCGAGCAGCTCGGCCGAGAGGCGGAGCCCGGCGCCGACGAAGCTCCACGACGTCGTGGCTTCCCCCACCACCGTCGCGCCGTCGTCCGTCGTGAACTCGATCATCAGGCTCGCGAAGTCTTCCGCAGGCGCCTTGGTGTAGTCCACGTCCTTGCCCATCGTCTGCTGCAGGCGCTTCGCGTACTCGGGGCGCGTCCACTTGAGGCTCGCGATGTGCCCCGTCACCCGCACCGGGCGGACGCTGGCGCAGGGCGCGCCGGGCTGGGTGAGCAGGTAGCGCACCACGAGCGCGGAGTGGCACATCATGTCGTTCAGGACGCCGCCACCTTGGAGCTCGCCCTGCCAGAACCACGGCATGTGCGGCCCACTGTGCTCCTCGGCCGCGCGCGCGAGATAGGGCCGGCCGGTGAGCGACGCCCCGCGCGCCCACAGAATCATGCGCCCCTGAGTCACGGCCGGCGCGAACGCCTGGTTCTCCAGATAGCCGTGGGCAATACCGGCCTGTTTCACGAGCTGGGCGACCCGCTGCGCCTCGGCGACGGTGCGGGCGAGTGGCTTCTCACACGCCAGTCCCAGGAGCTCGCCCTTACCGCGCGCCACCGTGTCCACGATCTCTTCGATGTTCGCGATGCGGGCGAAGTTCGGCCCGCACAGCCACAGCGCGTTGATCACCGGATCTGCCACCATGGCCGCGATGGACGCGTATGGCTTCGCCTGGCCGACGTCGAGCCGGCGCGCGAGGCCCGCCGTGTCTTCGGCGTGCTGCTTGTTGGGGCTCCACACGCCCAGCACGTCCGCGTCGCGCACCGCCTGGAAGGCCTGGAGGTGGAATCGCGCGTTGAACCCGCTGCCGATGAAGCCGATACCGAGTCGTCGCTCCGCCATGGGGGGGTCAGTCGTGACGCGGTTTCATGAGGTCGTAGCTGACGCCGAGCTTGGCGAGCGCCTCCGGCGGGCAGCCCCGCCACTCCGCGACGAAAGTATTGCCGATGTAGCGCAGATCCTGGACACCCATCCGGCTCGAGAAGAAGCCCGACGCCGTGAAGTCGCGAAAGCTGTTGAAGAAGGCGACGCCTGCGGAGTGCTCGGGCTTGGCCTTCTTCGGCCAGGCGATGTCGTCCAGCACGGCGCCGCGCTCGGCGCCGGAGCATGCTACGAACGTCTTGCCGTAGCGGTCGTCGCACTCGTGGTCCAGCCAGGCGAGCCCGCCGTGGATGGGCGTCTGCAGGTCGGGGTCGTCGCCGAGCATGAAGTCCATGAACTCCGGCACACCGGCCTCGGTGGCGCTCCCGGAGCGCTCGTCCTTGGGGATGATCAGGTCCACGAGCGTCCGCACCGTATCCCACTCGTGCGCGGTGAAGAACTTCGGCTCATAGGGCGCGCCCCGGTCCAACGCCTCACGCGCCAGCGCCGCCGCGCGGGACGCCGACTCCGGTGCCCACCGGAACGCCGCGGCGAGCGGGGCCACCGCGAGGAGCCGTATGACATCGCGACGGGTTACGTGCGCCATGCGATCACCTCCTGTCGCACCGGGTGGCGGTCCCTCCAGCTCGGGACGCCGGACATCCCATCCCCACCGCCCCTTGCGTCTTCGCCTCCGGGACCGCCACCCGGTGCGGGCAGGTCGCAGTGGGGCGAAATCCGGCGGAACGGGTGACCCCGACGGCAAGCTCCCAGGGGAGTGGTGGGGCGGCTGTCAAGGAGCGCAGCCGGAGGGGTCGCCTGTTCCGCCACCTTAGAGGGCTCCCTTTCGCACCTGGTCCGCGATGTACTCGCTCGTGCGCATCGCCAGCGCGAGAATCGTCCACGTGGGGTTCTTGTCCGCCTGCGACACGAACGGCCCGCCGTCGGCCACGAACAGGTTCTTGCAGGCGTGCGCCTGGCACCAGCGGTTCAGCACCGACGTCCTGGCGTCGTCCCCCATGCGCGTGCCGCCGAGCTCGTGGATGATGGTCCCGCCGGTCGCGAGCCCGTATCCCTGTTCGGCGGTCGGCATCGGCGAAAACACCTCGCCCCCCATCTCGGCGATCAGCGCCCGGAAGGTCTCGTGCATGTGCTTCGACTGCTTGTACTCGTGGTCGGACCACTTCCAGTGGAACCGCGGCACGGGGATCCCCCACCGGTCCACCGTGCGCGGATCGATCTCGCAGTAGCAGTCGTCGTTCGGGATCATCTCGCCGCGTCCCGAGAAGCCGATCGTCGCTCCGTAGTAGCGGCGATAGTCGTCCTTGAGTTGCTTGCCGTAGCCCCCGCCCGGCGGGTAGCGGTGAATGCCGCCCATAAACCCCTCCCCCGGGACATGCGTGCCGCCCCACACCTCGATGTGGTAGCCGCGTGGGAAGTCGAGCTTCTGGTCCTCGAGCCACCACGGCATGTAGAGATGCATGCCGCCCACGCCGTCGTGGTTGTGCGGCACGTGGTCCATCATCTTCGGGACGAAGCCCGCCACATCGGTCCCGGTGGTGTCTGTGATGTACTTCCCGACCGTGCCGCTCGCGTTGGCGAGGCCGTTTGGAAACAGGGCCGACCTAGAGTTCAGCAACAGCCGGGCGGACTCCAACGCGCTCGCGGCGAGCACCACGACGCGGGCGCGCACGTGCTGGTCCGTCCCGGTCGTCTTGTCGACGTACGCGACGCCGGTGGCGCGCCCGGCGCGGTCCACCGTCACCTCGCGCGCCATCGCGTTGGTCACCAGCGTGAGCTTGCCGGTGGCGAGCGCGGGCGCGATCAGGACGTTGGTGGAGGTGAAGTTCGCGTTCACCTTGCAGCCGCGGCTGCACTGCCCGCAGTAGTGGCACGCCGCCCGGCCGTTGAGCGGCCGGGTCAGGATCGAGAGGCGTGACGGAATGCACGTGATGCGCAGCCGGTCCGCCGCCTGTTTCACCAGCAGCTCGTGGCAGCGCGGGCGCGGCGGCGGCAAGAACACCCCATCCGGCTCGTTCGGCAGTCCCTCCTTCGAGCCGAAGATCCCGATCAGCCGGTCGACCTTGTCGTAATAGGGCGCGACGTCGTCATAGGAGATCGGCCAGTCGTCGCCCAGCCCGTCGCGGCTCCGGCGCTTGAAGTCGTACGGTCCGAACCGCAACGAGATCCGGCCCCAGTGGTTGGTCCGGCCGCCTACCATGCGCGCCCGCCACCAGTTGAACTCGGTGCCCGGCGCCCGTCTGTAGGGCTCGCCCTCGATCTCCCAGCCGCCGATGCAGGCGTCGAACTCGCCGAACGGGCGCTCCTTCGTGGATGCCCCGCGCCGCGGCGACTCGTACGGCCAGGTCAGCATGGCCGAGTCCTTCGTGTTGTCCCATGGCCCGCCGGCTTCGAGCAGGATCACGTTCGCGCCCGCCAGCGTCAGCGCATAGGCGGCCATGCCGCCGCCCGCGCCCGAGCCGACGATGCACACGTCGTAGCTCTGCTGTTGCCGGATGAGTGCCATAACGGACGTTCGCTCCGTTCACACCGCGCAGGTTCGGACCGCGTCGCGCAACGAGGTCAGGGGATCGCGCGTCGGCACGAACTCGTGGGCGATGTAGCCGGTGAAGCCGGTGGCGGCGATGGCCCCCGCGATGGCCCGGTAGTTCAGCTCCTGCGTGTCGTCCAGCTCGTGGCGGCCGGGAACGCCGCCCGTGTGGAAATGCGCGATGTGCTCGTGCGCGTCCCGGATCGTGCGGATGATGTCGCCCTCCATGATCTGCATGTGATAGATGTCGAACAGCAGCTTGACGCGCCCCGACCCGACCGCCCGGACCACCGTGACCCCGAACGTCGTGTGGTCGCCCTGGTAGTCCGCGTGGTCCACCTTGCTGTTCAACAGCTCGAGGCAGAGTGTCACGCCGTATTGCTCGGCGAGCCCCGTGATGCGGCGCAGCCCGGCGACGCAGTTGTCCCTCGCCTCGGCATCGCTCCGCCCGCGCCGGTTGCCGAACATCGCGATCAGGTTCGGCACGCCATGCCGCGC
>WNGM01011446.1_pt1 | contig 12126 bp, 16 predicted proteins | sample 5400571 | NCBI WGS metagenome assembly WNGM01 (sample SAMN13153378, study PRJNA577476) | soil metagenome | isolation source: 100 cm soil or saprolite under Garry oak tree replicate 2 | place: USA:California | collected 2016-06-15
CGCAGCGCGCGATCTACGAGATCGTGCTGCGCGCTCAGCTCGCCGGCATCGAGGCGGCGAAGACCGGCGCGAAGTTCGAGGCCGTGCACGACGCCGCGCGCCGCGTGCTGACCGAGGGCCTGGTCGACCTCTCGCTGCTGCCGCGCAGCGTCGCCGACTCGCTGGCCATGCACCACTATCGCGAGTTCTACATGCACGGCACCGGCCACTGGCTCGGCATGGACGTGCACGACGTCGGCGACTACCGGATGCAGGGCGCCTCGCGCGCGCTCGAGCCCGGCATGGTCTTCACCGTCGAGCCCGGGCTCTACGTCGACCCCGAGCGCGAGAGCGTGACCTACTCGCTGCGCGAGTACAGCGAGGAGGAGCAGTGGGAGCGCCGCTATCGCCTGGGCATCGCGGCCGCCAAGAAGCTCGAAGAGGAAGAGAAGGCCAAGGCGCCCAAGATCACCCATCCGGTGCCGAAGGAGTTCCGCGGCATCGGCGTGCGCATCGAGGACGACGTGCTCATCACCGCCGCCGGCCGCGAGATCCTGACGGCCGGCACGCCCAAGACCGTCGACGAGGTCGAGCGCGCGTGCGCCGAGACCTCGCGGCTGGCCCGTCCCTAGAACATGGGGGGCCCCCGATATGGCCCCCCCAACCCCCCAACGCTCGGGGCGCCCCGGCGGAGCCGTGGCACCCCTCGATGACCGAGGAGATCATGAAGACACTCGAAGGTAAGGTCGCGCTCGTCACCGGCGCCGGCTCCGGCATCGGCCGCGCCACCGCGCTCATGCTCGCCGCCGAGGGCGCGCGCGTGGCCATCGCCGGCCGCCGCAAGGAGCCCCTCGAGCAGGTCGTCGCCGAGATCCAGCGCGACAAGGGCACGGCCGTCAGCAAGACGTGCGATCTCACGAAGCCGCACGAGGCGCGCGAGCTGGGCGCGTGGGCGGTCACGACGTTCGGCGGCGTCGACATCCTGATCAACAACGCCGGGCAGTCGAGCCACGCGCGGAGCATCCGCTGGGTCGGGCAGGACGAGTGGGACGCCGTGCTGGGCGTGAACACCACCGGCGTCTACGCGCTCACGCAGACGGTGCTGCCGTCCATGCTCGAGCGCGGCGCGGGCACGGTGGTGACGGTGGCGTCGCTGGCGGCGCTTCGGCCGGGCGGTCTCGCCGGCGTCGCCTATGGCGTGGCCAAGGCCGGCGCGCGCGCGATGATGCAGGCCCTGCACGCCGAGCTGCGCAATCGGGGCATCCGCGCCACCACCATCATCCCGGCCGAGGTCGACACGCCGATCCTCGACAAGCGTCCGCTCGTGCCCGGTGAGAAGGAGCGCTCCACGATGATGCAGGCGGACGACGTCGCGCGGGCGATCCTCCTGTGCTGCACGATGCATCAACGTACCGTGCTCGAGGAGATCGTGATGTCGCCGACGTTCCAGCGCGACACCAGCAAGGATGTGGCGGCCGGCTACGCAGCCGGCGCGCCTCCCGGGGCGAAGTGAGCTGACGCCGTCGCTCCTGTCGTTCGATGTCTACGGCACGCTCGTGGACGTCCGCGGCGGCTCGCGCGAGGCGTTCGGGGCCATCCTGCGCGAGACGGGCGCGTCGCGGATCGACGCGCTGGAGTTCTGGGAGCACTGGGAAGCCGCGAACATCCGCGGCTACTGGCAGGCCTACCGCCCCTATCGCGAGATCTGTCGCGCGTCGCTGGACGAGACGTTCCGTCACTTCGGCCTCCACGGCGATCCCGGCCTCATCCGTCTCTACTTCGACGCCTTCCCGGCATTCCCGCGCTTTCCCGACGTCGACGAGGTGCTCGATCGGCTGGCCAGGCGGTTTCGCCTGGCCGTGGTCTCGAACATCGACGACGACCTGCTCGCCGTGACCGGTCTCGGGCGGCCAGTCCCAGCGCACCGACATGGTCGGCGCCAAGCCGCTCGGCATCACGGTCGCCTGGATCAACCGCCGCCGCCTGCCGCTGGCCGCCGACGTCCCGAAGCCTGACCACGAATTCCGCGACCTGCGGCCGCTCCTCGAGCTCCTGCCGGAGAGGCCGGACTAGCGGTACACTTGCGCCACGTCGAGAACGCCCGGACGAAAGGAACCGCCATGAGAGAAGCCGTCGTCGTCGCCAGCAGCCGCACCCCGCTCGCCAAGTCGCAGCGCGGCTCGTTCAACATGACGCTGCCGTCCGACTTCACGGCCCACTGCATCACGGACGTGCTCGGCAAGGTGCCGCAGCTCGACAAGAAGGAGGTCGAGGACGTGATCCTCGGCTGCGGCCAGCCGCACGGCGCGCAGGGCCACAACATCGCGCGTGTGGCCGCGATGCGGGCGGGGCTGCCCACGAGCGTCGCCGGCCTCACCATCAACCGCTTCTGCTCGTCCGGACTCAACGCGATCGCGATCGCGGCCAACTACATCGTCAACGAGGGCGCCGACGTGGTCTTCGGCGGCGGCGTCGAGTCGATCACGATGATGCAGCGGGACTCGAGCCCGAACCCCTGGGTGAAGGAGAAGCTGCCGGGAATCTACATGGTGATGGGCGACACGGCGGAAGTCGTGGCCAAGCGCTACAAGATCACGCGCCAGCAGCAGGACGAGTACGCGCTCTCGAGCCAGCAGCGCACGGCGCGCGCCCAGCAGGAGGGCCTCTACAAGGAGGAGCTGGCGCCGATGCACGTCACCCGTGCCGTCCTCGACAAGAAGACGGGCGAGAAGGCCGGCGAGGAGCCGTACTACGTCGAGAAGGACGAGTGCAACCGCGCGGACACCACGCTCGAAGGCCTGCTGTCGCTGCCGCCCGTCTTCGACAAGACGAGCGGCCAGGGGACCGTCACCGCCGGCAATTCCTCGCAGCTCTCCGACGGCGCCTCGGCCACCCTGCTGATGTCGATGGAGCGCGCCAGGGCGCTCGGCATCAAGCCCAAGCTGATCTTCCGCGGCTTCGCGGTGGCCGGCTGCGAGCCCGACGAGATGGGCATCGGTCCCGTGTACGCGGTGCCGAAGCTGCTGAAGCGCCACGGGCTGTCGATCCAGGACGTCGATCTCTGGGAGCTGAACGAGGCCTTCGCCTCGCAGGTCGTCTACTGCCGCGACAAGCTCGGCCTCGATCCCGCGAAGCTGAACGTGAACGGCGGCTCGATCTCCATCGGGCACCCGTTCGGCATGACGGGCTCGCGCATGGTCGGCACCATCGCCAACGAGATGCTGCGCCGCAAGGCGCGCTACGGCGTGGTGACGATGTGCATCGGCGGCGGGCAGGGCGCGGCCGGGCTCTTCGAGGCGTGCAACTAGCCGAGCGCTCGCTCGGCTACGACACGCGCTTCGGCCGCGGCTTCATCAGCGGCGTCTTCGGCGTCGCGCTGTCCGCGCTCGGCTTCGGCGGCGTGCTGTGCCTGCGCTTTCCGTCGTTCCTCACCACGCCGGACGCGCGCGCGCTCTACCCGCTCGATCTCATCCGCTTCCTGATCCACCTGCACCTCGTCGCCGGCTTCGGGCTGGGGGTGCTGTCCATCGTGCTCAGCCGGCGCGCGCTGCTCGGACTGACGGGCATCGCGCTCGTGGTGACCGCCACGCTGCTCGGCGGCTCGCAGGCGCCGATCGGGACGCTCGGCGGCACGCGCGCGCTCGGCCTCGACTGGTTCCTGCTCAACATCCTCGTGCTCGCGATGCTCTTCGTGCCGCTCGAGCGGCTCTTCGCGCGCCTGCCCGCGCAGGGGATCTTTCGCCCCGGCTGGCTCACCGACCTGCTGCACTTCGGCGTCAGCCACCTGCTCGTGCAGCTCACGGTGCTCCTCACGCTCGTGCCCGCCGCGCTGTTCTTCAAGTGGGCGGTCCATCCCGCGATCCAGCACGCGGTCGCGTCGCAGCCCGCGCTGCTGCAGTTCGTCGAGATCGTGCTCGTCGCCGACCTCTCGGAGTACGCCGTGCACCGGCTCTTCCACGCGGTGCCGTGGCTCTGGCGCTTCCACGCCGTCCACCACTCGTCGGAGGCGATGGACTGGCTGGCCGCCTCGCGCATCCACCTCGTGGACGCGGTGGTGACGCGCGCGCTGGCCTTCGTGCCGCTCTACGTGCTCGGCTTCTCCACGGGGCCGGTCTACGCCTACCTCGTGTTCGTCTCGTTCCACGCGATCTTCGTCCACGCCAACGTGCGCTTCCGCTTCGGGATGCTCGAGCGCATCCTCGGCACGCCCAAGTTCCACCACTGGCATCACGCGACGACGCCGGTGGACAAGAACTTCGCGATTCACCTGCCGGTCATCGATCGCGTGTTCGGGACGTACCACGTGCCGGCGCATTTTCCGCCGGCGTACGGGATCGCGGAGAGCCCGGTGCCGCGCGGCTACGCGGCACAACTCGTGTGGCCGTTCAGGCGGCCGTAGGCGGGGAGGGCGGCGGCTCGGTCGCGGCTTCGTAACAGCGCGCGTGCACGCTCAGGCCGAGGCCCGGCAGGATGCGCGTGCGATCGTCACGCAGGATGCGTTCGTCGCAGTACCAGCAGCGCTCGAGGAGTGGGCTGGGTCGCTCGGGTGACATCATCCGAACCCCTGCGAGGTCGCGCGGTCCGCGGCGCGCTCCAACGAGGTCAGCGTCGCGGCGAGATGCCGGCGCACGTCCTCGAGCACCGCCAGCGCGTGCTCGGGACACAAGGCGAGGCTGGAGGTCGGCGCGCCGGTCGCCGGCTCCTGGGTCTCCAGACAGCGCGCGCACGTGCTCATCGCCGGGCAGGACGGAGCATGGCCCTTGCCATGCGAAGACTCCCCATCATTTCAGCGTGTTGCGGGGGGGAGGGGCGCCCCCCGGCTGGGTACGCAGGTCCACGAACTAACGAAGTCTTTCCTCAGATCGCCGCGACGACCGCGATCTCGACCAGGAACTTCTGCGCCGCGAGCTTCGCCTCGACGGTGGCGCGCGCCGGCGTGTTGACGGGATCGACCCACGCGTCCCACGCCGCGTTCATCTGATCGTACGTCTTCATGTCGGCGAGGTAGACGGTGGCCGCCAGCAGATTCGACTTGCTCGTGCCGGCGGCGGCCAGCAGCGCGTCGATCTTCTTCAAGACCGCTTCGGTCTGCGCCTTCGTCGTCGGCTCGTCGCCGGCGACCTGGCCCGCGAGGTAGACGGTGTTGCCGTGGACGACGGCCTGGCTCATGCGGGGTCCGACCTGGTGGCGCTTGACGCTCATGACGGGGGTCCTTTCCGTGGGATCGTCCGGGTGCCGCCAACGATAGCACGCTAGCCGCGGACGACGAGCAGCAGGCCGGAGGCGAACAGGATCGCGAAGACGATCCGTCGGAAGCGCGTGTGGTCCACGCGCGCGAAGAGCGCCATGCCGACGAGGAGACCGAGCGTGGCCGGCGCGAGGAACGCAGCCGCGTAGCGCCAGACCGCAGCCGTGAGGAGGCCCGCCCACCAGTAGCCGATCACGATCACCACCTGGTTCACGAGAAAGAACGCCTGGAGATTGGCCTTGATGGTCCGCGGCGACCACCCCTGGGACGCCGCGAACAACACGACCGGCGGTCCGGGCGTTCCCACCCCGGCGCCCAGCACTCCCGCTGCGACGCCGGCGCCGAGGGCCCAGCGGCGACCCGGCAGGCGCGCGGGATAGACCCCGAGCCACTCGAGCGCGACGACGGCGAGCAGGACGAGCCCGATCAATCGGGTCAGCGCGCTCGCGGGCAGCGCGGCGAGCACCCAGACGCCGAGCGGCGTGCCCAGCACCGAGCCGAGCAGCAGCGCGGGCATCCCGCCGGGATCGAAGTCGGCACGCAGCGGGACGAAGATGACGATCGTCGCGAGCACGGTGTAGACGGTCAGCAGCACGATAGCGTCGGCCGGGGACATGACGAGCGGCAGGAAGGCCAGCGCGACGAGGCCGTTGCCGAAGCCGGCGAGCCCGAGGACGAAGAACGCGCCGGCGATGACGGCGGCGCCGAGGGCCCAGTCGAGGCTCACGCCGGCGGCGGCAGCGACCGCGCGGCCTGAGACTCAGCCCCGCGCGGGCTGATAGCCCTTGGCGCTCATGCAGCGGTCGAAGTCGCGGCTCATCTTGACGTCCTGAATCTTCGCCGCGACGATGTCGGCGAGCCCGCCGACGATCGTGTCCGGGAACGGACGCGCGTCCACCGCCGTACGCGCGCAGTCCATCTCGTCCAGCGTGATCTCCGGGACCTGCGTGCCCGGCTTCGTCCACTCGCCGCCGCCGACGTCGAAGCGCGTCGTGCAGCCGGCGAGCAGCGCGGCCGTTGCGAGGATCACGATCGCTCTCACAGCTCCACCAGCACTTTCATGACGTTGGCGCCTCCCAGCGCCGCCTGCATGCCTTCGGTGAGCGCTTCGAGCGGGATCCGGCGGCTCACGAGCGGAGCCAGCGGCACCGCGCCGCTCGCCGCGAGCCGGATCGCCTCCTCCCATGCCGCGCGGGTGTACAGGCGGCTGCCGTGCATGGTCAGCTCGCGCGCGAACATCTGATAGAGGTTCACGGCCATCGGCTCGGCGTGGATGGCCACGATGCTGATCGTACCCCACACGCGCACGACGTCGGTGACCGCGCGCACCGCTTCCGGGCGCCCCGTCACCTCGAAGGCGACGTCCACGCCGACGCCGTCCGTCCACTCGTTGACGAACTTCACGGCGTCGCGCCCCCGTCCCAGCGTCTCGAGTCCGAGCGTGCCCAGCAGGCCGAGCCGGAACTCGTTGATCTCGGAGACGACGACCTCGGCGCCGCGCTGGCGGCACACGAGCCCGATGAGCGCGCCGATCGGCCCGCCGCCGAAGACGAGCACGCGGTCGCCGCGCTTGACCCCCGCGCGCGTCACGTCGTGGGTGGCCACGGCCAGCGGCTCGATCACGGCCGCCGCGTCGTCGCCGAGCGCGTCGGGGACCTTCAGCAGGTGGTCGGTCGTCACCGGATAGTACTCGCGCATCCCGCCCGGCAGGTCCACGCCGAGCACCTTGAGCGAATAGCAGAGGTACGAGGCGCCCATGCGGCACGCGCGGCACGCCCCGCAGCACACGACGGGCTCGACGACGACACGGTCGCCGGCGACGAAACCGCTGTCCTTCGGCGCCTCCACGACCTCGGCGAACGTCTCGTGACCGATGACGCCGCCGCGCGGGACGCGGTGGTCGAGGTGGCCCTGGAAGATGTGGAGATCGGTGCCACAGATGCCCACGCGACGCACGCGCAGCAGCGCCTCGCCGCGTGTCGGCGCCGGCACGGGGACGGAGCCGGTCGCGAACCGCCCCGGCCCGTCGTAAAAGGACGCGCGCATGGTCGTCGGAGTCATGTCGCGAAGGGTAGCATGACCGGGTCGTTGGGCACGTCGGAGTCTGACCGCCGCCCGCGTCCGCGCAAGACCGAGCACGCGCGACTGAGTACAATGGGCGCTCCCGGGGAGGGAGCGCCCTGCGTACGATCGATCACGGCCCGCGCGGCCGCATCGTCATCCTCGACACGATCACGCGCTGCGACGGCAACGCCGGCGCCCGCGACGTCGTGGTGGCCGGCTCGTTCGCCGGGGCCCTTTCGCTCGGCTTCGCGCTCGAGGTCGGCGTCCGCGGCCTGATCGCCCACGACGCGGGCGTGGGCCGCGACGGCGCCGGCGTCTCCGGGCTGCCGCTGGCCGACCGGCTCGGCGTGCCGGCGGCGGCCGTGGCCGCGCGCTCGGCGCGCATCGGCGACGGCGAGAGCATCTACGGCGACGGCGTCGTGAGCCACGTCAACGCGCTCGCCGCCGCGTTGGGCGTGGTCCCCGGCCAGAAGGCGGCCGACGCCGCGCACGCGATGCTCGCCGCGCCGCCCGGCGCAGCCTCGCCCGAGCCCATCGTGGACCGCAGCCAGCGTGTGGTGCTCGACACCCCCGACGGCCGTATCGTGCTCGTCGACTCGATGCTCTTCGCGTCGCCGGCGAACCACAACGACGTGATGTGCTGCGGCTCGCACGGCGGCCGCGTGAACATGGCGCGCGCGCTCGAGATCCGGCCGCGCGGCGCGCTCTTCAGCGACGGCGGCGGCGCCCGCGAAGGCTCGGGCGTGAACGGCCTGCCGCTCCTCGACGCGGCCGAGGTGGCGGCGGCGACGGTGGACGCGATGCGCGCGCGTATCGGCGACCCGGCCAGCACGTGGGCGGACGGCGTGATCTCCGCGGTGAACGACACCGCGCGGCGCGCGCGTGTGGTGGTCGGCCAGCCGGCGGGCACGGCGGCGCGCGCGATGCTCGCGTACAAACGATCATGGTAGTGCGAGTCGCAGGACGTCGTGGGGCTGGGGCCCCACCGTCCGAGACGAGTCTATGGAAAGGTAGTGCGAGTCGCAGGACGTCGTGGGGCTGGGGCCCCACCGTCCGAGACGAGTCTATGGAAAGGTAGTGCGAGTCGCAGGACGTCGTGGGGCTGGGGCCCCACCGTCCGAGACGAGTCTGGGGCCCCACCGTCCGAGACGAGCCTACGGGGAGGCGTGAACATGCCGAAGGCGGCGGTCGGAGGCGTGAAGCTCCACTACGACGAGGCCGGGCACGGCACCCCGCTCGTGTTCGTCCACGAATTCGCCGGCGACGCGCAGAGCTGGCGCCTGCAGACGGCGTTCTTCGCGCGGCGCTACCGGACGATCGCGTTCAACGCGCGCGGCTATCCGCCGTCCGACGTGCCCGAGGATCCCGGGGCGTACTCGCAGCAGCAGGCGGCTGACGACATCAAGGGCGTGCTCGACGCGCTCGGCATCGCGAAGGCGCACGTCTGCGGCCTCTCGATGGGCGGCCTGGCCACGCTGCACTTCGGGCTCTGCTATCCCGACCGCGCGCTCTCGCTCGTCGTCGCCGGCGCGGGCTACGGCAGTGACGACCCCGCGAGCAACCGGAAGGACGTCGAGCAGGTGGCCCGCCGGTTCGAGACGGAGGGCATGGAGAAGACCGGCGAGTTCTACGCCCACGGCCCCTCGCGCGTGCAGCTCCTCGAGAAGGATCCGGTCGGCTGGCAGGAGTTCCGCGATCGGCTCTGCGCCGGCTCGGCCAAGGGCCACGCGCTCACGATGCGCGGGGTGCAGATGCGGCGGCCGACCGTCTACTCGCTCGAGGAACGCCTGAAAGCGCTCGAGGTGCCGACGCTGATCGTCACCGGCGACGAGGACGAGCCGTGCCTGGAGCCCGGGCTCTTCATGAAGCGCAAGATCCCGACCTCCGCGCTGGTCGTCCTGCCCAAGTCTGGCCACGCCGTGAATCTCGAGGAGCCCGAGGCGTTCAATCGCGCGGTGCTCGACTTCCTCACCGCCGTGGACGCCGGCCGCTGGACGCGTCGCCGCGCCGACTCGCTGTCGAAGTCCGGGATCCTGCCCGCCGAGTCGCGGCGATGACGTCGCTCTTCACCTAAAATATCACTATATCAGGTACTTACGACTAGCCTCGGCCCATTCTTGACAATTCCGATCAGGAATATATAGTTTCGGCATGGTGGCGACGACGACCCAGGAGGGCCGGTGTCCCGTGTGCCGCGCGAAGGTCGTGGCCCGCGGCGCGGACGAGGTGATCATCCGCAACGCGATCCTGCGCGTGGAGTCCGCGACGGGCCGTGTCGTCGCGAAGTGCGCGCGCTGTAAATCGTGGGTGGAGGTTCCGCTGAAGTACGTGGAGTGAGCACCGGAACGACCCGTCCCCCGGCTTCGGTTTCAGCGGAGGCGAGCGTGAGCGACGTGAAGGAGAGCAAGGCGCAGCGCGCGGAGCGGCTCAAGCGCGAGCTGAATCCGTGGGAGGCGTACGCGGCCATCGAGCGCTTCGCGCGCGAGGGGCACGCGTCGATCCCGCCCGAGTGGGCCACGTACTTCCGCTGGTGGGGCATCTACTCGCAGGGCGATGGCGTCGGCGCCGTCGGCGGCGTCGGCGGCGAGGGCCGCGCGACGAAGTACTTCATGGTCCGCGTGCGGATCCCGAACGGCATCGTGAACGCCCCGCAGCTGCGCACGCTGGCCGACCTCACCGAGCGCCACGCGCGCGGCATCGCCGACCTCACCGTGCGCCAGAACATGCAGCTCCACTGGGTGACCATCGAGGACCTGCCGACGCTGATGCACGCGCTCTGGCGCGCGGGGCTCACGAGCCTCGGCGCCTGCGGCGACGTCACGCGCAACGTCACGGGGTGCCCGCTGGCCGGCGTGGATGCCGACGAGGTGCTCGACGCCTCGCCGCTGGTGCTCGAGGCGACGCACCTGCTCAACGGCAACCCGGAGTTCTACAACCTGCCGCGCAAGTACAAGGTGACGATCACGGGCTGCCGCACGTGGTGCTCGTATCCCGAGATCAACGACGTCGGTCTCACGGCGCTGCGCCACCCCGCCTCGGGTGAGCCGGGCTTCTCGCTGCGCGTGGGCGGCGGACTCTCGACCGATCCGCGCCTCGGCGCGCGGCTCGACGCCTTCGTGCGCTGGCACCAGGCGGTGCCGGTCGTGCGCGCCGTGACGGAGGTGTTCCGCGACTCCGAGGTGCTGCGCCAGCACCGCGAGAAGGCGCGCCTCAAGTTCCTCTTCCTCCAGCACGGCTGGACCGCGGAGCGATTCCTCGGCGAGGTCGAGGCGCGGCTGGGGTATTCGCTCGACAGAGCGGCGAGAGAGACGCCGCCCGAGGACGTCTACCGCGACCACGTCGGTATTCACCCTCAGCGGCAGCCGGATCTCTGCTACGCGGGCGCCACCGTGCTGCGCGGGCGCCTCACGCCGGCGCAGCTGCGCGTGCTCGCCGACGCCGCCGACCGTCACGGCGATGGCCAGCTGCGCACGACCACCATGCAGAACGTCGTCGTCGTCGACGTGCGCCGCGAGCGCGTCGCCGCGCTCGCGCGCGAGCTGGCCGAGGCCGGGCTGCCGACCGGCGGCTCGCCGTTCCGCCGCGGCACCATCGCCTGCACGGGCACCGAGTTCTGCAAGCTCGCGCTGACGGAGACCAAGGGCTTCGCGAAGCGGCTCGTCGAGGATCTCGAGCGGCGGCTGCCGAGCTTTCAGGAGCACGTGAAGCTGCACGTCACCGGCTGCCCCAACTCGTGCGGCCAGCACTGGATCGCCGACATCGGCGTCGAGGGCAAGAAGCTGAAGATCGACGGCGCGCTCGTGGACGCCTACTACTTCTGCGTCGGCGGCGCGCTCGGCGCGCGACAGGCCGTGGCGCGGCCGATCGGGCTGCGGGTGCCGGCCACCGAGGTCGCGCCGGCGATCGAGCGGCTGCTCCGCGAGTACCTGGCGACCCGGCGCGACGGCGAGACGTTCCGCGCCTTCGCCGCACGTCACGACGACGCGACGCTGCGCGCGCTGCTCGCGGGCAGCCCCGTCCCCGCCGTCGAGCGCGATCCCGCCGGCGGTCTCCTGCCGGCCGGGGTGGACGGCTAGCCATGGCCCTGTTTCCGCTCTTCGTCGAGCTGGAGGGCCGGCCGTGCCTCGTGCTCGGCGGCGGCGCGGTGGCCGAGCGCAAGGTCGAGGGCCTGCTCGCGGCCGGCGCCGTGGTGACGGTGGTGAGTCCCGCGCTGTCCCCCGGGCTGGCAACGCTCGCGTCCGGGGGCCGCATCACCCACGTGGCGCGGCCGTACGCCGAGGGCGACCTCGCGGGCGCGGCGCTGGCCTTCGCGGCCACCGACGACGGCGCCGTCAACGCCGATGTCGCGCGCGAGGGCCGCGCGCGCGGCGTCTGGGTCAACGCGGCTGACGATCCCGCGCACTGCGACGCCATCCTGCCCGCCGTGGTGCGGCGCGGCGCCGTCACCGTCGCCGTCTCCACGGGCGGCGCCAGTCCCGCGCTGGCGCGCGCGGTGCGCGAGCGGATCGAGGCCGCGCTGCCCGCCGCCTACGGCCCGCTCGCGGAGGTCGCCGCCGACGCGCGTCGCGAGCTGCGTGCGGCTGGCCGTCGCGCGAGCGCGGAGGACTGGCTGGCCGCGCTGGACGCCGGCCTGCGCGCGCTCCTCGAGGGCGCGCCGTTCAACGAGGCCGCGCGGCGGCTGCGCGCGCGGCTGGAGCAGGCGACGTGCGCCTAGGCTCGGTGGCGCTCGTCGGCGCGGGGCCGGGTGATCCCGGCCTCATGACCGTCCGCGGGCTCGCGCTGCTGCGCGACGCGGAGGTGGTCGTCTACGATCGGCTCGGGGACCCGCGGCTGCT
>WNGM01005862.1_pt1 | contig 12108 bp, 14 predicted proteins | sample 5400571 | NCBI WGS metagenome assembly WNGM01 (sample SAMN13153378, study PRJNA577476) | soil metagenome | isolation source: 100 cm soil or saprolite under Garry oak tree replicate 2 | place: USA:California | collected 2016-06-15
TCTAACAAGATATCTTGCAAAGCTAGAGACGGCAAGTAGCAAGTCAGGCAAGAGCCTCTCAAGAGACCCTAAGATTCTCGAAGCTAGGCAGCTAGCATTCTCGATGGAGGAGAGGGAGCATCCCAAGCAGAAGAGACTTCGAGAGCTTGTCGATGGGGAGATGAAGTTGAACAAGGATTCGAAGATCATAGTCTTCACTCAGTACAGGGATACTGTTGAGACACTTGTTGAGAGACTGAACAAGCTCGACGGTGTCTCCGCTGTCCGCTTCGTCGGTCAAGCAACTCGGGACGTTGACGACGTGGGTCTAAGCCAGAACCAGCAAATGAGTATCCTAGAGGATTTTCGACAAGGACGCCACAACTTGCTCGTGACAACTAGCATAGGCGAAGAGGGACTGCACATTCCAGATGTTGACCATGTCATATTCTATGAAGCCGTCCCGTCCGAGATCCGTCTGATACAGCGTAGAGGGCGTACTGGAAGGACGAGGCAGGGAAAAATGACAGTACTCATGTCAGAGGGAACGATCGACGAGGCGTACTACTGGACGAGCCAGAGGAGAGAGCAGCAGATGCATCGGTTCCTGCAGACGGTCAAGAAGAAAGGAGCGAGGGCTCCGTCGAAGACAAAACGGACCTTAGACGACTGGTCCAGCTTCCAAAAATAACTAGACCACGTTCCAGGCCTATCTTCTTCATCGTTCCATTCTTCAGAGTTCACTAGAAGATGCGCGAAGTCCAAGCTGGGATGTGGGGGAAACCCGCTGAACGAAGAACTAGTGAACGAATTCCTGGCAATTGATGCCATCAAACGTAAGATTCATAGATGCACGACCGGCCAATTAATATTCGAACAGTTGTGTGCTTCGGAGGGATGCTCGGTGCGCCCTTGTCGTCAGTGTGCTCGTTGCCTACCTCATACGCCTTTTCGGATCTAATGCCGGGTGTTCCGACTTGAATGAAAGCTACTAAATACCGACCTAGGTTCTTCCCGGGAGACATTCTAAGTTGATAGAGAAAAGAAGTCCTCGTTCGCTGCGCGTTCCAGAGATACTCGCTGGAGTATTGGTTCTCGCGGTTGCATTTTTCGTTTTGGCTGACTCGGCATTCGCCCTCACTGTCCTCGCATATACTCTCGGAATCGGACTCGTTATTCTAGGGCTATCCCGAATTTTTGGCGGCGTTTACGGGAGATATTTTGCGACTTGGTTCCGCGAGATAAACGCTGGGGGAGGAATAATCGCCTTTGTACTCGGAATCGTTGCAATAATCGACCCACAGTTCGTAGTCGGCTTCCTGACCATTCTCGTCGCTCTTGCACTACTTGTCCTCGGGATCGTAGAAATCGTAGCAGCAGGATTTGCAAAGCACCCACCGGTCTGGGTGCGAGGACTGATTGGAGCAGTGGGAGTTTTGACGGTCATTCTCTCCGTTTTCGTAATCCTCGACCCCTCCCTTGGACAGCTCAGCCTGGCCGTCACACTAGCAATCGTGCTGGTTGCAGTTGGAGTTCGAGATATCGCTCATGGAATATCCGGGCATCGTCCGGTCAAGATCGACCCCGGTCTTGTAGCCAAAGTCTAATCTTATTCCGAAAGAGTAGAGACCAAGCTAGGCCCGGATTCCAAGACTCGAATAGGAGATCCGCAATTAGACGTGCGGAATCCGGATCTTGGGTATTCTTGCTCCAGACAGAGTCAGGACTAGTCCCAAGAGGATGAGGAAAAGACCCGAGATCATGTACGTATTGGTGGAGATTGTTGCGCCGTTGTAGGCGACTTTCTCGCTGCTAATGTACAAGCTCTCAGCCACGATTCCAAGCAGGACGAATACTGCCCCAATGAGGACCATTAGTCTCCTCATTTTACGACCACAATTGAGAATAGAGTGAAACGCCTCTTAAGTCATGTTTAACCGAAGGTTACCCTCCGAGGATAGACTTCGACCACCCGCGATCCTCCTAACGCTCGGGGTTCTCCATTCCAAGTGTCGCGCACAAGTGCGGTAGAAGTTCATGGGATTGCAATGGGAAGCTTAGTCATTCTTGGACCTCCGGTCCCAATTCGCTTATTAATCGAATCGTCAATATTTGCTTTGAAAGCGACAAGGCATTTGGCCCTTCTCGTTCTCCCTGGGCTTTGCTTGCCCAGGTTATCACTTTGTGGATTTTTAGCCAACGGAACTAGTTGCAGCGCTGCCCAGATCCTCTGCGTTGAGATGAATGCGCCGCGGATTGACGCGTAAGGCTTAGATTCGGAAGCCACGATGGCAATCCACCTGTAACTCTGAGGCCTGTCTAGCAAGTGACATTCCCGATGTTGAATGAGAAACAGGATGCTTATGGTCACCAATTGTACGACTGTTTCAGGGGCGATAATGTCGTGGAGGTTGTTGAGAGAGACGACGGCTTCATCGATTCAAGCACTTCACTTCCCAAATACTACCTCGCCAAATACAAGAACTGGCGGCCACACGGAAAGGACGCAATGCGATACGTAAAAGGGAGAATACTCGACATTGGATGCGGGGGCGGAAGAATCTCCCTCTATTTCCAAAGGAAAGGCTCGGACGTCCTTGGAATAGACGTTTCGCCTCTAGCGATCAAGGTTTGCAAGCTCAGAGGCCTGCGTAAGGCCCGAGTAATGTCAATCACAGAGGTAAGTCCAAGACTGAGAGGGTTTGATACAATTCTAATGATTGGCAACAATTTCGGACTCTTTGCTAACCCAAACCGGGCAAGACGATTGCTTAGACAGTTCTACCACTCCACGACGCCAAATGCTTTGATAATCGCCGAAAGCAACGACCCATATCGAACCAGTGAGCCGTTTCATCTAGCCTATCACAGGCGCAACCGCAGACAGGGGAAGATGGCCGAGGAATTGACCATCCGAGTGCGATACAAGAAGTACACAACTCCTTGGTTCGACTATCTGATCGTCTCAAAGAAGGAGATGAAGCGAATACTCGAAGGCACTGGATGGAGAATCAAGCGTTTCGTTGACTCTAAGGGCTCTGGGTATATCGGGATCATAGAAAAAATATCGAAGTTGTGAGACCCGGATAGCAGGCGAGAAGCTGTTGACGAGTGCTCAGACTCGGGGGAGGCTATCCTAGCCAGGGAACGCCGATCTCTGTTCCGACTTGTCTCATCGCTTCAACAACCTTGGGACTTAGTGGAATACCTTCCTTCTGGAACTTTTCCATCCTTGCGTAGCTCTTCTCGCCGTGAACGTAGATTCGTGATTGGCCTTCCGCCTTCGGTGAGTCCTTCAACTCTCGGGCTAACCTGTCCATGTCTCTCTTGAAGTCGTCCAGTGGCCGAAACGCTGCTGGGTCCAACGCCATGAAGAAATGGCCAACGTTCGGCTTTTCCTTATTGACATCAACACCAAGACCGGTGGCTGCACCACTCAGGACCCCGCTCAGAACGTCAACCATCAAGGCCAAACCATACCCTTTGTGGCCCGAGTGCTCCTCTCCCTCGCCCCCAAGGGGTAGAATTCCGCCGCCTAGTCTCTTCGACAAGGCGTCGAGAACCGCATGAGCGTCTTCTGTTCCTCTTCCCGTCTTATCCACCGCCCATCCCGGAGGCATCTTCTTCCCTAGGCGGTCGTAGACCTCAAGCTTTCCACGTGGAACCACGGAGGTTGCCATGTCCAGGACGAATGGCCGCTCCTTCCCGGCGGGTGCGGTTAAGCTGATGGGGTTTGTACCAAGGACAGCATTTCTGCCGAAGGTGGGTACCACGAGTGGAGCGGCGTTGGTCGTGCTTATCCCGATCAAATCGTGTTCCAAAGCCATCAAGCTATAGTAGCCTGCTATTCCGTAATGGTGAGAATTCCGGACTGAGACAATTCCGACCGCAGTCTCTTTGGCTTTTTTGATCGCCAACTCCATTCCTTTGTGTCCGACGACCTGGCCCAAGCTCTGCCCACCGTCGATCATGACGGTAGCCTTGGTCTCTTTCACAATCTTGCTTTGGTCTGTGGGCTTTGTCCAGCCATTCTTTAGATCAGCGTAATACCGAGGAAGACGCGCGACCCCGTGCGACTCGATCCCGCGGAGGTCAGCTAGCACGAGAACATCAGTTGTTATCTTTGCATCAGGTGCCGGGACGCCCAGCTTCATCCATACCTTGTTGCAGAAGTCTTTCAGTTTTGCTTCGGGTACAACGACTTGCTTCTGGAGGGCGACTTGGTTGACCATGACTATTTCCTCGGGAACCTCTATTGAGTTTGAGCTTTCAGGGAGACATTTTTTAACTTAGGCCTATTCTCAGACACATTCTGTGAGAAAATGGATACTCATCAAGCAATCCTGACCAAACTCGATGTTAGACAATACAGCCCGAAGAAGGTCCCTTCTGATGTGAAGATGAAGGTCCTCGAAGCGGCGCGTGCCGCTGGAACGGGAAATAACCAGCAACACTTGAGATTCATACTCGTCCAAAACAGAGAATCGATCAAGAAGCTGGCGGAAGATAGTACCAGTGGTCCTTGGGTCGCCGGGGCGGACTTTGCAGTAGTAGTCTTGACAGACCCCAAAATAGGGTTCCACCTTATCGACACCGGGCGCGCAGTTCAGCAAATGCAGCTCTCTGCCTGGAACAACGGGGTGATTTCCGGAGTCTACACAGGAATTAAGGAAGAAGCAATGCGGAGGGATTTCGGTTTCCCAGCCGATATCAAGCCCACTATGGTGGTAGGTTTTGGCTACCCAGTCAAGAAGATCGTTGGAAAGAAGAATCGCATGCCCATTCCGGAGATAGCTTCCATCGACAAATTCGGCAACAAATTCGATCCAAAGAAACTCAGCTAGGGCAGTTGCCGACTAGCGAGGCTCTGCGAGGAGTCTAGTGTTACTCCTCATCGAGCGGCCATCATAGAGTAGTGAGAGACTGGTTGGACTTTACAGAGATCCTGGCTAACGAATTGTGGGTAGGTGGGGCCCCTACGCTTGCAGACCTGGAGGAGATCAAGAAACATAGCGGGGGTAAGGCGGTGATTGTCGATCTTACGAGAAATCCGCGGGAGGAGGATTGGTCCAAGAAACTAGACTTGCAATACGAAGATCGGACACCAAAGGTCGAAGAGACCTTTTCCGCGGTTCCGGTAAGCCAGCTTCGACTCGTCTCTAGACTCATCGAGCAACACATTCGCGGAGGGAGGAAGGTCTATCTTCATTGCAAGATGGGGGTGGGCAGGAGCCCGACATGCGCAGCGGCCTACCTGGTGTATTGTGGGATTCCTCTTCGGGATGCGAAAGAGCTCATTTTGAGTAAACGTTCTGTTTGGAATGGTGAAGACGGAAATTATGCTACTGGCTTGGAGGATTTTGCCAAGATGCTGGAAATAGCCAGACTCTCAGAATAGCCTTCGACTCTGCCCCATCGTATATTCGTCGTGACGCTGTTTGACTATTTCTTGAGAACTGAGCTCTTGAGGACCGTCTTTACCAAGTCCGGCTCCTTTAGAAGGTAGTAAGTGGCCCGCCTGGTTCTCATTCCTATCTTGGCGATTCCTTCTATTACAAGCTTCAGGACCCGGGTGGGGTGCATCTCGACATCGCTCCATTGCCATCCTTGATACGACGGGTTTCCTAGTCCTTCCTCCTCGCTTCTTGCAGCCAACCACAGCGCTTTCCTATAATCAGGGAACTTCGCGAGGAACTGTTCCACGTAATTCTCCTGTGGACTTGAATGGCTGGACCCCTCGATAATGGCCTGCGAGAGTATTGTGGCTCGGGGGGAATGTGGTAACGGGGATGTTCTTGACACGAGGCTCGCCTTTCTTCAGGAGGACCCTCAAAGCAGGTAATGGTAATTCCGGAGATTTATTCAACTCGTTTTCATCGAAACAGCAAGTAGGTTACAGAAGGCTCTGTGAGTACAAAATCCGAGAATATCGAGATTCGATACTTGAGTCCGCTCGGTCCCATGATCCAGGATGTGTCTGAGACTAGTGAAGGTAGCTTTGCCAATACTTCGGCACTGTGCGTGAATAGACTACTTCTTTCGCTCCGAGAAATTCTGAAAGCTGTTTCACGCTATCTCGAATTTCTCTTGAGGTATCCTTGTCCCTGGGCGCGTTTGACTCAGCGTATACTGCCTTGATGATCAGTTTCCAGCTTTTCCGGTCCATGAGGGGATCCAAACGCCCAATGAATTTGTCGCCGTCCAGTATCGGGAGTACGTAGTAACCGAACTTGCGTTTGCTTGGGGGAGTGTAGATCTCGATTGTGTAATCGAAATTGAACAGAAGCTTGGTTCTGGCCCTATCGCAGAACAGATTGTCGAAAGGGGAGAGCAACGAGATCCGTGGCTCCCACTTGTCTGTTTCCAACTCGTCAAGTAAGGCGATGTCTTTCGAATGAATGTATCGTTCTCCCTTCCCGACCGGTCCATCCGTGATATCGAGTGGAATGATCTTTTCGTCCGCCACTAATTGTTTCATAGTTGCTTTCAGGTTTGGATAGCGGTTACGGAAAAAGTGCCAGGTTATCTCGGACGAGCTTGCGATTCCGAGGGCGCGGAGTGATCTCTGGGCTGAAAGGTACTCGACCTCTTCCGCCGACAATTCCTGCTTTGAAACCCAGGATGGCAGGAAGTTTTCTGGGAGACCATAGAGTTTCTGTTTGCCCTGACGGCCAACTACCATTACTTCTCCCCTCAAAAAAAGATGGAACATCATCCGAGAGACATCTCCCCAGCTACTCCAGCCAAAACTACGCTGTACCCTGGTCTTGTCCTCAAACTGGCGAGAGAGGAGAGGGCCTTTCTTTCTAAGCTCGTTCAAAATATGATCTTTCAACTTCGTGTTCGCGTTCAGAAATTTGTCGATTCTTTGTCGCCAAATCGATCCTGAACGTACGAGCACGTCAGGATGTCTTCGCATGAGAGAATAGTAGAGAGGATAGGCTTCCATCAACACTATTGATGCTTGGTGGGCCCAGTATTCGAAGAGCTTCTTGTCGCGCCACAACAAATTGTCCAAGTCAGTCCTGTCGAAGTTTCCGAGTCTGCTCCAGAGAACGATGAGATGACTAGGAGCAACCGTACTGATCGGATCAAGCTGAAGGCAACCTAGGTCTCGTGCCACTCTTAGAATGTCATCTGAGTCCGGTTTGTTGGGCATCTTTCCAGCGAGATGCTGTTTGGCAACTGCGAGACGTCTAGCGTTCTCCAGAGTCGTCGTGATTTTCTTGGACACGGAGGAGAACTTGTTTTGGCTGTTTCATAAGGGATTCGAACTTGACCCCTTGGCAAATGAAACCAAACCAAAAACAAGACCCCGGCCAGATTGTGCACGCTTGGTAACGCATAAGCTGGTTATGGAAAGAGCTAAGGTGTCACCGTCGAAGGGCTGTTGGTTGTTCATGACCTCCGAGGGAGGTATTGCTAGATTAGTCCGGCATCCCCTGTCTCCCTTCAAGAAGAGGGCAATCTTCGCAATCGCGATTCTAGGCTTAGTGTTGGCTATCGGAACGATTGGCATGATGATCTTGGAAGGCTGGGACTTGGTGACCTCGTTCTATTTCATCTCCCTTCTGGCTACGGCCGAAGGCCCGGCACAATCACCCATGACTGTTGGGGGCAAGATCTTCGCGTCTTTCATGGCCTTTCTCTCGATAGGCGCAGCAATAACTGCGATCACGTTTACCTTCGGACCCTTGTTTGGCTCCATATTGAAAGAGGGCTTCGCCTATGTCGAGAGAGAAGAGGACAAACTGAAGACAAGACTAGAGCGCAAGGACCATGCCCATCCCTCTACTGACGAGGAGGGATAAGACTTGCCAAAACTCATCAGTGACATCGGTCATATCATCCTTCAAGTAGGGGATATGGACAAGGCGGTCAAGCTATACTGCGAAACGCTAGGATTCGAACTCAAAGAACACTCGCCTGAGTGGAGCGTCATCTCCACCAAGCTGGGCGAGTTGACCCTCTACAAGACCCCTAAGATCATACCGCTAGTCCTTCGAGGCGCTGATGTAACTCCAATCAGTCTTCACGTCGCGAGCTTCGAAGAAGCGGCTGATCAATTGGAGAAGAAAGGATACTCCGTCAAACGGAAAGGCAGAAACTCAGGAACACTTACTGACCCATGGGGAAACATGATCGACCTCCACGATCATCGTAAAGTCTGAATTTTTTCGACCCAAGATTCGCATATCAAGGACCTGTTGTGTGTACGAATCACTTCTTCATGAAAGGCATGCCTTTCATCATGGGTCCACGTCGTTTCATCTGTTTCATCATCTTCCGCATCGTAAAATACTGGTTAACTAGTTCCCGCACCTCGCGCTCTGGCCGTCCGGCGCCTCGCGCAATTCTCTTCGACCTAGAGCTGTCTACCAATCGAGGCTCCTCAAGCTCCTTCTTAGTCATAGATTGGATAATCACCCTCCACGCTTTCATCTTCTCCTCCGCTACGCCCAATTGCTCTTCAGGAAGGCTCACACCACCCGGAATCATTTGGAGAACTTTTCGCAGTGGCCCCATCTTCCGAAGGTTCTCCATCTGATCATACATGTCCTTCAAAGTAAAACGACCTTCCATGAACTGTTTGACTTTGGCCTCGGGAACTTGCACTTCTGCCTCCTTCACTTTCTCGAGAAGCGCGTTGAGATCGCCCATTCCCAGTAGCCGTCCCACAAAATTTGTGGGGACAAACTGCTCCAGATCCTCAACTCGTTCTCCTGTTCCGATGAATTTGACCTTCGAACCGGTCCCCGCGACAGCGGAGAGCGCCCCCCCTCCTTTGGCGGACCCGTCCATCTTTGTCAGAAGTACCGACCCGACCGGTGTTGCTTCGTGAAATGCGCGGGCTTGAGTAATCGCTTGCTGTCCAATCGTCGCGTCGATTGCCAATACGATCTCGTCGGGCTTCACGGCCGAAGCAATTCTCTTCATCTCGTCCATTAGGTCCCGCTCGTTCCTGTGTCTTCCCGCAGTATCGATAATCACCAGGTCGGTCTTCTCCTTTCGATAGTGGTCGAGACCGTGCTTCGCGATGTCCTCAGGCTTCTTGGTGCCGGGTTCGCCGTATACCGGAATATCGACTGTGGCTGCTAACTGCTTCAGTTGGTCCAGTGCTCCAGGACGGTAAGTATCGGCGCCGACAATGCCCACTCTCAATCCTCTCTTCTGGAAAAACCGTGCCAGTTTCACCGAGCTAGTCGTCTTCCCCGTTCCCTGAATTCCGACCAGCATGAGTTTGCGGAACACGCCGGGTTGAACCTCGACCTTAGCGGGGTCTTGGCCGACAAACTTTGTCATTTCTTCGTATAGTACCTTGACAACATGCTCGCGTCTGGTGATTCCTGGAGGAAGGTTCGCCTTCAGCGAACGATCTTCGACTGCCTTGGACAGCTGAAGAACAAGTTCGACGTTGACGTCAGCCTGCAAGAGGGTTCTCTGAAGATCCTTCACAAGCTCCTTGATCGCCTTCTCGTCGACGTTCGGCATCCGCAAGAGCTTGCGGACAGCATCCGTCAGAGAACGGCCGACTGTTTCCAAGACTACTCTCTCAACGTTCTCGCGCGCTTCTTAACCTTGGCGAGAACAGCGGCCATTATCAGCGGGAAGCCCAACGGAGCACCACTCAGTCCTCCCGGCTCGGGTCTATCTGCGGTTATCTGAACCGCTGCATCAACCCCCTCTCGCAAAACACTGGCCAAGAGGGTGTGGTGCTTGGGTAATCCTCCGCCGAGAATCAGAACTCCGAGCTTTTTCGAGGTCATCGCCATTTCTACCATGTTCGTCACATCCGCCATCGGATTCAACTGTAGCAATTCTGTCTGAGAAAAACTCCAGAGGCTAAGACCAAGGATCGAGTCCAGAAGCCCTGGCGAGAAAATTTTGACTTTGTTACGAGCGGCTTTGTAGAGAATCGAATCCTTGTCTCCAAGAAGGAGGCCGATTTTTCCCAGGATGTCCGAGAATGCCACTCCTCGCCTCTGATCAGCTGGAATTTTTCCAAGAAGCCTTCTGACAGTCTTGTCTAGAATCTGGAATGATTCTTCTTTGACAAATATGTCCGCGATCCGACTGTACCCCTTCTTGATCAGGAGACGGTCGTCAACCTGAAAGGTGCCCTGATAGTGGTGCAGACCGAGGGCCTCGATCACATCATGGGTCAAGTTCCCCCAACAACACCAGCCGCTGCCCCAATTCGGCCGCCACCTAGGACCCCGGTTGCGCCCATCTCTTGGACGAGAGCACCGGCCGTCATTCCCGGCCAAAGTCGTAGGTGTTTTACTCTTGAAGGACTCTTACTCGTGATGGATTGCTCAGCCCTTTCGGCGAACGATCATATTCCGTCCCATTACGCTCCAGTACTCGACTTCGATTCCAGAAGCCATCTTATTCTTCAAGTCCTCATCATCCGGCATTGGTGTTTCGAATGTCTGATAATTCTCCATGTCCATTACCTGGAGAAGATTTCCGGAGATCGAGAGAACCTGTCCTGTTCGCTTGTCTATTAGCGGAACCTCCGCCTTGCCGTCAACGGGGCTGATGAGGTTCTTTTTCTGGCCTGTGAACGCGCTTATCGCGACGATCCTTGCCTTCGCGGAGCCGTGCTTGCCGGGCTTGGATTTCTCGAACTCTACAATCCTGCACGGTTCACCATCAATGAGGACGTACTGGCCAATCTTCAAACTGCCAACTTCGACCGGCTTGCTCATGAAATTGCGTCTCGACGGCGAGCGGTTCTAGGACTGCATCTAAAAGGTTGATGACGATGTTGAGATTTTGCTACCGATGCCGTCTGCCTGAGCCTTTCTCCTCCGGTTTCATCGATGTACTAGACGTAGTCCTCAAGGCTCATGGATCTCTCCAGGTTGCTCAACTTTTCTGAGTCCGAATATCTGCTGGGCAAGTGCCACAGCGGAAGATCATTGCGTACCGGTTCAACAGTTGAGGGCGTTCTTGTCGCTTTCCGCGGATCCGCCGCTTACAACTTTTTAGTAGAGAGACATATGAAGACCGCTATGAGCAAGGGTGGAACCAAAAGGATTCGTGTCGGCATCATCGGCGCAAATCCGGATCGCGGATGGGCGGCGCAGGCACATATCCCTGCCTTGAAATCGCTCTCGGATGACTTCGAGATCACGGCGCTGTCCACCAGCCGACGCGAATCTGCCGACGCCGCCAGCAAACTCTTTGGCGTGCCTATCGCGTTCGACAATCACCAAGACCTCGTGAACAGCACTGCCGTCGACGTCGTCGCCATCACCGTTAAAGTGCCGTATCACCTCGAACTAGCGACCACAGCGCTCGACGCGGGCAAGGCCGTCTATTGCGAATGGCCGCTCGGCAACGGCTTGAAAGAGGCACAGACATTGGCCGCAATGGCGAAGAAGAAGGGCGTCCTCGCCGCGGTGGGGCTGCAGGCTCGTTCTGCGCCGTCGGTGGCTTACGTGCATGACCTGATCAGGCAAGGTTACGTTGGTGAGGTGCTCTCCACCACATTGATCGGTTCGGGAATGGGCTGGGGACCAACGGTGGAGCCGTACAACGCCTACCTCAACGACAAGAAAAACGGCGCGACGATGCTCTCGATCGCGCTCGGCCACGCGGCGGACGCGCTGTGTTACTGCCTCGGCGAAGTGCGAGAGCTCTCGGCCACCATGACCGTGCGCCGAAAGTCCTTCACGATCACGGGGACAGAAGAAAGCAAGCCCATGACCGCGGAGGATCAGGTGTGCGTCACCGGACTGCTCGAGGGCGGGGCCGCGCTGTCGATCCACTATCGCGGCGGCGTTTCGCGCGGCACCAACCTGCTCTGGGAGATCAACGGCACCGAAGGCGATCTGCAGCTCACCGCCGCCGGCGGCCAAGCCCAGATCTTCGAGATGACCGTTCGCGGCGGCAAGGGCGCGCAGTCCTCGCTTGAGGTGCTGCCCGCGCCAGAGAAGTATCGGTGGTCGCCGCAGCGAGGCCTTTCCACCAACGTCGCCCAAGCATACGCGCGTTTCGCCCGCGACTATCGCGAGGGAACGCGTTTCTGCCCCACGTTCGACGATGCGGTCACGCGCCATCGCATGCTGAACGCGATCGAGAGAGCGGCGGCAACCGGTCAGCGTCAAACGCTCCGTTGAT
>WNGM01007093.1_pt1 | contig 12108 bp, 10 predicted proteins | sample 5400571 | NCBI WGS metagenome assembly WNGM01 (sample SAMN13153378, study PRJNA577476) | soil metagenome | isolation source: 100 cm soil or saprolite under Garry oak tree replicate 2 | place: USA:California | collected 2016-06-15
CGCGGGCCGCGGAATCATCGTCGGCGGCGAGATCTATGGCCAGGGCTCCTCGCGCGAGGCGGCCGCCGTCGGCCCGATGCACCTCGGGATTCGCGCCGTGATCGTAAAGTCGTTCGCGCGCATCCACCGGGCCAACCTCATCAACTGGGGGATCGTCCCGCTGACCTTCGACGACCCGGCCGCCTACGACACGATCGAGCGTGACGATCGGCTGCACCTGCACGACCTTCGCGCCGCACTCAAGGCTGGAACGCGCGTCACCATCGCCAACCAGCGCACGGGAGCGACCTTCACCACGTCGTGCCTGCTCACGCCGCGCGAGCGCGACATCTTGCTGGCCGGCGGTGTCCTCGCGTACACGAAGGGGGAATCATGACCCAGCGCCGCGTACGGGCCGTCTACATGCGAGGCGGCACGAGCCGCTGTCTCTGCTTCCACGCCGAAGATCTTCCCGAGCCGGGCCGCGAGCGGGATTCGATCCTGCTCGCCGCGCTCGGCAGCCCCGATCCCTACGGCCGCCAGCTCGACGGCCTGGGCGGCGGGATCTCGTCGCTCTCCAAGGCGTGCATCGTCGGGCCCGGCACGCTCGTCGGCGCCGACGTCGACTACACGTTCGCCCAGGTGGACGTGAAGACGCCGCTCGTGGACTACGTGGGCAACTGCGGCAACTGCTCGTCGGCGATCGGCCCGTTCGCCATCGACGAGAAGCTGCTGTCCGCCTCGGGCAACGGCGAAGCGGTGGTGAAGATCCACAACACGAACACCAAGAAGCTCATCGTCGCCCACGTGCCGGTGAAGGACGGCGAGGCGGCCATCGAGGGCGACTTCGAGCTGCCGGGCGTCCCCGGCCGCGGGGCGCGCATCGCGCTCGACTTCCTCGATCCCGGCGGTGCGGTGACCGGCCGCCTGCTGCCGACCGGGCACGCGCGCGACGTCGTCGACGGCGTCGAGGCGTCGCTGGTGGACGCCACCAATCCCATCGTCTTCGTCCGTGCCCGTGATCTCGGTCTGACCGGCGCCGAGTCGCCGGCGGCGGTGGATGCCGATCGCGGCGTGTCGGAGCGGCTCGAGAAGATCCGGACCGCCGCGGCGCGTGTCATGGGCATTCCCCCCGGGCCATCGATGCCCAAGGTGGCCTTCGTCGCGCCGTCGGCGGCATTCACGACGCTGGACGGCAAGCGTTACGCCGCCGGCGACGCGGACGTGCTGGCCCGCGTGATCTCGATGGGCAACTGCCACCGCGCCTTCGCGCTCACCGCGGCGATGTGTCTCGCCGTCGCGGCCCAGATCGACGGCACCGTCGTCCACGAATGTGCGACGAACGGCACCCGCTCCAACGACATCCGCCTGGCCCATCCGTCGGGAGTCCTGCCCATTGCCGCCGGCGTCCGTGCTCGCGACGGAGCGCCGTGGGCCGAGCGCGTCACCGTCTACCGCACGGCGCGCCGGCTGATGGAAGGCTTCGTCCGAGTCCCGTGAGCCGGCTCTGCTGCGTGGCCGACGCCGACGCGATCGTCAGGCGCCGCACGCTCGTGCCGGCCGGCCAGGTGATCGAGGCCTGGAACGATCTCTACACGCCCGGCCACTTCTGGCTCGGCGAGGAATCGAAGCGCCTGCTCGATGCCGCCGGTGAGCCCGTGCCGCCGGTGATCACGCTGCCGGCCGCGGCGGTCGCCGTGTACTACGGGCCGCAGCTCACGGATCTCGAGTCGCTGCCGCCGGAAGATTCGCTGAAGGCGCGGGTGCTGTCGGGCCACGGCATCGCGGTGGCGTGGATCACGCTCGACCGCTTCGGCCAGCGCATGGTGCACGAGCCAAAGGGACTCGCCGATCCCGTCTTTCATCTCCGCCGCCGTGGCGGCGGTGCCGGCCACCTCTGGCGCCTCTTCACGACCAAGCGCGAGGCCGTCGTCTACATGGCCGAGGCGTACGGAAAGGAATCCGAAGGCGCCGAGTGGGCGGAGACGCTGCCGCTGGACGACTTCGAGATGCTCCTGAAAGAGCACACGAGCGGCCCCCCGCCGTGACCGTCAGCGCCCCGGTGGCGGCCGCCGCCACCTCCGATCGCTTCTACGCGGCGCTGCGTCGCCTCGCGCGCTTCTGGGTGTGGTTCTTCTTCCGGCGCGTCGACGTACGCCACGCCGAGCGTGTGCCGGCGACCGGGCCCGTGCTCCTCTGCATCAACCATCCGAACAACCTGATCGACTCGCTCCTGGTCGGTGCGGTGGTGCCGCGCAAGGTCCACTACCTCGCGACCGCGACGCTCTTCCGCCAGCGGCTGCTGGCCCGCTTCCTCCTCGCCGCTGGCGCCATCCCGGTGTATCGACGCCAGGATGCCGTGCGGGGCGAGCCCGTGAACGAAGACCCCAACAGCGCCATGTTCGCGACCTGCCATCGCGCCTTCGCCGACGACCAGGTCGTGGCCATCTATCCCGAGGGCACCACGCACGCCGAGGCGCGCGTGCAGCGCATCCGGACGGGCGCGGCGCGCATCGCGCTCGGCTACTCGCGGCCGGGCGAGCTCACGCTGATCCCGGTCGGGCTGTCGTTCGAGGCGCGCAAGTCGTTCAAGGGCCGCGTGCTCGTCTCGTTCGGCCCGGCCGTTCCCATCACGCCGTACCTCGGCACCTACGCGACCGATCCCGTGCGCGCCGTCGACGCGCTGACGACGGCGATCCAGTGGGGCATGGAGGCCGAGGTCGTCCACGTCGAGCGGATCGACGCCACCGGCCTCGTGCACGCCATCGAGGAGCTCTATCGGGGCGAGCTGGTGCGTCAGCTCCGCGAGGAGCGCGGCCTCGCCGAGCGTCAGGTGGACGTCTTTCGCCTGTCGCGCACGATCGTGGACGCGGTGAGCTGGTTCAAGGCCCACGAGCCCCAGCGGCTCGAGCGGCTCTGGCAGCGCATCCAGGGCTATCGCGCGCTGCTCGCGGACTACCACGTCCGGGACGAGGCCGTGAGGTCGCGGCTCGATCCGCATCCGGTCGGCCGGCGCCTGGTCACGGGCTGGGAAGCCGTCGTCGGGTTTCCCGTCTTCGCCTACGGCTTAACCGTTAACGCGCTGCCCTTCTTCGTCCCGCGCTTCCTGGCCCGCGCGCTGTCGCACAAGGAAACGGACTACGCGACGGTGCGGCTGCTCACCAGCATCGTGGCCGTGCCGGTGTTTTGGGCGCTCGAGACGTGGATCGTGTGGCGCGCGGGCGGCGCGGTGTGGGCGGCGCTCTTCGCGCTTTCGCTCCCGCTCTCCGGCGTGCTCGCCTATCATTACCTTCGCGGCCTGGGCCGGCTTCGCCGCGCGCTGCGCTTCAGCACGCTCGCGTTGACGCGAGCCCAGGCGGCGCGCGCGCTGATCGCCGAGCGCCAGGCGCTGATCACTGATCTCGATCGCGCCAGGGACGATTACCTGGCATCCACCCGGGGGAGCTCGTTTTGAGCGTTCACTTGCTGGAGGAGCTGTCGACCACCTCGCTGGACGCGCTCGACCGCGGCCGCACGCTGGTGATCCTCACCGTGAGCCCGCTCGAGGAACACGGCCCGCACCTGCCGCTCGGCGTGGACGCCATCACGGCGCGGCACTTCGCCACCGAGATCGCCGGGCGTCTGGTCGCCACGCGACCGGGATGGAGCGCCGTGCTGGCGCCCACGCTGCACCTCGGCTCGTTCACGTTCGACGCCCCGGGCACCGTGACGGTCGATCAGGTCGAAGCCCAGCTCGGCCGCGCCCTGACCGATGCAGAACGCGCAGCCTTCGCCGAAGACGCCCACGCAGGCTGGTGGGAGACGTCGATGATGCTGATGCTGCGGCCTGACCTCGTGGACGAGCGCTGGCGCGCGCTGCCGCCTGCCACGTACTCGCTCCCCGAGCGCCTGGTGCCCGACTACCCGCTCAAGCGCGGCGGCCAGGGCTACGTCGGCCATCCCTCCCTGGCCGATCCGGTGTTCGCCAAGGCGACGTGCGACGTGCTCGTGACCGAGGCGATGGCCCTGGTCGACGCGCTGCTCGACCGCCGCCTCGGCACGTTCCGACGGGCGCCGTTCTCCAAGATTCCACTCCTCCGCACCAACTTCTGGCCCGTCGCGGCCGCCACGGGTTTCGCGGTCGCCGCCCTCGCCTGGCTCCGTCCTCGCCGGTGACGCTTTCGGTCGAGAGCCAGCCGCCAATCGCCTGGCTGCGGCTCGACCGCCCCCAGGCGCTCAACGCTCTCGACACGGAATTGACGGCCGCCCTGGAAGGAGCCGTCGAGCGGGTGGCCGCGATGACCGACGTCACCGTGCTGGTGATCGCTGGCCGCGGCCGGGCGTTCTGCGCCGGCAACGACATCACCGAGATGGCGACGCTGTCCGCCGAGCAGGCCGAGGCGCTCGCGCGCCGCCAGGCCGCGTTGATGGCGCGCTTCACCACGCTGCCGCAGGTGACGCTCGCCGCCATCGACGGCCACGCGCTCGGCGGCGGTTTGATGCTTGCCGTCGCTCAGGATCTCCGCATCGCGTCCGACCGCGCGCGCTTCGGACTTCCAGAGGTGACGCTCGGCTTCAACCCGGCATACGGGATCGCGCGGCTCCTCGACGTCGTCGGCGGCGCCCACGCGCGGGATTTATTGTTGACCGGCCGCATCGTCCACGCCAGCGAGGCGCTCCGTCTCGGCCTGGTGAACCGCGTCGTGGCCGCTCCCACGCTGGAGGCGACCGCGGCGGCCTGGGCCGCAGACGTCGCCCGCTCGCCGCGCGGCGGGCTCGAGGCGACCAAGGCGATCGTCGCCGAGCTGCGGCGCCCCGGCCGCGGCGCCGAGCCCGAGGCGTACGGCGCCGCGCTCAGGACGAGTCCCGAGGCGCGCGCTCGCATCCAGGCCTTCGTCGATCGAAAGCGCGGTCGCTGAGCCGCGTCTAGCTCACGGCGTCCCCGGAGTCGTCCCACTGGGCGATGACGGCGTAGAGCTCGGCGCCATCCACCTGGGCCACGATCCACGGATCGACCTGCTTCTGGCTGAAGTACGTTGGCGTCACCACCGTGAATGCGGAGAAGAGGCCGCTTCGCGCCGCGTCGTCGTACTTGACCAAGGCCTCGTCGGGGATCAGGCCCTGATAGCTCTCGATGGGCTGGAACATGGCCCGGCGGATGAACCCGATCTTCTGCGGCAGCGTCTGCGCCACACGCTGATGGATCTCGGCGAGGGTATAGAGCGGGCCGTACTCCAGGCGCGCAGTGTCGAGGCGCTGACGCCGCGCCTGTCCGGGGAGTCGACGGGCGATGTCCCGGGCGCGCGTGGCGATGTCGGTCGGAGCGGGCTGGGCCGTCACGTTCGTGTTGATCGTCATGGTGTTGCCTCCTGCTGGCCGTGTGACTCGGCGATGATGGGGCGAGAAAACCAGCAAGTAAGATGCCGACGAGGGCGTCAGGCGGGCAGCGTGACGCCGCGGCGGCGCATGTCTTCGTCCGCCTCGCGCAGCAGCTCGTCGCTGCTGTCGGGCGGGACCTCCCGGTACGCGGTTCCCACTCGGCACTTGATCGGAACGTTGAGGCCCCGGCGGGTGACCAGCTCGCTGAGCTTCTCCCCGAAGCGTGGCGTGACGAGGTGGCCCTCGCGCGAGCCCGCGTCCTGGAGGAGAACGACGAACTCGTCGGCCCCGTAGCGCGCGACGAGATCCGTGGCGCGTGTCGCTTCCATCAGCGCGTCGGCGACCGCGCGGAGGACGTCGTCGCCGACGGCGTAGCCGAACCGATCGTTGATCGCGTTGAGATGGTGGACGTCGAGCAGCACGAGGAACAGGCCGCTCTTGCGCCGGCGCGCGCTGGCGGCGATGCGACGGTAGAGGTCGAGGAACGCCCGGCGGCTGGCCAGTCCCGTCAGGGCATCGGGCGCGTAGCGGGCAATCCGCCGATCGGAATCGTAGAGCCGGCGCGCCAGGAGCTTGGCCAGGCCGAGGGCGAGGGCGGGTGAGCGCTCGAGCGCCTGCAGGAAGTGAAACCGGCGCAGGGCGAGGCAACGCGTGCGCTCGAGGACGACGACGGTGGCGGAGCGCGGCCGCTCGGTGAGGATGCCGAGCTCGCCGACGATCTCACCCGGGCCGAGCTCGCCGAGAACGACTTCGGTCTGCGCGTCGGGCATGGCCTCGATCACGCGGACGCGGCCGGAGATGATGACGAAGACGTGCTCGGGGATCTCGCCTTCGGCGATGAGCACGTGTCCCGGGGGGAACTGCCGCTCGCCCGCCTGCGCGAGGAGCGCCTCCAGCTCGTCTCGCTTCATCTCGCGGAACACCGGGACGCTCCGGAGCGTCTCGGAGTTGAGCGGCGCCAGTGAGGTCAGGACCGGCTCCTGACGGCGGTCCTCGGCCGCGAGGGCCCGCGCGAGCCATGCGCGGACCCGCGCGTGGAGCATGGGAGGGCTGAACGGTTTGGCCAGGACGTCGTCGGCCTCGCCCGTGCCATCGAGGGTACCCCGCACACCATCGGCAACGTCGGTGAGGAGCACCACGGGCAGCGAGCGGCCGACCCGCGCGCGCAGCTGGGCGACGAGCGTCGCCCCGTCCCCATCGGGAAGTTTCGCGTCGATGATGGCGAGGTCGGGCATCACGTCCGCGCCCCGGGCCAACGCCGAGCCGGCGTCGGGCACCGGCACGAGAACGAGATCCTCCTCGTCGAGCACGTCCTGGATCGTCGCGACCTCGGAGACGTTGGCCGTGACGAGCAGCACCCGCCCGCCGGCGATGGGGCGACGCACCAGCGCCGACACGTCGGTCTTGGCGCGTGCGTTGGCGCCGCCACCGCGGACTTCGACCTCGAGCCCTTCGGCCGCGGCAAAGACTTCGAGGTCGCGGCCGACGCGGTCGCGGGCCAGCGCCTCCATCCGGTCGAGGGTCGCGTCGTCGTGCCCGGGATCGTGATGGAAGAGCGCGAGCCGTCGCGCGCCGGCGGCGCGGGCCACGTCGGTCGCGTACTCGACGGTCGAATGGCCCCAGCCCTTCTACGCCGGGTATACCTCTTCGGTGTACTGCGCGTCGTGGATGATGAGATCGACGTCGCGCATGAACTCGATGTGCCGCTGGTCGCCGGGATGCTGGTACCGGCCGGCCGACGCGTTCCAGAACGGCTCGTGATCCGTGGCGTAGGCGATGGAGGCACCGCCGCTCGAGATTCGATACGCGATGGTCGGCGCCGTGTGATTCAGGTACTGCGTCTCGATCAGCACGTCGCCGACGCGGAAGAAGCCCTCGTCGAGCTCGGTGAAGTGGATGCGCGAGCGCAGATCGCGGAGCTTCACCGGGAAGTACGAGTACTCCATCTGCCCGGCCATCGCCTCTTCCAGCCCGCGCTGAAAGCCGAGCGGCGCGTAGACGTTCAGCTCGGCGCCCGGCATGAACGCCGGGACGAAGAAGGGAAAGCCCTGGATGTGATCCCAGTGGGTGTGCCCGATCAAGAGATGCAGGCGCGGAGGGAGCGCGATCTCCGCGAGGTGGAGGCCCAGGCCGCGGGCGCCCGTGCCGCAGTCGAGAACGATCAGTGTGCCGTCACCGCCGCGGACTTCCACGCACGAGGTGTTGCCGCCGTAGCGCGCCGTCTGCTTCCCGGGCGTGGCGATGGACCCTCGAGTGCCCCAGAACCGTACGTGCACGCTCTCCTCGTCAGGGTGAGACACACCGACGGAAATTGGGGGGTGATCTTAGCACTTATCGAGACCGCCCGAACCGATTAGAATGCCGCCGCCGTGAGCCGTGCGCCGTCGAGAGGAGACACGCGATGATCACCAACCGCCGAACGTTCATCAAGGTGTTGGCCGGAGCTGCCGCCGCCACGGGTGCTCGCCTCGACGTTGCGCCGGCCCTCGCCCAGGCGGCGCCCGTCCGCATCGGCGTCCTGGCGGCGAAGGCCGGCGTCACGGCTCCCGTCGGCGAGTCGGGGCTGCGCGGCACGCAGTTCGCCGTCGATCGCATCAACGCCGCCGGCGGGATCGCCGGGCGGAAGGTCGAGCTGGCGGTCGAGGAAGAGTCGAACCCCAAGGACACCGTCGAGCGCTTCCGCAAGCTCGCGCTGCAGACGAAGGCCGAGGTCATCACCGGCGGCATCTCGACGGCGGTCGGGCTGGCCGTCGGCCCGGTGAGCGAGGAGCTCAAGGCGCTCTGGCTCGCCTGGGACGCGACGACGCAGAAGGGCGTGGAGGAGACGATCCCGAAGCCGCGCTACGCCTTCCGCAGCGTCGACAACGAGGCCGAGGCGGTGATGGCGTCGATCCTCACGGCCCGGCAGCTCAAGGGCAAGGTCAAGACGGTCGCCGGCATCAACAACGACTACTCGTACGGCCGCGACAACTGGGCGGCCTTTCTCGCCATCATGAAGAAGTTCGGCATGAACGTCACGCCCGTGGTCGAGCTCTGGCCCAAGCTCGGCGAGACCAACTTCACCTCCCACGTCGCCGCGCTCCAGCAGGCCAAGCCCGACCTCGTCTTCTCCTCGTTCTGGTCGGGCGACGCGCCGATCTTGATGAAGCAGGCCCACGCCGCCGGCCTGACCCAGGGCACGAAGTTCGTGCTCACGACCGCCGGCGGCGTCCACGAGTCGATGAAGAAGGCCTTCACACCCGAGGGCGCGATCATGGGCTACAACTCGCTGTACTTCGAGGCGCCGAACGCGAGCCCGCTGCTGCGCGAGTTCTCCAAGTGGCACCAGGAGCGCTTCAAGGAGTGGCCGAACTACGAGTCGGACCACGCCTACTTCACGATCGTGGCCTACAAGGCGGCGGTCGAGAAGGCCAGCAAGGCGGCCGGCGGCAAATGGCCGACGACGGAGCAGACGGTCGAGGCGCTCGAGGGCATCGAGGTGGAGTCGCTGTCCGGCCGGCGCGGCTACCGCAGCGATCACATCATGGAGGCGAGCTACTACCAGGGCGTCACCACCCACAAGAACCGCCACGACTTCGTGACGATCGATCCCGTGGAGGTGATGTCCACGAAGCAGATCCAGAAGCCGAGCGGCACCGGGCTCTACGACTGGATCAACTCGTGGAGCGTGTGAGGCCTCCGGCGCCCTGATCGCGCAGAGCCTCAACATCGTGCTCGGCGGCGTCTTCCACGCCGCCGTGCTGTTCCTGGTCGCCGCCGGTCTGCAGCTCGTCTTCGGCGTCCAGAAGATCCTGAACCTCGCCTGCGGCTCGTTCTACGCGCTGGGCGCGTACGCGGGTGTGTCGGCGGTGAGCTGGGCGCTGGCGGCCGGCGCACCGCCGCCGATCTTTCCCCTCGTTCTCGTCGGCGCCGGCCTCGGCCTCGCGCTCGTCGGTCCCGTCATCGAGCGACTGCTGCGCACGATCTACGATCGCGACGAGAGCTTCCAGCTCCTGCTCACGTTCGCGCTCGTGCTGATGTTCGAGGACGTGATCCGCTTCGTCTGGGGCACCGCCCCGCACCAGCTTTCCAGCGCCTACCTCGTGTACGGGCAACTCCGCGTCGGCGGCCTCGTCATCCCCGTCTACAACCTCGTCGTGATCGCCGCCGGCGGCGCGATCGCCGCGCTCATGGGCTTCCTGCTCGCCCGCACGCGCTTCGGCCGCATCGTGCGGGCGACCGCCGAGAACCGCGGCATGGCCGAGGCGATGGGCGTCGACGTGTCGCGCGTCTACGTCCGGGTCTTCACGCTGGGCGTGGCGCTCGGCACCGTGGGCGGCGCGCTCGTCATCCCGGCCACCGCGGCCGTCAACGAGATGGGCATCGATCTCATCGTCGAGGCCTTCGCCGTCGTCGTCATCGGCGGCCTCGGCTCCATGCGCGGCGCCGTCGCCGGCGCCCTCATCGTGGGCATCATGCGCGCGGTCGCCGTCGCCACGTATCCGGAAGTCGAGATGCTGGCGATCTACGTCGTGGTGATCGCCGTCCTCGTCCTCCGTCCGGCCGGGCTCTTCGCGAAGGCCGCCGCATGAGCCTCCGGCTCGCCGTGGCCGCAGCGCTCGGTGCGCTGGCGCTGTTTCCGCTGGCCGGCCGCGACTACTACGCCACGCTCATGCTGCCGTTCTTCGGCTACGGCATCGCGCTCCTCGGCCTGAATCTCCTCTTCGGCACGACCGGCCTGCTCTCCTTCGGTCACGCCCTGTTCGTGGCGCTTGGTGCCTACACCGCCGCGTTCCTGACCTCGAAGCTCGGCGTGCTGGACCTCGAGGTGATCCTGATGGCCGCGGCCATGGCCAGGGCGGTGATCGCGCTGCCGACCGGCCTGCTCTGCGTGCGCTACGTGCGGATCTACTTCGGCATGCTCACGCTGGCCTTCGGGATGCTGTTCTACTCGTTCCTGCTCAAGTTCTACGCGGTGACCGGCGGCGACGAGGGCATGCGCGTCCTCCGCCCGAGGCTCCTCGGCCTGGCATGGACGTCGTTCAGCAAGGTCGAGTTCCTCACCGGCCCGTTCTACTACTACTCACTCGCCGTGCTCGTCCTCGGCGCGGTCGTCATGTGGCGGATCGTCCGCTCGCCGTTCGGCCTCGGCTTGCGCGCGATCCGCGAGAACGCCGGCAAGGCCGAGTTCACCGGGGTCGACGTCCGCCGCTATCGTCTCTCTGCCTTCGTCGTCGCCGCGGTCTTCGGCGCCGTCGGCGGCGCGCTCCTTCCCATTCCAACCGGCCTGGCCGATCCGCTCCTCGCCTACTGGACCCACTCCGGCAATCTCGTCTTCATGCTGTTGCTCGGCGGCTTCGGAAACTTCTTCGGCCCCGTGCTGGGCGCCTTCGTCTTCATCGTGCTCCAGGACCAGGTGATGTCGATCACTCAGTACTGGCGCTTCGTCTTCGGCGCGATCCTCGCCGTCGTGGTGGTCTTCTTTCCCCAGGGCCTGACGGGACTTCTCGATCGGCGCCAGCGCGCCGGCACGTGAGCGTCCTGCTCGACGCGCGGGGCCTGACGAAGCGCTACGGCGACTTCACGGCGCTCGACGGCGTGAGCCTCACCGTGAGCGAGGGGGAGTTCGTCTCGATCATCGGGCCCAACGGCGCCGGCAAGACGACGCTCGTCAACATCGTGACCGGGCTCGCGCCCCCGACTGCGGGCCAGATGAGCTTTCGCGGCCTCGACATCGTCGGCGCAGGGCCGGTGACGCTGGCCCGACGCGGCCTGGCCCGAAGCTTCCAGCTCGTCAACGTCTTCCCCGCCCTCACGGTGGCGGAAACGCTCGCGGTGGCGGTCTGCGCGCGCCTGGGCCGTGGCCGCCGCTTCTGGTCGTCCCTCGCTGCCGACCGCGCCGTCCACGCCGAGGTCGGAGAGATCGCCGCCGTCTTCGGTCTCGCCGATCGGCTGGCCCGGCTCGCCCGCACGTTGCCCCAGGGCGACAAGAAGCTGCTCGACGTGGCCAGCGCGTTCGCGCTGGGGCCCGAGCTGATCCTGCTCGACGAGCCGACCTCCGGGGTGAGCACGGCCGACAAGCACGCCATCATGGACGTCATGGTCGGCGCGGCCCGGCGCCTCGGCGTCAAGGCGATCGTCCAGGTCGAGCACGACATGGACATCGTCTTCGGCTACTCCGACCGCATCGTCGCGCTCCACCAGGGCCGCGTCCTGGCCGACACGACTCCCGACGGCATCCGGCGTGACACCGAGGTCGTCGCGACCGTGCTGGGCAAGCCGCGCTCGTGATGCTGACCGTCGAGGGGCTGAGCGTCGACATCCAGGCGAGCCGCATCCTGCGCGACGTCTCGCTCGAGGTCGGCGAGCGTGAGCTCGTGTGCCTGGTCGGACGCAACGGCGCCGGCAAGACGACGACGCTGCGCACGATCATGGGCTACCGCCGGCCGGCCGCCGGCCGGATCGATTACCGAGGCCGGAGCCTCATCGGCGTGCCGACGCACACGATCGCCGCGCTCGGCGTGGGCTTCTCACCCGAGGAGAGCGAGGTCTTCGCCGATCTCACCGTCGCCGAGAACATCGAGATGGCGACGTGGAATCGCGTGACGGCGCGCCCGGCCTCCGATCGCGTGGCCCAGGCCTATCGCGTGTTTCCCCGGCTCGAAGCGTACGCCGCTCGGGGTGGCGGCCAGCTCTCCGGGGGCGAGCGCAAGATGCTGTCCCTGGCCCGGGCGCTCGCCCTCGACCCCGACCTGCTCCTGCTCGACGAGCCGTTCGAGGGCCTGTCGCCGG